>ERZ772764.9-NODE-9-length-171313-cov-28.838565_pt1 | contig 171313 bp, 168 predicted proteins | sample MGYA00512163_ERZ772764 | MGnify/ENA primary metagenome ERZ772764 (study PRJEB29015, sample SAMEA2737903) | human oral metagenome | biome: human oral; feature: human-associated habitat; material: dental | place: China | collected 2094 ... | reverse complement strand
CGGAGCACCCCGTCTGGACGACGAACGACGAGAAACACCCAACCCGGCCACGACCTGAAAGAACCTTCTCGTCGGTGAGGAGGAAGACGGGGGTGTTAGCGACGCGGCCCGCCCGAGCGAAGGCGAGGGCAATCAAGCACAGAAATCATCTGTCGCCTGGACCAGTTCGGAGGCAATCATGGGTTCGAAGGCCGAATGACCGGCCAGCACCACCCGCAGGTCGGCTTCGGGCCAGGCCTCGGCCAGGTCGTACGCGTTGCGGACCGGGCAGCACAGGTCGTACTGGCCGTGGATGATCACGCACGGCAGGTGCTGGATTCTCGGTACATCCCGCAGCAGCTGGTCGGGACGCAACCAGCCGCCGTTGACGAAGTAGTGGTTCTCGATCCGGGCGAAGGCGACCTTTGCGGCGTCGGTGCCGCCCTCGGCCAGGCCGGGTGGAGTTACCAGGGTCACCGTGGCGTTCTCCCAGGTGCTCCAGGCCACCCCGGCAGGAACATGGACTGCCGGATCCGGGTCGAAGAGCAGGTCGTGGTAGCGGGCGATGTTGTCGCGTCCGTCGCCGGTTCCCTCCAACAACCGGACCGCTCGGCCATCAGCTTTCCGTAGCGGCTCTTCGAAGAGCTTCCACCATTCGGGTCGGACCATCCCGGCCGGGCCGTTGTAGAACCAGTCCAGTTCGAAGCGGCGCAGCATGAAGATCCCCCGCAGCACCAGCTCAGTGACCCGGTCCGGGTGAGTTTCGGCGTACGCCAGCGCTAACGCGCTGCCCCAGGAGCCGCCGAAGACCTGCCAGCGCTCGATCCCCAGGTGCTCGCGCAGCCGCTCGATGTCGGCGACCACATGCCAGGTGGTGTTCGCTGACAAATCTGCCTCTGGCTCGGCCGCATGCGGGGTGCTTTGCCCGCAGCCACGCTGGTCGAACAGCACGATCCGGTACCGCCGCGGGTCCCAGAACCGGCGCTGGTCCGCCGTGGTGCCCCCTCCCGGGCCGCCGTGCAGGAAGACCGCCGGCTTGCCCTCGGGGTTGCCGGACTGTTCCCAGTACAGGATCTGCCCGTCGCCGACATCCAGCATCCCGGTCTGGTAGGGCTCGATCGACGGGTACAGCTCGCGTTCGGGCCGCAGCGCCGCGCCCGGGTCAGACATCGGTGTCATTCTCGGAGGGGTCGATGATGTGGACTGCAGCTTCCTCGGCGCAGGCCGCGCCGCCATCGATACCCACGTCTTCGGCGTATGCCTCGGCCTCGGTACGTTGGCCGCCCCAGCCGTGGTTGGCGTCGACCAGCCGCCCGGCCCGCCGCGAGCCAACCTCCCGCTTCTCGTGGGGGTCGTCACGCCAGTCCTGCCTGGTCATGGGAGGGTCCGGCTCGGGCTGTTCCTGCGCCAGCTTCAGATCCAACGGCTCGCCCTGGCGCATCTCGGCGGCGGTATTGCCGAAGCCCTCAGCCACCGACCAATGCTCGGCTGTGGTGTACCCCTCGTCGAGGACGTCGGCCACGCCCCGATCTACCAGAGTGTGGTCAGCTTGGAACTGGTCCAACTGCTCCGACTGGTCCGGCATGTAGTCGAGCTCGGTATCCATGACCTGATCTTGCCACTAACCAGGAAGTCCGTCACTCACCAGGGCCGATTCGTGGCGCGTACCATGCGCACAGTGAACGCAGCCCCGGTACGGACCCCGGTCCCGGCCAATCCTCGCCTGTTTGACCTGGTGATCGCGGTCTTCTGCGCGGTGCTGTTGATCTCCAATATCGCGGCCACCAAGGTGGTTCAGCTCGGCGGCTCGTGGGCCCCGGGCGGGGTGCCGGTGCTGCCGCTGATCACCGACGGCGGCGCTGTGGTGTTCCCGTTCACCTACATCCTCAGCGATGTGATGGCTGAGGTGTACGGGATCCGTCGGGCTCGACGGGCGATCCGGCTCGGCTTCGTCCTGGGGCTGCTGGCCTCGTTGACCTTCTTGCTGGTCGATGCGGCCCCGCCGGCCGCTGATTACCGGCATGGGGAAGCTTTCCACGCGGTGCTGGGTTTCGTCCCCCGGATCGTCGCCGCCAGTCTCGCCGGGTATCTGGTCGGGCAGTTACTGAACGCGCACGTCGTGGTCGGGATCAAGCAGCGTTCTCGGCCTGGTTCGTTGTGGTGGCGGCTGCTGTCGTCGACCGTGGTCGGCGAGCTAGCTGACACTGCGATCTTCTGTCTGATTGCCTTCGGTGGGGTGTTGTCGGCTCCGGCGATGGTCAACTACATCCTGGTCGGCTACCTGTACAAGGTGCTGGTGGAAGTGGTGATGCTGCCGATTACAGTCCGGGTGATCGCAGCGGTCAAAGTGGGCGAGGGGTTGCCCCGGTCGGCGATCACGACCGAGACCGCTACTCTGAAACAGACCTGACCCCGACCCAGAGGTTCGTCGTATGCCATCGGTTCGCTCTGCCCTGAGTGGGATCACCGGGACAGTCCGGTCAACGCTCAAATGGGGTGCCCGGCGGGCGCCGGGGCTGTACGACGCGGCGCGGAACGCCTACTTCAGGTTGGCGAATCTGCGGCTGGCCCAGGACCTGGCCTACCAGGACTGGCTGCGCGGCCACCGGGTGCCCGGCTCGGCATTGGCCCAGCGCCGGCTGCGCTCGCGTGAATGGGATTTGCAGCGCTACCTGAGCGTGGTGGTCGACGTTACCGGCGCCGATCCGAACCAGGCGCTGCGGCTGATACGGTCAGTGGTGACCCAGGCGTATGAGAACTGGGAGTTGATTATCTGCTCTGATCGGCCGTTCTCGCTGCCGCGGCGCGGCTTCGAGCAGGAACGGATCCGCCAGTCAATCGGGCCGGGCGGCCGGGTGGACCGCCTGAATGCTGCTCTGGAACGCTGTCAGGGTGATTTTGTCTGCTTTCTCACCCCCGACGACGTGCTCTACCCCGACACCTGTTATGAACTGATCGCCGCTCTTGAGGACTGCCCGGACGCGGATGTGGCCTACGGCGGTGAGGACCTGGTCGACTTCGGGGGTCGAGGTGCGTTGCGGTACCGGCGCCGGGAGCCGCTGTTCAAGCCGGACTGGAACCCGGAGTTGTTGCGTTCGCTCCCGTACCTGGGCACGGTCACGCTGCTGCGGACCAGCCTGGTCCGCGCCGTGGGCGGGCTGCGGGAGCTCGCCGGGACCGAGGACCCGATGCTGCTGTTGTGGGATCTTCAGCTGCGGATGGCCCGGGCTGGCGCCGGCGTGGCGCATGCGATCGGTACGGTCGCCAGCCGCCGGGCCGGGCTGAGCGCACCTGGGCTCGACCGAGATCACGATGTGGTCGACCTGCTGGGCGCTGCAGCGATCGCCGAGGGTCGCCCTGATGTGATCGTGCGCCGTCAGCCGGAGCTGCCGCAGGTCTGGCAGACCCGCTACCCGGTGGTCGGCGAACCGCTGGTCTCGATCGTGATCCCGAGCAAGAACCAGTTGCCGGTGGTTCGCCGCTGCATCGACTCGGTGCTCGACGTCACCTCGTACCAGAATTATGAAATCGTGCTGGTCGACACCGGCAGTGACGACCCGCGGGTGCTCAGCTGGTACGACGAGGTAGCCGACCAGGATGACCGGTTCCGGCTGGTGGACTGGCCCGAGCAGCCGTGGAGTTACGCCCGCAGCTGCAATGAGGGCGCCCGTCGGGCCCGCGGCGAGGTCCTGGTGATGCTCAACAACGACACCGAGGTGCTGGACCCGGACTGGTTGGAGGTGCTGGTCGGCGAGGCGCAGCGGCCCCAGGTGGGGGCGGTCGGCTGCCTGCTGCTGTATCCCGACGCCGTCACTGTCCAGCATGCCGGGATCGGGCTTGGGATCAAGGGGGTCGCCGGGAACAGTTTGGCCGGGCTGCGGCTGGACCAGGAGCAGTCCCGTACTCAGCGGATGATGCTGTGGACCCGCCGGGCCACTACTGCGGTCACCGCCGCCTGTCTGGCCGTACGGGCGGAGCTGTTCGCTCAGGTAGGGGGCTTCGACGAGGCCTTCCGGGTCACCTTCAACGATGTCGACCTGTGCTGCCGGATCGGCGAATTGGGGTTGCGTACCATCTACACCCCGTACACCCGGCTGCTGCACCACGAATCACTGAGTGTCGCCACCGCTATCTCCGGCGGCCGGGACTGGTCGGAGCTGACTGAGGCCGCCGACCTGTTCCAGCAGCGCTGGGCGCCGCTGCTGGAGCGCGACCCGCAGATGAACCCGCACCTGTCCAAGGCCACGACGAGCTACCGCCTGATCCACCATGGTCGCTGAGGCCACGACCGTCTCCTCTTTGGCCGGGTCTGCGCTGAGCCTGACGCGGCCTCGTCCCAGTACCTTGTGACCGTGGAAACCTTGTTGATCGGTGTCGTGGCGCTGCTGCTGGTGGCCGTCTGCACCCAGTTCGCCCCGAAGGTAGGGGTCGCCTCGCCGCTGGTGTTGCTGGGATTGGGGATTGGGATCGGTTTTCTGCCGATCGTCTCCGCCATCGAGGTACCACCCGCGATCGTGCTCGAGGTGGTCCTGCCGCCGCTGTTGTTCAGCGCCGCGACCGCGATGCCGGTGATGGACTTCCGCCGGGAACTGATCTCGGTGGCCGGGCTGGCGGTCGGTCTGGTGGTGTTGTCGGCGGTGGTCGTGGGTTTCGTCGTTCATGCTGTGGTACCGGCCGTCTCCTGGCCCTGGGCGATCGCGCTGGGGGCGGTGCTCAGCCCCACCGATGCGGTCGCCATCGCCATCGCCCGCCGGCTCGGCGTCTCGCATCGGATTATCACGATCTTGGAGGGCGAGGGCCTGTTCAATGACGCTACCGCGCTGGTGCTGCTGTCGTCGGCCGTGGCGGCCGGGTTGGCCACCAATGCCGACGCCTTGAGGCCTGGCAGTCTGGCCATCGGGTTGGCGGTCGCGTTGACGGTAGCGGTCGTCATCGGCTTGGTGGTGGGTGAGCTGATGACCAGGCTCTGCTCGCGGATCGACGACCCCAGCGCCAACACGGTGATCTCTTTCACGGTGCCCTTCCTGGCTGCGATCCCGGCCGAGCATCTGGGTGGTTCGGGTCTGGTGGCCGCGGTTGTGGCCGGCCTGGTCACCTCGGTCCGGGCACCGACGCTGGTCCCGCCGGCGAACCGGCGAACTGCCCAACAGAATTGGCACACCATCGAGTTGATCCTGGAGGGTGGGGTCTTCCTGGCGATGGGCCTGCAGGCGTACGGGATCGTGCAGCAAGTCACCCAGACTGGAGGCGGACTGCGCCGGGCCGCCGTCCTGGCGGTGATCGCGGCAACGCTCACTGTCGTGCTGCGAGCAGCTTTTGTGGCCCCTCTGTTGGCCTGGTTGCACCGGCTCCGGATCCATTCCACGGCCCGCCACCAACGCACCGCGGAGCGGATCAGCAGCTTCGAGGACCGGCTGGCGCATGCCAGTGACATCGACCCGGAGGTCCTCAGTGCCCGCGACCTTACCCGCGAGGACTGGGGCCGGGCTTTGGCTCGCTGGCGGCAACGGCTGGACCGGTATCAGCGTCGTCACCAGCGCACCGGCTATGACCTGGCCTATTTCGTGAATGAGCCGCTTGGTCCGCGGGAGGGGGCCGTCATCGTATGGGCTGGAATGCGGGGTGCGGTGACCCTGGCCGCGGCCCAGACCCTGCCGTTGGAGACTCCCCAGCGGCCCTTCCTGCTGCTGGTGGCGCTGCTGGTGGCAGCCGGGTCATTGGTCATCCAGGGACTGACGCTGCCGCTGCTGGTGCGTCTGGTACGACCCCTGATGGCGAGCCCGGGCACTGACGCCGAGGAGCGACGTCGGGTGATCGCGCTGCTCGGTTCGGCGGTCAAGCAGACTGCCCTGGCCCAGGCCCTGGCGCAGCGGGATCAGGCTGCCACGAACGGGCTCAGTGAGGCGGGAGAATTGACTCGTTCTTTCTCCACCGTCGGTCGAACCCTGGTCTCTCTCAACACCTCATCGGCCGAGCCCTCACAGACGGCCGATGAGGTCCCGGTTCCCGCTCAGACTCCGGACACCCGTCAGCCGGTCACAACAACTACCGAACCGAATTTGGAACCGCTGACCCAGCAGCAGGTTCGTGACCTGGCGGTGGAGGCGATCCGGGCCCAGCGCCGGGCCTTGCTCGAGGCCCGCGACGAGGGGGTCTTCTCTTCGGCCACCCTGAGCTATGTGCTGGAGCGGCTGGACGCCGAGGAGATCATGCTTACCCACTGACCGGGCACGCCTGGTCTTAGTCGAGGCTAGGTCACGGCTGCGGCTCGGCCGCCGGTCGGGTCTGGGCCTACAGCCGTTCTGCCTCCCGGCGGGCTGCGGCCTCGGCCTCGGTACGCATCCGGCGTGGCGGCTGCAGGTTCTCGAAATGGGAATCCAGCGACACCAGACCAGCCGCTTCACGGACCCGGCCCTCCGTTACGGTGAACTTCACCGAGCGCTGCAGGGCGTCCAGCACTGCCCCGTCCGGGGTATGGATCGAACCCGAGACGTGGAATGAGCCGGGACGAAAGTGGAGCGCCGGGATCACCACGTCGAGGCTCCCCTTGCCGGGTTCGATTTGCTCCGGCAGATAGCCAGCGTCCTTGGTGTGGTGGGCCCACATCAGCTGCCCGTCGACGTGTTCCAGAGAGACAATGAAGGACGGATCGACGATGCGTTCCCGGGCGTCGAAGTGCATCCGGATCGTCAGCGGTTCTCCAGAACGCATCAGGCTCGGGTCACCGCTGGGGGTGATCAACTCGAAACGGTCGATCAGTGCCGTTCCCGACCCGTACCGCATCCCGCCGCCCTCGACCGGGCGGGCATGGTGCTCGTCCTCGAAGTATTTGTTGATCACGGCATTCGCCGGGCCAGACTCCATCACCTCGCCGGCGCAGAGCCAGGCCGCTTCGTCGCAGAAGGTCCGCATCTGGTCCAGCCCGTGGCTGACCACGACCACTGTCCGACCGTCGCGTTTGAGCTCGGCGAACTTGTCCATGCACTTCTCCTGGAAGGCCATGTCGCCGACTGCCAGCACTTCGTCCACCAGCAGGATGTCCGGCTCGACGTGGATCGAAACCGAGAAACCAAGCCGGACGTACATGCCGGAGGAGTAGTTCTTCACCGGTTGATCGATGCTGCGGGCGACCGCCTCCCCGGCGAAGTCCACCACCGAGTCGAATTTGCGCTCGATCTCAGCCCGGGGCATCCCCAGAATGGCCGAGTTCAGGTAGACGTTCTCCCGGCCGGACAGTTCCGGATGGAATCCGGAGCCAACTTCCAGCATGGCCGCCATCCGGCCTCGATGGGTGATGCTGCCCTGATTCGGCTCCAGAATCCGGGCAATGCATTTCAACAGGGTTGATTTTCCGGAGCCATTGTTGCCGAGCAACCCGAAGGTCTTGCCCTGCGGGATGTCCAGCGACACGTTACGCAATGCCCAGAACTCGTTGTACCGGGCCCGGGCCCCCCGCAGCAGCGCTGCCTTGAGCGATTTGTTGCGCTCGGTGTAAATTCGGAAACTCTTCGACACATCACGGATCGTGACCGCCAACTCGTCGGACATCTCAGAGCTCCTCCACGATCCGGGCCTGGAAGTGCCGGTAGGTGAGCACCCCCACCGTCATGCTCACCAGCGCTGCGATCAGCATCGCGAGCCACTGAGTGGCGGAGGGGAAGGCGAAATCGAACAGGATCCGCCGGTACGCCTCGACGAACTGGTACGCCGGGTTCGCCTCGAAGGCCCACAACAGCGGGATCCAGCCCAGTTTGATGGCATCCAGGTGGGCCTGCGCCTCGCGTACCATCGCAATCGTGAACACGATCCCCGACGAATAGAACCAGATCTGATTGAACAGCATCCAGATGTGCTGTACATCCCGGAAGTAGACCATTAGCACGCTGAGCAGCAGCCCCATCCCCAGCACGAAGAAGACGTTGATCAGCACCACCGCCAGCAGCACCGGGAGGTACGCGAGCACCAGCGGCCCGCCGGCGATCGCCACCACGGTGATCAGCATCGCCAGCTCGGTCAGGAAGGTCGACGTTAACGACAGTACGGTCGAGGTGATCAGCACGTGGCGGGGGAAGTACACCTTGGTCAGCAATCCAGAATTGCCGGCCAGGGCCCCCATCCCTGCGATCACCCCGTTACTGATGAAACCCCAAGGGATGATCCCGCAGGCGATCCAGAGTGAGAAACTAGTCAGGCCCGAATTCGTCCCGGCCGGCACCGAACCGCGAAAGACCAGGCCGAAGATCACCGAGAAGATCGCGATCGTGGCCAGTGGGTTCACCAGCGACCAGACCCGTCCCAGCGCGGTCCGCTTGTACTGGGAGCGGATCTCACGCAGGGTGAGATTGGTGAGCAGGTTCATCGTCGGGTTACGCAGGGCCCGGGCCCGCACCCGCTCCCGGGTAGCGGAGGTCACGAGGACACACCGAAGGTTGGCGCGGACATCACGCTCACCCTCCTTCTTGGCCGACCGTGCCCGGCAACAGTAGCGCACCGACGTACCACAACGGCGCAACGCCAGCGCCGACGGACATCCGTCCAACCTGGACCGTTGGGGGTCTGGGCGCCCGCAACAGGCCGGATAGACTGTGCAGGCTTCAGCCTCACACATCCTCGAACAGAAACGGACGGCCATGGTCAGACGCGTCCTGCGGGTCCTGCGGATCGGTCTGGGGATCTTGCGGCGAGACGGACTGATCCGGTTCACTATCGCTGGCCTGGAGTATGTCGAGCGCCGGCGAGCGCTGGGGATCTCCGGGCTGTCGTTGGTGCGCCGTAAGACCCGCTTCGAGCCGCCGGTCTACCGTGATGACGTGCTGGCGGCCGACTTCGTCGGGCACCCGTACGACCACCGCCAGCGCAACCCGCGCCACACCAGGGTGCTGAGTTGGGTGATGGCGCCACCAGGCAACGGCGGCGGGCATCAGAACATCTTCCGGTTTATCGATTTCCTCGCTGACGCCGGCTACATCAACCATGTTTACCTGTACAGCGTCCATCACCCGATGACTTTGGAGGAGGCCCGGGAGAACGTCTCCCATTATTCGAACCCGGAACGGTTCCACTTTCACCAGTGGGAGGGGTCGGTGGTCGACTCCGACGTGGTCTTCGCCACCGGCTGGGAGACCGCCTACCCGGTCTTCAATGTTGCCACCGAGGGTGCCAAATTCTATTTCGTCCAGGACTACGAGCCGTCCTTCTACCCGGTCGGGGCTACCTCGCTGCTAGCTGAGAACACCTACCGCTTCGGCTTCCGCGGGATCACCGCCGGCGGCTGGTTGAAGCACAAGCTTCATACCGAATTTGGGATGGAATGCGAATCGTACGATTTCGGCGCCGACGCCTCCCGCTATCACTACCGCAACAACGCCCCCCGCAAGGAGGTCTTCTTCTATGCCCGCCCGGTCACCGAGCGCCGCGCTTTCGAGATCGGGATTATGGCGCTGGAGCTGTTCCACCGGGCCAAGCCGGAGTATACGATCAACCTGGCCGGGTGGGATGTCTCGGCATGGGACGTGCCCTTCCCGTACGTCAATCACAAGTCACTGAAGTTGCGTGACCTGCCTGATCTGTACGACCGGTGCGCCGCGGCTGTGGTGATGTCACTGACCAATATGTCGCTGCTACCGCTGGAACTGCTCGGCTCGGGCGTAATCCCCGTAGTCAACGACGGGCCAAACAATCGAATGGTGAGCGACAACCCGTACATCCACTACACCCTACCGACGCCGCAGGCGATGGCCGATGAACTGGTCCGGCTGGTAGAGCGGCCGGACCTTCCAGAATACGCCAAGGCCGCCTCAGCCAGCGTCAGCCGGCTGGACTGGGAGGCCGCAGGCGCCAAGGTGGTCGAGATCATTGACCAGGTCAGCGGCGGCTCTTCGTCATGAGCGCGCTGGTGCTGGTGCTGGGAGCCGGTGGTTTCATCGGCTCCCACCTGGTGGATTCTCTGGTCGCCCGGGGCCACCGGGTACGGGCCCTGGACCGTTTTCAGCCCAGCGTGCCCCCGCTGTTCCACCCCAGCGACCGGATTGAGCTGGTCACGGGGGACTTCCTGAACCGGGGCGACCTGGTCACGGCGCTCCGAGGGGTGGACTATGTGGTGCACTTGGTATCGACAACCAACCCAGCTACCGCCGAAAACGACCCGCTAATCGATATCGAGACCAATATCCGCGGGTCAGTCCAGCTCTTCGAGCTGTGCATCGAGGCGAAGGTACGACGGGTCGTCTACGCCTCTTCCGGTGGCACCGTCTACGGTGACCGGGACGGGGACGCCCCGATCCGGGAGACCGACCGCACCGACCCGGTCTCCCCGTACGGGATCGGCAAGCTCTGCGTGGAGAACTATCTGCGCTATTTCCGCCGCAAATACGAGCTGCGTTCGACTGTCTTCCGAGTCGCGAATCCCTTCGGTCAGCGCCAGCCGTTCTGGCAGCGGCAAGGGGTAATCCCGATCTTCCTGGAGGCCATCACAAACCATCTCCCGATCACGGTGATGGGCGACGGGTCAATGACCCGCGACTACATCTACGTCACCGACGTCACCGACATGATCGCCGATTCGTTGGGACGCGACCCGCGACACGATGTGTACAACCTGGGTTCGGGAGTGCCGGTTTCGGTGAATGAGGTGGTGTCGACGATTGAGAAGGTGACCGGGATCGAGGCGATCCGCCAGATCGTACCCACCCCACCCACCTTTGTCCAGTCTTCGGTCCTGGACATGAGCCGTTACGTTGACGAATTCGGCGCCCATCCACAAATTCCCTTCACCGAAGGGATCCGCAGAACGTACGCCTATTTGAAAGAGGTCCGCCGATGAGTGAGCCCACTGTCACCGTCTTCATCCCCACCTACCGGGGCGCGTCGTACATCGAATCCCTGGTACGCAGTGTCTTCGTGCAGCGGGTTTCGTACGACGTCGAGGTGCTGGTGTACGACACCACTAGCGGGGACCAGACGCCGCAGATCCTGGACCGGCTGGCCGAAGAGTTCAGCGGCCGGCTGCGGTGGCGCCCGGTCGCTAAGAAGGACTTCTCCCACGGGCGGACCCGGGCCGAGGCAGTCCTCGACGCGCGGGGCGAATTTGTGGCCTTCCTAACCCAGGACGCGATGCCGGCTAACGATCGCTGGCTGTACGAATTGCTGAAGCCGTTCGAGCTGAATGAGAAGGTGGTCGCAGTCCTCGGCAAGCAGGATCCGCGCCCGGAGGCGATCCCCATGCTGAAGAGCGAGATCCAGATGGTCTTCTCTGGTTTCGGCCCAGACCAGGCGACGTCCCTGTTCTACAAGGATGATTTCGTCACCAACCAGGGAATCTACGATGTGATCTCGTTCTATTCCGATGTGAACTCGGCGGCTCGGCGCTCGTTCCTGCTGGAACACAACTACCGTGACGTCCCCTACGCCGAGGATCAGCTCTTCGGCCGGGACGTGATCGATGCCGGCTATCTCAAGGCGTACGCCCCGCGGGCCAATGTGGTGCATTCCAACGACATCGCGTTGGGCGACTATAAGCACCGGATGTTCGATGAGACCCTGGGACTGCGCCAGGTGGGGGTGCCGGTGGCGAAGCCGTCGCTGCAGGCGGTGGCCCGGATGGTGGCCAGTGGGGTGGTTCGTGACGCGAGGCGGATCGTGCGGGACCCGGCCTATTCGACCAGGCGCAAGCTGTACTGGCTGGCGGTGAACCCGTTGTTCCATGTCGAGCGGTGGCGCGGGGTACGGCTCGCAGCCGATGCCCCGCTAGACGACGAGGCGCTGCGAGACGCCTTCTCGTTGGAGCGCCGTCAGGCCCGGGAAGATCTGCGCCGCAGCAGCGGTCAGTCCTGATCCAGGATCGGATGCTCGGCGTCACGTCGATAGCGGTGGGCGTGCTCGGCCAGTTCCGGGCGGCCCAGGTCGAACGCCATCTGTTCGGAGAACTGGGCCAGCTCCAGCAACCGGATCCGGATCGTGCGCCGGGTGTGGCCCGGCTCCACTCCGGATCCGTACCGGTCGAGCAGCCGCGTGAACCGGTGCTCCCGTTCGGCGTCGCTGTACCCGTCGGCCCGGTCAGTGGTGAACGGGACAATCTGATATGCCAAGTAGGCCACGTCCCACACTCGGGGGCCGGGGCTGGCGAAGTCGACATCGATCAGGCCTACCGGCAGCTGATCGACGAAGACCAGGTTGTAGGGGGCGACATCGTTATGGCAGATCACCTCCACCGGGTGATGGGTGGCGCTTCGCCAGGGCCCGGTCCGGTCGGCGGTGGCCGAGACGTCGTGAAAACGGCGCAACAACTGGGTGGAAGCGTCCAGGACCGCCGGGCTCCAGACCCAGCTGGGCAGGGGGTACCGGGGGACCTCACCCTCGAGAAACTGCAGCCGTTCCCGCCCATCGGGCAGCACCCCGTACGGTTCGGGTACCTCGTTCAGCCCGCGGCTGCGGCAGTGGGTCAGCAGCCGGTGGACCGCCGGGGTCCAGGGCCCGGTCGGGCGGCGGACCTCCCCGCCAAGGCGCGTGACCTGGCCCATATTCCCGCCGCTCAGCTCGACCTCCACGCCTGCTGAAGCTAACAGGGCTGCGACCGGTCAGAGCCGGCCGGTGCCGTAACGGCCCAGCCATTCGGTTCGGAAGGCGGCGAAGTCGCCGGAGTCGATCGCGTCTCGGATCTGGTCCACCAGGTGGACAGTAAACCATTCGTTGTGGATGGTGGCCAGGGTCGCGGCCAGAAGCTCCTTGGCCTTGAAAAGGTGGTGCAGGTAGGCCCGGCTGTGGTGGCGGCAGGTGTGGCAGCCGCAGCCCGGTTCCAGCGGCTCAAAGCAGCGCCGGTTGGCGGCGGTGGTGACGTTGTAGCGGCCGCGGGCGGTGTAGATGGCGCCGTTGCGGGCCACCCGGGACGGATTGACACAGTCGAAGGTGTCGGCCCCGGCGGCGACCCCGGCGAAAAGATCCTCCGGCTCGGAGATTCCCAGTAGGTGACGAGGCCGGTCCTCGGGCAGTGACTGTGACACCCAAGAACAGATCTCCCCCAGCCGTTCCTTCTCCAAGGCCCCACCGATGCCGTACCCGTCGAAATGCTGCCCTTCGGCTTCAAGCCCGGCCAGCCCGCGGGCGGCGGCGCGGCGCAGGTCCTCGTACTGGGCTCCCTGGACCACCCCGAACAGGGCTTGGTACGGATGGTCGGCCCGCTGCTGCGTGAGCCGACGGTGCTCGGCCAGGCAGCGCTGCGCCCAGGCTTGGGTCCGCTGGACCGACTGTTCCTGGTAGCCGCGAGTGTTCATCAAGGTGGTGAGCTCATCGAAGGCGAACATGATGTCGGCGCCCAGCTGGTGCTGGATCTGCATACTGATCTCGGGAGTGAACCGGTGCCGGGCGCCGTTGAGGTGGGAGGTGAAGGTGACCCCGTCATCGTCGACCTGGACCAGTCGGGCCGCGTTCTCAGCGACCACGTCATCACTGGTCAGACCGCGGGTATCCATCGCCAAGACCTTCTTGAAACCGACGCCCAGGCTCATCACCTGGAAGCCGCCCGAATCGGTGAAGGTGGGGCCCTCCCAGTTCATGAACCGGCCCAGCCCGCCAGCCTGGTCGACGATCTCAGGGCCAGGCTGCAAGAACAGGTGGTACGCGTTGGCGAGTACCGCCTGGGCGCCGAGTTCGGCGACGGTCTGCGGCAGCATCGCCTTCACCGTGGCCTTGGTGCCGACCACGATAAAGGCCGGAGTCCGGATCTGCCCATGCGGGGTGCTGATCACCCCGGTCCGACCCAGGCCTTGCTCAAGCCGGGCCTGGACCTGGAAGCCGAAAGTCATTCGTCGTCCATCCAGTGGATCAGCTCCGCCAACTGCCGCAGCTGGACCAGCGCCACTCCCCCAGCGGTCGAGGTCCGCAGCACCGTACCGCCCATCAGGATGGCCACCGCCCCGGCCGCCTGGAAGGCGGCCAGTTCGTCCGGCGCCACCCCGCCCTCGGGGCCGATCACAAAGACCACCTCACCCAGCGACGGGTGCTGGGCGATGATCGGGTCCGTGGCAGATTCGTGACAAACGTAGGCCGAATCAGCGAACCGGAGCCGGTCCGCGACCTGCGCGGTGCTGGCCAGCGGTGCCACGATCGGCATCGTGAGCCGGCGCGACTGCTTGGTCGCAGCCCGGGCGATGCTCTGCCAACGGTCTCGGGCCCGTTCGCCACGTTCCCCCTGCCAGCGTACGACCGACCGGGATGCCTGCCAGGGCACGATCTCGCTCACCCCGACCTCGGTCAGCAGGTCGATCGCCTGCTCCACCCGATCGTTCTTGGGTAACGCCTGAACGCATACGAAACGCGGCTCCGGGCCCGGGTCGACCAGCACCTGTTCCACCCAGACGTCAAGTTGGGACTGCTCCTTGCGGACCTCCACCACCGCGCCCCGTACCCCATGGCCGCGGCCATCGGCTACGGTGACCGTCTCCCCCACCTCGATCCGGCGTACGGTGACCGCATGGCGCCCCTCGGGGCCGGACAAGGTGACGACATCGCGTGCTGCGACCGCCGGGTCCAGGTCAGCGATGAAGAAGCCGTCGCTCATCCCCCGAATGCCTCCTTCAACCATCCGAAGACGCCCTTCTGGCCGGCCTTGTGTACCTGGGCCTCGGGAGCGGTCTCGTCACGGATCTCGGCCAGCTGACGCAGCAGAGAGCGCTGGTCATCGTCGAGTTTGGTCGGGGTCTGAACCAGCACGATCACGCCTAGGTCGCCGCGGCCATGGCCGCGCAACCGAGGCACCCCACGGTCGCGGATCACGATCCGGGTACCAGATTGGGTCCCGGCCGGGACCTCGACGGTGATCGAGGTCAGTTCCGGGTCTTGATCGTCGCGCTCCGCTTCCAGGGTGGCCATCTGGATTGAGGTACCCAGCGCGGCCGCGGTCATCGGTACCCGGATCACCACCTCCAGATTGTCACCCTGCCGTTTGAAGGCCTCATGCTCGGCGACCAGGATCTCGACGTACAAATCGCCCGCGCTGCCACCGCCGGGGCCAACCTCGCCCTGAGCCTCGAGATGGATCCGATTGCCGTTGGCTACCCCGGCCGGCACCTTGATGGTGATCGTGCGTTGGGCCCGGACCCGGCCCTCACCGGAGCATTCCGGGCAGGGGCTGACGATCACACTACCGAAGCCGTGGCAAGCCGGACAGGGCTGGCTGGTCCGGATGTCACCGAGGAAGGACCGTTGTACGGTGCTTACCTCGCCGATGCCGTGGCAGGCTGAACAGGTGACCGGTTCGCCACCGGCCGAGCCGGAGCCGCTACAGCGGGGGCACAGGACCGCGGTGTCGACCTGGAGCGGTTTGGTGATCCCGAAGGCCGCCTCGGCCAGACTGAGCCGGATCCGGACCAGGCTGTCCTGGCCGCGCTGCACCCGGGACCGGGGCCCGCGCTGCATCCCACCGAACATCACATCCATCAGGCTGCTGAAGTCAATGCCGGTTGAGTAGCCGCCCATGCCGCCGAATCCACCCATCCCGCCGGGACTCCTCGGATCCCCGCCGCGGTCGTAGATGTCGCGCTTGGCTGAGTCGGACAAGACCTCGTACGCCTCGCCGATCTGTTTGAACTTCTCGGCGGCACCGTCCTCGGTGGCGACATCGGGGTGGTACTTCATGGCGAGTCGCCGGTAGGCCTTCTTGATCTGGTCGGCGCTGGCGTCTCGGGGCACGCCCAAAGTCTGGTAGTAGTCGGTCATCGGTCTCGTCTCATCCTTCGGCCAGGAAACGGCCAACGTAACGGGCAACGGCCCTCACCGAGGCCATCGTCGAGGGGTAGTCCATGCGGGTCGGCCCGACAACGCCGAGCATCGCCCAGACGTCGTCGGCCATGCCGTACCCGGAGGCCACGACCGAGGTGGACCGCAGCCCGGCCATCTCGTTCTCCTGGCCGATCCGAACGGTGACGTCAGCATGCGCCTCGCCGAGCAGCCGCAACAGCACCACCTGCTCCTCCAACGCCTCCAGCACCGGCTTCACCGTGGTCTCGAATTCGTCGCCGAAGCGGCTCAGGTTGGGTACTCCACCGACCACGACCCGGGTCGGTGGTTCCACGTCGAGCAGAGCCCGGGCAGCGCCGGCCGTAGCAGCCAACAGCGGCACCGGGTCAGTGACCAGGCTGTCCAAGGATCGGGCTGCATCGCTAGCGTGACGATCCCGAACTGCGACGGCGATCCGGGCGGCGGTGACCGCCAGATCATCGGTGGTCGCGGCAACCGGAAGGTCCACCGGCGCCTGCACCACCCGACCGGTCGAGGTGACCAGGATTACCAGGCCCCGGCCCGGGTGCAGCTGGATCAGGTCGACGTGACGAACCACCGCAGTAGAGACCACCGGGTACTGCACGATCGCCACCTGCTGGGTGATCTGCGCCAGCAGCCGTACGGTGCGGGCGATCACGTCGTCCATGTCGGCAGCCCCAGCCAGGAACGTGGAGATCGCCCGCCGCTCGGCCGCCGACAGCGGTTTCACGGTGGCCAGCCGGTCCACGAACAACCGGTAGCCCTTATCGGTAGGGATCCGGCCAGCGGAGGTGTGCGGCTGGGTCAGGTAGCCCTCTTCCTCAAGGGCGGCCATGTCGTTGCGGATCGTGGCCGGAGAGACATCAAGGTGGTGGCGTTCCACCAGCACCTTCGAGCCCACCGGTTCGCTGTGCCGGACGTAGTCGGTGATCACGGCGCGGAGCACCGCCAGTTTGCGGTCGTCCAGCATCGACACCTCCTCGCCGTTAGCACTCACCGTAGCCGAGTGCCAGTCTAGCGGCCTGCTACATCCCCAGCCGGCGGGTTTCCCGGGAGAAGCCCCAGACTGTGGCGGCACTCACCCCCAGGAGCAGGCCGATGACGACAATCCCGGGCAAGCCTGCCACGGCGGAACCTACGGCGAGACCCACCAGCACGATTTCGGAGGCGACCAGGCTGATCCACAGCCGGCGACCGGTGGCGTGGGTGAGGAAAATCGACAACGCCGCGACACAGGTGATGATGCCACCGAAAAGAGCCAGGAGTGCTGCCACGCTGACCGGTTCGACGGGCTCCCCCACCACCACCTCGGCACCAACAGCGAAGGCGACCATACCCAGGACCAGGACCTGCTGGCCGTTGGTGGCTCGAATGGCCAATGAAAGGTTGGCGGCAGATTCACCATCCTCTCCTACGGAAACCATCGGGGTCACCACCCGCTTCTCAATGGCCGGCCCGAAGAACAGGGCCCAGATGCAGATAATGACCAGCATGGAGGCCACGCCGGCGACCACGACCACGGGCTTGTCCAAGCCATGAATGATCGCGTTACCGGTAGTGAGGATCGCCTCGCCCAGACAGATGATGAAAAACAGTCGGCAACGTTCAACCTGGTGGGGCAAGTCGAAGTCGATCTCGTCACGACCCGGTACCGGGAGACCCGGTACCGGGTGCCGCAAGCGCATGCCCAGCAGGTCGATGGCGGCAGCGAGCGCCCACCAGATGAGGCGGCTGTGCTCATCGGCCAGCGCACCCGCCACCCAGGCGACCGCAGAGACCAGCGACCACACCACCATGTTGATGCGGTGCCGCCTCATGGCTGGAGAGGTGTCCACCCAGCGCGTCAGCAGGGGCCGGCCGATCTGAATGGCCAGTAACGGAGCCACAAACAGCCAAGGCGAATGTTCGAAGGCCCGGGTGATAGAGGCGTTCATGACCAGACCGATGACCATCACCCCGATGAGGATGTAACGCGCCAGTCGGTGCCGGGCCAGCACCATCGTGGACTCGTAGGTGGTCATGGCCCACACCCCGAAGACCGTCAGGGACATCACCAGGGTCTCCAGCGCCCCGCGCCAGGTGAGGTGTTCCAAAAGGTGCCCGGAGAGTTGGGAGATGGCGAAGACGTAGATCAGGTCGAAGAAGAGCTCAAGCTTGGTGACTTCCTGTTCCTGGCCGGGCGCGACCTCCAAGGCATCATCAGAGCTAGGCATAAGCACTTTTCTTGGGGGCGGCGGATCCTGACTTCAGCCATCTAAGGTAGACCAGGTGGCAGACCTTGAGCTCGGTGCGTGGCGACAGATCCGCGACGGGGTGTTCTGGGCCCGGTGTCAACCGGCATCGGTGAATATCGGGTTGGTGGTCGGGAACCGGTCCGCGCTGCTGATCGACACTGGCGCTGCGCCAGCTCTGGGGCAGCAGATCCGAGAGTCGGTGGCCACGATCAGCGAGGTCCCGCTGCGGACCGTGGTCCTCAGCCACGGCCACTGGGATCATGCGCTGGGTTTGGCAGCCTTCGCCGGGATGGAGACGATCGGGCACGAGTCGTTGGCCACGTCACTATTGTCTCCCGCCGCCGTGGACGCGGCTCGCGAGCAGGGACTGGAGCCGTCTCAGGTGGTGGTGCCGCAGCGGCTGGTGTCGATCCTGGCAGCCGTGGACCTGGGCGGGCGGCGGGTCGAGATCGGACACCTCGGCCCGGCCCACACCCAGGGCGACTTGACGGTGCTAGTCCCTGACGACCGGGTACTGTTCGCCGGAGGCCTCGTCGAGCAGGCAGCCCCGCCGGGGGTCGATGAGGAGACCTCACTGGGCAGCTGGCACCAGGTATTGGACTCGCTGCAAACCCTGTGCCGCGATGACACCGTGGTGGTGCCGGGGCACGGCGAGCTGGTCAACCGTGACTACATCGCCTGGCAGCAGGCAGGCCTGGCGGCGCTCTGGAGCCAGTGCGAGTGGCTGGTCCGGCACCAGATCAGCGAGGCCGATGCCTACGAGTACGACGATCTGCAATGGCCCTGGGATGAGGACTGGGCACGGGCCGCGATCCACCGCGCCTACGCGGAGCTGGTCTCAGATCGGCAAAGACGCCAGTACGCGTGATCGATACGGAACGGGTTGCTGTCCCACGCGGTAACCAGTGACCAGGTGCCTCGGGGCACGCACACGGACCGCTCACAGCCATAGTCACCGGTCACGGTGGAGCCATGCTTGACCCCGGAATGGTGGTAGTAGGACCAATTGGTCGCCGGCCACAAAGTCGCGACCCCGTAGTCCCAGGTTCCACCACCGACGTGGCGGACCGTGGCCTGGGCTACGGTGCCACCACCCACGACCAGAGCCCCCGCGAGGACCATCCCCGTGATCATCCCCCGAACGACATGTGCTGACATCACACGCTCCTTCCACCATGGACGATTTCCGTGCCACCCCAGCCTGAAGATGACCATAATCCGACAGATCATGAGAGGCAAGGGATTCTGGCGAGACGTGTCCTTTCGGGTAGTCAAAACCAGCTCTCCTCACCGGCCACTCGGAAGGTGTACGAGCAGGCCTCGTCGCGTTGCCTCGACCATAAGGGGGCGATCCGCGAATCTCGGGAAAGGCCCGCTGTCAGACCAGACCCGGCAGTACGCCGAGAACCTGCTCGGCGGCGTCGGCAAGCCGAGACAGGTCGGCCCGGGCATATCGGATCTGGACCGCGTCCTGGCCGGGGACTAGCAGGGTCCCCTCCTGCTGCCATCGGCGCTGTGCCTCCTGGAGCAGGTGCCGAGGCAGGCGCCCGGAGGCGTTCACCACCCGCCACCAGGGCAGGTTCGGCTCCCGAGCGCTGGCCATGGCCTGACCGACGGCCCGGGGGCCGGTGCCCAGCAGTTCAGCGATGTCGCCGTATGAGACCACCCGCCCCGGTGGGATCAGACGCACCACCTCGCAGACCTGGTCGATCAGTTCAGCCATGCCCGCCGAGCACAGCTTGGACGACCGTACCGAAGACTTGTTCGCTGCCGGCCACGACCAGGCGGTGACCGGTGACGCCGGGACGATAGTCGGTCCCGTCCAGCGTCCGGACCACCCCGCCCAGCTCCCGCAGCAGCACCGCCCCCGCCACGTGATCCCACGGATTACACGACCCGTATACCACGGCGTCGAGATCACCGGTCGCGACCCGCGGATAGTCAACCCCGCAACACCAGCTGCTGGACGGTACCGGCCGGGCCAACAACGACGAATCCAACCCGGTGATCCCGGCAACGGACGCCTCCAGAGAAGGTCGCACGGGCCGATCCAGCACCGGCAGTGGCTCCCCATTGCAGGTGGCCCCAGCACCCCGCTCGGCCAGGAAAGCCCGCTGGTGCTCGGGCTGCCAGATCCAGCCTCGGACCGCCTGCCCACCGACTAGTTCGCCCACCATCACCGCGTGGTCGGGACTACCCCGCACGAAATTCCGGGTCCCGTCGACCGGGTCCACTACGAAGGCATGCCCGGCCGCCGGCAAAGCGGCCAGCAAGGCTGGGTTGTCGAAGACCGCTTCTTCCCCGACCACCAAGGCCTCGGGAAAAACCCGGTGCAAGGTGTCGGTGATCGACCACTCGGCCTCCCGGTCGGCGACCGTGACGTAGTCACCGGGGCGTTTCTCCTCGACCTCACCGGCCGCCAAGCTCCGGAAACGTGGCGTGATGATCCGCTGCGCTACCTCCTGGAGCATCTCCAGCATCTCAAACCTAGCCATGCCCATCCTTGTCCACGTCACACGTCTTTCCCCGGCCCCAGGATGGTGGCCGGAAGCTGGCCTGCGGCAGGAGATGAGTGCCCGGCCTCGGTAGTCGGATGCTGGCTGCGCGACACCCGGTAGGCGATCTCGATCACCACTACTCCCAGGGCACCGGCCACCAGCCCGTACCCGATTGCGACCGGGGTCGCCACCAGATCTAGCTTCCGCTGGGCCAGCGGCAGCCAGAACGCGAACACCGCCAAAGCCACCATCGCCCCCAGCAGCCCCACCTTCCAAGCCTGGTACGGCCGGGCCAGACAACCCAACAGCCATAGGCTGGTGGTCAGCAGCGCAATCAGAGCGGCCGTCGAAGCCTGCGGGTCACCGCGCACACCACGGGCCAGGAAGGCGTACACCCCGAAAGCCGCCACCCCACCGGCCACGCCGGCCGGGATCGAAATGATCAGCACCCGCCGCAGGAAGCCGGGCAGGTAGCGACGCCGGTTCGGCCCTAGTGAGAGGAAGAAGGCGGGAATCCCGATCGCCAACGTCGAGACCAAGGTCATCTGCAGCGGGAAAAACGGGTAGGCCAGGCCGAACACCGCCGACGCCAAGATCGCAACCGCGCTGACGGCGTTTTTGGTGACGAAGAGGCTGGCGACCCGCTCCACATTGCCGATCACCCGCCGCCCCTCGGCCACCACCGACGGCAGATGGGCAAACCGGGAATCCAGTAGCACTAGCTGAGCCACCGCCTTGGTCGCCTGGGCACCATTGCCCATGGCGATGCCGACGTCGGCATCCTTCAGAGCGAGAACATCGTTCACCCCGTCCCCGGTCATCGCGACCACATGACCCTTGGCCTGCAGCGCGCGAACCAGGGCCCGTTTCTGCGCTGGGGTCACCCGCCCGAAGACCGTGGTCCGCTCGGCCACCTCGGCTAACTGGTCCTGATCGGTGGGCAGGGTACGGGCGTCCACCGGGGTGCCCACGTCCAAGCCGACCCGGTACCCGACCGCAGCCACGGTACGCGGGGTGTCACCCGAGATTACGACCACCCGGACCCCCTGGGAACGAAAATAGTCGAGGGTCGCGGCGGCATCGTCTCGCACTACCTCCGACAGCTCCACCACGGCGGCCGGGACCACCCCAGCCGGCCGGTCGGTGAGCCCCGGCAGATGCGGTACGGATGCCAGTAGCAGCACCCGGCGGCCGACGTCGGCCCGCTCGCTGACCTGCTGCTGTAATTCGACATCATCAGGGGCGAGCACGTCTGGCCCGCCGAGCAGCCAGGGCTGTCCCTCAACCAGGCCACCGCTCCACTTGCGGGCCGAGGAGAAAGGCACCCGATCGGTAACAGTCAGGCCAGGGTCGGGCAGTACCGCGGCAATCGCCTGGGCGGTCTGGTTACCGGCCTCACCATGGCACAGGGCCCCCAGAATCCGCTCGACGAGGGCCTGGTCGGCGCCGGGCAGCGGCGTGACCTGTTCCATGGCGATCGTGCCTTCGGTCAAGGTCCCAGTCTTATCTACGCAGACCACGTCGACCCGGGCCAGCCCCTCAACGGCGGGCAGCTCCTGCACCAGGGCCTGCTGGCGGGTGAGCTGGACGGCGGCCAGCAGAAAAGCGAGGGTAGTCAACACCACCAGCCCCTCGGGCACCAGGCCGACCATGCCGGCCGCGGCTCGGATCACGACCTCGCGCCACCCCACCGACCCGACCACCCACCATTGGGAGGCGATCGAGACCGGCAGCGCCACCGCCACCACCCAGGTCAACCAGCGCAGCAGGACATTGGTCGAGTGCTGCACTTCGGAATGCGCCCGGGTGAACTGGCGGGCCTCGGCGGCCAGCTGCTGGGCGGTGGCCTGGCCCCCCACCTGGTCGGCACGGAACCAGCCGCTGCCGGCGACGACCGCCGTACCGCTGGACACCGAATCGCCGTCGGTCTTGGGGACCGCGTCTGACTCGCCCGTGAGGTTGGACTCGTCTAATTCGAGGTTGTGCCCAGACAAGACGGTGCCATCGGCGCAGACCTGGTCGCCGGGACGCAGCGCCACTAGGTCACCGCGGACCACTTCGCCGCTGGGCAGCTCCGCGGCCTGCCCGTCGCGCAGTACGAGCGCGGTCGGAGCGTGCAGGACCGCCAGCGAATCCAATTTTCGCTTCGCGTGCCACTCCTGGGCGATCCCGAGCAGCGAGTTGATCACCAGCGGGATCCCGAACAGCGCGTTCTTGTACGAACCTGTGAACAGCACCAAGACAAGCAACGCACCAAGTAGCCCGTTGAACCGGGTAAAGATGTTCGCCCAGACGATCTGCGACAACGGCCGGCTGGTGACCTGTTCGGTGTGATTGGTCTCGCCACGGCGGACCCGTTCGGCGACCTCGCTCGCGGTCAGGCCAGTTATCCCTGCGGGCAGGGTCGGGGCAGGGGAGATCACGCAGCCCAGGGTAGCCGGGAGTTACGTGCCATATCCCCTGCGGCCAGACGGCGGATCGGCCCATGAATCGGACGGCCGGCGTGGCAGGCCGGGCCGCCCCACGGTCGGCACTAGCCTGTCTCGATGCCCGACCGCTACCAAGACGTGCTAGCCCCCGAGAACCGGGTGAGGAAAGCACCCCCGAAGGTGCCGGTAGCCATGGACCTGGTGGTCGAGGAGGGACTGACCGGATTCTGCGGGGCAGTCGTCGGCTGGGAGAACGGGATCGTAGTCCTGGAGGATCGCAAACGCAGACGACGGTCCTTCCCGATCGGACGTGGTTTCCTGCTGGAAGGCCGCCCGGTGGAGTTGGTAACACCCCGGAAGACAGCCCCACCGGCCCGGACCCACACCGCGTCCGGGTCTCGAATGACACCCCCGACCGCTGCCCGAGTGGCGGCGCCGTCGCGGATCTTCGTCGAGGGCCGCCATGATGCCGAGCTGGTCGAGAAGGTCTGGGGTGATGACCTGCGCCACGTCGGGGTCGTGGTCGAGTATCTGGGCGGGGTCGACGACCTGCCCCAGATCGTGACCGATTTCGCCCCCGATCAGCGGCGTCGGCTGGGGGTCCTGGTGGATCACCTGGTTCCCGGCAGCAAAGAGTCCCGGATCGTGGAGCAGGTGGCCCGCGGCCGGTACGGACCGTACGTGCTGGTCACCGGCCACGAACACATCGACATCTGGCAGGCGGTCCGCCCGCAGGTGTTGGGGATCCCAGCCTGGCCCCAGATTCCGAGGGGAACCGACTGGAAGCGTGGCACCTGCGCCGCGCTTGGGTGGCCTCATCAGGACCAGGCCGACATCGCCAGCGTCTGGCGGTCGATCCTGGCCAAAGTCACCAGCTGGACCGACCTGGACCGCAAGCTGGTAACCGAGGTGGAACGCCTGATCGACTTCACCCAGGACATCTGAGCACGTCCGTGACGATCACGCTCCCCGCTCCTCGTATGTTCTAATCCAAGAGGTCACGGACCACGGCATCGGCCAGCAGCCGCCCCGACCGGGTGAGCCGCAGCAGACGGCCGGCCTCCAGCAACCCCCGGCTGGCCAGCTCTGCGGCCCGGGCCCGTTCGGTCTGCGTCAGCAAGTCGGCGTCGAGCCCGCTGGCCAACCGCAGCTCGAGCAGTACCCGTTCCACCCGCCGGGTCGCCGCGTCAAGCACCTCCCGGGCCTGGCCGGGACTCTGTCCGGCGGCCAGCCGAGCGGCGTAGCGGGTGGGATGCCGGACATTCCACCAGCGCACCCCGTTGATGTGGGAATGAGCGCCGGGCCCGATCCCCCACCAGTCCTGAGAACGCCAGTAGGCGAGGTTGTGCCGGCAAGGATGCCCGGGCCGGGCCCAGTTGCTCAGCTCGTACCAAGCCAACCCGGCCGTGCTCAGCAGTTCGTCGGCCAGCAGGTATTTGTCGGCCAGATCATCGTCATCGGGGGCGGGCAGCTCCCCGCGGCGGATCCGGCGCGCCAAGCTGGTGCCGTCCTCCACGATCAGGGCATACCCGCTGACATGGTCCGGTTCCGCGGACAAGGCGACCTCCACGCTGTGGCGCCAATCAGCTAGAGACTCGCCGGGGGTGCCGTAGATCAGATCCAGCGAAATATCCTCGAAACCAGCAGACCGGGCCTGGGCCACCGCTGCCACCGCCCGCCCCGAGGTGTGGGCCCGGTCCAAGGTCGCCAGCACCTGCGGCGAAGCGGACTGCATCCCGTACGAGATCCTGGTGAAGCCGCCGGCCCGCAGATCGTTCAGCGATTCCCAACTTACGGATTCGGGGTTGGCCTCGGTCGTAACCTCGGCATCCGCCTCCAGATGGAAATGCTGGCGTACCACGTCCAGCAAGGCGACCAGCTCCCGGCTCGCCACAAGGGTCGGGGTGCCGCCGCCAACGAAGACAGTACTGACCCGCCGCGGCCCCAGCACCCGGCGGGCCAAGGCGATCTCGGCCCGGGTGGCCGCCAGGTAGGCATCACGGGCCCGGCCTGGATCGGCTCCTAATTCGGCAGCGGTGTAGGTGTTGAAGTCGCAGTAACCGCAGCGGGTCCGGCAGAACGGAACATGCAGATAGATCCCCAGCGGACGCTGTGCCGACCCGGCCAGGGCCTGCGACGGCAGCACGCCGTCGGGTGGGACCGGTTCGCCTGGGGGCGGAGGACCCGCCATCACCAGATCCGGCCGTCGGGCATCAGTTCGTCGAACGGCTGGCCCGGCGGTGCAGCAGGTACGCGGCCAGGCCGCCGCCGATTGCGCCGCCGAGGTGCCCCTGCCAGGAGACACCCGCATTGAACGGGAGGATCCCACCCAGGAGCACTGATCCGTACCCGAACATCACGACCAAACCCAGCACTACATGTTTCCAGTCCCGGGTCAGGAACCCCCGGAGCACCAGGTACACGATCCAGCCGAAGACGATGCCGGAGGCGCCCACGATCAGGTGGTTCAGTGGGGTCAGCAGCCAGGCCAGCAGACCTGAAGTGATCCACGAGACCACGGTGGAGACCACCCACTGCCGGACCCCACTGGCCCAGATCGCAGTCCCCAGCAGGAACAGCGGAACCGAATTGGCCGCCAAATGCCCGAAGCCGAAATGGAGCAGCGGTGCGGCCAGGATCCCGCTGAGGCCGGACAGCTCCCAGGAGCGGATCCCGAAACCATCCAGGCCATGCCCGGTCAGCGTGTCCAGGATCTCCAACACCCACAGCCCGACCAGTATCCCCGCCATCACTAGCGCGCCCTGCCGCAGCGGCCGCCAGTCGATCCCCATCTGCATGAGACCAGCATGACAGGGCTGCCCAATCCGTGCTCGGCGGCGCCGTTAGCGAACGAGGTCCTGCTCCTCGAGCCGGCGGTAGCGGCGGTTACGCAGGCTCAGCAAAATCCCAGCCAGCACCGCCGAAATCAGCGTCGCGGCCAGCACCCCGAGCTTGCCCGACCCCAGCAGTTTGTCGGTCTCAAAGCTCAGCTCTACCACCAGCAACGACACGGTGAACCCGATCCCGGCCAGGCAGCCGAGTCCGATCAGATCCTTCCAGGCGATCGACTCATCCAATTCGACATGCCGCAGCCTGGTCACTAAGAAGGTTGTGCCCACGATTCCGATCGGCTTACCCAACACCAGACCAGCGATGATCCCCAGGGTCACCGGTTCCGCTAGCGCGGCTCGTACGTCGCTCAGTCCCCCAACTGGGACCCCCGCCGCGAAGAGTGCGAATAAGGGCACCGCCACCCCAGCCGACAAAGGACGCAGATGATGCTCAAGGGCATGCTCGAGGCTCGGTAGGCTCGACTTCTCACCCCGAATACGCCGAACCGGGACCAGAGCCCCGAGTACCACCCCGGCGATGGTGGCATGGATCCCAGATTCGTGCACCAGCACCCAGGTCACCACCCCGAACGGCAATAGCAGGGCCAGCGACCACGAACGACGGGAGAAGAACGTGGGCCAGCGGTGCACCACAAACCCGAAAGCCGCCGCCGGGACCAAAGCCAGCGCCAACGCAGCCAGGTGGACCTCGGTGGTGTAGGCCACGGCGATGATCACGATCGCGATCAGGTCATCCACCACCGCCAGGGTCAGCAGGAAGGTCCGCAGCGCAGCCGGCAAGTGGGAGGAGATGATGGCCAGCACTGCCAGGGCAAAGGCGATATCGGTCGCGGCTGGGATCGCCCACCCCCCAGCGCCGGACCCGCCCCTGTTCACAGCCAGATACAGCAAGGCCGGCAGCAGGACCCCGCCAGCGGCCGCGGCCACCGGGACCAAGGCCTTGCCTGGGGATCGCAGGTCCCCAGCTACGAACTCATGTTTCAGTTCCAGCCCCACCAGGAAGAAGAAGATCGCCAGCAGTCCATCCGCAGCCCACTGCCCGACAGTCAGATCGAGGTGCAACCCGGCCGGGCCGAGCCGGGCGTCACGCAGGCTCAGATAACTGCCAGCCCAGGCGGAATTGGCCCAGACCATGGCAACCACCGCGGCGGCTACCAAGACCAGACCGCCGACGGTTTCGGTCCGAAGCAGGGCGGCAACACGACGTACCTCACGACGGCTGCCGCGCGACAGGAAACGAGCTGCTGCCACGACCAAGGGGAGTCCTCACGATAGTGCCGATGCCGACCAGACTTCCCGGCGAACCCCCACCAGGGTATCGCAGCCGCTCGGCCCGGCCACCGATCATTCAACTGCGCTTGTCAGAGGCCTCTGCCCCGGTGGCCAGGGCCGCGACGAAAGCCTCTTGGGGGACCTCGACCCGGCCCACCATCTTCATCCGGCGCTTACCCTCTTTCTGCTTCTCCAGCAGCTTGCGTTTACGGGTGATGTCACCGCCATAGCACTTCGCCAGCACATCTTTGCGCACCGCCCGTACGGTCTGGCGAGCGATCACCCGGGCCCCGATCGCCGCCTGGATCGGAACCTCGAACTGCTGGCGAGGGATCAGACCACGCAGCTTCTCGGTCATGGCGACCCCATAGGCGTAGGCCTTGTCCCGATGCACGATCGAACTGAACGCATCGACCGCGTCGCCGTGCAGCAGAATATCCACCTTGACCAGGTCGGCCTGCTGCTCCCCCGACGGCTCGTAGTCCAGTGAGGCGTATCCTTTGGTACGCGACTTCAAGGCGTCGAAAAAGTCGAAGACGATCTCGGCCAAGGGCAGCGTGTAGTGCAACTCGACCCGGTCCTCCGAGAGGTAGTCCATCCCGGTCTGAACGCCCCGCCGACCCTGACAGAGCTCCATCAAGGTGCCGATGTAGTCGGTCGGGCTCAGGATCGACGCCTTCACCACCGGCTCGTACACGGTGGCGACCTTCCCGGCCGGAAACTCACTCGGATTGGTCACCAGGTACTCGGTACCGTCCTCCATCACAACCCGGTAGACCACATTCGGTGCTGTGGAGATCAGGTCCAGGTTGAACTCCCGCTCCAACCGCTCCCGCACGATCTCCATATGGAGCAACCCCAGAAAACCGATCCGGAAACCGAAACCCAGCGCCGCTGAGGTCTCCGGTTCGAAGGCCAGGGCCGCGTCGTTGAGCTGGAGCTTCTCCAGCGCCTCCCGCAGTTCCGCGAAGTCGTCCCCGTCGATCGGGTACAGCCCGGCGTACACCATCGGGTTTGGATGGCGGTAGCCGCCCAGGTCCTGCTCAGCCGGTCGGCTGGCCAGGGTGACAGTGTCACCGACCCGGGATTGGCGAACATCCTTCACACCAGTGATCACGTAACCCACCTCACCGACCCCGATCCCGGAGGCTTTCACCGGTTCCGGTGCGATCACGCCGACCTCAAGCACCTCATGGGTGGCCTTGGTGCTCATCATCAGGATCCGATCACGATGATTGAGCTCCCCATCGACGACCCGAACATACGTGACCACACCGCGGTAGGTGTCGTACACGCTGTCGAAAATCAAAGCCCGAGCCGGGGCATCCGGGTCACCGACCGGCGCCGGCACCTGAGCCACGATCGCGTCCAACAACTCGGTCACCCCATCCCCGGTCTTGGCCGACACCTGGAGCACCTCGCCCGGGCTGCCTCCGATGATCGTGGCCAGCTCGGCAGCGTATTTCTCGGGCTGGGCACTGGGCAGGTCGATCTTGTTCAAGACCGGGATGATGTGGAGGTCCGCTTCCAACGCCAGGTACAGGTTCGCCAGAGTCTGCGCCTCGATCCCCTGAGCCGCGTCCACCAGCAACACCGCGCCCTCACATGCCGCCAGGGAGCGCGAAACCTCATAGGTGAAGTCAACATGGCCAGGGGTATCGATCATGTTGAGAACGTACGGACAGCCGCCGCGAATCCAGGGCATCCGGACCGCCTGCGATTTGATCGTGATCCCCCGCTCCCGCTCGATATCCATCCGGTCGAGATACTGGGCGCGCATCGACCGATCGTCCACCACCCCGGTCAGCTGCAGCATCCGGTCAGCCAAGGTGGACTTGCCATGGTCGATATGAGCGATGATGCAGAAGTTCCGGATGATCGCCGGGTCAGTACTTCCAGGCACAGGAACAGACAATGCGGGCCTTCACATGGAGATCGGACACGGAACCCCCATCTTCTCACAGTGTTTGATTGCCCTCGCCTTCGCTCGGGCGGGCCGCGGAGCTAACACCCCCGTCTTCCTCCTCACCGACGAGAAGGCCCATAGGGTCGTGGCTGAGTCAGTCGTTTCTCGTCGTTCGTCGTCCAGACGGGGTGCTCCGCGGCTGGGTTTGATTGCCCTCGCATCCGCGAGGGCGGGCCGTGGAGCTAACACCCCCGTCTTCCTCCTCACCGACGAGAAGGCCCATAGGGTCGTGGCTGAGTCAGTCGTTTCTCGTCGTTCGTCGTCCAGACGGGGTGCTCCACGACCAGGCTTGATTGCCCTTGTCGTGCTCGACCACGCCTTCGTCTGGGGTTAGTGACGGGCCGACTGGCGGTAGTGGTGGAGCTTCAGCAGCAGTCGTTCCAGGGCGAAAGCCGGGTCGTTCTCGGCGCCCTTGACGGCGGCATCAGCGCTGGCCACAGCGGTAATCCCCCGCGCCACCGCGGCCTCGGTCCAGGCCCGCGAGCGCCGGTCCAAGTCCTTAAGCTTCCACGGCGGGACGCCGACCTCCTTGGCCCGTACCGGGTCTGGCATCCGTTCCCCGCGCAGATCAAGGTAGCGGCCCTGCTGACGCAGCGCCGCCGCCAAGTTACTGGTCAGCATCACCGGCGCCATCCCAGTCGCCAACGCCCAGCGCAACTTCTCTAGAGCACCCGCGTGGTTGCCGTTCATCACGTCGTCCACGACTGCGAAACCCGTCACCTCGGCGCGGCCGGCGAAATAGCGACGCACCTGGTCGGAGGTCACCGGCTGCCCAGCAGAATCCACGAGCAGCTGGCTGACGGCGCTGGCCAAGGCCCGAGTGTCGGAGCCGACCGCGTCCACTACCTGTTGAGCGGCAGCATCGTCGATCCGGCCCCGGGACCGACGGGCCTCGGCTGAGACGAACCTCGCCAGCTCCCACGACTTCAACGCCGGGCAATCGATCACCTGGGCTGCCAACTTCCGCAAAGCATCGACATGCTGGCGGCCCTTGGCCCCGCCTGGGTGCACACATACCAGCGCCACCTCGGGGGGAAGATCCTGGACTACCGCCACCAGTGTCGCAGCCACCTCCGAGCGCAACCCGTCAAGACCGGTCACGACCGCCACCGACTCCTCAGCCAGCAGAGCCGAGGCTGTAATCTCCAGCAGCCGACCGACATCCAGACCAGCCGCCTCGACCCGATTGACCGTCGCCTGCGGGGCCTGCGCCAAGGCGGACTGAACCACCCGGTCGACGGCCCTTTCCGCGAGCAACGACTCGGGGCCGACCACCAGCACCAGACTCCCGAAGGGAGATTGCTCAGCCACGCGGTTCACTATGCCAGTCACCCCTGACGGTCCCGCAGCTGCCCGCCCTGCCACAGACCACACCGCCCGAACAAACGACGAGAAATAACCAACCCAGCCACGACCAGAAAAATCTTCTCGCAGAGAAGAAGACCGGCAACGTCAGCGATACGACCCGCCCAAGCACCAGCTCAGGCGGTCAGACACGGCTGCTACAAGGCAGCGGCCCGGGAAGCGATCGCCGACTTACGGTTAGCCGCGTTGTTGGCGTGGATCACGCCCTTGGTAACCGCCTTGTCGAGCGAGCGGCACGCCGTGCGCGCGTACTCAACGGCCTTCTCGGTCTCGCCGGCATCGGCAGCCTCACGGAAACGGCGCACCTGGGTACGCAGCGCCGACTTGATGGCCTTGTTGCGCTGACGAGCCTTCTCGTTCGTCTTGATCCGCTTCATCTGGGACTTGATGTTCGCCACGTGGCAGCCTTACCTGGTCGAGAGTGTTGGTGCGCGCCCGGGCGCATAGCGCGAGTCATCGCGACGAGATACGGTACCAGCGTCCGACCGGGGCCCTCAACTCGCGGCCCGGACCCGGGCCAGGATCTGGCGGGTCGCCGTGGAACGGTTCTGGGTGAAGAAGTGCAGGCCAGGGGCGCCGGCTCGCAGCACCTCGAGCGAGAGTTCGGTGGCGATCTCGACTCCCACCTCCCGTACGGCCTGGGGATCGTCGGCCACCTCCTCGAGCCGTGAAGTCACCTCCGCCGGCAGTTCGGCCCCCGAAAAATCAGCGAACCGCCGGATCTGCCCGATCTGGGTAATCGGCATGATTCCGGCCAGGATCGGCACATCACAACCTAACGCCCGGACCCGTTCCACCATGGCGGTATAGGAGGTGGCCCGGAAGAACAGCTGTGTGATCGCCAGCTGTGCCCCGGCTTCGGCTTTCGCCACCAGCAACCGGGCGTCGAGGTCGGGGTCCTGGGTCTGCGGGTGTGGATCGGGGAAGGCGGCGACGCCGACGCAGAAATCGCCGGTCTGCTTCACTAGCCGGACCAGTTCGGTGGCGTTGGCCAGTCCCTGGGGATGCGGCACCCAGGGTTTGGTCGGACCACCCGGCATGTCGCCGCGGACCGCAAGCACATGGTGAACGCCGGCGCTGCGATAGTCCTCGATCGCCCGGACCAGCTCGTCGCTGCTCTGTGAGGCACAGGTCAAGTGGCCCATCACCCGCAACGACGATTCCTGAGCCAACCGTTCGGTGATCGCCAGGGTTCGATGCCGGGAACCACCGTTGGCTCCATAGGTCACCGAGACAAAGTCCGGTTCCAGCGGTACCAGTCGGTCGATCGCCTGCCACAGGCGTTCAGCATCCTGGGGACTCTTAGGCGGGAAGAATTCGAACGAAAAGGTGGGCCGCCGGCGCTCGGCGAGCAGGTCGGCGATCGTGTGGTCACGGGTCACGCAGGGAACCCTAACGCGACCGCAGCCTCAGGCATCCCGCGTGACCGCCAGCCGACCAAGGGCGTCGAGGGCGATCCGGGCGTCACTGTCGAGTCGGGCCGCAGCCAGCGCCGCCATGGCCTGGGCATGGTCGGTGGCAATGTCGGCCTCGACTCGTCGTACCGCCCCGGATTCGTCGATGATCTGGCGGGCCGTAGCCACCCCGGCCGGGTCCAGGTCCGGGTCACCGAGCAGACCTGCCAGGCGGGCTGCGGCCGCTGGGCTCGCCTGCTCCAATGCGTACGCCACGAGTACGGTCTGCTTTCCCTCACGGATGTCGTCACCGGCGGGTTTACCGGTCACCGAGACATCCCCGTACACGCCCAGCACGTCATCACGCATCTGGAAGGCCCGACCCAGGCAGGAGCCGAAGCGACCCAGCGCGTCGACCAGGTCCGGTTCGGCGCCAGCCAGCAGCGCGCCCACCTGAGCCGGACGAGCCACGGTGTAACGGGCCGACTTAAACTCGTTCACCCGCCGCGACCGGTCCAGCGAGGTCTCGGCATGTTGGGCGATGATGTCGAGATACTGCCCCAAGGTGACCTCGGCTCGGACCGCGTCGAGCGCCGGTCGGGCCCGCCGCAAGGCCTGCTGGTCGAACCCGGAAGCGGCCCACAGCTGCGCTGACCAGATCAGCAGCAGGTCCCCGAGCAGGATCGCGCCAGCCCGCCCGAACCTCTCAGATGAGCCCCGCCAGCCGGCTTGGCGGTGGAGCTCGGCAATCAGCAAGTGGGCTGCCGGGTCACCCCGGCGGGTATCGGAGTCGTCGATGACGTCGTCGTGGACCAGCGCCGAGACATGGAGCAGATCCAGGCTGGCCGCCGCGGCCAGCACCGGATCGGCCGGTTCCGGTTGCCCGGCAACCGCCGCATAGCCCCAATAACAAAATGCAGGCCGGAACCGTTTACCGCCACCGATCAGGCTCCGGGCCTGGTCGAACAGCGGCTGGACCTCGGCGCCGATCTGATCGAACACCGCCTGCTGTTGGTCAGCAAAGGTGATCAAGACCGCCGTGATCGTGTCCCGGAACCGATCACCGAGCGGTTGTTCCGGGTCGAATCTCATGGCGGGCAGCCTATGCCCCGGCCAAGACCAGGGCGAACGGGACCGGTCCGGCGCTCGCCTGGCGCAGTACCCGCAGCAGCGTCGACCACCGACGTGGCTCAGCCAGCTGCGCGGCTGCCCAGCCGCGCCAGATCAAGGCCGTCGGCCGATCCAGATCGGATAGGCAATCAGCCAACGCGTCAAGATTCGCACCGTAGTACGGCGGGAAGCCCAGCGCCGTCCCCACCTCGACCAGGAAGCCCCGTGGTTCGACAGCCTGGAGCCGTGTCACCGTCCAGCCGGCCGTGGCCAGCCTCTGTTCCAGGCCGGTCTCGGACGTCACCCGGTACACCCCGCCTCGCAGCGGCGGGGTCACCAGGCCGATACTCATCGTCGGATCCTCGCGAAGGAGGCGTAGTGGTCCTCGGTGTAGAAGTACCACTGCTGGTGCCCGCCGGTGACGATCCGGACCGGGCCACGATCGCGTGAGGACCCCAGTTTCACTGTGTACTCCCGGTAGAAACCGGATGGTTTGGCCGGCAACCGCCGCTCGTAATTGCCGAATGTCTGCCCATCTTGACGGTACGGGAATGGGCCGCCCTGGTCGATCAGGGCGAGTACCTGGCGGGCCGGCTCCGGCAGTTCAGCCGGTTCCACCCAAGGCAGATGGGTCTGCGGGTCGATCGTTGCCGTACTGGAGCGCCGGGCGGCGCTGGGAAGGAGCCCGCCGCCAGGGTCAGGCGTGGTGGAACGCAGGGTGCTCGTGGCTGCCGGGACAGCCTCAGCCCTGGTTGACGATGGCGAGCGAATGGACAGCCAAGCCAAGACGACCAGCGCCAACAGGATCAGACCGATCCCGCCGGCCGCGAACGTACGCCTGGTCACCATGCGCTAGGTTTCGGCGCCTTACGCAAGGCGTGGCTGGGGGAACCCATCCCGAAGACCCCGAAGGCGAAGTCCTTCAGGGTCGGGTCCTGGACCCACGCTAGCCGGAGCGCGTCGGCAAGCTGTTTCACGGCGGCCGCGTCGTCGGATGAGTCCACTGCGATACTGACCCTCCGGGCGCCGGCCTCAATCACCTCGTTCACCGTGGCCGGGTCGATCCCCCCGGTGGCGAACCATGGGGTGCCCCTAATGTCGGCGACCGGCATGTGCTCTGCCGCCTGGCGCACCAGGTCCAGCCCGGGCGCTGCGAACGGGGCCCCTGCCGGCAGATACACCGGGCCGACCAGGGCGAAGTTGATCTCATGATCAGCGGCGGCGGTGGCCAGCCCCGCATCGTCGTGGACCGACCTGCCGACCAGGGCATGCGGGTGCAGCTTGGCGTGGGCCAGACTCGGGTCGATGCTCTTGGCCGGCAACACCAACAGGTCGGCGTCGCAGTCCTTGGCGAGTTCGACGTCCGAGGTGACAGCCACCGACGAATTGTGTGCGAGCGCGATCGCCTGAGCCATCTCGAACGCCTCCCGCAACACCGACGGCGGGACTTGAGGGTCGCGCAGCTGGATGATGTCGGCACCCGCCTCGAGCAGACCGCAGACGTGGCTGGCAAAGGCATCGCCACCGCCCAGGGACCCGGTCACGACGATGATCCGGGCCAGCCGGAGCTTCGCGTCTAGGCTCATCAGTGCAGTCACCGGCACAGCCTATCGGCTGGGTCCGCAACGATCTCACACCCGCGCGGCGCGTCACTCGCGCTCGCTACCACCTTTTCCGTACACTCGACCCCGCCATACACACGGCCTTCCTTCCCCAACCGTGTCTGGAGCAGATGTGAGCGCGCCCGCTGTCAGCGACCCCTTGGGTGGTCAGCTGTACGGAGGTCGTTATGCCTTGGGTCGAAAAGTGGCCCGCGGTGGCATGGCGACCGTCTTCGAAGGTATCGACAACCGGCTCGGCCGGGTTGTCGCGATTAAGCTGATGCATGAGGGGCTTGGCGACGACGTCGACTTCGCTGCCAAGTTCGACAAGGAGGCCCGGGCCGCGGCCCGGCTGTCCCATCCCAACATCGTCGCAGTCTTCGACCAGGGAGTAGAGGCCGACCGACCGTACATCGTGATGGAGTACGTTCAGGGCTGCACCCTGCGCGCCTTGATCCGACGCGAGGGCCGGCTCTCCCCCGCCTCGGCGCTGAACTACCTGGAGCCGGTGGTCCGAGCGCTGGCGGTTGCGCACGACGTGGGCCTGGTGCACTGCGACGTGAAGCCGGAGAACGTCCTGATCTCGGAGCAGGGTGTGGTCAAGGTCACCGACTTCGGTCTGGCGAAGGCGGTCACCGGGCAGACCAACACCGCTACTCAGGGGATGCTGATCGGCACTGTCTCGTACATCTCGCCGGAGCGGGTGACCACCAACAAGGCCACCTCACGTTCCGACGTGTACTCGGTCGGCGTGATGCTGTACGAGCTGCTCACCGGGCAGAAGCCGCACCGGGGTGATTCCCCGATCCAGATCGCCTACAGCCATGTCCACCATGACATCCCCGCGCCGTCGACCGCGCTCACCCGGGGGCGTCGTACGATCCCGCCCTACTTGGATGCCCTGGTGCTGGCCTGCACCCGTCGCGACCCGTCCCAGCGTCCCGCCGACGGCCGGGCCCTGGCGCGTCGGGTGGCGCTAGCCCGGCGGGCGCTGGCACAGCACATCACCGATGACCCGGAGCTCACTCAGCGGCTGGGCGCCGGCCCGGAAGCCGATCTAGCCGATCCGCCCTCGGCCGGCAGCCCAGCCTCGCCCCAGACCGGCACCATGCCTGCAGTTCAGGTGGGGCAGGCCCCGACCACCCCAGCGACAGCGCCGTCAGACCGGACCTGGACTCTCCGTTCGCCGGGCACCTCCCGGCCGTCCTCTGCTGCGCGCGACCAGGCGGCGACCCCGGTGTCGCCGGTGGATCTGGAGACCAAGGCCGATGCCATGCCCGATCGGCCAGCGCGGTCATCAGACCAGGTGAAGCGCCGCGACACCCGCCCGATGGTTCGGCAACTGGTCCGGATCTCGCAGTCCAAGGTGCACCGACGCCGACGCGGAATGGTGGCTTTGGTGCTGCTGCTGATGCTCACCTTGATCGGCGGCGGTGTCAGCTACTCCTATCTCAGCGAGGCCCGCTGGACCACGACCCCGAACCTGGTCGGGATGAGCGAGCCGGAGGCCCGCTCGGCCACTGAGGCGGCACTGCTCGGTTTCACCGCAACCCAGGAGTATTCCGAGACGGTCGCCGCCGGACGAGTGGTCCGGACAGACCCAGCGGCCGGCGCTTCGATCCGCAGAGACGGCCAGATCACGGCCGCCGTCTCGCTCGGCCCGGAGCGGTTCGATGCCCCTGAGCTGGTAGGAACGACCCGGGATCGAGCAGAGGCAGCCCTGGCTAGAAACAATCTCGGTCTCGGCGAGGTGACCGAGACCTACCACGACTCCGTGGCCGCGGGGGTGGTGATCAAAGCATCGGTACCCAAGGGCACCAAGCTGAAGCGAGGCGACCGGGTAGATCTGGTGGTCTCCAAGGGCCCACAGCCGATCCAGATCCCGAACTATGTCGGCAAGAGCGTCCAACAGGCCCAGCAGGAACTGCAGGCAGCCGGTTTCACGGTAACCATCACCCAGCAGCATTCGAAGACCGTGGCCGAGGGGCTGGTGATCAGCCAGTCCCCGCCGAACGGTGAAGGCAAGAAAGGCGACCGGGTGACCCTAACGGCTTCCCAAGGCCCGGTCGTGGTGACGGTCCCGACGGTGCGGGGGATGCCGAAGGACCAAGCAGTGACGACCCTCAAGGCTGCCGGTTTCGACGTGGCTACCAAGACCATCGTCAACGGTCCGACCGCTGCGGGAATCGCGTATGGGACCGATCCAGCGGCCGGGGCGAAGGTCCCGGAGGGCTCTACGATCACCGTGCTCATCGGCTGATCCGGACTCGGATAGCGTGGTTCCTGTGACGTTCCCTGCTGCCAGCCCGTTGGATGGTTTGAACTGTCCGCCGTTTGGGTCCGGGACCGGTCGGCGGTTCTCGAGCCAAGTGGTCGGGTACAGCGACTCCGGTTTCCCGTACCAGGCCTTCACCTATGGCTGCTCGACGTTCTCCACGTACGGCTCGGTCGGGGCGCTGCGCATCCCATACTCGCTGCCGCCCTTCTTCGCCTCGCTACCGAGCAATCCCCGGGCCGGCATCGTCGGGCTGCAGATTCCCAACGATGCCGGGCTGTTACTGGTAACTGAGCAGGAGGAGTACGGCTGGGCGGTGGTAGAGAATGTGCTGCCCGCCATCCGGGACTTCGCCCATCGACGACCCTTGGATGTGGCGATTGATGGTGACTCGCTCACGGTAGAGCAGATCCCGAGCGGGGCATCGGCGGTACATGCCTACATGAATGACCTCAGCATCATCGCCCAGGCGATCGCCAGGTCGACCTCGTTGCAACGGTTCACCCAGCCCAAGCCGGTGGGGATGTCGTTCTACCGGCGTCCGGGCTGGGCGTATGTACCGAAGGACGACCGGCTGCTGGCGACCGCACCCGTCACCTGGGACGGCAACCGGCACCAGGCTCTGGATGTGGTGGTCACGGCCCCGGACTGGGGCATTCAGACCCTGGGTTTCAACCACCGTTACGTGGTCTCCACCTATGACGACAACGGCACCCACTATTACGACCGCGACGAGGCTGTGATCCAGACCTCGCTGCCGTTTAGCTTCGGTCGGGTGGCATTGGATTGGCGAGGTTTTGCCCAGCCGCTGATCTTCCACATGCCAGCCTTTGACAACGCCCACACGGTGTACGCCGACGACCGTCCATTCGCGACCGAGGTCTTCCGCCCGCTACTGCCGTTCCTGGTCGAGATGAGTCCGCCGCCGTTCGCGATCCAGGACCAGTTCCTGTGGATGCGGCCCAAGGTGAAGCCCACCGAGGAGATCGTGGCCTGGTGCCAGGCCTTCGTCTGTGAGTTCTTCTCGCGGGTGCCGGACAAGGTCTGGCAGCACCTGGGGCTGGCAGAAAACCCGGTCCGCGAGCTGCGCTGACATCCATCGCTCAGGCTCTGGGCAAGCGCCAGGCCCAGGCAGGTTGCCGGGCCCAGCGCCTCGCCGGCTGGGGACTATTCGTCCGGACGGCGCACTCCCATGGTGAGCAGCACATTGGCGTACAACCGCTGCTCCCCGGTCGCGATCACGCAGCAACAGTCCGCTGACCTGGCCAGGTCGTAGAAATCCCACCGCATCGCGGTCGAGACCGGAATCTGGCCGAGGATCCGACGAAAGGCGTCGTGGATCCTGACCTCGACCTGCTCGGCGTCAGGGGCCGGCCCCATCAGCGTGGCAGCCTCGATCGGGATCGTCTGAGCGACGACGGTAAGCACATCGGTGGCGCTGAGTAGCCCGGGGGCCAGGTTGAGCGCGACCCGCTCGGCCCGGGGGTTGACCCAGACCCCGTGCGGATAGTTGGCGTCAGCGATCAGCACGGTGGCACCGTGCCCGGCGGACCCCAACACCCGCAACAGTTCCGGGTGCAGCATCGGTCCGTACAGCATCAGGCCCCCAGTTGCGTCAGCACGTCACCGCAGAGGTGCACCTGCAGCCCCATCGCCTGGAACATGGCAGCCTTGGCGATCAGGGCCCGGTCGGCGGTCGCCGCGTCTGGGGCATAGCTCACGTTGAGGTGATTGGCCTTATGACGAGCCATCAGCTGGTCGCGGGAAACCCCGTGCAGGATGGCGTTCAGGATCGGCCACTCTTTATTGGTGGCGTCCAGCCGGCGCTGCACCTCGGCCTCGGGCATCTCAATGCTGGTCCCCCGGCCCAGATCGACGTGGAGTCGGCCGCCCTCGAGGAAGACTCGGGACCAGACCAGCTCGCCCGGCTTCGAGACCCCCGACAGGGTGCCGCCGCCCTTGGGAAAGAAATAGTACGACTGCCGGTACGAATGGGCCTTGTCGTAACCGCCCAGGTGGGAGGCCGGCACCGATCCGGAGATCTCCAGCACCCACACGAAATCACCCTCCCAGTCGTCACCCCACCGGATGTCGTGCAGGGTGGTCGACGGGTCGAGACCCATCGCGGTCCAGACCCGATTGGTGACCAGCGCATCGACTGCGACCCCTTGATCGACCTCGTTGAAGTGCGGCAGGGCACGGCCCTCGTACAGCACCCGGGAGCCGTCCCGGGAGGTCACCGGCGGCCGGTTCGGGTCGTTCAGCAGTCCCTCGGCCAGGTCGGAGGCCGGGACTAGGTCCTTCAGGCCCTGCTGGTATTGGATCCCGACCGCGTCGGCTCCGAAATCGTCGGCGATCCGCAAGGCGGCGATGTACATCTTGAACTGCCAGGTGAGCTGCTCGTCGGTCAGGCACTCTTTCCAGTCACCCTGGTTGTCGACGTGGAAGGTCATCCCGCGGGCATCCAGCCAAGCCCGGACCGCGGCCGCCTCCTCGTCGGTCACCGTCAGCATCTCCGCGTACAGCGCCGACTGGCTGAGTCGCTCCTTGTAGATCCCGGTCGGGTTCAGCAGCTCATCATCGATGATTGCGTTGTACATCCCCATGCACCCTTCGTCGAAGATCGCGAGGATCGCCTTCTCCCGCCGCAGCTGCTCGGCTAGCGCCTCGCCCAGCCGCCGTTGCGGGGAATCCGACAAGGCCGGCAAGTCACGCACGTGGGAGATGTCGTGGATGATCTCGCCGGTCTCCAGCCAAGTCTTCAGCTGCTGCTTGGCCCAGTCATCGGTGAAGTCCTTGCTCCACAGTGCCGAATGCCGGATCCCGGCCTTGGTCATCGAGCCAGTGAGGTTCAGCAGTCCCACCAGACCGGGGAAGTCGCCAGCGAAGTTGGCGACCACCAGGATCGGGCCACGGTGGTCACGCAGCCCGGCCAGGACATGGTGGCTGTACTGCCAAACAGCCTCCACCACCACCAGCGGCGCGTCCTGCGGGATGGTGGCGAAGACGTCCATCCCCCGGCGCTGGTTGTCAATGAAACCATGCCCCTTCTCAGGATCGACCCCGTGGGCCCGGACCACCGACCAGCCGAATTCCTCGACTGCCGCGGCGAAGGCCTGCTCGACCTGCTGCTGCATCGGCCAGGTCTTCACGTTGGTGGTCAGCCGCAGGTCACCGCTGGCGACCGTATAGATGGTCTTCTCAGCGGCCTTCGGACGCTCAGCTAGCGTCGGGAAAGCGTAGTCATTCATAGCTCTTCTCCTTCTGTGTGATGTGAGACGGTTGTGCCGCAGGGCAGAACCACGCGGCGGGCGGAGCCGTGGAACCCGTGGATCCGTTCCAGCAGGAGCCGGGCGGCAGCAGCTCCCAGCTCTCGGGCGGGCAGACTCACGGTCAGCAACCCCTGCGGTGGTCGTACGACGAAGGGCAACTCGCCCACCGACGCCACCGGGATCCGGGTGTCGAGGCCGACTGACCACAGCTGGCGGATCAGCCCGACCGCGATCCGGTTGTTGGCGGCGACGATCGCGTCCGGTGGATCAGCCAGGCCCAGCAGGGCCTGGGCCCCGGCCCGTCCGCCCGCCACGGTGTACGTGGCACGGACCAGGAGCTCGTCGGGAGGCGCGGTCCCCATCGCCTCTTGCCACCCTTGGGCGTACCCGGCGCAGCGCTGGTCGGCGGTCATCACCCGGGGCGGCCCGGAGACGCAGGCGACCCGACGGTGACCGGCAGCAAAGAGCTGCCGGGTGGCGGTCAGCGCGATGCTGACATTGTCAGCCACCACGGTGTCCACGCTACTGCTGGGCGCATCCCGGTCGACGGCCACTACCGGCACGTGGCGGCCATTGGCGGGACCGTAGTCGGCCCGGTCGTCGGCGGGGGCGACGATGATCCCGGCGACCGGGTCGGCGATCGCCGCAGCCATCAGCTCGGCCTCCTGGTCGGGATCGTCATCGGTGTTGCCGAGCATCACCGAGTACCCGGCGGCCCGGGCCGCATCGGTGACCGCCCGGGTCATCGCGGTGAAGAAGGCGTTTTCGATGTCGGGGATCAGCATCGCGATGATCTGGGATCTCCCCAGCCGCAACCGCCGGGCATTCTCGTTGGGAACGAAACCGAGGCTTTGGGCGGCTTCCCGGACCGCCCGCTGCTTGGACGCCGAGACCCGGGCCCCGTTGAAAACCCGCGACACGGTCGCCGGGGAAACCCCGGCACGTTGGGCCACGTCGTAGATGGTCGCCACCTCAGTTCACCTTCCCGGCCGCGTCACGTTCTGCGGCAGCGTCGGGGCCGGTGTCCTGGCCGGTCCCGACGGCTCGTTGCTCGTGGTACGGCTCGACGTTCGTGCCGTTCCTCGTAGTCCTGGGGGTCCTAGTCGTAGAGGGCGGACTTGATCTTGGGCTCGTCGAGGTTCGACTTGTCGTACCAGTAGTAGCCGGTGTCGATGGTCTTCGGTAGAGACTGCTTGTTGATTGCCTGCACCGCGGCCTTCACAGTCGCAGCCCCCATCCCGACCGGGTCCTGGGTCACCGCGCCAGCCATCAGCCCGGACTTGATGGCATCCACCTGGGCCTTGCCGGAGTCGAAGCCGACGATCGTCAGGCCCGTCTTCTTGCTCTCCTGAACACCCTTGACCACACCGATCGCCGACCCCTCATTGGCGCCGAAGAAGCCCGTCAGATCGGGATGGGCAGCGATGATCGATTTGGCAATGTCAGCGGACTTGGCCTGGTCACCGTCCCCGTACTGGGGGTCGAGCACGGTCACCCCGGGACAGTTGGCCTTCATCCCCTCCAGGAAGCCGTCGCGGCGGTCCTGGCCGGTCTTCGAGACCTGGTCGTGGACGACCACCCCGACCTTGCCCTTGCCGCCCAGCAATTGGCACATCCGCTTAGCGGCCTCGCCCGCAGCGGCCTTGTTGTCGGTCGCCGCGGTGGTGACCGGAAGGTCGGAGTCGACGCCGGAGTCGAAGGCCACCAGCGGAATCTGCTGGCTCTTGATCTGGGCCAGCGGTGCGGCCGCGGCCTTGCTGTCGAGGGCCGCGAAGGCAATCGCACTCGGCTTCTTGGCGATCGTATTGGTCAACATCGTGATCTGGGCGTCGACTTCCTTCTCGCTGGCGGGCCCGTCGAAGGTGACGCTGACCCCCTGGGCCTTCGCCTCCTGCTCAGCGCCCTTCTTCACCGCCTGCCAAAACTGGTGCTGGAAGCCCTTGGAGATGATCGCAATCGTCTTCTGTCCCCCGGATCCGGCGGCCGAGCTGGAATTGCCCGAAGCAGGAGTGCCGGTGGAGCAAGCGGACAGGGCCATCGAGGCCACGACCGCCGCGACTGCCATGGTCTTCAACGGTGAACCCATGGTCGTTCCTTTCCTTGTCGTGCTGGGGTGGGAGGTTCTAGTGGATAGCCTCGCGGCGGGTCCGGAGCTGGTCGCTGAAGACGGCCAGCAGGATCACGACGCCCAGGATCACGTTCTGCCATTCCTGAGGTACAGAACTGATCTGCAGACCGTTGTTGAGAACAGCGATGATCAGGGCACCGATCACGGTGCCCACGATCGAGCCTTTGCCACCCGACAGCGAGGTACCGCCGATCACGACCGCAGCGATCGCCTGCAGTTCGTACCCGACTCCGGTCGCAGGCTGGGCCGACCCCAGCCGGGCAGAGATCATCACACCGGCCAGACCGGTGAACAGCCCAGCCACGGTGTAGATAATGATCAGCCATTTCTTGACGTTGACCCCCGATAGGGCGGTGGCCTCCTCATTGGAGCCGATCGCGACGTCGTAGCGGCCGAGCAGGGTACGGTTCAGCAGCACCGCCGCCACCGCGATGGCCAAGGCGAAGACGATGATCGCGTTCGGCAGGTTCCGCGGCAGCGGGACACCAACCAGGACGTGGTCGTCGATCAGGGTCCCGGTCGAAATGCTCGTGTAGCCAGAGTCCGGATCGAAGTAAATCGGTTTGGTCTTCGAGACCACCAGCGCTAATCCCTGGCAGACCAGCATCATCGCCAAGGTGGCGATAAACGGCGGCAGCCTGAGGATTGCGACATTGAAGCCGTTGATCGCACCCAGCAGGCCACCGAACAGGATCGCTAGCAGGACCCCGACCGCCACTGGGATCTGCCAGGTGACGATGAAGGTGCCCGCTATCACCGCGCAGAACGCCATTCCGGTCCCGACCGAGAGGTCGATGCCGCTGGTGATAATCACCAAGGTCGCCCCCAGCGCCAAGAGCCCGACCACGACCGTCGAGTACAGGATGCTGATGATGTTGCCGTAGGTCGGGAAGACCTCCCGCTGGATGACCGCGAACACCGCGAAGATCGCGATCAGCCCGCCGAAGGCCATCAGCTGTTGCAGCCGCTGGCGCAGCGTAGCTGCCCGGGCAGTCTGCGATCCCACCACGGGTGGTGTCTCGGAAACCTCGGGCGTCGCGGGTGGTGCCTCGGGGGCCTCAGCCGCGGTCGACTCGGACGGGGTCTGGTCGGTGCTCATCGCAGGTCCTCAGCAGTCGTGATGGCGTCAGCGGGGGGTTCGTCGGGGTGGGTGGCGAGCGCCATAATCGCCTCCTGGGTGGCGTCGGCGGCGGGAAGGATGCCGCTCAGGCGACCCTGTGACATCACCGCCACCCGGTGCGACAGACGCAGCACCTCAGGCAGTTCAGACGAGATCATGATGATGGACTTGCCCTCGCTGGCCAGGCGGTTGAGCAGGGTGTAGATCTCGTCCTTAGCGCCCACGTCAATTCCGCGGGTGGGCTCGTCGAAGATCAGCACGTCGCAGTTCTTCACCAGCCACCGGGCGATCACGACCTTCTGTTGGTTGCCGCCGGAGAGATTCCTCACCAGCTGATTGATGCTCGGGGTCTTGACGCGCAACGCTTCCCGCTGTTCCTGAGACACTCGAGAGATGCCGCCGAAGTCGACGAAACCGGCCGTCGAGAAGGTGTCAGCCAGCGACGAGATCACGGTGTTGAACGACACCGACTGGTCCAGCATCAGCCCGTACCGTTTGCGGTCCTCTGAGAGATAACCGATTCCGAATTTGGCGGCCTGGGCCGGGTTGCGTGGACTGATCTCCCGATCCCGCAACACGATAGTGCCCCGGGCGCGCGGGTCAGCGCCCACGATGGCCCGGGCCACCTCGGTCCGGCCGGCGCCCATCAGGCCGGCGAAGCCGAGGATCTCCCCCTCGTACAGGTCAAAACTCACCTCACGCAGCAGGCTCTTGGTCGACAGGTCTCGGACCGACATCAGCACCGGGCGGTCACCGCGGACATTCTCAGGACGGGCGCTGGTGTCGATCTGGCGTCCGACCATCCGGGCGATCACCTGGCTCACGGTGGTCTCGGCAGTGTTCACGGTGTCGACGTAGTGGCCGTCGCGGATCACGGTGATCCGATCCGCGATCCGTTTCAACTCTGGCATTCGGTGGGAGATGTAGACCACGCCGGTCTCGGGGGTCACGAAGCGGCGGATCAGGCCGTGCAGGGTCTCGACCTCGGCCTCGTTGAGCGCTGCTGTCGGCTCGTCCATGATCAAGACCTTGGAGTTGTACGACAGGGCCTTGGCGATCTCGACCATCTGCTGTCGGGCCACGGTCAGCGTGGAGACCAGGGCGTTGGGGTCCAGCGGCAGCCCGAGCCGGTCCAGCAGGTCGCGGGTCCGGCGCTCCAGCTGCCTCGGCTGGGTGAAGAAGCCCGCGGCGAGTGGTTCGCGGCCCAGGAAGATGTTCTGCGCCACCGTCAGGTGGGGCATCAAGTTGAACTCCTGGTGGATGATCGACAGCCCGCGTTCCTGCGCCTCCTTGGGATTGCGGACCTGCAGCGGCTCGCCGTCCAGCCAAACCTGCCCGGCCTCCATCGGGTAGATCCCGGTCAGCAGTTTCATCAGGGTGGATTTACCCGCCCCGTTTTCGCCCACCAGCGCCAGCACTTCACCCTTGCGCAGGTCGAAGCGCATGTCGGACAGCGCTTTGACACCCGGGAACGTCTTGGTGATGGCCTCAGCCTGGAGCAGCAGATCAGGATCGTGGTTACGCCCCACGAGGTCTGGCTCCGCACTGGGAACGGGCACCGTTGCCTTCTTCCACTCGATCAGGAAATCGATTTCATGGAAGGGTAGAACCTCACCGGCGACCTGTCAACACCCTCGGTGGAACCGCAGCCTACGAACCGGCGCAGGCATGCCCCGGGTCAGATCTGCCAGGGCTGCCCGACTACCAGCGGCTGTAGCGCGGTCCGGCTGAGCTGCGGAACCCGGCTCGCGATCAGGTCTTCCCCGCGCTGATTGAGCAGCCCCTGGTGGATCAGGAAGCCGCGCGGCGCATTCACCTGCCGGACGAATTCGATGGTCTCCTTCATCGCCGCCCACGGCCCGTACGCCGGGATCGCCACCACGTCGATCCCGTGCGGGATCGCGCTCAGGCTGTCGCCGGGATGGAAGAACACCGGTTCGCCGCTGGCATGGATCACCAATCCGACATTGCCGATCTGCGGGATGTCGGCATGGATCACCGCATGTTGGCCACCAACCGCGCTCACGGTCACCGCCCCCAAGTCCACCGAGGTGTCGCTGGCGATACCCGCCGCACCGGGCAGGTCGACACTGTCCAGAACCTGCGGCTCGACCAGGACCCGGGCCGCAGGATTAGCCGCGAGCAGGGTCGGCAGGTGCTGCGGGTCGACATGGTCAGCGTGCTGGTGGGTGACCATGATCGCATCCAGGTCGGTCAGCGAATGCCAGGCGTCGCTGAAGTTGCCCGGGTCGATCAGGATCCGCCGGCTGGCGACCTCCACGAGGACCGCCGCATGCCCAAGATGGGTGATCTGCATGGCAGCCAGACTGGCATATCAGCAGTCTGTTCGCTGCCAGCGACGCAGCTCACAGCTACAGATGCCCACACCTGCACAGTCCTCGGTCACCGTCGTGGCGGGCCGCTAGCCAGGAGCGCCCGCACATCATGCGGGTACGGGAAAGAGCCGGGCTGGTAGGCGCAGGAGGCGTCTTCGGCATGGAGATTACCGGTCATGTTGTAAGCCCGCGCCCGCGAACCTCCGCACACCCGCTGGTACTCACAGACCCCGCACTTACCCTCCAGCGCCTCCGGGTCGCGAACCCCCGTGAAGACCTCGCTAGAACGGTAGATCTCGGTCAGCGAGGCCTCGCGTACGTTGCCAGCGCTCTTCTCCAGAAAACCGGAGGGAGTCACCTCGCCCACGTGGGAGACGAACATAAAACCGTTCCCGCTGGAGACCGCGATGGGAGGACGCCGCCGCCGTTCGCCATGGTCCAGGCCGAGTTCGACGATCCGCCGACGCAGCGACCGGTAGAGCTCGCCGTGACCCATGACGCGGATCATCTGCTCGCCCTCGATGCCACGCTGGGCCAGGACCTGCCGCTGCAGACAGACACGCCGAAAGTGATGACCCTCGGTAGTACGCACCGCGACGGCCTCGCCCAGGTCGTAAAAGGCGCCAAGCACATCTTCGACCTCGCGAGCGTCCAGGCCCCCCAAATCCACGCCGCGGCCGGTGGGCACGAGCAGGAAACCCGACCAGGTCATGGCCCCGTATTCTCGTACCAACGCAGCGATGTCCGGCAGTTCATGGACGTTGTGGCGGGCGACGACAGAGTTGACCTGTACCTTCATGCCCAATTCGCGCGCCGCCTGCCAGCCGGCGATAGTGCGATCGAAGGTCTGCTCGACGCCACGGAAGGCGTCGTGCGTAGCGGCGGTGGCCCCATCAAGAGAGAGGGAAATGACGCTGACCCCGGCCTCCTGCACGTCGGCCAGGGCCTGCTTGGTCAGTTTGTCTGTACCCGAGGGCGAGACCGCCACGTGCAGACCGAGACTCGTACCGTAGGCGGCCAACTCGGCCAGGTCTGGACGCTCGAAGCAGTCGCCGCCGGTGATGATGAAGATCACAGCCGGCTGCCCGAAGGAGGCCGCCTCATCCATCAAAGCCTTGGCCTCTCCCAGACTCAGCTCGCGCGGATCACGGAAAGGGACAGCCTCGGCGCGGCAATGACGACAAGCCAGGGCGCAGGCGCGGGTCGCCTCCCAGGTCACGAGCATCGGACGCAGCGCCGAATCGTGACGCTGCAAACGCACCGGTCGGGCGCTGCGGCGCGACGTCGACCCGACGGTCATGGTTTCTCCTTCGCGGAAGTTCCGGCGTGGCGGATATCCGGCCACGGCGGCCTGCTCGGCCAGGATATCGGCGAGCGAGAAGGACACAGTCTCGCTAGCCTGTGGGAGTGCGGATCGCCACTTGGAACGTGAACTCGGTACGCCCCCGGCTCCCCCGGCTGGTGGCCTGGCTGGAGCAGCGTCGACCGGATGTGGTCTGTCTGCAGGAGACCAAGATCACCACCGAGACCTTCGACGAGGCCCTGGGCGCCGAGCTCGGCCGGCTGGGTTACGCGTACACCCACCACGGCCAGGGCCGCTGGAATGGGGTCGCGGTGCTGTCCCGGGTCGGGCTAGAGGATCCGGAACCAGGCCTGGCCGACGAGCCGGGTTTGCCTGAGCCGGAAGCCCGGGCGGTATCGGCGACCTGCGGCAAGATCCGGATCACCAGCGCGTACGTGCCGAACGGCCGAGCAGTGGACGACGACCACTACCGGTACAAGCTGGCCTGGTTGGCCGCGCTGCGGGCCCAGATCCAGCAGACCAGCGGTGATCTGCTGGTCTGCGGTGACATGAACGTCGCCCCCGCCGATATCGATCTCTTCGACCCGGCCGCGTTCGTCGGGCATACCCATGTCACCGTGGCCGAGCGGCAGGCCTTGGCCGGGCTCGGGCTAGCCGACGTGGTCCGAGACCACTGGCCAACGGCGGATCGTCTGTTCAGCTACTGGGATTACCGGGCCGGGATGTTCCACAGGGACCTCGGGATGCGGATCGACCTGGTGCTGGCATCGCCCGGCCCTGCCGGACGGGTGCAGGCCGCCTGGGTAGACCGGCAGGCCCGTAAAGGGTCCGGAGCCAGCGACCATGCCCCGGTGATTGTCGACCTGGACGAGGCCCCCGACGGAGATCTGGGCCCGGTAGTACCGCCAGCTTCGGCTCCGGCCTCACGGCCCGGCAACGTGTCCCTGCCCCAAGACCGCGACCGGGGTCGGGCTCAGAAGTCCAGGGGCGAGTAGTCCTGGAATGAGTTCTGGTGCCGCTGGGCGTTCGCCCGTAGCCGTTCGGCCACCAGAAAAGCCAGTTCGAGCGACTGGCGCCGGTTCAGACGAGGGTCGCAGACCGTCTCGTACCGGTCAGCAAGTTGGGCCTCGCGAACGTCGACGCTGCCGCCGACGCACTCGGTCACGTCGTCGCCGGTGAGTTCGACGTGCACCCCGCCCGGCCAGGTGCCAAGCTCCTGGTGGACATCAAAGAAGCCATCCAGCTCGGCCACCACGTCGTCGAAGGAGCGGGTCTTGTACCCGGTGGTCGAGGCGTACGTATTGCCGTGCATCGGGTCGCAGACCCAGGCGACCTGCCGCCCGGTCGCCGCCACCGCGGTCACCAGCGGCGCCAACAGGTCACGGACCCGGTCCCGGCCCAGGCGGGTGATGAAGGTGAGTCGCCCCGGCTGGTGGTCCGGGTCCAGCCGCTCAGCCAGCCCCACCACCTCGGCAGGTGAAGCAGTCGGGCCCAGCTTGCAGCCGATCGGGTTGCGCAGTGCCCGGAGCAATTCGACGTGGGCCCCGTCCAGTTGCCGGGTCCGCTCTCCGATCCAGACGAAATGGCCGCCGACGTCGTACGGGTTCCCGGTACGCGAGTCGATCCGGGTCAGGGCATGTTCGTAATCCAACAGCAATGCCTCGTGGCTGGCGTAGAAGTCGACCGTCCGGAAGGCCTCATCGTCGACGCCGCAGGCGACCATGAAGGCCAGCGCCCGCTCGATCTCTGCGGTCAGGTCCCGGTACTGGCGCGAGACCGGCAGGTTGCGGACGAAGTCCGCATTCCACGAGTGCATGCTGCGCAGATCAGCAAAGCCCCCCTTGACGAAGGCCCGGACCAGGTTCAGTGTCGCCGCCGACGCGTTGTACACCCCGAGCAGCCGCTGCGGATCAGGTTCGCGGGCTTCGGCGGTGAAGTCGAAACCATTCACCGCGTCCCCCCGGTAGGCGGGCAGGGTGATCCCGCCACGAACCTCATGCTCGCTGGACCGCGGCTTGGCGAACTGCCCGGCTAGCCGGCCGATCTTGACGACCGGGACCTGGGCGGCGTACGTCATCACGACCGCCATGCTCAGCAGCACCCGTAGCCGCCCCCGGATCGAGGCGGCATTGACACCATCGAAGGTCTCGGCGCAGTCACCACCCTGCACGATGAAGGCGTTACCCTGGGCGACCTGCGCGATCCGGGAACGCAGGTCGTCGCATTCGCCGGCGAAGACCAGCGGCGGCAGAGACCGCAGTGTCGCCAAAACCTGGGCCAGGTCGGCCTGGTCTCGGTAACGCGGCTGCTGCGGCGGGTTTCGCGCGTGCAGCGCGTCGAGAGCCGGGATATCAGTCACGGCGGTCAGGCTACCGCCGCGGCCGCGCTCACTCCTGCGGGTCCTGGTATCCGCGCTCGATCGCGTACAAGGTCAGTTCGACCCGGTTGTGCAGCTGCAGTTTGCGCAACACGTTTTGGACGTGGTTCTGGACCGTACGATGGGAGACGAACAGCTCGTCGGCGATCTCCCGGTAGGCCTTACCCTTGGCGACCCGGCGCAACACCTCGGTCTCCCGGGTGGTCAGGATCGGCCCCTCGTCGTTGAACTTGTGGGCATCGGTCACCATCCGACGGAATTCCCCCAGCACCAGCCCGGCCAGGCCGGGGGTGAACACCGCGTCCCCGTCGGCGGTCCGGCGTACCCCCTCGCGCAATTCGTCTGGTGAGGCCGACTTCACCAGGTAACCCTTAGCGCCCGCCTTCACCGCCCGCAACACATCATCGCGTTCACCGGAGGCCGAAATCACCAGCACGTGCATGCCGGGGAACTCCTTGAGCAGGATCTCGGTACAGGTGGCACCGTCCGGGTCGGGGATCTGCAGATCCATCACCAGTACGTCCGGGCGGGTGGCCCGGGCCCGGCGTAACGCCTCGTTGCCGGTGGCTGCGGTCGCCACGATCTCAAAGCCGTCCTCGGCCAAGTCGCTGGACAGGGCCTCGATCCACATCGGGTGGTCGTCAACTAGCATCACTTTACGGCCGCGGCCTTGCGGCTCCTCACGCATCGGCGCCTCCTTCATTCCATCGGAACCCGGAACTCCCACTCCACTCCGCGGCCGGGAGAGGCCCGGACCACAGCCTGACCGCCCAGATCCCGGACCCGGCCCAGGATCGAATTCTTCACCCCGACATGACCGTCGGCTCCGGCCCCAGCCAGCTGCTCCTTCGTGGTACCGACCCCGTTGTCGCGGATCGACACGATCATCTCGCGTCCCTCGCGTTCCAGCAGCAACCAGGCCTGCGCACCCGGGCCTGCGTGTTTAGCGACATTGGTAAGGATCTCGCTCACGATCGCGTCCACCTCGGCGACCAGCTCCTCCGGCAGCAGCATCTCGTCTGCCATGGTGGAGATCGTGACCGTACTGCTGGCATGCCGGTCGAGCATCGCGATCAAGTCCCGCTGCTTCAGATCTGGCTCCAGATCCACCCGCCGGTCCTGCAGCATCGAACGCAGTCGGGTCTCCTGGTCCTTGGCTAGCGTGGCCAGCTGGGCCCCGCGCGGCCCGAGCCCGGGACCCTCGCGTTCCATCAGGGTGAGCACTTGGAGCACGCCGTCGTGCACGATCCGGTTCAGCCGTTCCCGCTCCGCCAGCGCCGCAGTCGCGGCGAAGGCCCGGTCCCGCTCCCCCATCGAATCCAGCAGGAAGTCCACCACCAGCCCGAAGCCCAAGCTGACCATCGCGTACAGCACGATCGAACTCCACACGTTCGGATCCCAAGACGGGTAGGCCACCACCTTGGTCACCCCGAGCGCGGCTCCTGCCAGGGCCCCCGACCAGGCGCTGTGCCCCATCGCGATTCCCAGCGGAGCGCACACCGCCCAATAGCCGGTGATCGACATATGGTCTGGGACGTACGCCCCACCCAACACCCAGGGCGAGGCCCCGGCCAGGGCCGCAGCCACCACCACGTCGAGCACCGCAAACCGCAGCGCCCGCCCATTCGGGTGGGAATAGGCGTACCGCGCGAGCCCGGTCATCGCCGCCATCGTCAGCAGCAGCGCCACTAGGACGCCTTGGTGGGCAGTTTGGGGGTAGCGCACCACCCCGACCAGAATGGCGTGCCCCAACAGGGCCAGCCGCACCCAGTGCACCACCCGGAACAACGGCGCCAACAGCACCTGAGAGGCTGGGCTGTGACGGTGCCGGGCGGCGAGCAAGAGAGAAGTCATCGGACGGGCTTGGTCGCCGAATCATCCGACGCCGGCTCGGCCGTCGGCGCCGGCTGGTCACCCGCGACCAGCTTGGCTGCCCGGGTGGTGCCGCCATAAGCATCGACATACTCCTGGCCGGTCAGCCTCTGGATCTGCGCCATCACCTGGTCGGTCACCTTGCGGTAGACCGAGCCGTCCGGATCGGTCCCGACATAGTCATCAAGCCGGATCGGACGTCCGATCCGGATCACCGGCCGGTGCATGGTGGGGATCCCGAACGGTCCCCTGCGGAAGTCGGTGCCGTAGAAACCCACCGGTATCACCGGCACCTGGGCTGCGAGGGCCAGCCGAGCCACACCGGTACGGCCCCGGTACAGACGGCCGTCACGGGAGCGGGTGCCTTCGGGGAAGATGCCCACCAGACCACCAGCCCGCAGCACCTCCATCACCGGCTCCAGCCCCATCGCCGAAGCCCGTCCGCCAGAACGGTCCATCGGCACCTGTCCGACCGCTTTCAAGAACCAGGCCACGATATGGGTCGGCAGGTTATGGCCGGTGAAGAGTTCAGCCTTGGCCGGGAACGTCACCCGACGCCGGATCATGGCCGGCAGCAGGAAAGTCTCCCCGGCTGAGGTGTGGTTCGCTGCAAGGACCGCGCCACCGCTGGCGGGGATGTTCTCCTCGCCCTCGACCGTGGGCCGGAAACCGAACCGGCAGACCGGACGGAAGAGCAAGTACTTAAACAACGTGTACAGCATCGGATCCCTTCCGCTTCACCGGGATCAGACCTTACCCTGATGCACGCTCCACCCGTAGCATGGCCATGTGACGAAGGCAGCAGTCGCCTCGGCCGGGGCCGGTCTGGTGGCGTTGGCCTGTGCCTGCGCGGGGCCGGCCACACCCAGCATGGCCGAGTGGGCTGCGCGGACCATGACGCCTGCCAGCGTCGGGGGGTGTGCCGAGTGAACGAGGACGACGTCGATGCCCGGTTCCGGTCGCTGATCGAGACCGAATTCGGCAGCGTGGGGATCGGGGCGGTCGGCGCGATCTCTCCCCTGGAGAGCGAGCCAGAGCCAGAGCCAGTACGGCAGCCGGAATTGATCTCGCCACGATCCTGGAGTCCGGCCGAGGAATCCGAAGCGGACGGCTCCGGGTACCGGCCGGAGCCGCTGCCACCGATGCCGCGACTCTCGTCGGCGGCCTGGTTCGGCATCGTCATTCTGGGTGCGGGTCTGCTGATCATCGCCGGGATACTGGTAGGCCTGATCGCCCGCTGGTGGGGACTATGGGTCGGTCTCGGCGGCGTCGCGTTGGGAATCTTGGTGTTGTTCTCGCGGCTACCGAACGAACGTGACGATGACGGCACCGGGGGCGCGGTCGTCTGAGGTTCATCTGTTCAGTCGGCCCGGAAAGTTTCCCGCAGCCGACGCAGTCGCTGACCGCGGGCCCGGCGCCAGGGCCAGAACGCCGACATCACCCCGGGCGGCTCGGTGATCGAGTGGCGGGCCAGGTCCGCGGATCCGATCAGCCCGGCGTCGTTGCGGAAATGAGCCAACGACAGCCGGGCGGTCGGCCGGTAGCCCCGACCGGTGAGAGACCGTTCGAAGGCGACGATCGCGGGCTGAATCAGCAAATCCCCGGCCTCACTCACCCCGCCTCCGATCACGAACAGTTCCGGGTCCAGGGCCGCAGCCAGGTTCGCCATCCCGCGCCCCAGCCAAGTGCCCACATCGGCGATCAGTTCAGCGGCCGGCTGGTCTCCCTCCAGCGCGGCAGCGGTCACATCCGGTCCGGTCAGGCGACCGTTCTGCTGGACGATCTGGTGCAGCCGGGAGGCGGTCGGCGACCCGGTCTCTACCAGTCCACGGGCCTCTCGGACCAAGGCGTTGCCGGAGGCGTACTGTTCCCAGCAGCCGCGATTGCCGCAGGCGCACCAGTGACCGTCGGGGACCACCGACATATGCCCCCATTCCCCGGCCATTCCATAGCTGCCGCGAAACAGCCGCCCGTTGATCACCAAGGCCCCGCCGATGCCGGTGCCCAGGGTGAGGCAGACCATCACGGTGGCGCCCTGCCCGGAGCCGAAGCGGTATTCAGCCCAGGCGGCGGCGTTAGCGTCGTTGTCGACGATCACGGGCAGATCAATCCGTTCCCGCAGGCGTTCCCGTAGCGGTTCGTTGCGCCAGGCCAGGTGGGGGGAGAACCGCACCCGTGCCTGTTCAGAGTCGACCCATCCGGCAGCACCGATACCCACAGCTGCGGCCGTGTGCTGGGCCCTCAGCTGGTCCACGGTCTCGACGATTGCGTCTTCGACAGCGGCCGGGGTGGACGCCGGGGTTGGCCGCACCACCTTCTCCACTACCGTGCCGTCGGGCGCGACGACCCCTGCGGCGACCTTGGTGCCTCCGATATCCACCCCGATACTGAGCACGGATTCCCCCTCGTTATCGACCGCGACATCCTACGTCTGGCCATCATGAGACGCTCCCGGGCGAATGCCGGGTCGCCGTCAACGCTGCGGGATCGAGGCTGATTCGGCAGGCGGCTCACATACCCAGCGCGTCACGTAATCGGTTGGCCACCAGGGTCGCATCGCAGGTTGCTAGGACGTGGTCACGTCCGGCCAGTCCCGCAGCTCGGGCAGCGGTCAGGTCGGTGAGATAGCCCAGCAGGGTTCCGGCCAGCTGCGCTGGGTCAAGGGACGGGACGACCGTGCCGGTGAGGCCCTCGAGGACGGTCTCCGGGGCACCGCCAGAGTCCCCGACGACGATCGGCAGGCCACAGGCGGCAGCTTCAGCAAAAACCAGGCCGCGGCCCTCGGCGTACAGGCCACCCAGCAGGGACTGGACTGGCAGCGCGAACACTTGGGCCGAGCGGTACAAATCCGCCATCCGATGGCGAGGCTGGTCGCCCAGGAACCGCACCCCGGTCAGCCAGGTGGCCTGGCGGCGTAGCGACTTAGCGGCCGGCCCATCACCCACGATCAGCAGGCGGGCCGTGGGAATAGCAGCCAGGACCGTGGGCCAGGCCGCCAGCAAGGTGGCGAAGCCTTTCTGGCGCACCATCCGACCGGCCGAGATCACGACCGGCTCGGTGACTGGCTGGCCTGGACGGAACTGGGTGGTGTCGACCGGTGGTGGCAGCTGGGTGAGCTTGCAGCGTTCGGCCGCTGGCAGGGCCCGGGCGATGACCGCCGAGGTATGGGAGGAGATCACTCCGAGCGCGTCCAGCCCGGCCACCGCCCGCCGCAACGCGGCCGCGGCCACCGGGACCGAGGCCCACCACACCTCGTGGCCGTGGGAAAGGGCGACGATCCGCTCAGCGTAGGGACGCAACCGAGAGGCCAACAGACCCAGCGGGGCCGCAGCGCCGATCAGTACTCGACTCGTACGGTACCGGTGGGCCAGCCCAGCCGCCCGACGGGCCAGGGCTGGGGTGGGCAGCAGCGGGCCCGGAATCCGGTGGACGGGAAACGGCAGCTGCACGTCGTACCAGTCGGTGTCGAACGATTCCTGCCGGGTCAGCACCACCACCTGGTGATCCAGCAGGTCACAGACACTGCGGACAAAGGACTCGATCCCCCCGATACGAGGGGGAAAGTCGTTGGTGATGACCAGAGTGCGCGCGGTATTCACCCGAGCGCACTACCGATCAGGCGACGCGCCGCCCGCCCATGAACGGCATGGAGGTCACACTGGCGGTGGTAACTCCCGAGCGGGGGTTGGCCGCGTGGACGATCCGACCGTTGCCGATGTAGATACCCACGTGGCTGATCCCGGAGTAGTAGAACACCAGATCACCCGGCTGCAGGTTAGACAGGCTGACCGGGGTCCCCACCCGGTACTGGGCCTGCGAGGTCCGGGGCAAGCTGACACCCACCGAGCGGTACGCAGCTGTGGTAAGCCCCGAGCAGTCGTAGGCGTTGGGGCCGGTGGCACCCATCACGTACGCCTTACCCACCTGGGCCATGCCGAAGCTGACCGCGCCGGAACCTCGGGAACTGCCGCCGCCGCTCGCCGGGGGCGCAGGCTGTTCGGGCTTGGCGCTCGGGGCAGCGCTGTGATGGGCGGACTGAGTGGGCGACGTAGTCGGGCGGGCTGAATTGCGGTTCAGCTGGCCTGCCTCGGCCTGACGGGCAGCCTCAGCCTGCCGAGCGGCCTCGGCCTGGCGGGCAGCCTCCAGCCGCTGCCGCTGCTCCTCGGTCAGTCGCGCCAGGACCTTCTCTGCCGCCTGCACCTTCTCGTCGGACTGCTTCTTCAGGATCGCCAAGTTCTGCTGCTCAGCGCTCACCTGGGCCAGCTGAGCGGCGGCGGCGCGTTGAGTGTCGGAGAGATTGGCCTGGGCTGATTGGTAGTCCTGCAGCAGCGAGTTGGTATTGGCGTTGACCTTCTGAACGGTCGACAGGCGACTCAGGAAGCTGTCCACGTCTTCGGTCACCAGCAGCGCCGTGGTGGTGTCGTACGCCCGGCCGCGGTACTGCTGCAGCGCTACCTGGCCCACCTGGGTCCGCAATTCGGCAACCTTGCCGGCCTGCGCAGCAGCGTCAGCGCGGGCGGTGTCCACAGCCTTCTGGGCTCGGTCCCGCTTCTCCTGGACGGCGGCGTACTGCTGATCGATCTCGGTCTGCTGCTGCTCGAGCCGCTCCAATTCGACGCGGGCCTGTTCAACTGTGTCCGGATCCGCCATCGCCACGGAGGTTCCAGTGATCGCCAGGGCCCCGGCCAGAGCCATCACCGACAGCGACCGACCCACCTTGTGCAGCATGCTCACGAAGTGACTTCCCTTCACACCTGGACTGTGTCCCCAAGCTCATCCTGAGAAAACGGTAAACGAATCCCGTACCAATGCCAAGTTCCGACTCGGCATCTCTCTCATTTTTCTCGGGACTCGGCAAGGCCACCGACCTGGCGGTTGCCCTGGGCAGCCCAGCTAAGCCAAGGTCAGAGTATGGCTGTGCTGACCGTGGGTGTGGCGAGTAGCGCCTTGTTCGACCTGACCTGCTCGGAGCGGGTTTTCGCCGAGAAGGGACTCGAGGCCTATCGCCGCTACCAGGCCGAGCATCTGGACAAACCGTTGTCCCCGGGCCCAGCACAGCCGTTCGTTCGGCGTCTACTCGCGCTCAACGAGGTGGTCGACGACGCGGTCGACGTGATCGTGATGTCGCGCAACAGCGCCGAGACCGGCTTGCGGGTGATGCGGTCGGTGGAGGCGGCCGGGCTCGCCATCTCGCGGGCGGTTTTCCGTGACGGGCTCAGCTCGTACGATTTCATGCCGGCGCTGGAGATGTCGCTGTTCCTGTCCGCCAATCGGCAGGATGTGGCGGAGGCGGTGGCGGCCGGGCACCCGGCCGGGACGGTACTCGGCGGTATCCCTCAGGATACTGATGCCGTCGGTCTGAGGGTGGCCTTCGACTTCGACGGAGTCCTGGCCGACGACTCCTCCGAGCGGGTCTACCGCGACGGCGGCCTGCCGGAGTTCTCCCGGCACGAACGGGAGCTGGCTGAACAGCCGCTGCAGCAGGGCCCGCTGGCGGATTTCCTGAAGGGCCTGAATCAGATCCAGATCCGCGAATCGGACATGGCTCGCCAGGACCTGGGCTACCAGCCGCGGCTGCGGGTCTGCCTGGTAACGGCCCGTTCGGCCCCGGCCCACGAGCGGGCGGTGAACAGCCTGCGCGCCTGGGGGCTCCGGGTCGACGACGCTTTCTTCCTTGGCGGGCGGCCGAAGGCCCCGGTGATCGAGATCCTCCGCCCGCACATCTTCTTCGACGACCAGACCCAGCAACTGGTCGGTTTGCATCACACCCCCTTGGTCCATGTGCCGTTCGGGGTCGCCAACGTCGGCTGAGCCCGCGATCCGCGGAATCTGTCAGAGGGCACCTCTAGTGTCTCAGGTATGACGCAATCGACGCTGCTGGACGCCGGGGCTGCATTGTCCGAGGTCACCTTCTGTGTGGTCGACCTGGAAACCACCGGTGGGGCCACAGACAGCGCGATCACCGAGGTAGCAGCGGTCCGGGCACGAGCCGGGGAGGTGATCGAGGAATTCCAGACCCTGGTCAACCCTGGCATCCGAATCCCGGCCCCGATTACGGCGCTGACCGGGATCACCGATGCGATGGTGACCACCGCTCCCCCGCTGGCCGAGGTGCTGCCGGCATTCCTGCGGTTCGCAGCCGGCTGCGTCCTCGTCGTCCACAACGCCGACTTCGATGTTGGCTTCCTGAGGCGTGCCTGCGCCAGCCTGGGTTGTTCCTGGCCCGCCCCGGCCGTAGTGGACACAGTCACGCTGGCCCGGTCGGTGCTACCGCGCAGCGAGGTGCCGAATTGCAGGTTGGCGACCCTGGCAACCTATTTTCACGCCACCGTGACCCCCGACCATCGGGCCCTGGCTGACGCCCGAGCCACCGTCGACGTGCTGCACGGTCTGATCGAACGGGTCACCTATCTGGGAGTCCGGACCGTGGCGGACCTGCTGGAGTACACCACCCGGGTGGGGCCGGCGCGGCGAGCCTGTCGAGGCAGGGCGCGTAGGCTGCCATCTACCTCCTGAGGCTTTGCACGGGCCACTGCCAGGCCTAGAACCTGGCGGTCTGTCCTGAAGATCGTTGCCGCCGGCTCGGCGCCGGATGGAAAGATCCACGTGATACGGCACGACCAGCTCGCGGCCCAGCGCCACCCCGGGGAAGACCCGATCCAGGTCGCGAACGCCGCGATGGCCGGCGCCAAGACGGTCACCATGCCTATGGTCTTGCTGCCGGCCGTCACCATTGCGGAGAATGAGCAGATTGCCAGCTGGCTGGAATCCGACAAGGTTCAGCCGATCTCGCTCGAGGGCCCTGATCCTGACCTTGACGCTGTAGCCCTTGCGTTGCGGAAGGCGATCCGCTGCGCCCCCTTCGGCCCGCCTGATCCTGACCTTGACGCTGTAGCCCTTGCGTTGCCCCCCGCACCCGACCAGGGCCGTCTGCGACGCCCTAGGATGCCGCCATGATCACCGCGATTGTATTCGTCGAGACTGACGTTGCCGCGATTGCGGAGGTCGCCCGTCAGATCGCTGATCTCGACGGTGTCACCGAGGTCTACTCGGTCACCGGCCGGGTCGATCTGATCGCCATCGTCCGGGTTGCCTCCAACGACGCCGTGGCCGAGGTGGTCACGGACCGGCTCAACACGGTGCCCGGCGTCGTGCGTACCGAGACCCATATCGCCTTCCGTGCCTACTCCCGCCACGACCTTGAGGCGGCCTTTTCCCTGGGCGTCTCGTGACGGCCGGTTCTCGGCTGATGCTGGTAGCACTGGCGGCAGCAGTGGTACTGCTGGGGGTGGCTGTGCTGCTGGCATTGCTGTGGAACCACCAGCCAGAGCTCATCCCGATCCCGATCCCCACCACGACCGGCCCGGTGTAGTCGCCGGCCGGCACCCGATTGACGGATCGGGGCCGACCGGACGCGGCTCAAGCCACTGTCACCGATTGGATCACCACCGGATCCACCGGGCGGCTGGCCTGGGTCGGCACCGCCGCGATGGCATCCACTACCCGCTGGCTAGCCGGGTCCTTCACCTCGCCGAAGATCGTGTGCTTGCGGTTCAGGTGAGGGGTAGGGGCTACCGTGATGAAGAACTGCGAGCCGTTGGTGCCGGGCCCGGCATTGGCCATTGCCAGCAGGTATGGCCGGTCGAAACGGTGCTCGGGGTGGAATTCGTCAGCGAAGGTGTACCCGGGGCCACCGCGACCATCGCCGCGGGGGCAGCCCGCCTGGATCATGAAGCCATCGACCACCCGGTGGAAGGTCAACCCGTCGTAGTAGTTGCCCGTGGTCTTCTGGCCAGTGGCCGGATCCCGGTAAGGCTTGGTGCCGGTGGCCAGCCCGACAAAATTGGCAACGGTCTTAGGGGATTCGTCGTCCAACAGCTCGATGACGATGTCGCCGTGGTTGGTGTGCAGGGTGGCTGTGCTCACAGTGCTCCTCTGGTTGTGCGGTCCGGGCCATCTTCTCGCATCGATCAGCATCGCACCATCAGGTCGGGCCCCTGGCCCGGGCTCCCCCTCACGGGTACCGTGGTGGCACTCCAGATCACTGGAGCGACATTCCGATATCGGAAGGACAATGTATGTTTCGCAAGAAGGCCTTGCGTGCAGCCGCCGCAGAGACCACTCACACGGCCGCTGATCGAGGCGCCGCGGCCCTCGACCTCGCGATCGAGCGGATCACCCCGCTACTGGAACAAGCCGCGGAGCGGGTCGCTCCGTTGGCTGAGGACGCCAAGCACCGGGCCATGGATGCCAAGGTGTCAGCGGCCCGATTCGCCGCGGACACCATGGACTCGATCCAGCCTCAGTTGAACGAGGCCCTGGACAAGGTCTCCCCCGCGGTGGAGAAGGCTCAGAAGACGGTCCAGAACGACCTCATCCCCAAGCTGATCGAACTGCTGCACGAGGCGGCCGAGCACCCCACCGTCGCTGCTGCTCTGGACACCACCAGGCAGGCCGCTGATCAGGTTGAGAGCCGAGGCAAGGCCGCCGCGGCCGCTGTGAAGGGTGAGCTGGAGCTGCCGAAAAAGACGCACAAGGGCAGGCGCTTCGTCAAGGTGGCGGCCGCCGGAGCCCTGGTCGCCGCTGCGGTCGTCGCGGTGCGGGCTTTCCTGGGATCGAAGGACTCCGGTTGGGAAGCGCACGAACCCAGCCCGGCCTACACCTACACCGAGACCACCCCGGCCGATCCAGCGCCCGCGGCTCAGCCGATGTCGCAGTCGACCCCGACCGAGCCCGAGCCCGAGTCTACGGAACCGGACGAGGAGACTCCGGTCTACGGCGAGGGGTCGTATATCGGCACCGAACCGCCGCAGGGATACACGATCAAGGGCAATGAGCGTTCGATGAAGTACCACATCCCCGCTTCGGGTGGCTACGAGCGCACCATCGCCGATGTCTGGTTTGTCAGCGAGGAAGCAGCCCAGGCAGCTGGTTTCACTAAAGCTCAGCGCTGATCCCTCAGCATCGGACTGGCGGGTGTCCCGTACGGGGCGCCCGCCAGTCCGCGCCTTCGGTCGTCTCAGATAGTGAGAAGTTTGGTCGGCCACCTCACAAATGGGTTCTGGGATCGGCTTTGACCGGTGACGTGTTCACCGATCGAAAGGCACCCCCATGGCCGATCAGTACTGGCTTCCGGCAGCCCCCTTCCGGAGCCTGGCCCGACATCTGATGAACTCCCACGGGCTCGGGGTCGAGGAGCTGGCCGTACAGGCAGGATTGCCGGTGGCAGCGGTCCGGACCCTGGTCCAGGGCCGAGGCGGCCGAGCCCGACCCCGGGTCGCGCGTTTCGTCGCGCAAGGCCTCACTGACTTCTTCGACCGGGCCGACCAGCGCCGGGCTGCGTAGGATGCGCGCGTGACTTCCCTGCTGGCGGCCATCGTGGTGGCGCTGATCAGCGGCGTTATCGCCGCCGCAGCCGTCGGCCCGCTGCTACGCCGGGTGCCGGAGCCCCAGTTGGAGCCGGACGAGGAGAAGCTCAGGTACGCGGCGCTGGCGACGGCCCGGACCGCCGCAGCGTGTCTGCTCTGGGCGACCGCGCTGGCCTTCGTCGCGGCAGCCCGAGTGCCGTTCGCCACCCTGGCGCCCTGGTTGGTGCTGGCGGTGTGTGGGGCGATCGCCGCGGTCATCGACATCGCCACCACCTGGATTCCCCGGTCGCTGTGTCATGGCGCCTGGGCGCTGGCAGCGCTCGCGACGCTAGCGTCGGCAGCGACACTACCCGCCTGGCCGGACGCGCTCCGGGCAGCCATCGGGGCGGCCGGCTCCGGCGGCCTGTTCTGGCTGGTGCACGAAGTCGCGGTCCGCGGCGAACGACACCTGTTCGGCTTCGCCGATGTCCGGCTCGCCTTCTTGGCCGGCGCGGTGGCAGCCTGGCACAGCTGGTCGACGCTGGCCTCGGGGCTACTGCTGGGGACCCTCATCGGGGCGGTCTGGGGCGTCGTCACGGCGATTGTCCGACGACGTGACGCTGCCTTCCCGTACGGGCCCAGCATCGTGCTCGGACCCTTCGCCGCGCTGCTGGTGGGGCTCTTGTCAGGCTGAGGCTGCTCGCTGTTCCTGGGTAACGTCGACCCACCGCTGCAGCAGCCGGGTCGCTGCCCCCGAGTCGATTGCGGCCGCGGCCTCCTCGAGATGCTGCGCCAGCTGCTCGGCGACCGGGCGCCGGTCTGGGCCGTGATAGGCCACCAGGGCCGCCGCCGCGTTCAGCAGCACGATGTCGCGGACCGGGCCCCGGACCCCGGCCAGGGTCTCGCGCACGACCTCGGCGTTACGTTCGGGTGGCCCGCCCACCAGGTGGGCCTTCGCAGCCCGCGGGATCCCGATCGTGGCCGGGTCGAGCTCGTCGGGACGTACCTGGTGCTCCCCGATCACCCAGACCCGCGATGTGGTGGTAGTGGTGAGCTCGTCAAGCCCATCGTCGCCATGGAAGACCAGGCCGCGGCAGCCGCTGCGGGCCAGCACCCCGGCCATCAGCTCAGCCATCCGCAGATCGGCGACGCCCACCGCCCGGGCCCTCGGTCGAGCCGGGTTAGTCAGCGGCCCCAGGAAGTTGAAGGTGGTCGCGATCCCTAGCTCACGCCGAGCAGTCGCCGCGTGCCGCAGGGCGGGATGGTAGAGGGGCGCGAACAGGAAGACCAGATCCGTCGCCGCGAAGACCGCCGGTTGGCGCTGGGGGGCCACGTCGATCGCCACCCCGACCGTCTCCAGCACATCAGCAGTCCCGCACATCGACGAGGCGGCCCGGTTACCGTGCTTGACGACCCGGGCCCCGGCCGCGGCAGCCACCACGGCGGCCATGGTGGACACATTCACGGTGTTGGCCCGGTCTGCGCCCGAGCCGACAATGTCGACCGCCTCCTGGTCCAGGTCAATCGAGGTGGCGACGTCCAGCATCGCCTCGGCCAGAGCCATCACCTCGTCCACCGTCTCCCTCTTGGCGCGCAGCGCGACCGCAAAGGCCGCTACCTGCACCGGGGTGACACTGCCAGCGAGGATCTGGCTCATGGCCCAACGGGCGGCCTCCGGTTCGAGATCATCGCGGCGTACCAGTCCGGCGACGAGGTCAGGCCAGCGCATCAGGACCGGGCCCCCGCTGGTTTGGGGGTGCGATGCAGTTCAGCATTCTCCTTAGAGCGGCGGCGGATCAGCTCGATCGCCAACCTCGGCAGCTCAACCGGGTCTACCGGGTACGGCAGGATCGCATCGACCCCGCACCAGGTGGCCAGCCAGGCATCCTGGGGCCGGGCCACCAGCAACACTAGCGGCGGGCAATTCGGGATCTCATCCTTGATCTGTTTGGCCACCCCCATGCCGCCGGCCGGGACCGCCTCGCCATCGAGGATGCACAGCCAGTACCGCTGGGCCTCCAGCGCGGAGATCACCGCCGCCTGGGTGGCCACCTCCTCGATCCTCAAATCGGGCAGGTCAGGAGCCAGTCGTCGTCCCAGCGCCAACCGCACCCGATTCCGAACCGTCCGGTCATGGGAGTACAGCAGCACCGTCGCGCTCGTGTTCATGGTCATTCCTCAGCCTCGGGTCTGATCGGCGACATTCTAGTGTTCGTCGTCGCCTACACACCGATCCCGCTTCCGGCGGGCTCTGGGGCAGCAGGCCGGCGGCTGCTCCTACGGTAGTTCTCGACGTCGTCACGGGACTGTCTGTCAGGAGAAACGATGCGGTACCCCTACTGGGCCAGACCGAAATGACGATCCCCCGGCTGTGCATCGGAGGAATGAGTTTCGGCAGGCTCTTCCCCGACTTCCACCAGTGGGTGATCGACCAGGACGCCACCCAGCAGGTGCTGTCTCGGGCGCTGGAGGTGGAGATCACCTTCATCGACACCGCGAACGTCTATGCCCATGGCACCAGCGAGGAACAGATCGGCATCGCGCTGCGGAACCTGGGGGTGAAACGGGAGGATATGGTCCTGGCGAACAAGGTGTATTTCACTTGAGGGGCACTTGTCGTGGGCCGCGATCGAGCGGGAGATTACCGCCAGTCTGCAGCGGTTGAGAACTGATTACCTCGATTTGTACATCATCCACCGCTTCGACATATCAGACCCCGGTCGAGGAGAGCCTGCAGGCCCTCGACGGTCTGGTTCGGGCCGGGAAGGTCCAGGCACTGGGCGCCAGCGCAATGTACGGCTATCAGCTCCACACCATGCAGGTGGTGGCCCGCGACAACGGCTGGACCTCGTTCTCATCGATGCAGAATCACTACAACCTGCTGTACCGCGAGGACGAGCGGGAACTGATCCCGGTCTGCCGGCAATTCCAGATGTCGCTTACCCCGTACAGCCCGCTCGCCTCAGGGCATCTGACCCGCCGGGCCTGAGAGAGCGGCTCAGTCCGCTCTATCACCGATGTCACGATGCGGGCCACGTACGACGCCGAGCAGGATCTGCCGGTCATCGAGCGGGTTGCTGGCCTGGCGCCGCGCTACCAGGTGGCGATGGTGGACGTAGCTTTGGCCTGGCTGTGGGCGAAGGACGTGGCGGCGCCGATCGTGGGATGTTCCTTGCCCAGTCGGGTCGACGACGCTGTCCGAGCGCTCGACCTGAACCTGAGCGAGCAGGACCTGGCCTGGTTCGAGGGGCCGTACCAGCCGCACCCGGTGGTGGGCGCGCTGGCCCGTCCCGGCGAGCGACGGGCTGCCGGTTCGCCTATCGAACGTCGCTCGTAGGCTCGACTGGGTCTTCGTTGCTCGTTCTCCGGCCGGCTGGGCGTGACAGAATTCTCAGGTGCGTTTCCTGAACGACCAGCCTGCCCATGACCTCACCTACCGCGACGTGTTTCTGGCGCCTAACCGTTCCAACGTCGCTTCCCGTACCGAGGTCGACCTGACTAGTACGGACGGCATGCAGACGCCGCTGCCGGTGGTGGCGGCGAACATGACCGCGGTCAGCGGCCGTCGGATGGCTGAGACCATGGCCCGCCGCGGTGCGGTCGCGGTACTGCCCCAGGATCTCCCGACTGGGGTGGTGGCCGCGCAGATCCGAGGCGTGAAACAGTCTCACCCGGTCTTTGAGACCCCGATCCACGTGCGGCCGGATGCCACGGTGGGCGAGGTGATGGCCCTAATCCCCAAGCGGGCGCATGGAGTGGCGCTGGTGGTCGACCGGGGCCGCCCGCTGGGCTTGGTCTCCCCCGACGAGGCTGCCGGCGTGGATCGTTTCGCCCAGGTGCAGGACGTGATGACCACTGATATCGCCCTGGTCAGCGACACCACGTCCCCGGTCGAGGTCTTCGACACGTTACGGGCCCGTCACCAGAAGGTGGCGGTGGTGGTCGCGGCAGACCAGACCCTGGTGGGGTTGATGACCAGCAAAGGTGCGCTGCGTTCGTCGCTGTACCCGCCGGCGTTGGACCCGGACGGGGCGTTGCGGGTCGGGACCGCGGTCGGGATCAGCGGCGATGTGGACGCCCGGGCCCGGGGTCTGCTGGAGGCCGGCGCGGACGTGTTGGTGATTGATACCGCCCACGGCCACCAGGAGCGGATGCTGGCGGCGTTGGAGGCGGTCCGTCGAGTCCGCGACGAGCATGCCGAGCGGACCGGCCGCCGGATCGGGATCGTGGCCGGCAATGTGGTGACTGCGCGAGCAGTGTCCGACTTAGTCCAGGCCGGCGCGGATGTCCTCAAGGTCGGGGTCGGGCCGGGGGCGATGTGCACCACCCGGATGCAGACCGGCGTCGGTCGTCCCCAATTCAGCGCGGTCCTGGAATGCTGCGCCGAGGCCGCCAGCCTGGGCCGGGCGGTTTGGGCCGATGGCGGAGTCCGTCACCCGCGCGATGTGGCCCTGGCGTTGGCGGCCGGGGCCGGGTCGGTGATGATCGGTTCCTGGTTCGCGGGAACGTACGAATCGACCGGGCCACTGCTGACCGACCACCAGGGGCGCCGCTACAAGGAGTCGTACGGGATGGCGAGCGCCAGGGCGGTACGCAGCCGGACCCGCGACGAGTCGGCCTTCGACCGGGCCCGCAAGGCGCTCTTCGAGGAGGGAATCTCTAGTTCCCGGATGTACCTCGACGAAGAGCGTCCCGGCGTCGAGGATCTGCTGGACTGGATCACCTCGGGGGTCCGCTCGGCGTGCACCTACGCCGGGGCCCGGACCCTGGCCCAGTTCCACGAGCAAGCTGTGATCGGGGTCCAGTCGGCCGCCGGCTACGACGAGGGCCGTCCATTGCCGGACGGCTGGTGACCTGGCCTCGGCATCCGTTTCTCGCGGCGCCGGGTATGGACCTTAGTGGAAAGAATCACCGCAGGCGCAGGAACTGCCCGCGTTGGGGTTGTCGATCGTGAATCCCTGCTGGCTGATGGTGTCGGCGAAGTCGATCTCGGCGCCGTTCAGGTATGGGGCGCTCATCCGATCCACCGCGACCTTCACCCCGGCGAATTCGTTGACCACGTCACCGTCCAGCAGCCGCTCGTCGATCTCCAACTGGTAACGCAGCCCAGAACAGCCGCCCGGTTGCACCGCAACCCGCAGTACCAGGTCGTCACGGCCCTCCCGATCCATGAGTTCCCTAACCTTGGCCGCTGCCACGTCGGTGAGCACAACGCCCTGGGTGGGCTTGGTGTCGATGGTGTCGGTCATGGCGTCCTCCGGTCTGCGCTACGTTCCCGACCAGTGTAGGGCTCGTCTCCGACAGCCGAGCATCACCAGCTCCAAGTGGCGGCTACCCGCCGGGCCAGGGCGACCAGGTCGTCGCCCGGCGTCAGCCCGTAGCCGGATTCAATCCCCCAGCTGCGCAGTTCCCGCGCGGACACCACCATCCGCTCGGCTACGACGATGCAGGCCACGGCGGCGGATTCGGCCCAGCCGGCCACCACCCGGGCCAGGGCGACACCGGTGCCTCCGAAGTCCAGGGCCGCCATCACCAGCACCACCAGGTCGGCCTGGGCCAGGCTGTGTTCCAGGCCGCTCAGCTCCGCCAGCACCTGGGGGGCGCTCGCGAGTCGACCACCCAGGGCCAGCACCAACAGCCCGCCACCGCCGGCAGCCCCGGCACCGGGCCCCGGCTCCACCTGGAGCCGCTCGGCCAGCTGAGCATAGGCGGCGTCTCGGGCTAGAATCTGGGCCCGGTCCTCGCCGCTGGCGAAGCCTGCCCGGGCGGCCACACCCCTCGCCCCCACCAGCGGCAGCGTCAGCTGGTCGGCGCTAACCACCCCGATCAGGTCGATGCCGACTACCGGCGCCGCACCGCTCGCCGCCAGATCCAGCGCCACGTCAGCCGAAAGGTCGACCAACACCGTGGTGGCACCGGCGCTGGCCTGGGCTCGGACCGCAGCCGCCAGCTCGGTGGCCCGACCGCTGGCCGGCACCAGGCAGGCCGTGGACTCGGACAGGTCCGCCAGCGCCGAGGCCAACTGGTCGGCCCGCTCGGCCATTGGGACCACGGCGACCTGGTGACCTCGCCGGGCGAAGGCCTGGCCGACGACGCCGCCGGCCAACCGGGGCCCCAGCCTGTCAGTGGCCGTTGCCAGCACCAGCACCCGCATGGCCGGCCAGCCTAACGTTGCGCCGGGAGAGGTTGGGTACGATGACGGCGCATCGCGACCAACCAGAACGAGGGCCAGCGTGGGACTCTTCCGCCCGTACCAGCCGAAACCGAACAGTGAGGTCACTGAGCCTGCCGACCAGCCGCGGGACGCTCCTGGGCGGCCATCGGGGAAGGGGGCGCCGACTCCGAGCCGCAAGGAGGCCGAAGCCGCCCGCCGGCAGCGGCTGAACCCGGTGCTGACCAAAAAACAGGCCCGGATCCGGGAACGCCAGCACCGAGCCACCCAGCGAGACCGGGCGCTGACCGCGCTGGAGGCTGAGCCGGAGCGGGTCCTGCTGCGCGACTATGTCGATTCCCAGTGGACGCTGGCGGAGTTCTTGCTGCCGGTGATGCTGGTCATCTTGGCGTTGTCGTTCCTGGCCGGTCGGTTCCCGATCCTGCTGGCGGTATCGACGGTGTCCGCGTACGCGCTGCTGGCGCTCGCAGTGGTGGATCTGGCGCGGATCTGGCGCGGTTTTAAGCGAGTACTGGCCGATCGGCTGCCGCGGTCCTCGCCGCGGGGGCTGCTGATGGTGGTGATCAACCGAGCCATGTCGATCAGACGTTTCCGGGTCCCGGCGCCTCGGATCAGCCGCGGCGACGCGTATTAGGAAGAAGGTGCTGCCGATGATGTGGGCATGGCAGGACGCGGACCAGCAGGTTGACCTGGCTGACCTGGGCGGCGTTGGCTTCGCCAGTCAGGAAGAAGCCGAGGCCTGGTTGTCTGAGGCCTACCCTGATGTGGCCGAGGCGGGAGTGACGGCGGTCAGTCTGTGCCAGGACGGTCGCCTGGTCTACGGGCCGATGTCGTTGTCGGACTGAGACCGTCCTGGTCGCTGACCGCCGCCTCTGCCAGCCAGATCAGTCCCCGCGGACGCCTGGGGTGACGAAGGGCGGCTTGACCACCTCGAACGGCTCCACCCGGTTGCGGATCTGTACCGACACTGTCGAGCCCGGCTCGGTGTCGGGCGGCAGCAGCGCCAGCCCGATCCCGATCTTCAAAGTGGGTGAGAAAGTGCCCGAAGTCACCACGCCGATCACCGAACCGTCCTGATCGACCACCGGCATCTCGTGTCGCGGGATTCCCCGGCCGATGGCGCGGATCCCGCGCAGCAGCCTGGTCCGAGCCTTACGTTCGGCTCGTAGCGGCTCGGCCCCATCGAAGGTGTCCTTCTTCCAGCCGACCGCCCAGGTGGCTCCGGCTGCGACCGGGGAGATCTGGGGGCCCAGGTCGTTGCCGTGCAACGGATAGCCCATCTCGGTCCGCAGGGTGTCGCGGGCCGCCAGGCCGCAGGGCAGGATCTGGTACTGCTGCCCCGCTGCCAGCACCGCATCCCACAGCGCCCCCGCCGACTCCGCCGGGCAGACCAGTTCGTAGCCGCGTTCACCGGTATACCCGGTCCGGCAGACAGTCAGCTCGACACCGTCAAGGTTGGCCACTTCGAAGCGCATGTAATCATGGCCGACCGGGAGCCCGATCGACGCCAGCACCTCGTCGGAAAGGGTTCCCTGGACCGCGAGCACGGCATAATCGTGGTGCAGGTTGCGTACCTCGATGTCATCGGGCGCCCCTTCGCTTAGGCGCCGTACGACCTCGGTGGTATTGGCCGCGTTGGGGATCAGGAAGACCTCGTCATCGCCACGCAGGTAGGCGATCATATCGTCTACGGTGCCGCCGCTGGTATCGCACAGCAGGGTGTACTGGGCCTGGCCGGGGCCGATCTTGCGCAGGTCATTCGTAAGACGGGTGTTGAGGTACCCGGCCGCGCCGGGGCCCTTCACCACAACTTTGCCGAGATGACTGACGTCGAAGAGGCCGACCCGTTCCCGTACCGCGGTGTGCTCGGCCACCACGCCGGAATATTCGACCGGCATCACCCAGCCGCCGAATTCGGCGAACTTGGCCCCGGCACTGACGTGACGCTCGTGGAGCGGAGAGTGCAGCCCTGCAGGTATGTCCATGACGATCCTCCCTGATCGGTGGGTCGGCCATGACCCTATCGCCTCGTGACGCTAGGGTCAGCCAAAGGGGTATCTCCCCCCGATCTGGACACCCAGCGAAAGGTGGCAGCCGTGGTCTCTGTCGGCCTCGCCAAGAAGTTCCCCAGCGACGTCGATGCCGTGATCGTCGGCCTCACCGAGGTCTCCGGCACCCCGGCCCTGGTGGATGTGCCAGCAGAAGTGGCCAAGGCCTTCGGCAAACAGTTCGGCCCCCCGCTGTCAGTGGCGCTGGACCTGGGCGCCCAGTCCACGATCGGCAACGTCACTTTGCTGCCGACTGCCGGACCCCGGCTGGTGATAGTCGGGCTGGGCGATGTGGATGTCACCCCTGAGCAGGTTCGCCGCGCCGTCGGCAACGGGGTCCGAGCCCTGGCCGGTCTAGAGCCGCAGCGGCCGCTGCACGTGGCGGTGAGCCTCGACCTGGCCGAGCCCGAGGTGATCAAGGGAGCAGTCGAGGGTGCGCTGCTCGGTGCCTACCGCTTCACCAAGATCGGCAGCGAGCCGCGTGATCTGCTGGGCACGCTGACCGTGCTGTCGCGTTCCGACGCCAAGGACGCGGTCGCGGCAGCGGTGGCGATCAGTGCCGGGGTTAACCAAGCCCGCGACTGGATCAATGCCCCCGCCAATCTGCTCTACCCGCAGACTTTCGCCGAAGCCGCCGAGAAGGTGGCTCGCCAGGCCCGGCTGTCGGTCTCAGTGCTGGACGAGAAGGCGCTAGCCAAGGAAGGTTTCGGGGGGATCTTGGCTGTCGGCAGCGGCTCCTCGCGCCCGCCTCGGCTGGTCCGGCTTTCCTACGCGCCGCGCGGCGCCCGAACCCATCTCGCCCTGGTCGGCAAGGGGATCACCTTCGACACCGGCGGTATCAACCTGAAGCCGAGCGAATCGATGTTCACCATGAAGAGTGACATGTCCGGTGCGGCGGCGGTGATCGCGGCGATCTCGGTGATCGCCAGGCTGGGTCTCAAGGTCAAGGTCACCGCGTACGCGGCGATGGCCGAGAACCTGCCGTCAGCGACCGCGTATCGGCCCTCGGACGTGCTGACGATGTACGGCGGCACAACGGTCGAGAACTACAACAGCGATGCCGAGGGCCGTCTGGTGATGGCCGATGCCCTGGTCCGGGCTAGCGAGGACCAGCCAGACCTGATCGTCGATGTGGCCACCCTGACCGGCGCCTGCGTGGTGGCGCTCGGGGAACGCACCTCGGGTCTGATGGCCACCGACGACCAGACCGCAGACCTGGTCCTGGATGCGGCCGAGGCAGCTGGGGAAGCCTTCTGGCAGTTGCCGATCACCGATGAGGCAGGTGAGGTACTGAAGTCAAAGGTGGCCGATCTGCGCTCCGGCGGGAAACGCTGGGGCGGGGCCCTGGTCGCCGCGGCCTTCCTGCGGGAATTCGTCGGCGATGACATCGCCTGGGCGCACCTGGACATCGCCGGCGCGGGCTTCAATGAACACGACCCGTACGACTATGTGCCGGCCGGTGGCACCGGCGTCGCGGTCCGGACCCTGGTCGCGCTGGCCCAATCCTTGCAAGGCTGAGATGCCTACCCGGTCGGTGACCACCGATGTGGTGGTGGTCGGTGGGGGTCCGGCCGGGTTACTGGCGGCGGTCAGCGCAGCCCACCACGGGCTGCAGGTGCTGCTGGTCGAGGCCGACGAGGTACTCGGCGGCTCGGCCGCCGCCGGCGATGGCCTGCTCTGGTTGCCGCAGGTCCCCGTCGGGGAACGCGGCCCGGGGCAGGCGGCCCGCTCGTACCTGGATGCCCTGTACGGAACCGGTGACCCGCGCCGGGAGGCTTTCGTCGAAACCGCGCCGGACCTGCACCACTTCCTAGCCGAAATCGGAGCGCCGCTGGCGCTGGTTGCTGGCGAACCGGACGGCCATCCGGAGGAAACCGGCGGTCGCCGATCCGGCCGGGTCTTCGAACCGGTCGCCACCACGACCCGCCGGCTCGGGCAACAATCCGGCCTAGTCAGACTCGGCACCGGCAGCGCGACCTACGCGCAGCGACGCCGAATGGTGCAGGCCAGCCGAAACCCCCGCGGGGTACTCGCCGCGGTGCAGGTGTTCGGGGGCCGAGGGATGCTGGGCCGGCTGGCCGGCCGGGAACCGGCAGTCGGCGCCTCGGCGCTGTTGGTCGGGCTGGTCGCGGCGGCGGCCGAGGCCGGGGTCAAGATCTGGCGCGGTTGTCCCCTGCGTCACGTCGAACCGGGCCCGCCCAGCGCTGCCATCGTGCATCGGGATGGGGCCGAGATGCGCCTGACTGCCGAGCGCGGGGTGGTCCTCGCCTGCGGTGGCTTCTCTCATGACCGTACGGCACGGTCGCGGTATCTCGGGCCGGCGGCCGACGAGGCTTGGAGCCTGGCCTGCCGGTACGCCGATGGCACCGCCCTGCGGATCGCCCAGGAACTGGGCGCAGCCACGGGCGGTTTCGGCAACGCCGAGTGGCGCCCGTCGCTGCGGCTCGGTGACGGCTCCTTCCATCCGGTCACTGTGGCCCGCGCAATGCCGGGCTCCGTGCTGGTGGATGCAGCTGGGACCCGCTTCTGCAATGAGAATTCCGGCTCGGTGGAGCTGGGCCGAGCGATGCTGGAACGGTCCCGACAGGTCTCGGCGGCGCCGGCCTTCTTGGTGCTGGATGCCCGGCACCGCTCCCGCTTCCCGCTCGGGCCCTGGCCGCCGCGTCTGCTGACCACCCATGCGGTCCGTGATGGCGAGGTGACGAAGGCAGACCACCCGACCGCCTTGGCGGGACAGTTGGGGATCGACAAGGCCGGCCTGATCGGAAGCCTGGCCCGGTTCAACTCCTTCGCCCAGAAGGGCCGAGATGACGATTTCCGGCGGGGGGTCTCGGCCTGGGACAAGGCCCACGGGCTGCTCTTCCACCGTCCGAACCGTTGCCTGGGCCCGCTAGATCTGCCCCCGTACTACGCGGTCCGGGTCTATCTCAGCGAAGTTTCGACCCGGGGTGGGCTGCTGACCGATGCCGATGCCCGGCTGTTCGACCTGGCTGGCGACCCGCTCCCTACCGTGTTCGCGGTCGGGTCGGCCAGTGCCTTGCCCTGGGGAGATCGCGACCCGGGCCCGGGTGCAGGGCTGGCGGCATCCCTAGTAGCCGCGCTGCGGGCCGCGGCGACGCTAGCCGGCGACTCAGCCTGAGCGCCGGCCCCGGGCTCGGCAGTTAGAAGTCCCGCATTCGCTGCGGATAGCCGACCACGGCGGTCTCGTAGCAGGGCAGATGCCGGCGGCGCGCAACATCCTGGGCCCGCCGAGAGCTGGGCACGCTGCGCCGGGTCCACTCAGGATCGCGGGCTATCAGCGTGATCGAGGGACTGGCCATCGACGTTTCCCGCTCTAGGTAAGCCTCGGCGCCCCGGTGGCTACTGATGAGAGCATCCAGGTAGATCTCGGTCGAGCGGCTTCTCCTCCCCCCGTAGCCAGTCCAGAGCTCCCACGTTTCCATTATCAGCGGTCGTTCGAAACCTGACCAGCCGGCAGGTCATGAATCTGGCTCGCCGTCACCCCGCCGTCTCACGTAGCCGTGGCTGCTGCTATGATCCCGTATAGGAGGGAATCCGGTGCAAATCCGGAGCTATCCCGTAACTGTGATGCGCGAGCTCAGCCAGACACCTCTCAAAGTGCATAAGTGGATGGTGCGGTCACGAGGATGGTCGCGGTCCAGGCGCATGCGTTGTCGTAATCCCCTGGCTTTGTCCCGGGTATGAGGTTCTCGCAGCGTGTTCCGGGTATCGCGTTTCTTTTCGGGCCGGCCTTCTCATGAATTGAGAGAACCGCTGGTGAGGAGACGCAGGTGAAGTTCTTAATCCATCGCCTTGCTGCTGTGATGGCGATCGTTGTGGCCCTAGTAGGCTGCTCAAACGGAAACCAGCAGTCCGCTGCGGGTGAGCCGTCCAGTAAGCAAGTCGTTCTAGCAGCACCGCGCGACCTGACCCCGGGCCCAAAGGACGGCTACTACACCAGCCTCATCCTGCAGGTCTGGGAGCCCCTGGTCACCCTGGCTGAAGATGGCTCACCAGCCCCGGCGCTGGCCACCCAGTGGACGATGTCGGCCGACGGCAAGGAGTGGACGATCTCGCTTCGCGAGAATGTCGCATTCCACGACGGAGAACCCTTCAACGCCGACGCAGCTATCGCCAACATCGAGCGCGTCGTCAAGCACAGCCCAAAGAAATCTCCCTTCTACACCCTGGACGCCGCCAAGACGTACCCGGGGCTGGCCCGGACCGAAAAAATCAACGACCACACCATTAAACTCGTCTTTACGGCGCCCTCGCCGTCCGCTATTCAGCGGCTGACTAATTTCGGCAGCCCGATGGTTAGCCCCAAATGCCTCGACGGTCAGGGTGATTTTAGCGGTGTTGTGCAAGGCACCGGCCCCTTCCGGATCACGGAGCACCGGGCCGAGCAGTTCACCGTCTTGGAGGAAAACCCGAAGTACTGGGGCGAGCGGGCGAAGGTACGCAGCGTCAAAGTGCTGTCGATGCCTAGTGCAGACACGCGGGCTGCAGCCTTGCGCTCGGGTGAGATCCACGGCGTGCTCGACATCGGGGCGATCTGGCCGTCACAGGCCGCCCAGCTGGCCACATCGGACGAATTCGTGATCTCTTCGCGCCCTTCCACCATTACCCATTTCCTTCAGGTGAACCAGTCTCGCCCGCAGCTCAACGACCGGCGGCTGGTGAAAGCCATGTCTGCCGCCATCGACCGGAAGCTCATCGTCAACGAGCTCTACCACGGCTACGCGCTGGCCTCGGCCAATCCCTTGAACGCCTCTGAGCTGGGTTTCGTCGCCGACACCCCGGTACATGACCTAGACCAGGCCCGGCGGCTCGCCGCAGAGGTGCTCGGAGACCAGCGCCTCGCTCTCGAGCTGCTTGTCCCCCAGTACGGGATCGATCGCTACCCCTACAAGGAGCAGGCAGAGTACGTCCAGTCGGCCCTGAAGCAGATCGGCATCGACGTGACTATCACGATCGTGGAAGGCAGCGAGCAGCAGAAGCGGCGGGCTGCTGGGAACTTCGATCTCTCCTTCCATACCCAGGGGATGCCCGATGGTGATCCGGTGACCATGCTGAAGGTATTCATGGGCCCCGGCAACGGCGGCCGCTACAACGACCCGGGAGCAACCGCCCTGCTCAACCAGGCGGCGACCGAGTTGAACCCCGAGCGGCGGATGGATCTGTACCGCCAGCTGCAGCGGGTCGCGCTGGAGACTCTGCCCACCCTGGCCCTGTACCACGACCACTACCTGGTGGTACACCACCGGGACCTGCAGGACTACCAGGCGACAGCATACGGAGTGACCCTGTCTCGGATGCACTGGGCAGCCTGAGCCATGGTGCGGGTGGTGCTGAGGCATCTGGTCCAGGTAGTACTCACCCTGCTGGGAATTACGATGCTCAGCTTTCTCCTGGGGCACCTGGCCCCGGGAGACCCCGCGTACGCGGTGCTCGCCTCCGACGGTGTCACGGTGCCGACCCCGGAGCAGCTGGACCAGGTCCGCCGTGAGCTCGGCCTAGACCGTTGCCTGCCCGAGCAGTACGTCCGATGGCTCGGCCAGCTGCTGTGAGGCAATATCGGGGTGTCGTTTCTGTCGAACCGCCTCATCGCGCACGAGCTGGCGCTGCGGCTTCCGGTAACCGCTCAGCTGTCGTTGTTCGCGATGGGCATCATGGTGGCCTGCTCGGTGCCCCTGGGGCTCTTGCTCGCCATGCACGCCAACGGCATAGTGGACCGGGTCTTCTTGGGGGTGACGAGCGTCTTCTCCGCAGTCCCCGGGTTCCTGGTAGCCCTGGCTCTGATCGTGGTCTTCGCCGAGACGCTACGCCTGCTCCCCACCAGCGGCTACCGGGGGTTCAGTTCTTTGATCCTGCCAGCCCTCGCGATCTCGCTGAGCTCCACCACGCAGATCACCCGGGTCTTACGGGCCGATCTGCTGACCACCTTCGGCGCTGAGTACTTTGCGATGGCGAGAGCCAAGGGTTTCTCGTTCCAGTTCGCCGCCGCCAAGCATGCGCTTCCGAATGCCCTCGGCAGCGTGCTTAGCTTATGGGGTAACTATTTCATTGCGGTTCTGGGCGGCTCGACGGTGGCGGAATCCATCTTCGCGCTGCCGGGTCTAGGGCAGTGGATTCTCCGGTCGATTAGTTCTCACGACTACCCCGCTATCCAGGCCTATGTCGTGGTGACGGGGCTGTGCTGCCTGGTGATCTTCCTGCTGGTGGATCTAGTTCAGCTGCTGATTCAGCCCAGGTTACGAAGGCCGGCATAATGAGGTGTGCGGTGTGGCTGGTGCTCGGGATGCTGGCGGCTGTGATAACGATCAGCCTGCTCGCTGCCTGGATCGCGCCGAACGACCCGCTCGCCACCGACCTGACCAGCCGTAATCAGAGCCCGAGCCAGGCCCACTGGCTGGGCACCGACAGCCTGGGCCGCGATGTCGCCTCGCGACTGGTCTTCGGCGGCCGGGGAGCTTTGCTTATCAGCGGCGCCGCCACCCTCACCAGCATGCTCGTCGGCACCGTCCTCGGCTCGCTGGCCGGATGGTTCGGCACCGTGGTCGACACCGCCGTACAGATGCTGCTGAGTATCTTTCAAGGGCTGCCTGGGCTGAGCATCTCGATAGCGGTGGTCGGTGTCTTAGGGGCCAGCAAGCTGTCTATCTTCTGGGCGATGGTGCTGACCGGCTGGTCTGGGGTGGCGCGGGTGGCGCGGTCCCAGGTACGGGAGCTGCGCGAGGAACAATTCGTGATAGCCGCCCGGGTCTATCGTCCGGGAACCTGCTACCTGCTGGTCCAGCACCTGCTGCCGCACATGCTCGCGACCCTCGTGGTCTTGGCGATGCACCGGATGGGGAGGATGATCCTGGCGATCGCGGCCCTGAGCTTCATCGGGGTCGGGCTCCAGCCCCCCACCCCCGACTGGGGCGTCATGATCCAGGACGCCCGGCAGTACACCAGCCAGCAGCCATGGGCCCTGCTGGCGCCGTCGCTGATGCTGTTCGTCACCGCATTCTCGCTCGCCCGGCTGGGTGAGCTGCTGCGGGACCACTGGGACGTGAGCACTGATCAGTCGGGGACGCTGCGGTGACCGCGCTAGTCGAGCTGCGTGAGGTCAGCGTCCGGTTCCGCACCAGCCACGGCTGGGGGCATGCGGTCACGGCTGTGACCGCCGATATCGCGGCTGGGAAGGTGACGGCGATCATCGGAGAGAGCGGCTCCGGCAAGTCGGTTCTGGGGGCGGCGGTCACAGGCCTACTTCCCGGCAACGCCGAGCTTCGCGGCAGTATCCGGCTGGCTGGCCGGGAGCTGGTTGGCCTGCCGGAGCGGGAATGGGACCGGATCCGCGGTAGCCAGCTGGGCTGGGTGGCCCAGAACCCGTTGTCGGCGCTGAACCCCGCGTACCGGATAGACGAGCTACTGGCCGAGGCGGCGATCCATCGGCGCCGGATCCGGCGCCGACACAAGTCCGGCTTCGCGGCCCGACTGCTGCACCGGGTGGCGCTACCGGCCGAGACCGCCCGCCGATACTCTTTTGAGCTTTCAGGCGGGATGGCGCAGCGGGCCCTGATCGCTACCGGGCTCAGCTCGGACCCGGACTTCCTGATCCTGGACGAACCGACTAAGGGCCTAGATCCCGAGAATGCCGCACGGGTACGGCGGGTGGTCGGTGAGCTGGCACGGTCGGGACGCAGCCTGCTGCTGATCACCCACGACGTGAACCTGGCGGAGCAGGTCGCCGACGAGGTGTGGGTCTTCTACGGCTCCCGGCTGATCGAGCAGGCTCCCCGGGAGGATTTCTTCGCCGCTGCGCAGCATCCATACTCCCGCGGGCTGCTGGCGGCATTACCTAGCCGGGGGATGCACCCGATCCCCGGGGAATCGCCTAGCTTTTTCACCGTACCTCGGGGCTGCCCTTTCGCCGACCGTTGCCACCTGGTGCGCTCCGAATGCCGCGAACTTTCTGCCATGCGGGACACTACGACCGGGGGCAGGGTGTTATGCCGGACTCTCTGATCCACTTCGACCGGGTGACCAAGAGTTACCGGACGGTCTTCGGCAGGCCCCGGGACCCCGTTTTCACCGATGTCAGCTTGCATCTTGGCGAGCACGAGATCATCGGCTTGGCGGGCCCTAGCGGCTGCGGTAAATCAACCCTGATCCGCATGTTCTTGGGGCTCACCGAATGGCAGGGGGGCCGGATCCGGTACCGGGGCACCGACCTGGCCCGGGTCTCGCGCCGCGACCGGCGGCTGATTCACCGCGAGGTCCAGGTGGTCTTCCAAGACCCTCATGGGGCCTTTAACCCGCGCTGGCGGCTACGGCGGTCAGTGACCGAACCACTACGCGTGTTCCGAATCCGCGACCATGATCAGACCACGAGGGTCACCGAACAGCTGAGCAGGCTCGGCCTCGAGGACGGCGTACTCGATCGCTACCCCCATCAGCTGAGCGGGGGCCAGCTGCAACGGCTGGCGCTAGCCCGCTGTCTGCTGGTGCGGCCCCGCTGTCTGCTGCTGGATGAGGCCAGCGCCATGCTTGATCTTTCGGTGCAGGCCCAGATGATGGCCCTCATCCGTCAGCTGCACGAGCAGCAGGGGATCAGCGTTTTGCTGATCTCTCACGATGAGGACCTCGTGGCAGCGATCTGCCAGCGCAGCTACCGCTTCGTCGGCGGCCAGGTGAAAGAGACCGGCTAGCACCAGCTAGCAGCCGAAGCGGATAGCAGGCTGATGCGATGCCACTCAGATCGGCAGGTTTTGCGGCTCTGGAGCGGCTTCACCACAAGTTGCACTAGGCTGGCCAAGACTGCGCTGATCACGTCTAAAGGAGCCATTCATGTCGACCGATGTCACGCTGCCTGCCCTTGGGGAGTCAGTAACTGAGGGCACTGTCTCCCGATGGCTGAAGCAAGTCGGGGACACGGTGGAGATGGATGAGCCGCTAGTCGAGATCTCGACCGACAAGGTGGACACCGAGATCCCCTCCCCGGCCGCCGGTACGGTGCTGGAGATCCGGGTCCACGAGGACGAAACGGCCGCGGTGGGTGCGGTCTTGGCCGTGATCGGTGTGGCCGACACGGCACCGTCGGCCCCTGCCGCACCTGTGGCCGTACCACCGGCCCCTGCCGTACCGCCGCCTCCCGCTCCCGAACCGGCGTCTCCTGTTGCTGCCGGACTCGAGCCGACGGGTCCCGCAGCAAGCGCCGGGGCAGCTGGTACCGAGGTGAAGCTGCCCGCACTGGGTGAGAGCGTGACCGAGGGCACCATCTCCCGGTGGCTGAAGCAGGTCGGAGAGACTGTCGAGGCGGACGAGCCACTGGTTGAGGTGTCCACCGACAAGGTAGATACCGAGATCCCCTCCCCGGTTAGCGGCACCCTGCTGGAGATCCGGGTCCACGAGGACGAGACGGCCCCGGTCGGGTCGGTCTTGGCCCTGATCGGCCAGGCCGCTGCGGCCCCGGCTCCCACACCGGCAGCCCCGGCTCCCACACCGGCAGCCCCGGCCGCCGTGGCCCCGGTCACTGCGCCGCCGGCGCCCGCGGCATCGGCACCCGCGCCGGCCGGATCTGCACCCATGGCACCCGCGCCGGTCGTACCAGCTCCGACCGCGACGGCCGGGGCGCTGCGAACCGAGTCCGACGGTTATGTGACCCCCCTGGTTCGCAAACTGGCGGCCCAACACGGGGTGGATCTGGCCTCGATCACCGGTACCGGGGTCGGAGGCCGGATCCGCAAGCAGGACGTCCTTGACGCTGCCGCGGCTGCCAGCCAGCCTGCCCCGCAGCCAACCGCTCCCGCCGCTGCCGCGGCTGCCAGCCAGCCTGCCCCGCAGCCAACCGCTCCCGCCGCTGCAACCACTCCTGTTCCGACCGTTACTGCGACCGCGGCCGCTCCAGCGGTCTCCCGGGTCCGGGGCACGACCGAGAAGATGTCGCGGCTGCGTGCCACGATCGCCCGCCGGATGGTCGAGTCACTGCAGGTGTCGGCCCAGCTGACCGCCACGGTGGAGGTCGACCTGACCGCGATCTCCAGACTCCGCGCCAAGGTGAAGGACTCCTTCAAGGCCCGCGAGGGTGCCTCACTGTCGTACCTGCCGTTCATCACCAAGGCCGCGGTCGAGGCGCTCGCCCAGTTCCCGAAGGTCAATGCCACCATCGACACCGAGGCGGGCACCATCACCTACCCCGACGCCGAACATGTCGGGATCGCCGTCGACACCGACAAGGGGTTGCTGGTCCCGGTGATCCGCGACGCCGGCACCCTCAGCGTCGGTGGGCTAGCTAAGAAGATCGCCGATCTTGCGGCCCGCACCCGGGCTAGCCAGGTGACTCCAGACGAACTCACCGGCGGCACCTTCACGATCACCAACTACGGCTCCACCGGTACCCTGTTCGATACCCCGATCATCAACCAGCCGCAGGTCGCGATCCTCGGCACCGGTGCGCTAGTAAAGCGACCGGTGGTGCTGAACGATGCAGAACTGGGTGAGATCGTCGCAGTCCGCGACATGATGTACCTGTCGCTGAGCTACGACCACCGTCTGGTCGACGGGGCTGACGCCGCCCGTTTCCTGAGCACGGTCAAGGCTCGGCTCGAAGGCGGCGATTTCGGCGCCGGCCTCTGAAGACCACACCTCACCGTTTCGGCGTCCGGGCTTACGGCTCGGACGCCGAAACGAATCTGATCAAGGCAGGAAGAACACCGCGTGGCGGCACCGGATACAGACCTGGACCTCAAAGACGAAGCTGCCGAAACCGTGCCGGGTCGTACAACGCGCCTCCTCACGGTTGAACTGGTTTCCACCGCAAACCGAGCAGATCAATTTGACTGCGTTCGCCTGGCCGTCTTGAGTCTGCCCCTGGCCCGGATAGATGTCGTACGTCACAGGTCCTCCCGCTCCAGGCTACGACGCCGCGGTAATCAGGCACGACTACTGTGCTGCAGGTGACGCATCTCGAGATCATCCGGATGGGCCTCGACGATCAGCCCCCCCGCCTGATCGACTATCAGTGGGCCTGGCAGGAGCAGCGCCGGATCCACGCCGAGGTAGCCGACGGGGTCCGCCCGCCGACGATCCTGCTCCTGGAGCACGCCGACGTCTACACCGCGGGCCGGCGGACCCTACCCGAAGAACGCCCCGCCGACGGTACCCCGGTGATCGACGTCGACCGGGGCGGCAAGATCACCTGGCACGGCCCGGGGCAGCTGGTCGGCTATCCGATCCTGCCGCTGCCCGACGGGATCTACGTGGTCGACTATGTCCGCCGCCTGGAGCAGGCCCTGATCCAGACCATTCAGGGCTACGGGCTGGACCCGATCCGGGTCCCCGGCCGGTCCGGGGTCTGGCTGCCAGCCACCGACCAGTCCCCGGAACGGAAACTAGTCCAGATCGGGATCCGGGTCAGCCGTCACACCACCCTGCACGGCTTCTCACTCAACGTCTCGGCTGACCTGGCAGCCTTCGACCAGATCATCCCGTGCGGGATCAGCGACGCCGGGGTTACCACCTTGGCCCAGGAATTGCCGGATCCGCCTACCGTGGCGCAGGCGGCCACCGACATCACCACACCGTTGCTCGCAGCACTGTCATTCCCGAATCGACCGCGGCGCTGATGCCACCCAATCTCGGTGAGAGATTCCTCATCGAACGGGCCTGCGGCCGACGTTGGGCAAGTCATGGTCACCAACGCCGAGATCTCGGCTGCCTTCATTGACATCACCCTGGTGGGGGCGGATTCTGCCAGGGGCCGATTGGTCGATGACAGTGCTCTCACCAACGTTGCCGGGCCTTTTCACGCGGCGCGATAGTGCTTTCCGGCTCACTGGGCCACATCCCCTGTGAACCGCCTAGTGACATCTCCCCAAGCAGAAGGAACCGACCTCATGAACCGTCGAGTCATTGCCGCGATCGTCGCGGCGGTGCTGGCCCTTGGCGGGCTAGGACTGATCGCCAACTATGTGCGAGGCGCCGACCGGCGCGCACTGCAGGGCGTCGAGACCGTGGCCGTGTACGTCGTGGAGGCGCCGATCGCGAAGGGCACCGCAGCTGAACAGCTGGGCACCATGGTCGTGAAGAAGTCGCTGGCCAAGGCCATGGTGCCGGACAAGGCGGTATCCGACCTGAACAGCATCAGCGGTCGAGTCGCCAGCACCGATCTGATCAAGGGCGAGGTCCTGCTGGACACCCGGTTCGTCGACGTCACCGTCCTCAACCAGCAGTCGGTGACGATTCCGCCGGGACACCAGACCGCGTCCTTCCTGCTCCGGCCGGAGCAAGTCCATGGGGGCATCCTCCAGCCGGGTGACACCATCGGCGTGATCTTCGCGAGCAAGGTCAACGCCCAGCAGGGCACCACCGGCACCGGCAACACCGGCACCCCGTTCCAGGTCGACGGTACGACCGTGACCCTGGAGGGTGACGTGATGGCCAAAATGGTCCTCCAGCAGATCCTGGTGACCCGGGTCCAGGGCGCGGTGTTGGCGAACCCGTCCGCCGACGACAAGAAGAACAGCAATTCCGCCCCGTCGGAGGGGGTTCTGGTCACGGTCGCCGTAACCGCGGCCCAGGCTGAGACGATCGCCTGGGGTGTGGCCTCGGGCGCGTACTTCCTGGTCACCCTGCAGACCAAAGACACGGACAACTCGTCCTCACGGACGACGATCGGGAAGACGGCGTACACGAAGTGAGCAAGATCGTCCTCGTCTCCCAGTCCGCGGGTCTGACCGAGCGGATGGGGTACGCCACCGGCGGCTCCTTCCTGCTGTTGTCCCCGAACCCGATGCCGACGAACGCCGGTGACCTGTTCGCCGGCCTGCGCGGCGCGCCGACACCCGACATCGTGGTGTTGGACGCCGACCTCGACCCAAACGCCACCCTGGAACTGGCCCGCAGCATCGACCAGCTCTACCCGGTCGTCGTGATCGTGGTCTCCAGCAATGTCGACCAGCTGGCCCTGCCCGCACTGCGGGCCGGGGTCAAAGATCTGCTGCACCCCGAGGCGGAAGTCGCCGAGCTGCGTCGCAGCCTGGAGCGAGCGGCCCAGGCCGTGATGCTGCAGCAGCAGGTCGCCGCCGCACCGGCCGCAGCACCGGCCGTGGCGAAACCAGATGGCCGTGTGATCGCAGTAGCCTCCCCGAAGGGTGGGGTCGGCAAGACCACGGTCGCCACCAATCTGGCGGTCGGGCTGGCTAAGCGCTACCCCCAGCAGATCGTCCTGGTCGACCTCGACATCCACTTCGGTGACTGCGCCAGCGCGCTCAACCTGGAACCGGAGTTCTCACTGCCGGACACCATCCAGGGAGCCCATTCCCAGGACATGCTGACCCTCAAGTCGCTGCTCACCCGGCACGAGACCGGCCTGTACGTGGTGCCCGGCTCCGATTCCCCGGTGGCGGCCGACACAGTCACCCCGAAGGACATCAACAGCCTGCTCTCGCTGCTGGCCACCGAATTCCAGTACGTGGTGGTGGACACCGCTCCGGGGCTGTCGGAACACACCCTGTCGGTGCTGGATAAGGCCAGCGAGATCGTGCTGGTAACCACGCTCGATGTTCCTGGGGTACGTGGTCTGCGCAAGGAGATCGAGACCCTCGACGACCTGGACATGCTGCTGGAGTCACGCCACGTGGTCCTCAATTTCTTCGACAACAGCCGCGGACTGACCGTGAAGGATGTCCAGGCGACTATCGGCGAGGAGGTCGACATCGTCCTCAACCAGTCGAACCTGCTACCCCAGTCCACTAACCAGGGCATCCCGCTGCTGCAGGCGAATGGGCGTGACCCGATCACCAAGCAGCTGAATCTCCTGGTCGACCGGATCACCGGCCGTACCTCCGAGGCCCTGTCGGGCTTCACCGGTCGGCGCGGCGTACGAGCGGAGAAGTGAGATGAAACTCTCAGAACGATTGGGCGCGCGCCGCGCTGAGGGAGGCGACCTCAGTTTCGCGTCGGGCGAGCCGACGGCGCCGCTAACGTACCCGAACGCCACGGCCGAGACCCAGGTCTCGTCTCTGGCGGCCCGGGCGGCAGAGGCCTACCCGCCGCTGTCGTCGCTTCCCGGCCAGCCCGGTTCCGGGGCCAGCTTGGCCCAGCGGGGCCGGCCCGTCACCCCGCCCCCGGTGGCCGTACTCGACCCGGTCGGCAAACTGAAGGAACAGGCCGCCGCTCAACTCTTCGAGCGGATCGGAGCCCGGCTCAACGACGGCGCCCTCGAGGAGGACGTGCTGCGGAACCTGGTCCGCCAGGAGCTGAACACGATCATTGAGGAGTCCGCAACCCCGCTGACCTCCGAGGAGCGACGCCGGCTGATCCGGGAGGTGGAGGACAACGTCCTCGGCCTGGGACCGCTAGAGGCGCTGCTGGCAGACACCAGCATCTCCGAGATCATGGTCAACGGCCCGGACACGGTGTACGTGGAGCAGAAGGGCAGGCTCACCCTGAGCCCGGTCACGTTCGACGACGAGGCGCACCTGCGCCAGGTCATCGACCGGATCGTGAGCAAGGTGGGCCGGCGCATCGACGAATCCTCACCCCTGGTCGATGCCCGTCTGATGGACGGCTCCCGCGTCAACGCGATCATCCCGCCGCTGGCGGTGAACGGGTCCACGCTGACGATCCGGAAGTTCTCCCGCGATGCGCTCGGGGTGAACGACCTGATCAGCTTCGGCACCCTGACCCCGGACATGGCCGACCTGCTGCGGGCCTGCGTCCAAGCGCATCTCAACATCCTGGTCTCGGGCGGTACCGGCACCGGCAAGACCACTTTGCTGAACGTCTTGTCGAGCTTCATCCCGGCCAACGAGCGGATCATCACCATCGAGGATGCGGTGGAGCTGCAGCTGCAGCAGGAGCACCTGGTCCGCTTGGAGTCGCGGCCCCCGAACGTCGAGGGCCGCGGTGAGGTGACGATCCGGGACCTGGTGAAGAATTCGCTGCGTATGCGGCCCGACCGGATCGTGATCGGCGAATGCCGTGGCGCCGAGGCGCTGGACATGCTGCAGGCGATGAACACCGGCCACGACGGTTCGCTGTCAACCATCCACGCCAATGCCCCCCGCGACGCGATCTCGCGTCTGGAGACGTTGGTGCTGATGGCCGGGATGGACCTGCCGCTGCGGGCGATCCGGGAGCAGATCAGCTCCGCGGTCGACCTGATCGTGCAGATCTCGCGGTTGCGCGACGGCACCCGACGGGTGGTGGCGGTGACCGAGGTCCACGGCATGGAGGGTCAGACCGTCACTTTGCAGGACATTTTCCTGTTCGACTATTCCGCCGGACTGGACGCCAACGGCAAATTCCTCGGCCGTCCGATGGCGACCGGGGTCCGCCCGAAGTTCTCCGAACGTTTCGAGGAGCTGGGGATCGTCTTGTCACCGCGGATCTTCGGCGCCCAGCAGGATTGGAGATGATGGTGAGTCTGATCCTCGCCTGGGGGATGCTGCTGGCAGCCCTCGGGATCGCCCTGGTGCTGGTCCTACGTCCGGGCGTACGGCGCCTGTCGCGTTCTCGGCTGCGGATGATGGCCGGTGGCCGGACGAGCCAGCGCACTTCGCTGTCGAATGCCGCTGACTACACCACCCAGGCGGTGAATAAGGTCCTCGAAAAGCGTGGCTCTGGGCTGGCTGCCCTGGTCGACATGGCCGGGATCAAGACCAGTCTGACCGATCTGGTGGTCATGGTGGCCGCCGGGGCGCTGGCGGCCGGGGCGCTCGGCCTCGTGCTGGCCAACGCCTTCGTCGGACTGCTCGCCGCGGGCCTGGTGGTGGTCGGTTTCCGGGTCGCGCTGAGCATCCTGATCAGTCGACGTAAGCAGGCTTTCGCCGGCCAGCTCGACGCCACCTTGCAGATGATGGCGTCCAGCCTGCGGGCCGGGTATTCGCTGCTTCAGGCCGTCCAGGCCATGGGGGTCGAGGCCGACAGCCCGACCAAGGAGGAATTCGCCCGGGTGATCAACGAGACCCGGATCGGACGACCGCTCAACGACTCCCTCGACGAGGTGGCCACTCGTATGGACAGCGAGGATTTCAGCTGGGTAGCTCAGGCGATCGCCATCAACCGAGAGGTCGGCGGCAACCTGGCCGATGTGCTCGACGGGGTCGCCAAGACCATCCGTGACCGCAATCAGTTGCAGCGTCAGGTCGCCGCGCTGGCCTCCGAGGGCAAGCTCTCCGCGATCATCCTGATGGCGCTCCCCTTCGGGATCACCCTCTTCCTCAGCTTCGCCAATCCTGGCTATCTGAACCTGCTGTTCACTACCGCCATCGGCATGGGAATCACCGTGGCGGCGGTGGTGATGCTGATCGTCGGCGGGATCTGGCTGCGCGCCACCGTCAAGATCAAATACTGAAAGACCCACCATGATCTACATCGCTGCCTTCGTGACCGTCGCGGCCTTCGGTTTTCTGATCTGGCAACTGGCGGCCGGCCCAGACCCTTCCCGGGTCCGGGCGAGCATCAACCTGCGGCGCGGGATGCCCGCCGCCCGGGCCCTGCCTAAAGGCGCCAACCCGCACGTCAACGCCGCCGCCCACCACTACCTGGACAGCCTGTCCACGGTGATCATCACCAAAAGCACCCGCGGCCGGCTGGAACGGATGCTCGCCCGGGCCGGCCGGCCCCCGGCCTGGCCGCTGGAACGGGTGGTGCAGATGAAGGTCCTGCTGACTGTCGCCGGGGTCCTCGTCGCTGCGTACTGTCTGCTGGCTGCGCCCACCAACCTGATGCGCCTGGTAGGAGTGGCCGCCCTGGTGATCATGCATTTTCTGCCCGAGCTGCGGCTGTACAGCCTGGGAATCGAGCGACGTGAGAAGATCACCCTGGAACTGGCCGACACCCTCGATCAGATGAGTATCGCAGTCGAGGCCGGGCTGGGCTTTGACGCGGCCATGATCCGGGTCGCCAAGAACGGGCAGGGCGTCCTCGCCCAGGAGCTGATCCGTACCTTGCAGGACATCCAGGTCGGTCAGACCCGTCGGGCCGCGTACGAGGACCTGGTGGATCGGACCCAGGTGCCGGACCTGAAGCAGTTCGTCCGGGCGATTATCCAGGCTGAGGCGTACGGCCTGGCCCTGTCCACCGTGCTCAACACCCAGGCCAGCGAGATGCGGACGAAACGACGCCAACGGGCCGAGGCCAAGGCCATGCAGATCCCGATCAAGGTGATTTTCCCGCTGATGTTGTGCATCCTGCCGGTGCTGTTCATGGTCGTTATGGGGCCCGGCGTGATCAACATCATGAACTCGTTCGGCAAGTGAGGCCGGCATGTCGGTGATCTGCGCGCTGCTCGCCGCCGGCGCCGCTGCGGCTCTGGCCGGGCTGGCCCGCGGCGGCACCAACCGTCCGGACTCGCCCTGGTTGCGGACCCCGGTGGTGGCCGGACTGGGACTGGTGTTCGGGCTAGTGGCTGGGCTACGGATGGAGTCCTGGGTTGAGGCGTTGGCCTATCTCGTGGTGGCTGTGGTGGGTGCCTTGCTTTTCGCCACCGACTTGGCGGCCCAGCTGATCCCGCACCGCATCATGTGGCCGGGCATGCTGGCTCTCCTGCTCGGACTGCTGCTCGCGGCCACGCTCAGCGCCAGCTTTGGCCGGTTCGGCCGGGCGCTGCTGGTGGGGCTGGTGGTGATGGTCTGCTATTTCGTGATCGGCTGGTTCGGGCATGGGCGGTTCGGGCTCGGTGATGTGTCGCTGTCGCTGCTGATCGGGACCTTCCTCGGCTGGCTGGGTGTCGGCCACGCCGTGGTCGGCGCGGTCGGCGCCTTCCTGGTGTACGTCCCGGTGGCGTTGGTGATGCTGGGTCTACAACGGGCCGGGCGGACCACCGAGTTCGCCTTCGGCCCGTGCCTGATCGTGGCGGCCTGGATTGCGGCCTTTGCCGGGCCGGCGCTGCTGGGCGCGGTCCTGCCCGGCTGACAACACAGGTTAGGCTGACGGGGTGACTGCCCAGCCCAGACCACGGCGCCTGCTGCGACTTGAGGTACGCAATTCCCAGACGCCGATCGAACGCAAGCCCGAGTGGATCCGGACCCGCGCCACGATGGGCCCGAATTACGCCGACATGCAGCAGATCATGCGCCGCGAAGGGCTGCACACGGTCTGCCAGGAGGCGGGTTGCCCCAACATCTTCGAATGCTGGGAGGACCGCGAGGCCACCTTCCTGATCGGCGGCGAGGCCTGTACCCGACGCTGCGATTTCTGCCAGATCGAGTCGTCCAAACCGACCGAGTACGACGTCGAAGAGCCGCAGCGGGTGGCCGAGTCGGTAAAGACTATGGGGTTGCGCTACGCCACTGTGACCGGGGTCTGCCGCGATGACCAGCCCGACGAAGGGGCCTGGTTGTATGCGGAGACGATCCGGGCGATCCATCGGGAAAACCCGGGTGTGGGGGTCGAGATGCTGGCGCCGGACTTCTCGGGCAAACCGGATCTAGTGGATCAGGTTCTCGAAACTCGCCCTGAGGTCTTCGCCCACAACCTGGAGACCGTGCCACGGGTCTTCAAACGGATCCGCCCCGGTTTCTCGTACGAACGGTCGCTGGGGGTGTTGACCCGTTCCCGCGACGCCGGTCTGGTCACCAAGTCGAATCTGATTCTGGGCCTCGGCGAGACCCGGGAGGAGATCTCGCAGGCGCTCAAGGATCTGCGTGAGGCCGGCGCCCATTTGATCACGATCACCCAGTACCTACGGCCCAATGCCCGGTTGCACCCAGTGGACCGGTGGGTCACCCCCGAGGAATTCGACGAATTGGCAGCTGAGGCCCGAGAACTCGGCTACGAGGGGGTCATGTCGGGTCCCCTCGTGCGCTCCTCGTACCGCGCCGGGCGGATGTACCGCCAGGCCTTGGCGGCCCTGAGCCAGGGGGCCTGAGCGATGGCCAGTGAACGCGCAAAAGCCTTGGCCGAGAAGCAGAAGGCCGAGAAGCAGGCGGAGAAGGAACGCCGGCGGCAGTCCACCAACCCGGCCGATTGGGGACGGTTCCGCCAAATCCGGGAGGTGTACCGGGTCACCGCCGAGTACGACCGGCCGCTGCCGCTGCTGATGGGCGGGGCCTTCCTGCTGTGCGTCGCGGTCCTGGTCGCAGTAGGGATCTGGCTGCAGCCATGGTGGCTGTATCTGCTGACCGGGATCATGCTCGGGCTGGTGGCGGCCATGCTGATTCTCACGTGGCGGGCTAAGGGCGCCGCGTACAAGCGTTACGCCGGACAAGCTGGCTCAGCCGAGGTGGCGATCCAGATGCTGGACAAGGTCTGGATCAAGTCGCCCGTGATCACCGCCACCCGACAGCTGGATGTGGTGCACCGGGTTGTCGGCCCGGCTGGGATCGTCCTGATCGGCGAGGGCGACCCGCACCGGGTCCGGCAGTTGCTGGCGACGGAGGCCAAAAGACACGAGACGGTCCGGTACGGGGTCAAGGTGACCCAGGTGGTGATGGGCGACAAGCACAATCAGGTGCCACTGGCGAAACTGGCCGACCACATCAAGAAACTGCCGAAGGTGATCCAGGGCGCTGAGATTACCGAATTGCAGAACCGGCTGCGGGCGCTGGACGCGATGCGACCTAAGGTGCCGCTGCCCAAGGGCCCCGTGCCGACCTCGACCCGGGGCGCCCGGCAGGCCATGCGCGGACGGTGACCCGTCGCGATTGCGGGCCCGTCCCGGGGGGTGGGACCGCGGGCCTGTCCCCCACTGTTCGAGGACGGTCCTGATGGCGGCGCCGCTGTTAGTCGGCGAGGGCTTGCACCTCGAATACCCGACCCGAGTGGTGTTGGACTCGGTGACGGTCGGGATCGTCGAGGGCGACCGGATCGGGATCGTCGGTCGTAACGGGGACGGCAAGTCGAGCCTGCTCAAGGTGCTCGCCGGCCTGACCGAACCGCAGACGGGTCGGGTGACCCGCCGTAGCGGGATTCGGTTCGGGATCCTGCCGCAAAGCGATGATCTGGACCCAGCCCTCACCGTGGGCCGCGCGATCGTCGGGGACCGCCGCGACCATGAATGGGCAGCTGATCCTCAGATCCGTGATGTGATCAGCGGACTGGTCGGTGACGTGGCCTGGCAGGCGCCGATCGGTTCGCTCAGCGGCGGCCAGCGGCGCCGGGTAGCGTTGGCGGCGCTGCTGGTCGACGACTGGGATGTGGTGGCCCTCGACGAGCCAACCAACCACCTTGATATGGAGGCGATTGCCTGGTTGGCCGAGCACCTGAAGGGCCGCTGGGCCCGGTCGTCTGGGGCGCTGTTGGTGATCACCCACGACCGCTGGTTCCTCGACGAGGTCTGCACCAGGACCTGGGAGGTACACGACCAGGGTGTCGAATCGTTCGAGGGTGGCTACGCCGCGTACGTGTTGCAGCGGGTGGAACGCGACCGGCTGGCCACCGCCGCCGAAGCCAAACGACAGAATCTGCTGCGCAAAGAGCTGGCCTGGTTGCGGCGCGGCGCCCCAGCCCGGACCTCGAAGCCGAGGTTCCGGATTGAGGCCGCGAACCAGCTGATTGCCGACGTCCCCCCGGTACGCAATCCGATCGAGCTGCGACGGTTGGCGGTGGCACGGCTCGGCCGGGATGTGGTCGATCTGGAGGATGTTGGCGTCCGCTACGGGGAACACGAGGTGCTGCGGGAGGTGACCTGGCGGATCGCTCCGGGCGAGCGGACCGGGATCCTCGGCGGGAACGGTTCCGGCAAGACCACGCTGCTGGGTCTGATCGCCGGCACCGTACGACCGACCACCGGCCGGGTTCGGCGCGGTACCACGGTCCGGCTCGCAGTCGTGGATCAGCATTTCAGTCAGCTCGCCGAGATCGGCGAGGACCGGGTCCGGGAGGTTCTGGCCCGGACCCGGACCACCTTCCCGATCGACGGCAAGGACGTCACGCCGGCCCAGCTGTTGCAGCGGCTCGGTTTCGCCCGCGAACACTTGGCGGCCCGGGTCCAGGATCTCTCCGGAGGCCAGCGCCGCCGGCTGCAGCTGCTGCTGGTGCTGCTCAGCGAGCCGAACCTGCTCGCTCTCGACGAACCCACCAACGACGTCGACTCCGACCTGCTGACCGCAGTAGAAGACCTGCTGGATTCGTGGCCGGGAACCCTGATCGTGATCTCCCACGACCGCTACCTGCTAGAACGGGTCACCGATCAGCAGTACGCGATTCTCGACGGCCGGCTGCGGCATCTGCCGGGCGGGGTCGACGAGTACCTACGTTTGCGCCGAGAACCATCCCCGGCACCGGCTCGCCCTGAGCCCAGCACCGATAATGCCGGGCTGACGGGGGCGCGGCGGCGCGGCGTGCAGAAGGAAATCGCCGCTGTCGAACGGCGCCTGGGCCGAGTCGAGACCGAGACCGCCGGGCTGCACCGGAAACTGGCCGAGCACGACCCCAGCGACTATCAGGGGCTGCAGCGGCTGTCCGAACAGCTGAACAGTCTGGAGGCCGAGACCGCCGACTTGGAGGAACGCTGGCTGGAGCTATCCGACCAGCTCGACTAGATGTCATCGCTCGGCCGGCGGAAAACCTGTCGCTATGGTCCCGGGGCCGGGCCTGGCCCTATCACGCTCTCGGCCCTGATCAGGAGACCACCGGCCCGGTCTGCTGTTCATCCTTTGACGCAGACCAGGGTGGTCAGCCGTTCCACCACCTCAACCAGCGGTTGTGGCCCGGTGGTCTGGGCGGCGATCACGGCCTCCAGGTCCTTGTAGGCCCCGGGGATCTCGTCGATCACGCCCCGATCCTTGCGGCATTCCACGGCGGTGGTCTGCTGCTCCAGATCGGCGATGCTGAAGCGCCGCTTGGCCTCGCCTCGTGACATCCGTCGTCCGGCCCCGTGGGAGGCTGAGCACAACCCGACCTCGTTACCCAGGCCGCGGACCACGTACGACCCGGTTCCCATCGATCCCGGGATCAGACCCAGGTCACCACGCCCGGCCCGGATCGCGCCCTTGCGGGTCACGATCACGTCGACCCCGTCGTAGGTCTCCTCCGAGACGTAGTTGTGGTGGCAGCTGATGACCTCGCCGTAGCGGACCTGCGGCAAGACCCGTGCGAAAGCCTGCATCGTCAGGGCCATCATGACCTGCCGGTTCAGCAGGGCGTACTCCTGCGCCCAGTACAGGTCATGGCGGTAGGCCTCCAGCTGCGGGGTCCCGGCCAGGAAGACGGCCAGGTCCCGGTCCGGTAGGAGCTGGTTGTGCTCCAGCTGCCTGGCGATATCGATGTGACGCTCGGCGATCACCTTGCCAATCTGGCGGCTTCCTGAGTGCAGCATCAACCAGATCGTCCCGGACTGGTCGCTGGTCACTTCGATGAAGTGGTTGCCTCCGCCCAGGGTCCCGCACTGTGAGACGGCCCGGTGCCGCCGGTCGGCCAGCCCCGGCGCCCGTAGGTCGTCGAAGCCACGCATCAGGCAGGCGAACGACCGTTTCAGGTGCTGGTCCTGACAGATGATCTCGGCCTCACCGCAGTGTGTCCCGAAGCCCACCGGGACCTCCCGCTCGATAGCGTCCCGGATCCGGCGTAGGTTGTCGGGAAGGTCATCGAGGCTGATCGAGGTCTTCACCGCGGCCATGCCACAGCCGATGTCGACCCCGACCGCGCTCGGGCTGACTGCGTCCCGCATCGCGATCACCGAGCCAACCGTCGCCCCCTTGCCCAGGTGAACGTCCGGCATCACCCGGATCCGATCCACCCAGGGCAGGGCGCTGATCCGGCGCAGCTGATCCATCGCGGCAGGTTCGACATCGCCCGGGTCGGCCCACATCAGGGTGTCGGCCTGCGCGCCGGGCAGCGCGACCGGAAGAACGGTCATCGGTACTCCTCGGATCGTGATGGTGGCCGGGCGGCGCTCTCGAGGGGAGGGTAGGACGGATTCACCGAGCCGGCCAGCGATTTCTGCCAGCACCTGAGCGGCGAGGGCATCGCGACGCTGTCGAGGCGACAGCTGCCAAACCGGTCTGCTACTCTGCTCTGGCGTTCACCGTACGGTCCCCTGTAGCTCAATTGGCAGAGCATCTGACTGTTAATCAGAGGGTTCCTGGTTCGAGTCCAGGCGGGGGAGCTTCTCCAGACCATCCTCAGCCCCGAGTAACCACTTCGCCGGGATTCCATACGCGGCTTCTAGCCGCCGTGCGATCTCATGTGCAGAGCGCGGCGTAGAGTGCCGCGTCTCCCACTGCGATACGGCCTGTGACGAAACCCCCAGAGTCCGACCAAATGTGGCCAGATCCACCCCCACTACGCGACGTGCCTTGCGCAGGCGGTCGCCGAACGTCCGCTCAAGCTCCCAGTCCGAGATCCACACCCGCATGGTGGCCGACCTACGACGCGACCACGACCAAGCCCTCTCAGCGCTACGCGTGCAGCTGTCGACGCTCGGCACCGCACTCCAAGTGGCCACCGACTACATCGCCACCCTACTGGCCGTAGCCGGGATCGTCCTCGGCCCGCTCGACCAGGTCACCCCCGCCCCCAGCCAGGCGAGACCTCAACACCATCGCCGGGTACCTCGATGCCTCCAGCCACCGGCAATAGCTGCGGCGCCTCCTTATCGTGGCTATTGGCATGTCGCTGGGCGGCCCCACTGGTTACGCCATCAACCCGGCCCGCGATCTGGGGCCGCGCCTCGCGCATGCCCTCCTGCCGATCAAAGGCAAGGGCGGCTCCGACTGGGCCTACGCATGGGTGCCGGTGGTCGGCCCCCCTCCTCGGCGCCCTCGCCGCAGGCCTGCTGATCCCCCGACTGGGCGGCCTCTACTGAACCACCGCCCTCGGTCGCCCGCCGCCGGCTCATCCAACAACCCACCATCACGTCAGTGCACCGACGCGAAAGGACACCCCATGACCGACAAGAAATAATCGATCAGGGCACGACCTCTTCCCGCGCCATCTTGTTCAATCACGACGGCGAGATCGTCGTCGCCGATCAGAAGGAGCACGCCCAGATCCTGCCTCGCGCCGGTTGGGTCGAGCACGACGCCGTGGAGATCTGGGCCAATATCCGCTCGGTCGTGGCCGGGGTCCTGGCGAAGGCCGAGGTTAACCGCCACGAGATCGCCTCGGTGGGAATCACGAATCAACGCGAGAGCGCCGTCGTATGGGATAAGGACACCGGCGAGCCGGTCCACAACGTCATCGTGTGGCAGGACACCCGCACCCAGAAGATCTGCGACCGCCTGGCAGCCGCTGCCCCGAAGCCGGACGGCTCCCCCGACTATGACCGCTACCAGGATCGCGTGGGGCTGGGCCTGGCCACCTATTTCGCCGGTCCCAAGGTCAGCTGGGTGCTGGAGAACGTCGAGGGGGCCCGCGAGCGTGCCGAGGCCGGTGAGCTTCTGATGGGCACCATGGACACCTGGGTCCTGTGGCATCTGACTGGCGGGGCGAGCGGTGGTGTGCACGCCACGGATGTCACCAACGCCTCACGCACCCTGCTAATGAACATCGACACCCTGGACTGGGATCCGCAGATCTGCGCGTACCTGGGAATCCCCATCTCGACGCTCCCGCAGATCAGGCCGAGCTCAGGGGTGTTCGGATTGGGCCGTAGAAACGGTCTGCTCGTCGATACCCCCATCGCCGCGATCCTGGGAGACCAGCAGGCGGCCACCTTCGGCCAGGCCTGTTTCGAGGTGGGTCAGGCCAAGAACACCTACGGCACCGGCTGCTTCATGCTCATGAACACCGGCACTACCCCGGTGCGCAGCCGTAACGGTCTGCTGACGACCGTGTGCTACCAGATCGAAGGCGAGGAACCCGTCTACGCCTTGGAGGGCTCGATCGCAGTCGCCGGCTCGCTCGTGCAATGGCTGCGCGACAATCTCGGCATCATCACCGACTCCACGGATGTGGAGGCGCTGGCCCGCTCCGTGGATGACAACGCAGGGGCCTACTTTGTGCCCGCGTTCTCCGGGCTTTTCGCCCCCACTGGCGTCCCGACGCCCGCGGTGTTCTGGTCGGACTGACCCGGTACGTCAATAGGGGGCACCTCGCACGTGCCGTGGAGGAGGCGACCGTCTTCCAGACCCGAGAAGTACTCGAGGCCATGAACCGGGATGCCGCGGCCTACGGCACGGTCCTTCACGGGCTCAAGGTTGACGGCGGCATGACCCGCGACGACCTGCTCATGCAGTTCCAGGCCGATCAGATCGGCGTGCCGGTGGTACGCCCGAAAGTGACAGAGACCACGGCACTCGGAGCCGCCTACGCTGCCGGTATCGCGGTGGGCTTCTGGTCGGGTACCCGCGACGTCGTCGCCAACTGGGCGGAAGGCCGCCGCTGGGAACCCACGATGGACGCCGCCGAACGGGAACGCCTGTTCCGCAACTGGAAGAAGGCTGTGACACGTACCCTGGACTGGGTCGACGACGACGTCATCAAGTAGCCGAGCGGCTGCCCAGATTAAGACCCGGGGCTCAAGCCCAGGCGGGGGCACCTGCGATGACTTCTCCCCTCGCCTGGCTTTAGCGCCCCAGATCAGCCTGCAGTTCATTGATCCGGCGCTCGGCTGCGGCGTGCACCTCGGGCCTGGCCAGCTGCGCCGGCGCGGCCGTGGTGACCCGCCACAACAGCGGACTATTCGGGTCGGTCAGGTCCCGGCGGGCGCAGATCGTCACCTCGACCCCGGCCGCCTGGAACGTTTCGTCGATCACCAGCGAGGCCTGTATCCGTTCGCGCAGCAGCCCCGGAATCCGGCCCGGGACGCTCAGGGTCACGACGTGGTCCCCAGCCTCGGTAGTCCAGCCCAGCCGCCGGTCCTGCTGGTCCCAGGACCCGGTGAGCACCTCATGCCACGGCGTCACCTGCCAGACCCCTTGCTCTCGGACTGCGAGGTGGGCGACCAGCCCGGCTACCACCAGCCCATCAGGCCCGGTTCCGTACGCCAGGACCCGGGCCCGCGGCACCTTCGCCGTCAAGTCACGGTACGTGTCCTGGTCCAGCCCACCCCGGTCGAGAAACATGCCGCCATTGTCGCGGCAGCGGTCCCGAGCCGTTGGCCGGGTCGGTGTGGCCCCGGCTCAGGCGGCGATCCCAGCCTGCTCCAGTCGTTGCCGCAGCCGGGCAAGGGCTCGTTTCTCGATCCGCCGGATGCTGGTGGAGCTCATGCCCAGCCCTTCAGCCACCTGGGCGTAACTACGCCGGGGACAGCCGATCCCGCAGCGTTCCCGGACCACCCGCCGCTCCAAGCCCGACAACCCGGCGACCAGCTCCTCCGCACTCCAGGTAATCGAGACGACCGCCGCGAACGCGTCTTGCGCGGCTTCGTCGGACAGGTCTGTCCGTTCCAACGCCACCGGCTCGCAATAGTCGCGGTACCAGCCGGTGGTCGGCCCGTCCAGCATCAGCTCCCCCTCTAGTTCGCTGGTCGCGATGCTGCGGCCGAGCCGTTGGCACAGCTCGGCCTCGGTCCGGCGGACCCTACTCAGCAGCGCCAGCTGCCGACGGGACAGGTGCGAACGGCCGCAATTGGTCCGCGCGGCCCGTCGGACCACGTGACGCACCCAGGCAGCGGCGAAGACCCCGAACCGGCCCCGCCGGTAGTCGTAGCGGGCTAGGGCCTCCCCCAAGCCGACATAACCCTCCTGGATCAGCTCATCCACGCCGGCGCTACTGGCGCGGCTTTCGGCCACAGCGATGCTCACCACCAGCCCGTGGTTGGCGAGCAGGAGCCGCTCGCGGGCCCGGTGGCCGCGCTGGATGATCTGTCGCAGGTCGTCCGCGCCGGCGCCCTGGGTCAACTCGTCACAGGATTCGGCAAGCACCCCGGCCTCGACGGCGCGGGCCAGTTCTTCCTCTTCAGCCTGGCTCAGCATCAAGGTTCGGACATCGTGATCCATCGTCGTCATGCCCTTCACAGTGGCCGGTCGAGAGCTGATGTGGCAGCTACCCACAGAAGATGGTGGACGACAGTGCGACAACACCGCCTTCTGTGGATAACCCGCGTGCTCAGTCCCCGGTGGTCAGGTGGAGCAGGTGTTTGCGGTGGGCCTCCAGGTCGATCATCTGGCTGAACATCCGGTTGTACGCGACCTGGTCGTTTTCGGGATTGGTCCGCTGCAGCCGGGATTTCAGCTCGGCAATCGTCCGCATCACCGCGAGTAGCCGCAGCTTGGCTGCGTATTCCTCGGCGTACCGCACATCGACTGTGGTCGGCAGGGGTTCCACGGCTAGCGACATCGCCAGCTGCTGCAGCGCCGGGTCTAGCGAGGCCACCACGGTCCGGGCCCAGTCGGCGCTAGGCAGGTCGTCCGGCAGCGCAGCAGCAGCCTCGTACACCGCCCGATAGGCGGGATGAGAATAGTCACTGGCCTGGATCAGCGACCAGGACGATGCGGCCTTGGCCACCACCTCGGGACGCTGCAACCAGATCTTGAGCGAGTCACGCTCTACCACGAGGGCACGGTCGTCGGGGTTGGGGAATTCGCTGGGCACCAGTGCCAGTTCTTCAGGCTCTGATTGCCGAGATCGGGCAGAACGGCCCCGGGGCAGCCGGCCGCCGGCCCGGGCCACCTCTCGACGGACCTCGTCCAGGTCGGCGCCCAGCATCGTGGCCAGTTCCCGGGCGTACGCACCGACCAGTGACGCGTCCCGGATCGAGGCCATCAGCGGTGCGGCTGCCCGGAGCGCCTCCAGCCGGCTGTCGGCCCGGTCGAGGTCGTAGCGCTGCAGCACATTGCCCATCACGAACCGGTACAGCGGCTGGCGCCGGGCTACCAGTTCCCGAACCGCGGCCTCGCCGTGCTCAAGACGCAGGTCGCACGGGTCCAGACCCGTCGGTTCGACAGCGACATAGGTCTGGGCAACGAAGTGGTGGTCTCCGCCGAACACTTTGAGCGCGGCCCGCTGCCCCGCCTCGTCACCATCGAAGGTGAAGATCACCTCGCCGTGGAAGGCGTCACCACCGAGCAGCCGCTGCACCATCCGGGCATGGTCATCACCGAAGGCCGTCCCGCAGGAGGCGATCGCCGTGTCGACCCCCGACATGTGAGCAGCCATCACGTCGGTGTACCCCTCGACGATCACCGCCTGCTGTTTCCTGCCGATATTGGCCCGGGCCAGATCCAGCCCGTACAGCACGTGCGATTTCTTGTAGACAGCGGTCTCGGGAGTGTTGAGGTATTTTGCCGGCATCCGGTCGTCGTCGAGCAGCCGTCGGGCCCCGAAGCCGAGTACCGTGCCGCCGGCGTCCTTGATCGGCCAGATCGCACGCCCCTGGAAAAAATCCCAGCCGCCGTTGCGGATCAGTCCGGCGCCGATTAGTTCCTCCTCGCGGAAGCCACGGCCTCGCAGGTGCTGACTTAAGGCTCGCCCGGAGGTCGGGGCATAGCCCAGCCCGAACCTCTGCGCCACCTCCCGGCCGAACCCCCGAGAGTCGACGAACCGTCTGGCTACTACCGCTTCGGGGGTCAGCAACTGCTCAGCGAAGAAGTCAGCCGCCAGCTGGTTGGCCTCCAAGATCCGTAGCCGACCCCCGGACGGTTCCCGGTTCCCCTCGGTGTAGCGCAGCTGTACCCCGTACTTGTCGGCCAGATGCTCGACCGCCTCCGTGAACGACAGGTTGTTGATCTTGCGGACAAAGCTGATCACGTCGCCGGATTCGCCGCAGCCGAAGCAGTAGTAAAAGCCCCGCGCCGGGGTGACGTGGAAACTAGGGGTCTTCTCCTCGTGGAACGGGCACAATCCCTTCAGCGATCCGCCACCGGCGTTCCGCAGCGCCACGTACGCCGAGATCACATCGTCGATCCGCGCCCGTTGCCGCACCTCGGCGATGTCCTCGTCGTTGATCAGGCTCGCCACAGCAGGAGTGTAAGACGGAAGTCGGATTCGAGCGGCGAACAATGGGGTCGGTGTGGTTGGCTGGCCGGATGGAACCGTGGACCATCCTGCTCGGCGGTGTGTTGCTGTTGGGGGCCGGGTACCGCCTGCATCGGCGCTCTCAGACCCGACGAGATCGCACCGTGGTCCGCTGGGCCCAAGACCCGCGCCGCTACACGCCACGACCAGCCGACTGGCCGCTGGCGGCGTCGGCCATGTGGACCCTCGACCGTTCCCCCTGGGATGAGGCCCGGCTGGACCCGGACTGGGCACGCGAGGAATTGGAATCGGTCTGGGAGATCACCGACACCCAGGGCTTACGTGACCACGTGGACTGGCTACGGTTCTCCGGACATCGGGTGGCAGCGCTGCGCGATGACTTCACCGAGGTCAGCTTTCACGCCTTTGATTGGCTGCGGCTGATCATGCTGGCCCGCGCCGGCGTCACCGTGGGACTGATCTCGCAGGAGGAAATGCAGGTCGCCTTCGCCGATGCGCAAACCGCGCTCCAAGCCCGCTATCACAGCTGGGAGGAGATGGGCGAGGCCTGGGCCATGGGCTATGCCCAGCATCTCGCCGACTACAGCGACATCCCGATGACGGAGTACCTCAACCGGATCCGAGCCCAGAACCAGATGCTGCTGACCGCGCCACGCGGCCCTTGGGCACGGGTGCCGTGGCGATGAGCGTCCTGATCTACGACGGTGACTGCGGCTTCTGTACCTGGGCGGCCAGCTGGGTCCGCGCCCGGGTTGACCCGAGCCGGCTTCAGGTGCTCTCGTGGCAGCAGACGGACCTGGCGGCACTCGGGCTGAGCGTGGACCAGGCACGACGGGCGCTGCAGTGGGTCGGGCCACAGGGCCGGCTCGAGGGATCCGACGCGGTGTCCGCCTGCCTCATCGATCTGGGAGGGGGCTGGGGCCTGCCGGGTCGCCTGATGCGGCTGCCCGGGATCCGTCACCTGCTGCGCCCGGGGTATCGGTTCGTGGCCCGACACCGGCACCGGTTGCCGTACGGGACCGCGTCGTGCGAACTGCGTCCGCGGCCCTGACGACCGCGGCCGACGCCGGTCATGGTCGGCACTGTCTCAGGTTAAGGGTGAGCGCCATCGCGTCCGCCGGGCTCACCGGGAGATCGTAGGACCGGGCGACGGCGATCAGCCGCCGGGCGTAGTGACAGCGACCCTGCGGCGTCGCGGGGGACCAGTCGGCTGGCATCCGGTCGGCTTTCGCCCGGTTCACCGCCGCCGCAGTCACCAGCAGGTTCTGCGGATCGTTGGCGAAGTCGCGTCGCCGTTGCTCGTCCCAGCCGGCCGCGCCGGCATGCCAGGCAGCCGACAGCGGGTAGACGTGGTCGATCTCGACCTGCCGGGCCGCGACCTGCTGCACAATCCCCGTGTACGGATCGGTCAGTACCCCAGAGATGACCTTGCAGCGGCCCGACAGCACCACCTGGGACAGCTGTTCGCGGAGGATGTCGTTGCGGGTGTCACAGCCGTTGTGGCCACCGGCCACGGTCACATCATCGGACCAGGCCGGCCCGAATGAGCAGGCCCGGCCGCGGGCACAGGATCGGTCGTACCCCGCCACCCGCTCGCGCGCGGCGATCCGTACCGGCGACACCTCCCGCCACGGCCCCGCCAACCCCACCGCAGCGCCGACGGTAACCACCGCCACCAGCACAAGCACCGACCACAACCACCGCCGGGTCCGTCGGCTCACCCGGCTCGAACTCATCGCAGGACCCGGCCGGCGGTACGGCCAGACCAGCCGCCGGGCGCGGTGGCCGAAACGGCCGGGCGACAGTCCATGACCTCATCATGGCGCAGCGTCGGATCACCCCGAACCCGGCGTGAACGCCCGAGTCGTCAGCTGCTATGCCTGTCGGCAACAATGACGCCATGGCCTTAGACCTCTCCACGCCCCAGCCACGACGCCAAACTCCCTTGTCAGTGCGGCTCCGTCTGGCTGCGGCGCTGGCCGCTGGGAGCGCTGCCGGGCTGGCATCGCGGATCACAGGCCGCGGTTCGGGCGCCTCGATCCGGGGAAAACTACTCCTGAACCTGGCCCCTGACGCGTTGGAGCATCTACTCCCGGGCCGGATCATCGCCTGCGTCTCGGGTACCAACGGCAAGACCACCACAACCCATTTGCTTACCGCCGCGTTAAAGGCCTCACTAACCGACCCGCACCGGGTGGTCACCAACGCCGACGGCGCCAACCTGCACCACGGGATCGCGTCGGCGCTGGCGATGGCCCCCAAGGCCGATATCGCAGTGCTGGAGACCGATGAACGGGTGGTGCCGGACGTGATCCGGCTGGGCCGGCCGGCGGTGCTGGTGCTGCTCAACGTGTCCCGCGACCAGATGGACCGCCACCATGAGATCAAGGCCCTGGGACGAGGCTGGCGTCAGGCCCTGACGACTGCCGGCCCCGACGCCCCGGTCGTGGTCGCGAACGCTGACGACCCGCTGGTGGTCTGGTCTGCCCGACCGGCCAAGCATGTGGTCTGGGTGAACACCAGCAGTGCCTGGACCGACGACGCCACCTTGTGCCCCGAATGTGGCACCGTCCTGCAACACGCCCCGGGGCCCGATGGACGCAGCCGGTGGGCCTGCCCTACCGGTGACCTGGCGCAACCCACGGCCTCCTGTACGGTCGATGGTGGCGATGTCATCGGCGCCGACGGGCGCCGGTGGGAACTCAAGCTCAAGGTCCCTGGCAGTTTCAATATCTCGAACGCCGCCTGTGCTTTGGCAGCCGCTGTCGTGCTCGGGGTCGACCCGGAGACTGCGATCCGCGGGATGCGTACCGTGACCTCCCCGGCCGGGCGCTACGCCACCACCACCTTCGGCAACACCACTGTACGGCTCCTGTTGGCCAAGAACCCGGCCGGCTGGGCCGGCTCGCTGCCGCTGGCGACCAGTCAGACGGTGGTGCTGGCGATCGACTCTGCCGCCGCCGACGGGCGGGACGTGTCCTGGCTCTGGGACGTCAACTATGAGCAGTTAGCTGGACGACACGTGATCGCCACCGGCCCTCGGGCCCAGGACCTCTCGGTACGGCTGCTGTACGCCGGCGTCGACCACAGCGTCGTCCCGGACCTGGCCGAGGCGATGGCCGGACACGATGCCCCCGTCGACGTGATCGCCACTTATACCCCGTTCCAGCGGCTGCGCAAGCTTGGAGGCCTGGTATGACCGTCCAGATCGTCGTGATCTACCAGTCATTGCTCGGGATCTACGGAGACCGGGGCAATGCTGCGGTATTGCGTCAGCGGCTCCAGTGGCGTGGGATCGATGTCATCGTGACTGTGGTCGAGCCGGGCGATCGGCTACCCGCCGATGCTCAGGTCTACCTGCTGGGTGGAGGTGAGGACCAGGCCCAGGTGTCAGCGGTGTCGGCGCTACGCAAGGATGGCAACCTATTCCGGGCTCTGGACCGGGGGGCTGCGTTGTTCGCGGTCTGCGCCGGATACCAGATCTGCGGTACCAGCTTCACCATCGGCGACCACGATGAAGTTGTCCAGGGGCTGGGGTTGCTCGACGTCGAGACCCGCCGCGGACCAGCCCGCGCGGTAGGCGAAATCCTCACCCAGTGGACTCGTCCCGACGGGAGCGTCTCGCTGATCACTGGCTTCGAGAACCACGGCGGCTTCACCAGGCTCGGCCCGCAGGCCCGACCCCTGGCGACCGTGGAACGTGGGATCGGCAACGGCGACGGTACGGAGGGGGCCCAGGCCGGCCGGATCATCGGCACCTATCCGCACGGGCCAGTGCTGGCCCGCAACCCGGACCTCGCCGACCATGTCTTGCGGCTGGGGCTGGGATGCGAACTACCACCGCTGACGCACCCCGAGATCGACGAATTGCGACGACAGCGGATCGAGGCGGTTCGGCGCTGATCAGTCGGCCGGACGGGATGAACCCCGCCCGGCCGACCGTTCCCCTATCCCCAGCCCCCGTTCTCAGATCAGCTGGTACCGCGCCCGGGTCAGGGCGAACCCGGCCTTGGCGGCGACATTGCCACAGTTCACCCCAGCCTCGGTCACGCTGCAGCGGTACGAGCCGTTGATCACCTCGGTTCGGTAGCGGACCACCGCGAGTTTCCCGGCACTGCCCACCTGTGGCTGGGCGTCGTCCCACCAAGAGGTCTGGTCTGAGCCGACCGTGGCCCGGGTCGCCAGCTCCGCGTCGCCGCAGATGAACTGAGCCTTCTCCCGTAGCGCCACCCAGGATCCCCAGCCAGCGGCGCAGTTAACCGGTTTGGTCGGCGGGGTATAGGCGAAGCTGGGTACCTCGCAGTCGACCTGGTCACCGACCGAGCAGATGATCTCCCCATTAGGGGTGGCGAAGGCGGCGGCCCCGTACACGACCTGATTCCCGCTCGAACGCAGGACGAGGTTCTGAGTCGACAGGCGGAACCCGACCTCGGCGCGAGTGCAGGTGATCCCGGTCGTGTTGAGCCGGCAACTGTTCTGGCCGACGACAGCGGTCGTCCCGTACGGCAGCACCGGCGCCTGCCCGCCGCCGGGCAGAGCCCGGGACTGGTAGACGGCTGGGTCGTACCAGGAGGTGTATGGCTTAGCTTGCGAGCCACCGATTCTCAGCTCGTCGAAACCTTGCCCGTTGCAGGCAGTACGAGCGCCCTTGTTGCTCAGGGTCACGATCCCGTAGTCGTGGGACCAGGCCACCTGTCGTCCCGCTGCGTCGCAGGGGTGGCTGGACCCCCAGGCCGCGGCCGCGGTCAGGTGACATTCCACCCCATCAGGGGCCCGGCTGCCACCCATCACGCACTCGATGGTGCCGTTGTCCGAAACGAAACTGATCGCCTCGCCGCTAATCTGGGCTGGCGGAGTCGGCCGCGTCGCTACCGGGGCCGGGGTACCACCGATCCGCGAACCGGTCGTGAACAGGCGGGAAATTCCCAGGAGCCCAGCAGTCCCGACTACCAGCACCAGCACCGCAACTACCGGCAGCCACCGGCGGCTGCGACGGTGCCCGGCCGCCACCAGCTCATCGTACCGATCGGGGATGGGAACCTGGTTCGCCTCGTCCCGCAGACCCTCACGCAAGGCACGGGTCACCTCGTCCTCGCCGATCTCGTTCCATTCGTTGTTCATGCTTGCCTCCCCATCAGCGTCCGCAGGGCGCTCACCCCTCGGTGGCTGTATGACTTGACCGCGCCCCGGCTGATTCCCAGGGTCTCGGCGATCTCGGCCTCACTAAGTTCGCTGTAATACCGCAACACCAAGACCTCCTGCTGACGCTGGGGCAGGCTACGTAGGGCCTCCAGCACGGCGTCGGCGGTGACGGTCCGGACTGCCTGCTCCTCTGGGCCAGGGGTTTGCGGCGACGGGAGCTCAGGGTGTTTGGCCATCACCGCCCGGTGCCGATGCACCGATCGACAGCCGTTGACTACCGCAGTCCGCAGGTAAGCGTCGACCGGGCCGTCCAGCAACCGGGTTCGATTCCGCATCAGACCGAGCATCGCGTCCTGCACCACCTCGTCGGCGCGATCGGTCGACCCCAGCAGCACCGCCGCCAGCCGCACCAGACGCGCCCAATGCTCGTCGTACACGCTGCGGAACCAGTCCTCGGTGTCGCCGGCCGGGGACCGCCGCTGCGTCTCAGACATCGTCACGCCCCTATCCACGCGTACCCCGTTGGTCTGGTTGGCACGCAATCGATTCGCAGGCCGCGCCGCTGATGCGCTAGACTCTACGCACGTACGCACCACTAGCTCAACTGGCAGAGCAGCTGACTCTTAATCAGCGGGTTCAGGGTTCAAGTCCCTGGTGGTGTACCGCAAGGCCACCAGATCTGGTGGCCTTTTTCTGCGTATGGCGCTCCCTCCCTGCTCTGCCCAGTGCTCGCCGGCCCCTGGCCTCAGGTCGGCTGGCCTGGATCGGATATCCCCAGGTCACCCGACCGTCACGGCTCTCAGGATCCGGACCCCGGATTTTGCTGACGCTAGCTTTGCGTTATTGTTTTGTCCGCGGGAGGTTCGCGCCACCCTGGAGCACGATCCTCCCGCGCCAGCTGCTCACCGGCTGCCCGGAGGCCACCCGGCCTGACGATTCAGCCACCGGCAATGTCTGGTCGATGCTGCGAGAGGACCGCTCCTCTTCTCGCTCCGGCCACGAGACTGTCGGCAGTCAGGTGTCGGTGAGCCACGCGCGGGGCCTGGTCGGCGGACCAGGCCCCGCGCCTCATTTCCGTCTCCGGTCCTACCGATCAGGATGGGTTATCCAAGGACCCGAACGCGGGGCCCAGATAACCCGGACCCCGCGTTCGTTCGCTGAGCTGCTACTTCACTCCCCCTGCCGTCAAGCCGGCGACGATCCGGCGCTGGAACAGCAGCACCATGATCAGCAGCGGGATCGTAGTGATCACCCCAGCAGCCATGATCGAGCCGTACGGGATGTTGTACCCGAGGTTGCCGGTGAACTGGCTCAGGGCGACCGTGGCGGTCTTCATGTTCCGGTCCTGACCGAAGCTCAAAGCGATCATGTACTCGTTCCAGACCGCGATGAAGGTCAAGATCGCGGTCGTGAACACACCCGGAGCAGCCAGCGGCAGGATCACCTTACGGAAGGCTTGCCCGGGCGTACACCCGTCCACCATTGCCGCCTGCTCCAGCTCTACCGGCAGCTGACGGAAGAAAGCAGTCAGGTTCCACACGCACAGCGGCAGGCCGAATGACAGCGACGGGATGATCAGCGCCTGGTACGTGTTCAGCCAGCTCCACGGCCACCAGCTGTAACTACCGGTGAACATCTTGAACAGCGGCACCAGCAGGGTAATCCCGGGGAACATCGAGCAGCCGATGATGATCGACAGCACCAGGCCCTTGAACACGAACCGGAGTCGGGCCAGCGCATAGGCCGCGATGATCCCGAACAGCAGGGTCAGCGCGGTCGTGGTCACTGACACCACCACCGAGTTGATGATCGCCCGTCCGAAGTTGTTCTGCTCGCTGAAGACCCCGATGTAGTTTTCCACCGAGGCCGGGTTCGGCCAGAAATCGGTGCTCTGCCCATCGGTGGGCTGCCGGAAGGAGGAGATCACCATCCAGTAGAACGGGATCACGCAGTAGAGCACGATGAACGCCATCCCCACCAACGAGCCGGCCTTACCCAGGTAGTAGCGCCTGTCATGGCGCGGTTTGTTGAGCTCAGCCAGTTCGTCTGTGGAAATCCGCTGTGTAGCTACTGTCGTCGTCATGATGCCGAGCTCCCGCTGGTGACCGTGGTCCGAACCTTGGCGGCCCGCATCTGCTTACGGTGCAGCGCCCGCTGCCGCTTGCGCTGCTCACTGATCGCCTTCAGCTCGTCGTCACCGATCACGTCAGCGCCGAGCAGCCTCACGAACAGGAAAGCGACTAGGACGATATAGAGGAACAGGATGATCGAGTACGCCGCGGCCGGCCCGTACCGAGTCTGCTGGGACTCGAAATAGGCGAACATCGACAGCGTCTCCACTGAATACTTCCCCGCGCCGACCATTCCATAGGGAAGATCGAACATCCGCAGCGTGTCCAAGGTCCTGAATAGCACCGCCACCACCAGCGCCGGCTTGACCATCGGCAACGTGACCCGGGTGAACTGCTGCCAGGCGTTGGCACCGTCAACGCGGGCCGCCTCGTACACATCGGCCGGGATGGTTTGCAAGCCAGCCAGCGTCAGCAGGCCGATGAAGGGAGCCGTCTTCCAGATGTCGGCCACCATCACCGCCCACTGGCTGTACTTGTTGTCCGCCAGCCACAGAATCGGGTCGTCGGCCAGTCCCAGCACCTTGTTGGCGACACCGGCGGTGTTGAAGATCAACTTCCACATCATGGCCGAGACGATCGTCGGGATCGCCCACGGGATCAGGATCGATGCCCGCACCAGGCCGCGGCCTCGGAACGCTTTGGCCATGATCAGGGCCATCGCCACCCCGAGAATGGTCTCGGCGACGACACAGACCACCGTGAAGACGGTGGTGTTGAGGAAGGCGTTGATCAACCGGTCCATCGCGCCGAAAACGCCGACCACATTCTGCGGATGGGCGAAAATATCGGTGAAGTTCGCGAACCCCACGAAATCAGATCCCTGCTTGACCATGCCGGTGGCCGGGTCGATACCGCCACCACCACGGAAGAAGGACTCATACACCGACAACGTGATCGGGACCCCGGTGACCACCAAGATCACGATCAAGGTCGGTGCGAGCAGAATCGCGGCCAGCATTCCTTGCCCGTCGGAGAAGACGTTCTTCTTGCGACGTACGGGAGCGGCCACAACGGCGGCTGCAGCCATGGATACCTCCTCTGCCCGTCAGGCCATCGGCGGGAGACCGCAGCAGCGGGACTCACGCCGACGGCCTATCACCGGATCTACTTGGTCAGGCCTTCGAGCTTGGCCTGCAGTTCGTCCATGGCCGCCTTCGGCTCCTTGCTCCCGTTCAGGGCGGCGTACGAAGCGTCCTGGATCGCCTGGGTGGCGTCACCGTACTTGACCACCTTCGGGCGCGACTTGGCGCCGGCGATCGACTGATGCAGCACCGGCAGGTAGGCATACTTGCCGATCAGCTCAGGATCGGTGTACAGGGCCTCCCAGGTCGGGGCCTTCGAATCGTCCAAGGCGTTGATCTTCTGGTTCTCGGGGCTGTTGTACCACTTGATGAAGGCGAGCGCGGTGCCCTTGTTCTTGGCGAACTTGGAGATCCCCATGTTGTGGCCGCCCAGGGTAGACGCGCCCGGCCCGGAGGCACCCGGGATCGGAGCGATGCCGAACTTGCCGGTGATCGCCGATGAGCCGTCGGTCTTCTCGAGCAGCGAGTAGGCATAGGGCCAGTTCCGCAGGAAGATCAGCTTCCCGTCCTGGAACGCCTTGCGGGACTCTTCCTCCTTCCAGGTCAGGGCAGCCTTCGGGATGGTCCCGTCTTTGAAGGCGTTCGCGGCCCAGGTGACCCCGGCCACGGCCTTCTCGGTGTTCACCGTGGGCTTGCCGTCGGCGGCCAGGAATTCACCACCGGCCGAGTTGACCATCTCGGTCATGTTGCAGGTCAGTCCCTCGTACTTCTGGAACTGGGCGCCATAGCAGTCGATGCCTGGGACGGTGGCCTTGATCTTGGTGCAAGCCGCCTTCATCTCGTCCCAGGTGGTCGGCGGCTGCAGGCCGGCAGCGTCTAGCAGGTCCTTGCGGTAGAAGAGCAGGGCGCCGTCAGAGTTGGCCGGGAAGGTGTACAGCTTGTTGAAGTACATCCCCGAGTCCACGGCTGACTTCAGGTAGCCGGCGGTAGGCAGCTGGTCGGCGGGCAACTCTTCCAGGTACCCATTGGCCGCGAACTCAGCCGTCCAGACCAGGTCGACCGAGAGGACCGTGTAGCCAGAGCCCCCCTTGGACGTGGCATTGTTCACCATCTGCTGGCGCTGCTCATCGGCGTTCTCTGACAACTCCTGCAGAGTGACCTTCTCGTCAGGATGAGTGGCGTTCCACCGTTCGACGATCTTCGCGACGGTACCGGAGGTGTCCTTGCCCAGGACGTAGGTGATGGGGCCCTTCTCGTTCCAGTCGGCCTTGGCAGACGACCCGGTCGTGGATGTACCTGACGATCCGCAGGCGGCGAAGGCCAGCAGGGTGCCGAACGCCACAGAGGGGAGCGCCACTCGGCGCAGGAAACGTGTGCTTGCCATGCAGATGACCTCACTTCGGTGTGTGCTCTCGGCGGGTACCGATCACGACCAACCCTAAGTTCGGAAGAACCGCGGTGGCACCCGGGCTCGATCTCCGTTTCCGATTCGTTACCAGGCCTGGCGCGGGGACCGAGTCGAGTAGCACCCTAGTAGAAACACTGCGACGACTGCCACCGGCTTGGACAGCGGCCAATCAGCTGCGACGGCGCCTGGTCAACGATCGCACCACCAGCAGGAAGGTAACCACTCCCACCGCCGCCCCGGCGACCACGGCGATCCGGTCAACCCGCCAGCCGTACTCGTCGCGGATCTGGGTCTTAGCCTGCTGGAACTGCTCCTCAGCGAAGTGCCGGGCGTCAATCACGGTCCGGTTCACCACGGCCTTCGGATGGGTCTCGGTCACCAAAGCGGTGACGTTCTCGCTGAGCCGCGCCGTGGCGGCCTCAATGTCGCGCAGGATCTCCTGCGTGGTGCGCTCGCGCTGGTTGGGCTGCGTCGGCACGGAGACCTCCAGGTGGTCAGAATGGGCAGGGCCCACTATGCCAGGTCATCGTCTGGCCGGATCGGCAAGGCTCCCGATCGTCACCTAAGGTTCGCCCATGACCACCCTGACCGTCGGCGACCCGGCCCCCTTCTTCCGCCTGCCCAGCAGCACCGGCTCCCCCGTCGGGCTAGATGACTATCGCAAGAGCCGGTTGATCGTTTACTTCTACCCCGCCGCGCTCACCCCTGGATGCACCACCCAGGCGGTTGATTTCACCGCCAGCCTGACCGAACTGGGCTCGGCGGGGCTGTCAGTGGTGGGGATCTCCCCCGATCCGCCCGAGCGGCTGGCTACTTTCCAGCAGCGCCACCAGATCAGCTTCCCGCTGCTGTCGGACCCTTCCCTGGAGACGCTGCGGGCCTACGGCGCGTATGGGACCAGGAAGCTGTACGGCAAGCAGGTGCAGGCAGTGATCCGCTCCACCTTCGTGGTGGATGTGGCCGCTGACGGGCAGGGCACCATCGCCGTGGCCCAATACCAGGTACGGGCTTCTGGTCATGTCGAGCGGCTGAAGCGCCACCTTGGTCTCACCGGCCCAGACAAGCACTGACCGGTCTCTCGTGAGCAGTCACTCCGGTTGCTTCCCGCTTCGTGGCCCGCATCCTTGCAGGAAACCCCACGGCCCCTACACTCAAACCCGCGCCGGAGTGGTGGAACTGGTAGACACGCAGGATTTAGGTTCCTGTGCCGCTTGGTGTGAGGGTTCAAATCCCTTCTCCGGCACCATCGACGGCGATCTGGATCAGTCTGACTCAGGGGCGATCACGGGCGTCGGGCGTAGCGCCGGGTCACTGATCCGATAGGTTCGAACCGGACCGGGGCGCGTCGAGGCGGCGGTCTCAAAACGAACCGTCACCCAGCCCAGGCCGCTGCCCCACACCCAGCCGGGACCCATGATGTCGTGGGTGACGTCGTCGCCGGGGCTGTAGGAGCTGGCATTGCGGTCACGGACCGTGGCCGCAGGCTCCACCTGGGCCTCGTCGACACCGGCCGGGGCCACCTCGAACAGGGCCTCCTGGGCGGCGATGACGAGGCCGGAGACCCCGACCCCGGCCAGCCGTACCCCTTGCCGCACGATCGGCTCAGCAGCGTGCAGCAGGGCCCGGGCCACCTCGACGATCACCTCGGTGGAATCGACCGCCCCAAGCAGGGTCCGCGACCGGGTGTGGGTGGTGAAGTCAGCGAGCTTCAGTTTCACGGTAACGGTACGGGCGAAGAGTTGGTGGCGGCGCAACCGTTCGGCGACCTGGACGGCAGCGGCTGTGATCTGGGCCTCGACTACCGCCGGGTCGACGAGGTCGGTAGCGAAGGTGTCCTCGGTCGAGATCGACTTGGTCTCTCGGTCAGCGCTCACCGGCCGGTCATCTTCCCCGCGGCACAGGGCAGCCAGCTCCCCCGCCCAGGAGGCCCCGATCTCGCGGCGCAGCTCGTTGGCCGAGACCTGCCGCAAGTCATTCACGGTCCGCACCCCGAGCCGGTCCAGCCGTTGCCGGGTGACCGGCCCGACCCCGGGGATCACCCCGACCGGCAGCGGCGCGATCAGGTTGGCCTCGGTTCCCGGCACCACCAGGTGCAGCCCGTCCGGTTTGGCCAGTTCACTGGCGAGTTTGGCCATCAGCTTCGAACTGCCCAGCCCTACCGAGGCGGTGAGCCCACCAGTCGCCTCCCGGACCTGTTCTCGCAGCCGGGCCGCCACGCCCAGCAGCTGCTGTTGACAGGTCACATCGGTCGTCCCGGCGGCCAGGTCCACATACGCCTCGTCCAACGACATCGGCTCCACCAACGGCGACAGCTCCCGCAATAGCCGCATCACCACCCCCGACGCGATCCGGTAGGCGCCGAACCGGCCGGACAGGAAGGCCGCCTGCGGGCAGCGACGCCGGGCCTCGTGCATCGGCATCGCCGAGTGCACCCCGTACTCCCGGGCCTCGTAGGAAGCGGTGGACACCACCCCGCGGCCCCCAAGCCCGCCCACGATCACCGGTTTGCCGCGCAACGAGGGTTTATCACGCTGCTCGACGGCTGCGAAGAAAGCATCCAGGTCGAGGTGGAGAATGCTCGCCGTCTGCCGCACCGGGTCAGGCTAGTGCCAGCACCGGTCTGTGCTCGGCAGGCTCAGATAGGCAGATCCAGCCGGCCGGCGCTGCGGGCATAACCGACGAAGTCGAAATCCTTCTGCTGATCTCGGGAGGTCTCACGCCACTGGGTCGGATCGACTTCGGGGAAAAACACGTCCCCGGGGTACGACGAGTGCAACTCGGTGAGGTCAAGCTGCGAAAGGTACGGCCACAGCAGCTGGTAGATCTCGCCGCCACCAGCGACCCACCAGCGCCGCTGCGGATGCTCGGCGAGCGCAGCGAAAGCCTCCGGCAGCGACCGAACAATATTCACCCGCGGGTCGTCGAAGCCGGGATTACGGGTCAGGACCACCGTGACCCGGCCCGGCAGCGGCCGCCCGATCGACTGGTGGCAGCGCCGGCCCATCAGCAATACCCCGCCCATGGTGATCTGCTTGAACCGGGCCCAGTCTTGCGGCAGATGCCAGGGAATGTCGTTGTCGCAGCCGATCACCCGGTTCGCGGCGACGGCGGCAATAGCGGTCAGGCTGGGCATCTCAGACCGCGACCGGGGCTTTGATACCGGGGTGTGGGTGATAGTCGTCGACGGCGATGTCGGCCAGGGTGAAACCGTCGATGTCGCTCACCTCGGGATTCAGCCGTAGCCGGGGCAGCGGCCGGGGTTCTCGGGTCAACTGACGACGGGCCTGGTCGAGATGGTTGAGGTACAAGTGCGCATCGCCCAGGGTATGCACGAAATCCCCCACCTCAAGCCCGGTGACCTGGGCGATCAGATGGGTCAGCAGCGCGTACGAGGCGATGTTGAACGGTACCCCGAGGAAGATGTCGGCCGAGCGTTGGTAGAGCTGGCAGCTGAGCCGGCCCTGAGCCACGTAGAACTGGAAGAAGGCGTGGCACGGCGGCAACGCCATCTGGTCCAGTTCGGACACATTCCAGGCACTGACGATGTGGCGCCGCGATGCCGGGTTAGTTCGGATCTGCTCGATCACGGTCCGGATCTGGTCCACATGCCCGTCCGGGGTCGGCCAGGAACGCCACTGCCGCCCGTACACCGGCCCCAGGTTTCCGTCGGCATCGGCCCACTCGTCCCAGATCGTGATCTGGTTCTCGTGTAGCCAGGAGATACGGGTGTCGCCGCGCAGGAACCACAACAGCTCACCGAAGACTGACCGGGTGTGCAGCCTCTTGGTGGTGAGCAGCGGGAAACCCTGACCGAGGTCAAAACGCATCTGGTGACCGAAGACCGACAGGGTGCCGGTCCCGGTCCGATCCTCCTGACGGGTGCCGTGCTCCAGCACGTGGCCGAGCAGGTCCAGGTACTGCCTCATCGTCTGCCCACCAGGTCACCCAGCAGCGGCAACAGCGCCCGGATCGCCTGGCCCCGGTGAGAGATCACGTCCTTGTCCGCTGCGCTCAGCTCGCCATTGGTGCGGTCTTGCCCGTCGGCGACGAAGGCCGGGTCGTAGCCGAAACCGTTCGTGCCGCGCGGCTCGCCCACCAGCATCCCCTCCATGGTTCGGCGCAGCACCTGCTCGCGGCCGTTCGGGTCCAGGTACGCGGCGGCGCAGACGAAACGGGCCCGGCGCTGCGCAGGCTCGACATCGCTGAGCTGGCGCAGCAGCAGCGCCAGATTGTCGTGGTCCCGGGCCCCCGGGCCAGCCCAGCGGGCGGAACGGACCCCGGGCATCTGGTTCAGCACATCGACCTCCAGGCCAGAGTCGTCGGCCAGGGTCGCCAGCCCGGTGGCGGCGTACCCGGCACGGGCCTTGATCAGGGCGTTCTCCTCGAAGGTGGCGCCGGTCTCGGCCGGCTCGGGGTAATCGGGTACGTCGCATAATCCCACCACCTCCAGTGGCAGCCCAGCCTGTCCCAGCAGCCGGCGCAACTCGTCCAGTTTTCTGGGGTTGCCGGAAGCCAACAGTAGCCGGGTCATTGGGCCAGCACCTCGGCCTGGAGCCGGGTCAGTTCGGCGCAGCCGGCCAGCCCCAGGTCCAGCAGCTGGTCGAGCTGGGTACGGGAGAACGGCTCGCCCTCGGCGGTCCCCTGCACCTCGATCAGCCGCCCGTCACCGGTGGCGACCACATTCAGGTCGACCTCGGCCGTCGAGTCCTCGGTATAGGCCAAGTCCAGCATCGGCTGCCCGTCGACGATCCCGACGCTGACCGCCGCCACCGAGCCCAGCAGCGGCTCGCCAGCCAGCAGTGATCGTTCCCGCAGCCAGTTCACGGCGTCAGCCAAGGCCACATACGCCCCGGTGATCGACGCAGTCCGGGTGCCGCCGTCGGCCTGCAAGACATCGCAGTCGAGCTGAATGGTGTTCTCCCCGAGAGCCCGGTAGTCGATCACCCCCCGTAGGGAACGCCCGATCAGGCGGGAGATCTCGTGGGTACGGCCCCCGATCCGTCCCCTCACCGATTCCCGCTCCGAACGGTCATGGGTGGCTCGCGGCAGCATCGCGTAGTCGGCGCTCACCCAGCCCAGGCCCGATCCCTTACGCCAACGCGGCACCCCCTCGGTGACGCTGGCTGCGACCAAGACCCGGGTTCTGCCGAATTCCACCAGCGCCGAGCCCTCGGCATGATCGAGCCAGCCGCGGCTGATCCGTACCTGGCGCAACTGGTCATGCCCGCGTCCGTCCACTCTCTCCATGAGCCAGGACCCTACCCGGGGTGGCACCGGTCAGCCTGCCAACGACTCCCGGCCGGGATGCCCCGGCAGCGGCTCGGCCTCGGTGACGAAGTCCCCCATCAGGCGGCGCCCGATCCCGGCGAAGCGTTCCGGGTTGCCGGTGGTGAGGAAACGACGGTAGCCCTCCCGAGGCACCGGTCGTAGCAGGCCCTGGTCAACCAGGCAGCGGTAGGTCGACGTGGCTGATTCCTCTGCCGAGCTCACCAGGGTCACCTCCTCACCCAGCACGTACGAGATCACCCCGGCCAGCAGCGGGTAGTGGGTACAGCCCAGGATCACAGTGTCACAGCCGGCCTCCTGGATCGGGGCCAGATACTGCCGGGCGACCTCGATTAGCTCGGTGCCGCCGGTGATGCCAGCCTCGACGAAGTCGACGAAGAGGGGGCAGGCGGAGGTAGTGAGCCGGATCTGAGGGGCCGCGGCGAAGGCGTCGTCGTAGGAGCGTGAGGTGGCGGTCGCGGTCGTACAGATCACCCCGACCCGGCCGGTCTTGGTCGCTGCCACGGCTCGCCGGGCGGCCGGGAGGATGACCTCAGTGACCGGGATCGGATACCGCTCTCGGGCATCACGCAGCACCGCCGCAGAGGCGCTGTTGCACGCGATGACCAAGGCCTTCACCCCTAGGTCGAGCAGGTGGTCGAGGCAGTGCAGGGCGTACCCGCGGACCTCGGCGATCGGTTTCGACCCGTACGGGGCCCGCGCCGTGTCACCCAGGTAGATGATGTCCTCGCCGGGCAGCTGGTCGAAGACCGAACGGGCCACGGTCAGCCCACCGAAACCGGAGTCGAAGATACCGATCGGGGCGTCGCGGTCCGGGCTACTCACCCGGCGGAGTCTACGCCGCGACCCAGGCTCTCGGCAGTGACATCCGCTATGAATCCACCACCCCCGAGAGGTTCGGCGAACTCATTACGGCGCTCTTCGACACGACCGCTACACCGCTCATCGCCTTCTCCACGCAGAAGGAGAAACGGCCACATGGCTTGATGGATGCAGATCACGACCGGTTGGTGAGCTGAAAAGTCACCAGTCCGCGGCTGGAGCAGCCTGTCTGCCCGGGGCCATGGCTGGGGCAGCCACCGCAGCCGCCGGCCGGGCAGCCGGCCGAGATCGAGGAAGGCTCCAGCCGTCCCATCACCACCAGATGCTCGACGGCGTCGGTCACGGTACGGGCGTCCAACCCAGTCCGCGCCGCGATCTCAGCGGTGGATCGGGCACCCTGCCCGATCACCGTCAGCACCCGGCTCAAGGAGCCGCTCATCCGAGCAGACATCCGATCTGGAAGACCGCCACCGCCAGCACGTACGCCACCACCAATTGGATCGCGACCCCGAACAGGGTCCACCGCAGCCCAACCTCCCGCTGCTGCGCAGCCAGGGTCGCCACGCACGGGGTGTAAGCCAGCATAAAGACCATGAACGCGGCCACGGCCGCCATCGGGTGCCCGCCGGAGGACTGCTCGAAAGCATTGCGCAGGTGCTCGCCCAGCTCGGCCTGCTCCTCGGAGGAGGCGTAGGTCTGGGCCCAAGACGAGATCACGGCCTCCTTCGCCACGAAGCCGACTACCAGCGCCGACACGGTCTGCCAGGTCGCGAAACCGGCCGGGCCGAAGATCGGTGCTATCGCCTGAGCCAGTGCCCCGTACACGCTGTCGGCCGGCTCTACCTGGCCGAATTCACCCGCGCCGACTGGGATCGACTGCAGTAGCCAGACCACGATGACGGTAGCCACGATGATCCCGGATGCGGTCTTGAGGAAGCCGAGCAGCCGGGTCCAGGCGACGCTGGCGGTAAGCCGTAGGGTCGGCACCTGGTACGGGGGCAGGTCGATCAGCAGTGGCTCGCTGCCCATAGTGCGCCACAGGGTTGTGCGCAGCAGGAAACCGGTCGCCACTACCAGCAGGATCGAGGTCAGGTACATCAAGAAGACTGCGGTCCCGGCCCACTTGTCGAAGAAGACCGAGGCCAGCATCACGTACACGGTGAGCCGGGCGCTGCAGGAGGTGAACGGGACCAGCAGCGCGGTCAGGATCCGCTGCTGGGGTGAGGACAGGATCCGGGTCGCCGAGATCGCTGGCACATTGCAGCCGAAGCCGACGATCAGCGGCAGGAAGGCCTTGCCGGGCAGTCCCAGCCGGGCCATGGTGCGGTCAGCCACTACCGCCGCGCGGGCCATGTACCCGGAGTCCTCCAGCAGCGCCAGCAGGACGAACATGATCGCCATCAGCGGAGTGAAGGTCAGCAGGGTTCCGACCCCGGCCACTAGTCCGTCGACGAGCAATCCCTCGACCCAGGTGTCCGCTAGTCCAGCGGCGGCCACCGCGGCCTTGACGCCGTCCGCGACCGGGCCGCTGAACAGGCTGTCCAGCCCATCTTGGAGTGGCTTGGCGACGGTGGTCGTCAGCTGGAAAACCAGCCACATCACGGCCAGGAAGAGCAGCGGGCCGAAGAAGGGGCCGGTGGCGTAGGCGTCGATCCGGTCGCTCCAGCGGCGCCGGTCGGCCCCGTTGTCAGTGACCGCGGCCCGGACCACCTGGTCGACCCAGTCGAAGCGTTCGTCGGCGACGGCGAGTTCGTCGTCCTGGTCAACGGTCCCGACGCTGCGCGCAGGCAACGCCGCAGCGCTCAGGGTGTCGCTGACGACCTGGGCCAGCTCATCGAGTCCCCGGCGGTGACGCGGGTCGATCCGGACCACCGGGCAGCCGAGAGCCTCCGCCAGGGGGTCGGTGTCGATCTGGAGGCCATGCTTGTCGGCTACGTCGAGCATGCTCAGCACCACCACCAGCCGGGTCGGGCGCTCCCGCAGTTCCGCGACCAGGCGCAGGCTGCGCGACAGGTGGGCGGCATCGACCACTGCCACGGTCAGGTCCGGCGCTTCGGCGGCCGGGACTTCCAGCAGCACTTGCCGGGTCAAGGCCTGGTCGGAGCTGGTGGCATCGCTCAGTCCGTACGCGCCGGGCAGGTCGATCACCGTGGCCTTGCGCAGCTCGGGCTCGGCGTGCTCGCAACAGCTTTCTGCGTGCCGGTGCTGGTAGTGCCAGACCCCACGGGCCACCTCGACGGTGGTACCCGGCCAGTTGCCCATGGTGATCCGGGCCCCGGTAAGGGCATTGAAAAGGGTCGATTTGCCGACGTTGGGCGCCCCGACCAGCGCGATGGTGGGCGCACTGCCACCAGCGGAGACGTCCGGCGCCGACGCGCAGCACGGTTTCTGCAGCACCGACGAGGTGTTCTTGCGCAAGCTCATGACACGGTCACCTGTTCCAGCAGATCACGGCCCATCGCCACCCTGCCACCTTCGACGGCGATGATCCGCCCGCCACCGGTGGTCCGGCGCAGCACCTCGATCGTGGCCCCGGACCGCAGTCCCAGGTGCCGCAAATCCCGTTCCTCGTCGGCACTGCCCGGTTGGAGGTTCGCGATCGTCAGCGGCTGATGTTCAGGAGCTTCTCGAAGATTCATATGAGATAGGCTAGCCTCACCTCACCCCACCATGTGCGGCGATGCTTGATCTGAACATATTCGGGCACCTCAGGAGCGATCGTCGCAAGCTCGACCGAGCGGACAGCCCCGCTGAACCAGCGGTCATAGGTGAGGACAACAGCGGCAACGATCGAGATCGCCGCCTCGAGATGCAACGCATCGAGGGGCCGCAGATACGGCATGGCTTCGCTCACGGGTTGTTCGACCTACGCCACCGGGACCCCACCATTGGTCATCAGGAGGGACCGGCCCCCACTCATCGCATTAGACATTGGACGCATCCGATTCACCACTGCCATAACGATCATATTGAAAATTCCAGATAACCTGCGGTCTCTACGGGAGAGGGAATCAATCGCCCATCATTTTGAAAGCGCCGTCTCCGAACTTGGCGAAGTAATAATGAATCGCACGACTTCCGATATCAAACATGATGTCGGACATCTCTTTCGTAGACCATGGTTCTAGCCGGAAAAAGAAGCTACCTCATATTAAATAACCCTTCTTCCCCTTCAGGAATAATGTTTACCTGATTGAGTTCACCAAACATCGCAATGGTCTTCTTGATTTGATGAAGTCTCATTGATGACGATCCTATAGCGATTCTGCCGTAGTCGTGTTTTCCGTGCCATCGCCGCCTGCCACTTAGCCCTCTCTATCAAGCAGGAATGAATATTCGTTCACATGGATCGAACGATCTCGCAAATTCCTGCCGGCGCGATAGGTATTATATTTCAAGACTCTCTCGTCCACACAACCGTGGCTTTTCAGAGCATCCTTGATTTCTTCAGTGGAGACATACCCCTCAGAACTGAAGGACACCAGGAGGAACCGCGCAGAAATCTTCTCAAAAAGATCAGTTAGAAGCGACAGTGACCGCCTCTTTACATTGTACCCAGAACGATTCCATCCGATGGGGATACCGGAAACACGACTGATTTCCTCCGGCCGCTCGTAATTCACCAGGAGGTTGAGCATGAAGTAGTTGGAACCGTAGGGATGCTGGTTGTACGGCGGATCAATATAGACGAGATCGAAACCACACTATTCTGAAGCAAGTTCATTGGCATCGCGTCGAAATACCTTGTGACCTGACCGGAAGATACTCTGAACAGGAGGTTCGAGAGTTATCGGAGCAAGGATGCGACCCATAGCATCGCCGGCTGTCGCACCAAATTTTCCAATCCCAGTGTTCTTATCCTTATAGAATCCCTTGAAAACCCCGCCTGTATTCGCGTGCACCGAAGCGCTCGACAGCAAAGGGCCAAGAAGCAAGGAACGAATCCCGGCAGGCAGAAGCGCTAATTCTTGGATATAAAAATCCAAACGGCGTGCATTATCATTGGTATAGAATACCCGCTCGTCGATCTTGATATTTCGATCGTCTGCAGGCGAGTAGATTTCTCGGATGAAGCCGTCGTGAGATGCTCCATCGAGAGCGGCACGATTGAGGCGTTCGGCGTGCCGCCTAGCCTCATCAAAAAAGCCTCATCATGATCAGCTAAGAAACATTCACCAATCGCCTGTGCATACAATTCAAGATCATTTGATACAACCAATGACGAGTGCTTCTTCATGAGCCGCGCAAGGAATCCAGATCCTGCGAACAAATCGACGGATCTAAGTCTCCGCCCACCCAGCCTGCTGCGCATGTCGATCACGGCCTGCCCGATTGCCCCGGCGAGACCACGCTTGTTCCCGATTTAGGTGATCAGTTGCCGAGTCAGGTACGAGGGGTCCTCACCAGATTCGGCCTGCTCGTCGATCCCGAGATCACAAAGAGCCACCTGACTTATCTCTTGCCTCCAGAGGTCAGCCCGGTACGGAATTCGACCGAGTTCCGAAACCGTTGAGCGTCTGAGCCCCACGGCGTAGCAACAAGGAGCAGGTGATCTGGGTTGCTACCGATTAGGTGGGTGCGGTAGGATTCGGAGCATCACACAGCGAATCCGAGAGTGAACGTGGCTACCTCGGATTCCATGGCCTCGGTGAAGGCCATGGCGACTCACGCTGGGAACTGGGGCCGGAACCCTCAGGACCCGAATCTCGCTGGGAACTGGGCATGTCCAGGACCCGTCTCTCGCTGGCCCTCTCGGCCGTCTACGCACCGGACTGACGCTGCGCTTCCTCTGGCCACGAGGAAAGAAGACCGCCGTGAGCAACGACGGGATCATTGAGATCGACGGCGAGGAGTACCTTTCCGTCACCCGCTCCATCGAGGAGTACGCTTCCCGCCCGGCCCTCAACAAGTGGGCCCGCCAGGGCCACCTGCGCCGGTTCTACCGGGATCGCAAGCTCTACTACGCCCGGGTTGATCTGGAGAAGCTGCGCGCTTCCAGGACGCGCCTGCTGACCGACGACGAGTACGCCATGGAGCGACGTGCCCAGGAGCTGGCCGAGCGCTTCAAGAAGGTGTCGGCCCGCAAGCAGCTGGAGGTCATGGCGATCCTCGGCATGGACGCCACGAAGGATGTGGCCTGAGATGAGCGTACAAGAAAGCCGCCCCGACGTGCAGGTCGAGGCGGCAGTCAACGAAGATCTTCAGAGTGCTCCTTTCGGGAACGATTCTCATCGTACGCCGGGTCAACCGGGCCCGGCAACCGCATCGTCGGGGTCGGCCGCTGACGAGACAGAGGCACGAGCCGTTCGGGAGCATCTCCAGGAGCTTGCGGGCGACCCGACGCCGGAGATTCGCTCCCAGCTCGCCGAGATGGCGAATGGCCACGACAACCAGGCGCGGGTGGCCATCGTGTTCGCCGCGGCCAACCTGAATCGCTTCATCTACGTGCACGGCCTCGGGTGGCACTACTGGAAGAAGTCCCACTGGGCCATCGACAAGGGCGATCAGCGGGCGCAGAACGCTGTGCTGGCAACGCTTCGCACCTTGAAGCACAAGGCGGCAGACGACCGCGACGGAGCCCAGGTCAGGGAACTGATCGGCATGGAGAAGGCCAGCGGCGTCAAGGGCATTCTCCAACTCGCCGCGTCCCAGCCCGGCATCAGCGTCGACGTCGAACAGCTCGATGCCGACCCGTACCTGTTCAACTGCCGCAACGGCGTGCTCGATCTGCACACCCTGGAGTTGCGGAAGCACGACCCTCGCGACCTGATCACGAAGGTGGCCGGTGCTGACTACGTCCCGGGGCACCACGATGCGCTCTGGGATGACTTCCTGACCCAGGTTCTCCCTCGGGTGTCGGTGCGCGAGTACTTCCAGAGGCTGGGCGGGCTGACGTTGATCGGCAAGGTGATCGAGCACATCTTCCCCATCGCGATCGGCACTGGTCGCAACGGCAAGGGCGTCGCCTACGGCGCGATCATGAATGCCTTGGGCGACTACGGCGTCACGGGAGCCCCGGGACTCTTCGAGCAGGTGAAGACCGATCCCAACGCACCCAGCCCCGCCTTCGCCAACCTGCGCGGCGCCCGGTTCGTCGTGATCTCCGAGATGGAGGAGGGCACGCGTCTGTCGGCCTCCGTACTGAAGCGGCTCAGCGGCGGCGACAAGCTGACGGCCCGGCTCCTGCGGAAGGATCCGATCGAGTTCGAACCGAGCCACACCAGCTTGATGGTGTGCAACCACCTGCCCGGCCTGCCCGCGAATGATCCTGCGGTGTGGGCACGCGTGAGGGTCATTCCGTTCGAGGTCGTCATCCCCAAGGAGGACCAGGACCCCCACCTGCCGGAGAAGCTGGAGCTGGCCGCCTCGGCCGTGCTCACCTGGCTGGTCGACGGGTTGGCGGCGTATCTCTCGATGGGGATGACAGAGCCCCCGGAGGTCATGACCGCGACCGACGAGTACGCCGCCGAGCAGGACGACGTTCTCCAGTTCATCGAGGCAGAGTGCGACACGGCGTCGGCGGATGGTGACACGACGACCGCGCTGCTTCAGCGGTATGAGATGTGGGCCGACACGGAGGGCATCCCGAGAGGTCTCTGGCTCGGCCGGAAGCGGTTCGGTGAGGCGCTCGACCGTCTCGGCTTCCCTGCCGTGAAGACTTCGAAGGGGAAGGTCCGCAAGGGACTGAGCTGGATCATTCCGACCGCTTCTGGCGACGACGAGGAACTCCAGAAGCGCATCGCCGCAGCCGTCAGTCCGCGTCCGGATGATCCCAGCGGGCCGATCGTCTTCGAGGGGTGACGCGCATCAGAATCGCCCCTTCGCGGCGGCCTGCCGCGCATCTCCAATAGCGCGCTGACTAAGGGTTGTGCAGTTTGTGCAGTTTAGGGAGGCAATGTTCTCACGCGGGCGCGTATGAAAAGTTCCTGCTGCAAACTGCACAAACTGCACTTTCCACCCTCGCAGCCCTCCCTGACCGTGCTCCTGCGGGGATGGTGAGTGGACCTTGGGACGCTCGGGGGCCCGCCGGGCCCCCGAGTCCCCTCCCCGGTCGCTCGCTGCGCTCGCTCCCTCTCTGAAGAGCACGCGGAAGGGGCGGTGGATGGGTGGTGCTGACATCTGGCGGTGAACACCGAACTTCTCCCTGCGGCCCCAGCCTGTGCTCCTGCGAGAGAGGGGAGCGAGACCGGCGGGCCGTCAGGCCCGGCCGGGCGAAGCCGTCCGGCCGTAGGCCGGACCTTGTTGCCATGGATCACCGGCCGCCCGCTGAGCGGCCTGGGCGGCCTCAGCACACTCCTCGGCCCGCTCGGCCGCTTCCTCGGCCGTACCTCGTCGGCATCTCGCCGGGGTGTCCACTATCGTCAACCGTCGGAATACGGTACAGTTCTCATTGCGGACAGGGATTATGAGACGCACCTGGCGGCCATCGGAGGCTGCTCGGCGACGTCGGCCGCGAGCGTCCGAGATCGAGTGATCCCGGACAGCGGGAAAGGACGGGGATGGCACCGCAGATCAAGACGCGCCAGCGGGTGCGCGACCTGGCGGAGGTCTACACGCACGAGCGCGAGGTCAACGCCATGCTGGACCTCGTCCTCGACATGTTCCCCGGCCAGAATGACCCCGCAAACACCGATCGGAAGTTCTTCGAACCGGCCTGCGGCTCCGGCAACTTCTTGGAGGCCATCCTCCAGCGCAAGATCGCCTTCGTCACCACCGAGCGCTACCGCTCCCAGCAGCAGTACGAGCACCGGCTGCTGCGGGCGCTGGCCAGCATCTACGCCATCGACATCGATCCCAGCAACGTCGACGAGTCGAAGGACCGGATGCGCAGCGTGCTGCAGTCCCACCTGGACAACGACATGAACACCAAGGTGCCGACGGCCGCATTCGCCAGCGCGGTGGACGCGATCCTGGAGACCAACATCGTGCTCGGCAACACGCTGACCGACCTGGACTCCCTCAAGTGGGTCGACTACAGGGCCGGCCGCAACGGCACGTTCACCCGTGAGTGGTCGACCGCGGGCAGCGACGGCGTCGACCAGCTCGACCTGTTCTCCGAGACCAGGGCCGACGAGGTCCCGGTCCACTACTCCGAGCTGGCCGACAATCCGGACCCGGTCACCCAGGCGACGATCAGGAAGCGAGCCACCGCATGAGCACCTCACGGTTCGACCAGCACGTGCCCGACATCCTCGACTGCTTGGCCCAGCTGTCGAACGACGAGGTGCCGACGCCGCCGAAGCTGGCGCGGGCGATGCTCGACCTGCTGCCGGCCGAGGTCTGGTCGAAGCCCGACTACGTGTGGTGCGACCCGTTCAGCAAGTCCGGGGTGTTCCTGCGCGAGGTCGCGACACGCCTGCTCGACGGCCTCAGCGACTGGGAGCCGGACTTCGTCAAGCGCCGCGAGCACATCATGCGCAACATGCTGTTCGGCACGTCGATCACCGAGATGACCGGGATCATCTCGCGGCGCAGCGTGTACTGCTCGGCCGACGCGGCCGGGACGCACAGCGTGGTGAGGTTCGAGGATCCGGCCGGGAACCTGCCTTTTGTTCCGGCGCAGCACGACTTCGGCACCGGGGATCGCTGCAAGCTGTGCAACGCCCCCAAGGACCTTGAACGCGGTGAGGGCCGCGAGAACTACGCCTACTCGTTCATCCACGGGGCCTACCCGACCAAGGAGATGTCCACAATGAAGTTCGACGTGATCGTCGGGAACCCGCCTTACCAGATCGACTCTGACGGCAACACCCGCACCATGCCCGTGTACCACAAGTTCGTGGAGCAGGCGATCGCCCTCGATCCGCGCTACGTCCTGATGATCACGCCGAGCCGGTGGTTCGCCGGCGGTCTGGGCCTTGACGACTTTCGCGCCCGGATGATCGCCGACCGGCGCTTGGCCAAGTTGGTGGACAACCCCAAGCTGTTCGACTGCTTCCCCGGCGTCGAGATCAAGGGCGGAGTGTCGTACTTTCTGTGGGACCGCGAGCACGACGCCGATTGCGAGTTCTCCACACGCATCAACGGCAAGATTGTCTCGACCATGACCCGCGATCTCCGGGCCGGCGAGGGTGTTCTGATGCGGGACAACCGTGCCGCCTCCATCGTCAAGAAGGTGGCCGACGCCGGCCTGCCCTCGGTCGAGGATCGCTTCGCCCCTCAGGTTCCCTTCGGGCTCCGCACCAACTTCAAGGACTCAGCCGACGCGCCGTTCGAGGGGGGCATCCCGCTCGTCTACGGAGCCCGAGTCGGCTACGTCCGGTCCGACCAGCTCGAGCGCCTTCACGACTGGGTTGATCGTTGGAAGGTCCTCATCCCGATGGCAGGCGACGGCCATGGACGTGATGTGTCTTATGTCTTGGGGGAGCCCATTCCGCTGTCCCCAGGGTCTGCGTGCACCCAGACTTATCTGATTGCGGATGCCTTTGACACCCGTGACGAAGCTGAGAACTACGCCAAGTACATGACAACTCGCCTGTACCGCTTCCTCGTCCTCCAGCGGAAGATCACCCAACACCTCACGCCTGACCGCTTCAAGTTCGTGCCCATGCTCGACATGACGCGCTCTTGGACCGACGGAGACTTGTACGACTATTTCGGCCTCACCGACGAAGAGCGCGAGTATGTCGAGTCGTCCATTGCCCACCGCGATGTCAACTGGACGGGCCTCGACTCTTCCAACGGCATCCCGACCAGCCACCTGCCCGGCGGCTCGAAGTACCGGCCCGGGAAGGTCGAGGACGAGTCGGAGGACGACGAGTGACCAAGCGCATCTACGTCTACACCGTCGTCGGCAAGGACGCCGAGCCCTGGGAGCGCACCGAGGGCTCCACCCTGGTCACCGGCGAGGGCCTGCTCAAGGTCGGCGAGACCACCTACCCCACGGCGCGCCAGCGGATCAAGCAGCAGCTCGGCACGGCCTATCCCGGGCTCAAGGGCGTCTCGATCCGGTACGACGAGCCTGCGACCCGCGCGGATGGGACCGAGTTCTCAGATCATGACGTCCACGCCGCACTCGTGGCAGCCGGCATCAACCGCCCCGGGGGTGAGTGGTTCGAGGCGACCCTCGACGAGGTCAAGGCCGCCATCCAGGTGGTGCGCACAGGCCACGCGTTCCAACCGAAGCGGACCCAGTCCTTCGGGATGCGTCCCGAGCAGCGGGCGGCCGTGGAGCTGACCTCGGCGTACTTCCGCAACCACTCCGGCGGCCAGGCACCGCGGTTCTTGTGGAACGCAAAGATGCGGTTCGGCAAGACGTTCACTACGTACCAGCTGGCGAAGGAGATGGGTTGGCGGCGGGTGCTGGTGCTGACGTTCAAGCCGGCGGTGGCCACTGCGTGGCAGGACGACCTGGTCTCGCACGTCGACTTCGACGGGTGGACCTACGTGGACAAGGACTCCAGCCCCGAGGAGCGCGACGAGGCGGCCGACGCCCCGGGGCCGGTGGTGTGGTTCGCCTCGCTGCAGGACCTGGGTGGCCGCGACACCGACGGGCACATCAAGGCCAAGAACGAGGTCATCCACCTGATCGACTGGGACGCGATCGTGCTGGACGAGTACCACTTTGGCGCGTGGCGCGACTCGGCCCGCGAGCTTTACGACCCGACCGACAAGGAGATCCCGGGCGACGTCCCCACGGGAAACGAGTCGGCCGACGACGCCTCCACCCTCGAGGAGGCCGTCGACGAGCTACAGGTCAAGGCCCGGCACTACCTGTACCTGTCGGGGACACCGTTCCGGGCGATCACCAACGGTGAGTTCACCGAGGACGCGATCTTCAACTGGACCTACGTCGACGAGCAGCGCGAGAAGCAGGTCTGGGACGATGCCGCAGGGCCCAACCCCTACATCACGCTGCCCCGCATGGAGATGTACACCTACGACATGGGCGCCGACGCCCAGGACTATGCCTCCGACGGCGAGTTCAACGGCTTCAGCCTCAACGAGCTGTTCAAGGCGACCAAGACCAGCGGCGGAGAGTACGCCTTCGAGCGGCCCAACGAGGTCGGGGAGTTCCTCGAGATGCTCCGCGGCAAGATGTCGGACCAGATGAAGCAGCAGGTCCTCACCCAGGACAAGCCGCCGTTCCCCTATGAGGCCGTCCGCTTCACCACCGCGATCAAGCACTCGGTCTGGTACATGAGCAACGTCGCCGCGTGCTTCGCGATGGCCGACCTCCTGCGCAACCACCCGTACTTCTCCGAGTTCGAGATCGTCGTCGCCGCCGGCGCCGGAGCCGGTCAGGGCGCCGCAGCCCTGCCCCCGGTCGAGGCTGCCATCGCCCAAGTGAAGAAGGACCACGGCCGCGGTTCGATCACGCTGTCGTGCGGCAAGCTCATGACCGGCGTGACCGTCCGCGAGTGGGGCGCGATCCTCATGTTGCGCTCTTTGAAGAGCCCCGAGTCCTACTTCCAGGCGGCGTTCCGGGTCCAGTCCCCCTGGGCCCATCGCGACGCCGAGGGCCATTGGGACCTCCTCAAGCCGGTCTCCTACGTCTTCGAGTTCGATCCGAACCGGGCGCTCTCGCTGGTCGCCGAGTACGGCTCCAAGCTCGCCACCACCGGCGAGACCACCCCGGCGCAAGCCATCGGCGAGCTGATCAACTACCTGCCCATCTACGGGTTCTCCGGCGGCGCGATGACCGCGCTGGACGCCGCCGCCGTGCTGGACTGGGCAACCGCCGGAGTCGGTGCGGCCGCGCTGGCCCGGCGCTGGAACTCTCCCCTGTTGGTCGACGTCAACGAACGCACCCTCGAGGCCGTGCTGAACCAGCCAGCGCTCATGGAATCCTTGGAGAACATCGAGGACTTCCGCGCCCTGGTCGACCATGCCCAGACGGTAATCACCAACACCAAGGACCTCAAGAAGGCCAAGCGTGAGCAGGGCGGCAAGCTCGACAAGGACCAGAAGAAGAAGCAGACCGAGACCGCCAACAAGCGCAAGGAGATCCGCGAGAAGCTCCAGAAGTTCCTCGCCAAGATCCCCGTGTTCATGTACACCACCGATTTCCGCGAAGAGGCCCTCAAGCACGTCATCGAGTCCCTGGACTCCGAGCTGTTCGAGCGGGTGACCGGGCTGACGGTGCAGGACTTCCGCACCATGAGCGCCATCGGCCTGTTCAACGCCCAGCACCTGAACCACGCCATCTACCAGTTCAAGCGCTTCGAGTCCGCCAGCCTCGACTACGCCCTCACCCCCGAGGAACGCGCCCGGCGGCACCAGAACGAGCAGATGGGGCTCTGGGACACCGTCGCCACCGAGGAGGGCTGACATGAAGGTCGGCTACGCGCGGGTCAGCACGTCCCGCCAGGGCGAGTCCCTGAAGACCCAGCGCGACGCGCTGGTGGCTGCGGGATGCGACCCCCAGCACATCTACGCCGACAAGATCTCCGGCACCAAGTGGTCGCGGCCGGAGCTGGACAAGGCTCTGGCCTACATGCGTGACGGGGACACGCTCGTCGTCACGCGGCTCGACCGTCTCGGCCGCAACGTACGCGAGACGATCCTGACGATGGCCGACCTGGGCGAGCGAGGCATCAACGTGCAGGTGCTCGATCCCAAGCTGGACACGTCTGACCCGATGCAGCGGGTGGTGCTGCACGTGATGGCGTCCCTCGCCGAGTGGGAGCGTGACCTGCTGGTGGCTCGGACACGGGAGGGAGTCGCCCATGCACGAGCTGAGGGCCGCGTAGCGGGTCCGAAGCCGAAGCTCTCGGCCGACCAGGTGCGACTGGTCCGCAAGGCGGTCGCCGGTGGCGAGTCGGTGTCGTCGGTGGCACGGTCGTTCAACGTCTCGCGGCAGACGGTCTACCGGGCGTTGGGTCGCACCGAGAAGAAGGCAGGCGCTGAGCGATGACTGACAAGCCCGATGGGGCAGAGCACTCCGACGAGGACGTCGACCTGGACGAGTTCGAGGTCGACGTTCCTGCGGGCGACGACGAGCACCCGATGACGCTGCGCGAGTTGCGTGAGGCGATCGAGGACGAGTCGCACCCACGACATGCCGAGGCGGTGCAACGCAACAAGGAGCTCGCCGAGCAGTTGAGGCCCGCGATGGACCGGCTGAGGCAGACCGTCTTCGAGCAGTCGGGGATGAAGGAGACCTTGGCCCGGATCCAGGCGGCCGCGGTACCCGCAACATCGTTCAAGATGCCTAAGTTCGACATCGCGAAGGTCGACTTGACCAACCCAGTGTTGGAGCGCCAGCAAGAGTGGCAGCGCTCCATGCAGGAGCAGCAGCGTCAGATGCAGGAAGCCGCCGTTGAGGTGGCTGAGTCCAGGGCACGACGGCAGCGCTTGGAGGACCAGAGGGCCGAGCAGACGCTCGACGTGCTCGCCTCAATGGATGCCCACCTGGCCCAGCTGAACGGTCGGATCGAGAGCGTCGACGCCAAGATCGAGGCGGGCAACAAGAGCTCGTCGAAGGTTGCGGGCTGGACGATCCTGGTCGCGGTGCTGACGCTGCTGGCCACCGTCGTGGGCATCGTCGTCACGGTGCTACTGAGCCGGTAGGCGAGCCGTAGACTAGTGCGCAGATGGCCGTCGGCCCCCGCCGACGTAGACGTTCCCGGTGAGTTCCCGGGCACCGATCGTGACCGCGATCGGTGACCTCGAACGACATGAAGGGAATACGATCATGGCAACCAAGCGACGCTCGCTGGAGCAGCGCATCAATGACCGCGTGGCCAAGCTCAAGGCCGCCCAGGACGAGCTCCGCAAGCTCCAGCTGATCCGGGAGATGGCCGAGCTGCGCTCGGAGTGGGTCGATGAGCAGTACGCCAAGTACTGCATCGAGCCCGTGGAGAAGGACCCCGACGAGGAGCTGCGGCTGGGCCTTCTGGCCGAGGCGATGGGTACCGGCGGCGGCATCGACGCTGTTGCGGTCGAGGCGCTGGAGAAGGCGCGCAGGGAGGCCGAGGAGAAGGCCGCCGAGTTGGATCGCTTCGTCGATCGGCTCTCGACGGCGGTCTCGCACATGGCGGGTGACCTGGGCATCCATGGCGAGAACGTCAACGACGTCTGGGCACAGGTGAAGCAGCGCTACGGCATCCAGTGAGCGCGTCCACGGCGCGCGATACCGGCCCCGGTGACCGTCAGGTCGCCGGGGCCTTCTCGTGCCCGGCGCAGCCGGGCCAAGGGGCCACCCGGAGCGGTAGCGGAGGTGTGGCCCCGTCCTGACAGAGGGGGCGAAGCCCCCGTTCGAGCCCATGTCGACGGGACCGAGCGAAGCGAGGGCCCGTCAGACATGGAACTGCTCGCCTATGTCCGGCGAAAGGATTATCATTGTTTTCGCCGAGCCTTCCACCACTGTCGGCGCAGACAGGTTCGCCCCCTCGGGGCGGGAAGGAAGGAGCTCGATATGGCGAAGCCAGATCGGCGGATGACGTTCCGCCTGACCGACGCCGAGGCGGCGGTCATCGCGAACATCCAGCAGGCGCAGCCACATCTGACGAAGTCGGATGTGGCGCACCTGCTGTTCGCCGACAAGAACGAGACGGTGGCTGCGGCGCTGCGCGCCGTGGGACCGGCTCGGTCAGCCGTCAGGCTGGACCAGGCCGCCCTGGCGGCCCTCGACGGCGTCGCCGAAGGCGTCAACGTCGTCGGTCGTGAGCTGCGGCCGCTCCGGTCGCTGGCGAACCAGATGGCGCGCGCATCGAACTCGGGCGACCCCCTGGTCGCCGCCGAGCTCGCGCACCTCAACGACGGCATCGACGCGTGCCTGGAACTCCTTGCTGGGATCGCGCGCGACGGGAACGGCGGCACGACATGGCGCAGCTGAAGGTCATCTCCAACGCCCGGCCGACCAAGGGCAAGGCGGGCGGATCGCGCTCGCGCGAGGTGACGCTGAAGTACATGTTCGGCGACGACGGGTCGCGCGCGGTGGCGGTGTCGTCGGTGGGGTGCACGGGTACCACGTGGCAGGAGTTCGCCGCAGCGTTCGCAGCCACCTGCGCCGCCCACGGCAAGAAGCCGAAGACCGAGCTCTACCACCTGGAGCAATCGTTCTCACGCGAGGAGGCAGACCCCGACGACCCCGAGGCCGCCGAGCGGGTCAACGCCCACGGCCGAGCCTTCGCCCGTGCCGCATGGCCCGGCCGACAGGTCGTGGTGGTCACCCAGAAGGACGGCAAGACGGGGCTGCTGCACAACCACATCGCGGTCAACAACCCCCACACGATCACCGGCCTGATGTGCCGGGGCGACGACATGTCGTGGTCCCGACTGATGCCGCTGCACGACCAGGTGCTGGCCTCACGCGGCCACGTGCAGCCGGACGTGATGCCCACCACCTTGGCCCAGGCCAAGCAGCGTGCGAAGGAAGCCCGGGAGCTCGTCAACGCCGAGGGACGGGCTCACGTGGAGACGATCCTGGCGGCCACACCGGCGACCATTGAGGCCGCTAACGCGGCCGCGCCTGAGGGCGTCGAGCTGGTCGACGAGCCCTGGGAGATGCGCGCCAAGCGCGGACGGCGCCCCGACCACGGCCGACGGATGCGGATCAAGTTCAAGGACTCGGCCGGCCGGCCACACGCGTTCGACGTCAGCAACACCGGGATCACGCGTGACCAGATCATGGCCGCGTTCGAGGCCAACCGCGCGGCACAGCAGGTGGCTCCTCAGGTCGAGACCCCGGTCTCCGCTCCCGCTCCGACCGAGCCGGCTCAGGAACCCGCGGCGCTGAGCTCGGAGGAGTTCTACCGGCTCGTGATGGCCGACGACCAGGGCGAGACGACCCCGGCCGCCGTTCCCGCTTTGGCCGGCGGGCTGGCGTCCGCTCCCGCTCCCGCCGAGCCCTCCAAGGACACCGACGAGGAGGCGACGAGCATCACTCCCCCGGTCTCCGCTCCCGCTCCGACCGAGGAGGCCGTGGCCGACGCTCCCGCTCTGGCCACGACCAGCGAGGAACCCTACGTGTCACCGTTGCGGGGGCTGCGCGCCAAGGGGAAACCGGATCCGAAGCGCGAGGCGCTGAGGATCGGTCTCGCGGCCTTCGACGAGGAGACCCGAGCACGGCTAGCGGCCGGTCAACGGCCGATCGAGGCGCACGCGCCGAAGGGCCTCGGCCCGCGTGCTCTGGCTGCGTTGGGTCAGTACTTGGATCCCAAGGTGCTGGCGCAGCTGGAGCTGCGCCAGACGAAGAAGCAGGCCCGTTCGGCCGCGTTCGAGACCGGCCGGGATCTCGCGGTCGAGCTGAAGGAGATGCGCTCGGCCGGGAAGCAGTGGGGGGACGAGTTCCAGACCAAGGTTGCCGAACGTGAGGCAGCCGACCGGATCAGGAAGCGCCTGGAGAGCGAGCTCGCGGCCGGGTGCTATGAGGACGTCGACCCCGAGGTGGACAGGTTCCATGCCAAGGACCGCGAGGACTACGTCCAGCGCGGCCAGGTCGCCCTCGACGAGGCGCTGGAGCGCGCCCAGTGTGACCGCCAGGGCGGCGACTGAAAGAGGATCCCCGTGGCCATCGGCCACGGGGATCAGGGTCAGGCTCAGGGATTCGAGAAGACGAAGATCCCACCCGCGGGCGAGGGCATCGTCGTGAAGTCGAACGCGAGATCCCGGCCGAACTTCTCGGCGTCGAAGTACGTCTGCGCGGCCTCGGGCCAATGGTCGAAGTAGTCGGTCTCGGTGAGCCAGTGCTCGACGAAGTCGGCCCAGCTGTCGAACTCGCCGTGGAGGTGGTCGATGAAGTCGCTCGGCACGGGCACGGAGCCGTTCCCAGCGGCCACGTACGCCCCGCTGGCGACCCATGCGGAGAGCGCGGGCCACAGGTGCGGCTCGACCTCTGCGTACGCGTCAGCCCACTCCTGGGCCCCCTGGAGGCCCATCTCGTGGAAGTCGGGCCACGGGCCATCTCCATCGAGGCAGAGCATCTCCTCGCAGCCCACTCTGAGCGGCGCACCAGCCAGCTCGTGCAGCTTCTCGATGGTCAGCTCGCCGGCGTCGGCCGCGTCGATCCAGGTGCCCACGAGCTGGCCGGCGTTGTAGCAGGACAAGCACCCGGGCCACACGCGCAGCGACATCGTGGGGGTGGTCTCGGTGGTCATGGGAGCGCTCCTCTCGGCCGGCCGGGAGAACTTCTCCCCCGGTCTCAGGCACGCTCCCGGCCGCGCTGGCGCGGCTACTGCCGGCGCGACTAGAACCTCGGCTCGATGTCCACCGATGCCGGGTCGAAGCCCTTGCGGCCCTGCTGCGACGGGAACACGGTGATCTTGGCCAGCAGCTCGATGGTGGCGCGCTGGGCGCCCAGACCGGCCTTGAGGAAGCGCTCCGAGGCGTTGCCGTCGGCCAGCAAGGACGCCAGCCCGGTGGGGGCAAGAAGTCGAGTCCGCTCCTCGATCAGCTCGGCGATGATCGCGTTCTGCTCGGCACGGACGCGCTTGAGATCGACGCCTTCGATGAACTCCTCGTCGTAGTCGCGCTGGGCACGGGCGATGCGGTGCTCGGCCTTGGCGATGTCAGCGGCGACGAGCTGGAGCCGGGGTCCATTGTCGGGCACGACCTTCTCGTGCAGCTCGGGATCGGCCAGCACGTCCGCGATGGTGGCCCGCACCAGCTGGTCGATGGGCTTGCCGGTGCGGTTGAAGCAGCCCCGGCGGCATCGGTAGCCACGGCTCGCACTGGTCATCGTCGCCCCGCACAGACCGCACACGTAGATGCCGGAGCCGAGGTGCTTGCGCTCGGTGCCCTCCTTGTTGGTCTTGCGCCCGGGGTTGTCGAGGATGGTCTGCACCCGCTCCCACTCGTCGGGGTCGATGAATGCCTCCCAGCGGCCCATGACGGGCTCGTTGGTCTCGGGATCGCGGACGATGGAGTCCCGCCAGACCCGACGGCGCTCACCGCGAGCCAGCTCGGTCTTGGAGGTGTAGACCGAGTAGCCCGCGTAGCGGGGGTTTCGCAGGATGCCCAGCACGGTCGAAGAGTGCCAGCCCCGGGTCTCGGGCAGGTCGCGCGCCGGGAGGCCCTTGGTCACGCGCCGGGCGTTGCGCTCGATGGCCAGCGTGAGCGTGTGGGCCTGCACGTGGGGAACTCCGGCGGCAACGTCTGGGCCCGTCTGGCCCGACAGCGCACGGGCGATGGCGCGGATGGAGTAGTCGGCCATGAACGCCTTGTAGATGGCCTTCACGGCGTCGCGCTCGTGCTCGATCGTGCCGCCGTCGAGGTCGTAGCCGAGGGGGCGGACCCCCTTGGGGGGGCTTGCCCAGCGACGAGCGCTGGACATGGGCGCGGATCTGGCGCTGGCTCTTGCGCTCCACCTCAGCCTTGGCCACGGCGGCTTTCACGCGGGCGTACATGCGGCCGCCGTCGGTGCGCAGGTCCGCCTCCCCGTTGGCGGTGACGATGACCAGGCCACGCTGCTCGGCGCGGTCGATCCAGTCTTCCAGTTGCCGCGGCTGACGGGTGAGGCGGTCCAGGTCGTAGCAGACCAGGGCGCCGAACTTCCCGGCGTCGTAGTCAGCGATGAGCCGGTTGTAGTGCGGCCGCTCCTTGCGTGCGTCCGAGGCGCTCTCGGTGTCCTCGTACGGCGGCTCGTCGACCAGCGTCCAGCCGTTCGCCTTCACGATCGCCATGCAGTCCTCGCGCTGGCGGTCGATGGCCAGTCCCGTGCCGTCGGGGTCCTGGCTGATCCGCAGGTAGACCGCAGCCCGCATGGGCGCGGCGGAACGTCAACCTCGCCATCCAGCTACGCCACCCGGTCACCGCAGCCCGCATGGGCGCGGCGGAACGGGAGGCAGACGTCGTCATGCCTCCAAGGTTACTGCGTCATGCTCAACTGTGACGGAACTCGACGACGTCACCGTCAGCCATCACGTAGTCCTTGCCTTCGATGCGGACTTTGCCGGCGGAGCGGGCGGCGGTCATCGAGCCGGCGGCGACCAGGTCGTCGTAGGAGATGATCTCAGCCTTGATGAAGCCCTTCTCGAAGTCGGTGTGGATTACCCCGGCGGCCTGGGGGGCGGTCCAGCCCTTACGAATGGTCCAGGCTCGGGCCTCCTTCGGTCCGGCGGTTAGGTACGACTGCAGGCCCAGAGTCTGATAGCCGACCCGGGCCAGCACCTCCAAGCCCGGCTCAGACACGCCGGCATCCGCGAGAAAAGCCTGGGCCTCGTCGACGTCAAGGTCAATCAGTTCCGATTCGAATTTGGCGTCCAGGAACACTGCCTCGGCCGGCGCCACCAAATCCCGCATCCGCTGTCTCAGATCCTCGTCGGCCAGCTCATCGGCATCACAGTTGAACACGTACAGATAAGGCTTGGCCGTCAGCAGGAAGAAGTCCCGCAGCAGGCCCAGATCGAGGCCGGAGTGGAAGACCCCACGCCCCTCGGCGAGGACCTGTTGGGCGGCCTGCATCGCCTCCAGCATGGGGCGGGTTTCCTTCTTGATCCGGGCCTCTTTCTCGACCCGCGGCAAGGCCTTCTCCAAGGTCTGCAGATCGGCCAGGATCAACTCGGTCGAGATCGTCTCCAGATCCGAGGCCGGATTCACGGCCCCATCCACATGGGTCACGTCCGGATCAGTGAACACCCTGGTCACTTGGCAGATCGCATCGGCTTCTCGGATGTGGGCGAGGAAGGCGTTGCCCATCCCCTCGCCGGTGCTGGCGCCGCGTACGATCCCCGCGATGTCGACGAAGGTGACCGTCGCCGGCACGGTCCGGGCCGAGCTGAACATCTCGGCCAGCACCTGCAGACGGGGTTCGGGCACCCCCACCACCCCGGTATTCGGCTCGATCGTCGCAAATGGATAGTTCGCCGCCAAGACGTTGTTCCTGGTGAGCGCGTTGAACAGGGTCGACTTGCCCGCGTTGGGAAGACCCACGATGCCAATGGTGAGAGCCACGACGCGACAGCCTAGTGGCCGGCCCCGACTACGGTACGCAGACCGACGGGTGTCAGTGGCACCCGGTGGATATGGGGGCTGTCCTGCGCCAGGCCACCACCACCGCCGACAGTCCACCTAGGCCAGTCACGACGAGTACGAACGCCACAGCCTGGAGACCGATCACGGCACCCAGGGCTCCGGCCAGCGGATAGGTGATCAGGAAGCAGGCGTGGGAGAGGGAGAACTGCGCGGCGTACACCGCGGGCCGGTTCTGTTCGGTGCTGTTCCTGCGCAGCAGCCGCGCCGACGGTGTCAGGATCATCGAGGTCGCCGCACCGAGCAGCGCCCACAGCCCCAGCAGCAGGGCCCACTGGACGATACCGGCCGCCCATCCGATCACATCGGCTACTGCGAGCAGCAGGACGGGCAGCGCCGTACCTCCGGCGAGCATCACCCTCCGGTCGGGGAGACGGTTGAGCAACCGGGGCATGCCGAGGGCGACGACCATAGAACCGCCACCGTTGAAAGCGAGGATCAGGGCGACATCCGACTGTGACCGGCCGAGTTGGTCCTGCACCAGCACAACGGTGTTGACGATGACCATGGCTGTCGTGGTGGCCACGACCAGGTTCAGCCCCATCAGGCCACGTAGCTCGGAACTGGCCCAGAAGATCCGCGCCCCGCGAGTGAGTCGGTCGCGGAATCGTGCCGGTGGTGGCGCATCGACAGGCGGGAACCGGGAGGCGATCACCAGCGCCGCTGAGACCAGGAACCCGACGACGGTGCCGAGGAAGAGGCGGTGGAAGCTGATCACAGTCAGGAGGACAGCTGCGAGCATGGGGCTGACCAGCGCCTCCATGTCGGAGGCCAGCCGCGACAACGACAGAGCCTGGGTGTATTCGCCCTCGTCGGGCAGCACCGAAGGGATGATGGCCTGGAAGGTTGGGGTGAACGTCGCAGAGGCCGACTGGAGCACGAAGATCAGCAGATAGACCTGCCACGCCTCGGTAACGAACGGCAGCGTCATCGCGATGCCCGCGCGGATCAGATCCGCACCGATCAGGACGAGCTTGCGTGGCAGGCGCGCCACGACTGCGATCATGATGGGCGAGACGGCCACGTAGGCGACCATTTTGATGGTCATGGCTAGGCCCATCACGACACCGGCGTCGCTGCCCGCGATGTCGAAAGCGAGTAGGCCGAGGGCGACGGTGAGCAGACCAGTACCGATCAGGGCGATGACCTGCGCGCTGAACAGCCTCGCGTAGGTGGGGTTCCTCAGGACCTGCAGCATGGGCTTATTGATCGGGCGCGCGATGGTGGCGTGGGGTCTGTCCGGTCGCGACGGCATGTTCGGCCTGGTTGATCGCCTCGGTCACCAGCGCTACCGCGTGCTCATCGACGAGCCGGTAAAGCACGCTGGTGCCCGCCTGGCGGGTTGTGACCATCCGGGCCATCCGGAGCCGGGCCAGGTGTTGGGAGACCCCCGAAGGTTTCTTGCCCACGATCTCCGCTAAGGCGTTGACCGGCAATTCGTCGGCATCTCGGAGCGCGAGGATGATCCTGATCCGGGTGGGATCGCAGAGCAGTCCGAACACTTCGGCGGCCAAGTCGACGTACTCCGCGGAAGGACGAACACCACGAATCTCGTTATCCGCATTCATACGCAGATATTAGCACTGGGGTTCTCCTCCGGTCTCGCCCACCGGGCGCTGACAGCCATCGCCGACCACCCCGCGACGACTGTGCGTGCCAGCTGTGATGATGTCGGCATGTCTCTGCCGTCCGCGACCACGCTGCTCGTCGAACTCGACGCCATGACCCACGCCCAGCGCTGCCGCCGGATGGTGGGGCTGACGCGAGACCACGCCACCGATCCGGGTCTGCCCACCCTGCTGGACGAGATCGCCCAGACCAGTGACTACCACCAGGTGCTGACCCTGCTAGACCCTGGCATGCTGCCGCAGCGACTGGTGGCGGCGCTGGACAGCCCGTCGCCTCGAGTCCGCCAGGCAGCCGGACGCCGGCTCCCGCTGCCGGCGACCGACCCGACCCACCTCACCGAGCACTACCTGGCAGCCTCGGCGGTTGAGCAGGCCGGACTGCGCCGCCGCTTATCCGGCGAACTCGGACGCCAGGTGGCGGACCAAATCCTGGCCCGACCGATCAGCGACCAGGCCCGGGCCCGGTTACTGGCATCCGCCAGTGCCCCGGTCACGGCCGCGCTGCTGGAGGATCTGGCCGACCTAGTCCCGAACGTCGTTCGACTGGCCCGGCAGCACCCGCAGCTGGTTCTCGATCACCTGGCCCGACAGATCACCGATGCCCCCCAGCCGGTCCGGCAGCACTGGTGGGCCTGGGCCGACCCGGCCCTGCCTGAGCTGGCCGCCCACGACCCAGAACGGCTCCTGCGGTTGGTGGAGGAGAACCCGGACGAGCCCCTGTCAACCAGGATGCTGCGGGTGCTGGGTTCACTGCTGCGCCGGGCCCCGGCGCGAGTCGCGGCCCTGCTCACCGATCCGCTGCGCCCCTGGCCGCAACGACTGCCCCGTACCCTGGTACGCGGCCTTGCCCAGCTCAGCATCGACGATCGGCTCCGGCTGGCCCGCCGGGCCCACCCCCAGCAGCTGGTCACGCTGCTGCGGGCCATGCCGCCCTCGCAGCGCGGCGAAGTGTTCACCCGGCTCACCGCCGGTCAGGCCGCGGACGACCGGCCCGATGAGCTGCTCGACGTTCTCCCCCACGTCTTGCGTCATGCCGAGGCTGAGCGGCTGCTGGCGCGCCCCGCCATAGCCGACGATCCGACCCGGCTGATGCGGGCCGCCGGGTATCTGCCCTACCAGCAGGCGCTGCCGTTGCTTGAGCCATACCGACGCAGCGCCAATCCCGATGAGCGCGCCCAGGCCTACCGGGAACTGCTGCGGGCCGCCGGCCGAGAACGTCGCCACGACGCCTGGGCGGCCGCGATGGACCTGCTCGACCGGCTACACAACGAGCAGGACCCGGTCCGGATGGCCGCTGCCCAAGGGCTCGCCGAGGCCCCGATCAGCCTGTCCGCCACCGGCCCGCTGGGGCCGCTGGACCGATTCAGCCAGGCTGTGGTCTCGGCCCGGGACACCTCCCCCACCACTATGCACCTGCTGCAGGAACACTGCTGGCGAGCGATCCGGTACGCGGCCGAGCAGGACCCAGCCCGAATCGGCGAGCACCTCGTCATCCTGGACCGGCTCTGCGGCCCGGACCAGACCACCTGGGTGCCGTCGCTGGTCGCTCTGCCCCGAGGCGCCGAGGATCCGATCATCGCCGCGCTGCTGCCGCGGTTGCGGATCACCGCCGAACGGGGCGAGTTCCGGCTTTTGTTGGCGCTGGTCGAGGCGCTCGGGAAACGTGCCTTCGCGCAGCCTGACCTGCAGCAGTTACTCGCGCAGGCGATCGCTGCTCCGGCCGACTGGCTGATCCGCCAGGCGCTGGGATTCTGGCTTCGCGATCCAGCCAACCGTGGCGACCGGGTCGCCGAGGTGCTGCGCCGAGACGAGTCCACTGCCACCCTGGAACCAGTCCAAGAGGCCCTACTCGGCATCCGTCAAGACCTACTCGACATCTTGTGGCGGCCAAAGCCCCTGCGTGGCAGATTTTGGCGTCAGAAGATTCCTTACGTCCCCCTTCTCCACAGCGGCACCGCGACCTGGCTGCCTCGGCAGGTCGAGGCGTACGGGGCAGCGCTGGCCCGGCTCGCGACCAGCCGCGGTACTTCCACTTGGGAGGCGGCGGCGGCGATCCGGCGCCTCGGGCAGCTGCCGGGAATCGGGGTTGAGCCGCTGCAGGTCTTCCTGGACAGTCCGGATGTGGCCCAGCAGGAAGCAGCCCTAGCGGCTTTGGCGTGCAGCGATGACCCGGCTGCCGCGGTCGATCGGCTGTTGTCGCACCGCGGCGATGACCGGGCCCGGGTTGCGGTGTACGCGTTGGCACGCTGTCTGCGGTTCCTGCGCCCAGCCGAGCTCCTCAGCCCACTGCGGACCCTGCTCGGTCCCGGCTCCACGGTGACCTCGCTCAAAGAAGGGGTTCGGCTGCTCGGCTCAGCCCGCCCGCCTGGGGCGCTGGATCTGCTGTTGGATGCGGTGGGTACCGACAGTCACCGCGACGTCCGGATTGCACTGGCCCGTACCCTGCGCGGCTTCCTCGACGATGACCGGGCCTGGGACCGGCTGGCTGAACTGACCCAGACCCGGGAGGAAGCCTGGGCCCTCACCGAGACCCGACCGTGCCAGCTGGCTCGGCGGCACCGGGCCCGATATGCCGAGGTGGTTCTGGCCGCTGCCCGTACTACCCCGGAGTTGCTGGGCCGGGCCGGGGCCTGGCTCGCCATCCAGCCGAAGCTGATCGAACCATTAACCGCCCGGGTCCTCGATGCCGGCGCCGGGGCCTGGCAGCCCTGCGTGGACGGGCTAGTGACAGGGATCGCGCACGCAGTGGGCTGGCCCGAAACCCTGGCCCTGGCCGAGCAGCTGGCCGCCCGGGCCCTGGGCCCCGACCAGCCAGATGCCACAGACCGGGAGGACCTGCCACTGCTGCGGCGTCTGGAGACGCTGACGTCGCACCTGTTGCACCTGCCCGATGACCGGCTACGGCCCTACTGGCGTCAACTGGCCGAAAGACTCAGCCGATATCCGGCCTTTGGCCCCTGGTTGCCAGCGGCCGCCGTCGCCGCGATCAACCCGGCTGACCCGACCCCGGGAGCGCTGCAGGTGGCCCGGCTGGCGCCAGATCCGTTGCTGGCAGCCCACCTGCACGAGGTGATCTCGGACGCATCCCACCTGGCCAGGGCTGATCTGGAACAGCTCGGTATGGCGGCCGACGCGGTTCTGGGTGACGACCCGGTGTCCGCGGTGGTGGCGCTCGCCCTGGTTGAGATCGGTGGCGAGCGGACCGGTTGGCAGGAGGCCTGGCGAGTCCGGCTGCGCCGGCTGCGTCACTTCCCGGTCCCAGCCGTGGCTGGCTGGGCCCGGGAAGTGGAGACCAGCACCTGAATGGCGATGGCGTCGGTTCAGTTCGCCAGCTCTGGATATCCGGTGACCGGGCCTTCGGTGCTTGGCTGCCAGCCCAGGTGCGGTGCCACATGCTCGGCGAAGGTAGCCAGGATCCGCAGATTGACTCCGACTCCCAACTGGTTGGGGATGGTGAGCATCAAGGTGTCTGCGGCCTGGACCGCGGCATCCGAACTCAGCTGGTCGACCAATTCTTCCGGGCTGCCGACATAGCTGCGCCCAAAGGTGGACTGCAGCCCGTCGATCATCCCGATCTGGTCCTTGTCTTCGGTAGCACGCAGCTGGTTCCAGATCCGATCGCGAGCATCGACGATCGGGAACACCGAGCGGCTCACCGAGACCCGCGGCACCCGGTCATGCCCGGCGGCGGCGAAGGCCTCCCGGTATCGCACGATCTGCTCGTACTGCAGTTCGCTGAGAGACTGCCCGGTGGCCTCGGTAACCAAGGTCGAACTCATCAGGTTGACTCCCTGCCGCCCGGCCCATTCGCCCGTCTCCCGGGTTGCGGCGCCCCACCAGATCCGCTCCATGAGCCCAGGCGAGTGCGGTTCGATCCGCAGTCGGGCTCCGGGGCCGAACTGCTGCGGATCAGCGTCGGTCATGGTCTCACCCTGGATCGCTTTCAGGAAGGTGAAGAACTTGTCGCGGCCTACGTCGGCCCCGCGCGGATCGGTCGAGCCGGTGTAGCCGAAGGCCTCCCAGCCGCGGTTGGCCGGCTCAGGGGATCCCCGGCTCACGCCGAGGGCGATTCGCTGATCGGCCAGCAGATCCAGCGCCGCCGCCTCCTCGGCCAGATACAGCGGGTTCTCGTAGCGCATGTCGATGACCCCGGTCCCCACTTCGATCCGGCTGGTGCTGGCGGCGATAGCGGCCAGCAAGGGCATCGGCGCCGCAGCCTGGCGGGCGAAGTGATGTACCCGCAGGTAGGCGCCGTTGACTCCGATCTCGTCGGCGCCCCGGGCGATCTGGACTGTGTCGTGCAGCATCTGGGCCGCATCTGGGCCATGCCCGACGCCGTAGTGTCCGAAGCTGAGGAATCCGAATGCCTTCATACACCCCCGAACATCATTGAATCATCAACTATTCCCTGGGGTCCGGGCGGATCCTCGGTGTCAGTCGCGTGACCAGTACGCGCTCAGCGCTCGCCTCAGATAGCCCGGGTCCGCCACACCGCACAGCTCACGGGCCGAATGCATCGACAACAGCGGGATCCCCACATCGACGGTCGTCAACCCCAACCGGGCCGCGGTCAGCGGTCCGATCGTGGTACCGCAGGGAACCGCGTTGTTCGACACGAATTCTTGGGTCGGCACCCCGGCATCGTGGCAGGCGTGGTACCACAGCGCCGACCCGACCGCATCGGTGGCGTACCGCTGCTGGGCGTTGATCTTGAGCAGCGGGCCCCGGTTCAGCAGGGGGCGGTTGACTGGGTCGTGGCGGTCCGGATAGTTGGGGTGGACGGCGTGACCGGCGTCGGCCGAGACACAAGTCGATGCCGCCAACGCCCGCCGGTACCCGTCCTCGTCAAGGCCAAGGGCGTTCGCGGTCCGGCGCAGCACGTCTTCCAACAGCGGCCCGGCCGCCCCGGAACGGGTTTGGGAGCCGACCTCCTCATGGTCGAACGCGGCCAGCACGCTGATCGCTGGGCCGTCCTGGTCGAGGTACGCGGCCAGCGAGGCATACACCGAACTCAGGTTGTCCAATCGCCAGGAGGCGAACAGCTCCCCGGCGGGGCCGAACACCACCGGCTCCTGGGTCGGATAGCAGAACACATCTAGCCCGGCCAGATCGGCCCCGGCCCGGCCGGCCTGAGTCAACAGCACGTCGTACACGTCTGGCGCCTCACCGACCCCGAAGATCGGCTGCAGGTGCTGCTGACGGTCGAGCTGGACATGGTTGGACAGGGACCGGTCCAGGTGCGGTGCCAGATGCGGAACCCGCAACAGTGGCCCGGTCCGGACCAGAACCTGCTCGCCGGAACGCAGCAGCAGCCGCCCGGCCAGCCCGAGCTCCCGATCCAGCCAGGTACCCAACAGCGGGCCGCCGTAGACCTCGACCCCGAGCTGCGACCAGCCGGCCGAGGTGAAGGCCGGGTTCGGCTTCAGCTTCAGCGCCGGCGAATCGGTATGCGAACCAACGATGCGCCAGCCCTGCTCCGGCTTCCACCCGGCGGGCACCCGCCAGGCCACCACCGCCCCGTCGCGGACCAGGTAGTGCCGGTCCTCGGCCATCCAGGCCCCGGTCTCGTCCTGCCGCTGGTAGCCGGCGGCAGCAAGCCGGGAGGCCACCTCGGCAGCGGCATGGTAAGAAGTCGGGGAGGCGACGATGAAATCCGCTAGATCAGCTATCAGTGTCATATGCAGTCCCAGTGGTAGAGGGTTCGGGAGAAGTCTCGCGCAGCCAGGTCCTCGGGCCGGATCCAGAAGCTAGCGACGCCGAAATTACCCCATTTCAGCACCTCGCTCTGGCTGTCGAGTTGCAGCAGCAGTTGGTAGTCCTCCGAGTCCGGATCGGCGGCGCGCCAGTCCTCCTGCGCGAAGAACGGATAGCCACCGAGCTGGTGGAAGGCGCCGTTCTGGTTCAAGTGCGATATCTGGTGGTACTCCTCCACCGCCTCCACCCCGATCGCCGTCCGGCCGACCAGGTCATCGAACCGGTGGTCGTCGTACGTGATCGGCAGCATCGCTCTCTTCCCGACCAGCGGATGGAACCGATCTGGGTATAACAGCGGGCAGCTTATCGAGGCGATGGGCTGGCTCGCAGATTCAGGCAGGGACGCCGCGGAATCGATCGTGGGCAGATAATCGACCCGGAACCGGCCGCCAGCGCCGGAAACACGTCCGCGCGGAAGGCCCTCGCCGATGAAAAACCGCAGCAGCCCCTCACGGGGGTGCCCCTCCAACGGGGGCAGCTCGGCGTAGTTGATCTGAGCCAGGAAGAGGTACAGGCCCTGCTCGTCAGCCGGCCAGGGTTCACCAGGCATCAGGTACGGCAGGCCACCGATCCGGCTGGACCCGGCGGCATTGCGTCCATCCGGGCGGGTGGCAAGCAACACGCACGGCCGCAAACTCGCCTCGAGCTGGGGACGGACCCGCTCCAAGGACCGCGGCAGCGGCATCTGTGACATGCCATCGAGCCTAGAGGGATCGGCTGACGACCGCTGCCCCGCCGGCCGAATACGGGTACCGGTTCCAAAACTGTCAGTGGGCATTGTCACCATGCTGGGCATGGACCTCGTCGCTGTTGTTGCATTCCTGATCGGGCTGGCGTTGGGCGCTGTCGGTTGCTGGGTGGTGCTGCGGCGGCGCTCCGGCAACAATCCCGAGGCGGCCCGGTTGCACCACGACCTGCGACTGTCGCACGAGCAGCTGAGCGAGGCCCGTCTCGAGGCTGAACGCAACCGGGCCGAGGCTGCGACCGGACGCTTCGAAGCGGCAGCCGCGCGAGCCGAGGCCGCCCGGGCCGACGCCGAGATCGAACGTGCCCGAGGCGATGTCGAACGCAGCCGGGCCGAGATCGCCGAGGCCCGACAAGCGGCAGCCGAGGCGATGGCGCAGACGGCCGCCCTGGAGGCCCAAGTGGCGGCGGCGGTAGCCGAGCGGAATGCGGCCCAGGCCCGCGGAGCCGAACTGGCAGCCGACCGGGAGTCGTTGCAACACCAGTTCCGGCTGCTGTCGACCGAGGCCTTGGAACGTCAGACCCAGGCCGCTGAGGCCTCCGCAGCGCAGCGGCTGGAACAGACCGCACAATTGATGGCCCCGATGCGCGACAGCCTGCAGGCCCTAGAAGCCCGGTTGGCCGAGGTCGAACGAGAACGCGCCGCGATGACCGCAGACCTGCGTAGCCAGGTGGCCACCGTTCAACTGACCGGAGAACAGTTGCGGCGCGAGACTGCGGCGTTAACCACAGCCCTGCGCAAACCCCAGGTACGGGGAACCTGGGGTGAACTGCAGTTGCAACGGGTGATCGAGCTGGCGGGGATGGTGGAACACTGCGATTTCGTCCAACAGGAGACCACCACCACCGATGACGCAATAATCCGGCCGGACGTCAAGGTCCTGCTCAGCCACGGCAAATTCGTATATGTCGACGCCAAGGTTCCGCTGACATCATTCCTAGATGCGCAGGAGGCGACCGAGCCAACGGCCCGGCAACAGGCTCTGACGCTGTTCGCGCGCAATGTCCGCGCGCATGTCGACTCGCTGGCCCGCAAACAGTATTGGAAGGCCGACCTGGGCACACCGGAATTCGTTGTGATGTTCATCCCGAGTGAGGCGCTGCTCGCGCAGGCGCTGCAGCAGATGCCGGACCTGCTGGAATGGGCTGCCGGGCGTAACGTCATCGTAGCTACACCGTCGACTCTGATCGCGCTGCTGCGCTCGGTGGCGTACGGCTGGGCCCAGGCCGCACTAGCAGACTCGGCCCGCGAGGTCACCATGCTGGGTCAGGAGCTATACGGACGACTGGCGACGTTGGGCAGCCACTTCGACAAGCTGGGTCGGTCGCTGGGCTCCTCGGTGAAGGCGTACAACCAGGCAGTCGCCTCGATGGAGGGCCGGGTCCTGGTCACCGCCCGCAAACTGCGCGACCTGAAGGTCACCTCCGAGGATCTGCCGCAGGTCCGCCAGGTAGAAGAGACGGTGCGGCAGATCGCAGCACCCGAACTCGTCGAGGACGCCACCCAGGTCCCGGCACTGCTGGGACGGGCGCCACGCGGTGGGCTGAGCCTCGCGCCCGAATCAGAGCAGACACCGTTCGCTCGGGACGCGTCAGATCCTGCCGAATTGGACGGTCGAGTCGGCCGACCCGGAGCCTGATTCTGGCACTAATCTATGAGGCCATGCGTACTGACCTGCCGACCGCCGCCGACGTCGATGCCGCCGCGGCCCGGTTGGCCGGGGTGGTGGCTCATACCCCGGTGCAGCTCAATGTTCGGCTGTCGGCGATGGTCGGCGCCGAGGTGTGGCTGAAGCGGGAGGACCTGCAGCCAGTCCGCTCGTACAAGCTGCGTGGCGCCTACAACCTGATCGCCCAGCTAAGCCCGCAGGAACGGGCCCGGGGGGTGATCTGCGCCTCGGCCGGCAACCATGGGCAGGGGGTAGCTTTCGCCTGCCATCGGCTCGGGATCAACGGACACATCTTCGTCCCAACGACCACCCCTCGTCAAAAGCGTGACCGGATGGCCGCGCTCGGTGGCGATCTGGTCACCGTCGTCGTCACTGGCGACACCTACGACGAGGCCCAGGCAGCCGCCGCACAGGAGGCCGCCGCCAACCAGGCAGTGGTGGTCCCGGCCTTCGACGCCGCCCCCACGATCGCCGGCCAGGGCACGGTGGCGGCTGAGATCGTGGCCGATCTGAGGCAAGCCCCGGAGGTGGTGGTGGTCCCGGTCGGCGGCGGCGGGTTATTGTCCGGAGTCGCGACCTGGTTCGCCGAGCACTATCCCGCCACCCGGGTTGTGGGGGTGGAACCGGCCGGCGCCGCGTGCACCGTGGCCGCCCTGCAGCGGGGTGAGCCGGTCACCTTGGACCGGCTGGACAGTTTCGTCGACGGGGCCGCAGTCCGCCGAGTCGGTGACCTCACCTTCCAAGTGATCCAGAGCCGCGGTCTTGAGGTGACCACCGTCGCAGAGGGGGCAGTCTGCACCGAGATGCTGGCCCTGTACCAGACCGACGGAATCATCGCCGAACCAGCTGGGGCGTTGGCCTCGGCCGCCCTGGCTGACGGGTTGGCGGTGGAACGGGGCCAGACCGTGGTCGCCATCGTTTCCGGCGGCAATAACGACGTCTCACGCTACTCGGAGATCGTGGAACGGTCGTTGGTACATGAGGGCCACAAGCACTATTTCCTGGTCAACTTCCCACAGGAGCCGGGAGCGCTGCGCCGTTTCCTGGACGAGGTCCTCGGCCCCGACGACGACATCACCCTGTTCGAATACGTCAAACGTTCCAATCGGGAGCTCGGGCCGGCCCTGGTCGGGATCGAACTGGGCAACCCAGCCGACCTGGAGGGACTGCTGGCCCGGATGGCCGCCTCCCCGATGACCGTCGAGCCGATCGACCCACAGAGCCCGTTCTACCGCTTCCTGGTCTGAACCCGTCGGGGCCCCAATGGGCCTCCGTCGTAGTGACCGTCGCCATGTTGCTAACGTCTCGGTGTGCCTTTCGCAAACTTGATGGTCCACGTCCTCGGGGCGTTCCAGTTTCTGGTCCTCGCCGGTATTGCCATCTGGGCCACCGTTCGCAGTCGACAAGGCCTGGCGACCGGGCTTTGTTGGGCAGCAGCCGGGGCCCGGCTCACGGCGATACTGCTCTCGCTGTTGTGGAGCGAGGTCATCGGTCGCACCGGATCCGGCATGGAGACCACAATCGCGACGACCCATCTTGCGCTCTCCGGGCTGAATTTTCTGTCCTGGGGCCTGTTGCTCGCAGCGATCATCGTCACCGCCAGGCAGGGACTGACCCGATGACCGCCATTCAGCTTGCAGGGATCGCGGGGCTCGTCTTCCGAATGGCGGTTCTCGCCATGGGTGTGGTCGCCATCACGGTCACATCATCTGGGCGCCCCTACCTGATCGGCTTCGTAGTAACTTATGTGATAGCCGAGGTCTGTTCCTTTGCGGCTCCGATCTTCGTGGCCCCGCAGAGCATGCCAATCGTCGGTATTCTGCTCACCCTGCTAGGACTGGCAAACCTGCTCTTGATGGCCGTGGCCCTGATACGTGAATCACGAACCGCCTCTGACATGCTCCCACCCCCGAAGCATCCGGGCCTGCCGTACCCCGCCAACCCGGCGATGCCACAAGCCGACCAGCCCCGGCCGGTGCCCGGAAGCCCGGATCGGTCCTCCCCTGGCACCGGATGGCACCCGCCCGCATAACAGGGGATGTCCGGCGATGTCACTGTCTCGTACAGTGGTCTGATGCCGTTGCCGAACAGTCCCGAGCAGCCGCAACCCCTACGGGTCGTGGTCCACGCCGTAAAAGACTGGGTTGAACGCTGCGGGGAGATCTGGGTAAGTGGCCAGGTGATCGAATTGCGACGACGCCGAGGCTCTACCCACTTCATCACCCTGCGCGACCTGCTGGCCGAGGTCTCGGTCACGGTCACCATCGGCACCGCAGCCCTCGACGCAGCCGGCCCGATCAGCACGGGAACCACCGTCACCGCCCTGGTCAAGCCGACGGTCTGGGCCACGTCCGGGCGGCTCAGTTTCGCATGTCGCGATCTGCGCCCAGCCGGTGAGGGCCAGCTGCTGGCCCAGCTGGAGCAGCGCAAGCGGATGCTGCAGGCTGAGGGCCTGTTCGCCTCAGACCTCAAGCAGCCGCTGCCTTTCTTACCCCGCCGAGTCGGGCTGGTCACCGCTCAGGGCAGCGCCGCCGAGAAGGACGTGGTGGAGAATCTACGCCGCCGCTGGCCAGCGGTCCAGGTCCAGGTCGCGTACGCCGCGATGCAGGGCCCGAGCTGTGCCCTAGAGGTGGTCGAGGCGGTGGCTGAGCTCGACCGGGACCCGAGCATCGACGTGATCGTGATCGCCCGCGGCGGCGGCTCGCTGGAGGACCTGTTGCCGTTCAGCGACGAATCCGTGGTACGGGCCGTGCACCGGGCCCGGACCCCGGTGGTGAGCGCCATCGGGCACGAGGTCGACACCCCGATCCTGGACCTGGTAGCCGATGCCCGGGCCTCAACCCCGACCGATGCCGCCCGGCTGGTGGTGCCCGATGTTGTCGAACAGGCCCAGGTCCTGCAGCAGGCCCGGCAGCGGTTGCGGGCCAGCATGACCTCGCGGCTGGATTCCGCCTTGCATCACCTAGGTGAGCTACGGCGCCGCCCGGTGCTGCGGGACCCGCTCGGTCCGTACCGGGTCCACGACAACCAGGTCACCGAGATGCGGGACCGGGCCCGGCGGGCGTTGCGGGCCAGTCTTGATGCCGAATCCCGGCTGGTCGCCACCTGCCGCCAGCGGGCCCGGGCGATGTCACCGCAGCAGACACTCGAACGCGGCTATGCCATCCTCAGCGCCGGTGACGGGACCTGCGTGACCAGCGTCCACCACGTGAGCCCGGGCGACAATCTGCTGGCTCAGGTGACCGACGGGCAGATCGGGCTCACGGTCCACGAGACCAGGCCCAGACCGAGGCAGGCCAGATGAGCGAGCCGATGTCGTACGAGCAGGCCCGAGCCGAACTGGACGAGGTGGTGCGCGCCTTGGAGTCCGGCAACGTCTCGCTCTCGGAGGCGATGGCGTTGTGGGAGCGCGGCGAACAGCTCGCCGACATCTGCCAGGAGTGGCTGGACGGGGCTAAGGCCCGAGTCACCGCCCGTAGCCGCGAGCCGGACCCGGACCAGGGCTGATCCGGCTGATGCGGCGGTGGTCGTTACCATGGATGGAGTGACTCCCCCCGATGTCGCTGACCGCTATCGCCTCGTCAGCCCCCTCGGCTCTGGTGCCATGGCGACAGTTTGGCTAGCCCACGACACCCGGCTGAATCGGGATGTGGCGGTGAAGGTGCTCGACCTGTCGGCCAGCGCCGATCCGACCGCCTTGGAGCGGTTCCGCCGCGAAGCCGTCGCTACCGCCGGGCTCACCCACCCGAACGTAGTTTCGGTCTTCGATGCCGGGATCGAGGCCAACCGTGCCTACCTGGTGATGTCCCTGGTGAGTGGACGCTCGGTCGCTGACCTGATCCGCGAGGACGGACCGCTGCCGATCGCCACCGCGGTTTCGATCGGTTCCCAAGTGGCGGCCGCCCTGGAAGCCGCCCACGCCACCGGCCTGGTGCATCGCGACATCAAGCCCGCCAACGTGATGGTGGGCGCGAGCGGCCATGTCACCGTGCTCGACTTTGGGATCGCCCAACTGACCACCTCCGATGCGACCCTAACCGCGCCGGCGAGCGTGATCGGCAGTGCTGCGTACATGTCACCTGAACAAGCTGCTGGGGCCCGGGTCGGCCCGGCCAGTGACCTGTATTCCCTGGGCTGCCTGATGATGGCCATGCTGACTGGGCAGCCGCCGTACCAGGGCGACAGCGCAGTCTCGGTGGTAGCGATGCAGGTGAACGGGACCCCACCACGGCTGGCGGACCGGATGGTAGTCCCCCAGCAGCTGGACTCACTCGTCAGCAGGCTGCTCGACAAAGACCCGGAGCAGCGCCTGGATGCTGCCGCGACCGCAGCCCAGTTGCACGAGGTGGCAAAGCATGTGGATCTGGATCCGGTCGGCCCGACCGAGCAGGACGCTACCGTCGCGGCCACCGCAGTCCTGCCGGCCTGCGAACCGACCCGGCTGGCGCCGGTGGTCGGCCCGGCTCACACCTCGGTGCTGCCCACAGCAGGAACCACGGTAGCGTCCACACAACCGCAGCAGTTGTCCCCGGCAGCCCAGCAGCCGAGTCGTACCCGCCGCAACCGCCCGTCGCCGGCGACGGTATCGCAGCGGCCCGTGCCCCCTGCACCCCGGAAACGGCGGCGCCGAGTCGGGCCGGCGATCGCGGTAGTACTAATTCTGGCGTTGGCAGGTCTGGCCTTCGCTGTCGGCTCCGGGCGGATCGGTCCCTTAGCGGCCCTGCTGCCGGCCACCACCCCATCGCCAACCCCGCCCCGACCGACTCCGGCTACGACCCGGCCCGTCTCCCGGACTCCCAGCCGCTCCCCAAGCGCCACACCCAGCCGTACCCCGAGCGCCACGCCCAGCCGTACCCCGACCTCGCCGTCCGCATCGCCTGGGGTGACGCTGCAGGTCGCGGTCCAGACCGTACGGGGTGTCTTGGTGAACCTACCGGCAGGCCCCAGCCGACAGAAGCTGCTTCATTCCTGGGACCGGGAGTCTGCGAAGATTCTGGCCGGCGATGACGCCGCCGAACACCTGGACTCGTTCTCCGATGAGGTCCAGGAGGCCGTGTCCGAGGGGCATCTCAGCGTCGGACAGGGACTGACGATCGCCGCCGCTCTCGAAGGGGTCCGGGCCGCAGCCCGCTGACGACTCGGCCCACCTTGGCCCGGGCCAACTCGGCCGCGGGGCACCTGCCACCATAGAGCGATGGACGTGGTGACGGTGGCCCGTTCGCAGCAGGACGGGTTCGACATCGCCCTGCGTCGACGTACGGACGGTCAGCGGGTGATCGACGAGTTGATCGTCAACGGGGCCTTCGCAATGGATTCCGAACAGACCTTCAGCGAGCAACTGCTAGCTGAGGTTCTCGGCCCCACGCCTGGGGCGGCACTAGTCGCAGGTCTGGGATTGGGGTACACCACTAGCCGGCTGTTGGAGCTGGGCGCGACCACGGTGGATGTGGTGGAGATTTCGAGTGCTCTGATCGGCTGGGCCTACGAGGGTCTGACCGAGGTTTTGGGGCAGATCGCCCACGACCCCCGGGTGAGGTTGCACCGCGGCGATATCGCCGATGTGTTGTGTGCTCCGCCAACGCTGCCAGGATTTTTCGGGCCGTGGGATGCGATCGCCCTTGATGTCGACAATGGTCCGGATTTTCTGATTGTCGCCCAGAACGAACGGGTGTACCACCCCGCCACGCTTGCCAGCGCCATGACCCACCTACGGCCCGGTGGCCGGTTGGCGATCTGGTCGCAAGGCACGAACCGACAGCTCTGGTTTGACCTCACCCAGCTCGGCAAGGAAGCCACCGAGCGGTTGGTCCCGCTGCGTCGTGGCGACCGCCAGCTTGACTATGCCATCTATGTGGTGACCCATCCCTGAGGACCGGGCCCTCGGTTACGCTATGGTCCGATCTGTAGAGTCGATCCAAGGACGCCACATGACCAATCCCGGTTATCCCACCAACGGCCCGACACCGGGCGGATACCCCCAGCAGGGCAGCTATGGCCAGGGCTATTCCCAGCAGTACGGGCAACAGGCCCCGCAACCCCAGCAGGGCGGATATCCCCAGCAGGGCGGATATCCCCAGCAGAGCTATCCTCAGCAGCCCCAGGCCTCGTACCCGTCCCAGTCGTACGCTGCCGCCGGCTACCCTGAGCCCGCCGGCTACCCTGAGCCCGCCGGCTATGCCCAGGGATACCCCCAGGGATACGCCGGGAACCGCCCCAGCGTCAGCTTCGCGCAAGCCATCAAGCTGGGCTTCAAGAACTGGAAGAACTTCTCCGGTCGGGCTTCTCGCAGCGAGTTCTGGTGGTGGTACCTCTTCAACAACATCGTCATGGGTGCCTGGTACCTGGTGACGCTCATCGTCGCGGCTCTGGCCGCCGGCAGCGATGCCATCGTGATCGTGTCTGTGCTGTGCTACCTGGTGCTGATGGCGATCGCTCTCGTTCTGTGCGTCCCCACCCTAAGCACGTTGGTACGGCGCCTGCACGACACGAATCAGTCGGGATGGCTGGCCGCCCTGGCCTTTGCAGGCCTCGGTATCGTCCCTCTGATCATGGCGATCATGGAGACGAACCCGGCTGGAGCCCGTTTCGACGATCCCAGCAAGCCGCTGTACGGACCGCAGGACCTCTGAGATTCAGCCCGCGGGTCGACCCGCGTCAGACTTCGGGCTGATCCTGAACGTCTCCGGCGAGGTTAAGCTTCGCCGCCACGCGTCATCTCGATACTGCTTTCTCCTGGGAACAGCCGCCCGGGTTCATCGCCGGCAGATACTGCCGGATCTGAACAATTGGGTAACGGTTCCACAGGTCCGCAAGCCCCAGGAGTTCACCCTCCCGACTCTGCACTAGTGGTCGGTGCAGGGTCGGGTGGGCCCGGGGCCAGTACGCTGCCACCTTGGCTTGCCTGATACTGGCCTATCCGATGGTGTTTGCCTTGCTGTATGGGGATGCCAGTTCGGAGGCAGCGAGTGGGTCTTCGTGGCCATGCTCGGCTTACTCTGGTCGATCATCGGGTTGGCCAACCTCTGGAACGTCTGTGTACTGACCGTGCGGCGCCTCCATGATGTCGGGATCTCGGGCTGGTGGATGCTGCTCGTACCGTTTCTGACCACAGCATCGTCGTCTGCATGGTGGCGGCTGTCCCTCCTGTTCGGGGTTGTGGTCCTGGCCAGCTTATGTCTGCTGCTACCGACTCGGCCCCACGAGATCCGATACGAGTATCGCCGTCGGTGGAGGCGTCTCCTAGACTCCTCAACGATACCGGTGATCGTTCACACCGTCACCCCCCATCGATAGGGCTCGGCCTCGTCGAAACCACTCAATCTGGATTTGCCCTGGGCCCACAGCAGCCGTCTTCTCTCCGCACCGAACTAGCCGCTGGCACCGGTCTGAGGCAATGATGGGGACCCCCCGATCAGCGCCCGAAATCACCTCGTTAGAGTGACCCGGTCAGCGAGCCCCATCATCGGAGGGACAATGAGGAATCGGATGCCTCATCCGGCGGCATCGGCTACCACTGTGGCCGATGCTCATCGGTCGCTGAACCCCCAATCCTCTAGGGTGGGGATCCGAGACAGCGAGCGAACGATGTTCATAGCGAACATCGTGATCTCGAACGCCACGTCGATCGATGATGACTGGAGCCGTCGATCATCGGCCGCCCCTACTCAACTATCGATCGGGCAACCTCACAGCTGCCCGACCAGCCCTCGGGATGGTCCCGGCTGACAAAAATCCGGAGCCTGCGCGAGCCGGCAGCAACGGTTGCTGCCCGTTTACGTATGCCTTTGGATCAAGAAGCAGACACCGTCTGATACCTCGGCGCCCATTAATGGGTGTCTCATGTCACTTCACAGTCGAAGGATTCTACCGTCGTGTTCTCAGTCACTACGGCTATCATCGCGCTAGCGATCCTCGTAGTCGCATTCCTCATCGGTTCCATCACGGAACTGCATATGGGCATCATGGCGATCGTCGCCACGGCGATCGTCGGGCCACTGCTGTTCCACGACACCATCAAACAGGTCGAGGGGGGCTTCCCGCTCGTGCTGTTCTTCACCCTGCTCGGCGTCACTTATCTGTTCGCGCTGGCCAGCGCCAACGGCACAGTGAATTGGATCGTCGCAGCAGGGTTGCGGCTCGTCGCCGGACGCGCCCGACTCTTCCCGTTCGTGATGTTCGCGATCTCGGCCCTGGTGACCGCCATCGGCGCAGCCACCCCGGCCTCGGCCGCCATCTTGATGCCGATCGCGCTCGGCTTCAACCGTAAGAACAAGATCAATCCGCTGCCGATGAGCCAGGCCGTGATCCAGGGCTCGACGGCTGGTTCGTTCTCTCCGATCGGCATGTACGGCGTCATCGTCAACACGGTCGTGAAGCGCAGCCCCGGGCTGGCGGCTCTTTACAACCCGACGGTCACCTGGATCCTCGTCGCCGTGATCTGCTTCCTGATCGTGCTGGCCACCTGGTTCCTGCACCGCGACGCTGGCCCCAGCGAGGAAGAGGTCGCCGCCACCTCCCGTGACGACATCGACGACGCTGCTGTGAAGGAAGCCCTGGTCGACGAGGAGTTCGGCGAGCAGCAGGCCGGCGCCACCAGCGAGGAGGATCTCGCTCTGGTGAGGCTCAACCCAGAGCGGACCACCACCCTGATCGGGCTCGCCGTGATGGCCCTGCTGGTGATCGGGGCGCCGCTGGTCACCGCCGCCTTCTTCGGTAAGAAGGTCAACTTCGACGTCGGGCTGACGGCCCTCGCCGTCGGCGCGGTGCTGACGCTGATGTTCCCCAAGTCAGCCAAGGGTGCGGTCTCGAAGATCTCCTGGCCGACGATCCTGCTGGTCGGCGGTATCGTGACCTATATTGACATGCTGGAACGCCACGGCGTCATCCAGTGGCTGGGGGACCTGGCCGCCAACCTTGGTAACCCGCGGATCTCGAGCGTCATCATCTTGTTCATCGGCGCCCTGGTCTCGGCCTACGCCTCGACTACCGGCACGCTGGGTGCCCTGATCCCGCTCTCGGTTCCGTTCCTGGTGCCGTCGGACGGCAGCACCGCAGCCATCAACGCCACGATGCTGGTCGCGGCGCTGGGGATCAGCTCCTCCACCGTCGACTGCTCGCCGTTCTCCACCAACGGTGCGCTCGGCATCGCCAATGGCGCATACCAGGGCGACTACATCTACCGATGGCTGCTGAAGTGGTCGTGGATCCTGATCATCGGAACGCCGCTCGTGACCTGGGCGCTGATGATCCTGCCCCCATGGTGGGGCGCCGGCTCGTAGCCCGGCACCTGCCCCCAGGCGGAACGCCCGGTGGCGGTTGGCCCTCGCGGCCGGCCACCACCGGGCGTCGCCGTGTCCCCTCGCCACGACCGGGACCACCGGTGGCATTAGGGTCTGCCCGTGACCACCCTTGCGCCCGCCCATCAGATCCGGACCACGCCCCAGGCGCCGGCCGCCTCCACCATCGTCGCCGGAAATGCTCGGATCACCGTCCTCACCCAGCGGCTGCTGCGGATCGAGTGGTCGCCGTCGGCGACCTTCGAGGACCGGGCCACCCAGGTGGTCTGGAATCGGGATCTGCCGACACCGCAGTTCACCCTGGTTCGCCGCGGTGACACGGTCCACCTGCGCACCCCGTACCTGATCCTCGACTACGACGGTGGCCCGTTCACCCCGTCTGGGCTCAGGGTCCAAGTCCAGGCGGTCAGCCACTACCAGTCGCTCTGGCGCTACGGCACGGTCGACGCCCCGGAGCACTTTGGCATCCCCACCAACCTGCTCGGCACCGCCCGCACCCTGGATGAGGCCGATGGGGCGATCCCCTTGGAACCGGGGCTGGTCTCCACCACCGGGTACGGCGAGCTCGACGATTCGCGGTCGTTGGCGCTGGACGCCGAGGGCTGGGTGGCTCCCCGGGAGGAGGGGGCGGTCGACCTCTATCTGTTCTGCCACGGCTTCGACTTCCCGGCCGCGCTGGCCGACTTCTATGCGATCACCGGTCCTCAGCCGCTGCTGCCGCGCTACGCGCTAGGGAACTGGTGGAGCCGCTACCACCCGTACACCGCGACCGAATACCAGGACCTGATCACCCGCTTCGAATCCGAGCAGATCCCGTTCAGCGTCGCGGTGCTCGACATGGACTGGCACCTGGTCGATGTCGACCCGATGATCTCGTCGGGCTGGACCGGATACACCTGGAACCGGGACCTCTTCCCCGACCCGCCGGCCTTCCTGGCCTGGCTGCATGAACACGGGCTGAGAGTCTGCCTCAATGTGCACCCGGCCGACGGGATCCGCTGCCACGAGGACTGCTACCCGCAGGTGGCCCGCCACCTCGGGATCGACCCGCAGACCCGCCAGCCGATCGACTTCGACCTGGTCAACCCACGATTCCGGGAGGCGTACTTCGACCTGGTGCACCACCGGCTGGAAGAACAAGGGGTCGACTTCTGGTGGCTGGACTGGCAGCAGGGCCCGTACTCGTCGGTCCCCGGGCTGGACCCGCTGTGGCTGCTCAACCACCTGCACTTCTTAGATTCCGGACGCGACGGGAGACGGCCGCTGACTTTCTCCCGCTACGCCGGGCCCGGTTCTCACCGCTACCCGGTCGGTTTCTCCGGCGACTCGGTGATCTCCTGGCAGAGTCTGCACTTCCAGCCGTACTTCACTGCGACCGCGGCAAACATCGGGTACGGCTGGTGGAGCCACGACATCGGCGGGCACATGTTCGGGGTGAAAGACGACGAGCTGGCCACCCGCTGGGTGCAGCTGGGCGTGTTTTCCCCGATTAACCGGCTGCATTCGACGCTGAACCCGTTCAACTCTAAAGAGCCGTGGCGGTTCCATGAGACCGCGCGCCGGGTTCAGACCGATTTCCTGCGGCTGCGGCACCGGATGCTGCCCTACCTGTACACGATGAACCGCCGCGCCCACGAGGGCCGTCCGATCGTGGAACCGCTGTACTGGTCGCTGCCTAGCCAGGACGCAATGCCGCACCGGACTACCTTCAGTTTTGGCTCCGAGCTGCTGGTGGCGCCGATCACCACCCCGGCCGACCAGGCCACCGGGCTCGGCTCGGTACGGACCTTCCTGCCGCCCGGCCTGTGGTGGGATGTCTTCACCGGGGTCGGATACGACGGTAGCCGGCCAGTGAGCCTGCACCGGGATCTGGAATCCCTGCCGGTGCTGGCGAGGGCCGGCGCGATCTGGCCGCTGACCGGGCCTGACGAGCTGGGGGTGGGTAACCCGTCCAGCCTCGAGGTCCGGGTGTATGCCGGCGCCGACGGTGAACTGGTCCTGTACGAGGATGACGACGCCGCGACCCCGCAGGAGGTCCGGACCCGGCTAAGCCTGGACTGGGCCGGCGGTAGTTTCCGGATCGGCGCCGCCGAGGGCGACTGGCAGGGTGTGGTGGCCCCGGTGCGGTCCTGGAAGCTGGTATTGGTCGGCGCCGGCCGGGTGCCGGTCGAGGGGTATCCGACCAGCTGGGATGAGGCCACTGGGTCGTTGACCGTGGACTTGGGCGAAGTGCCGACCGGGGCCGGGCTGACGCTGCGGCTAGGTGATCTTCAGATCTGCCAGCCTGATCTGCGGCAGCGGTGGTACGGCCTGGTTGACCGGGCCCAGGTCCCGTTCGCCGACAAGGACCAGGCGATGGCCGCGCTGGCTCGGCCGACCCCGGCCGAGCAGGCCCGCGAACTGGTGGAACGCCCCATGGACGCTACCCTGCGGGCCGCGCTGCTGGAACTGGTCCTGGCCCGCGCCTGAGGGATCCTAGATTCCCAGGACTTCGCAGACCGTGACGAAGCGGTAGCCCTGGGCCTGGAGCTGGTCGATGATCGGACCGATCGCCTGCTGGGTGGCGCGGCGACCATGCCACGGATGCAGCAACACGATTGACCCGGGCCGGGCCTGGGCCACGGTCAGCCGGACCAGGTCCTCGCTACGCTGCGGCGCGGCGTGGGCGCTGAAATCCTCCACCGCCACATCCCACATCACCGTGGTCCGGTGGTGGTGCGCCAGGTACAGCGGCAGATTGACCAATTTTTTGCCGTACGGCGGGCGGAAGGTGATCGGACCGCGATACCCAGCCTGACGGATCGCGGCGTCGGTCGCTTCGATCTCGTTGATCACCGTCTGGTGTGAAACCAGCACCATCCGCCGGTGGCTCCAGGTGTGGTTGCCGATCTCATGCCCGCCGGCGACCAGCCGTCGAGCCGCATCCGGGGCCTGTTCCAATCCGATCCCGTTGAGATAGAAGGTGGCCCGCACGCGCCTGGTCTCGAGCGCCGCCAGGATCGGTTCCAGGTCGGCTGCGGTGGGCCCGTCGTCGAAGGTCAGCGCCACGACCTTCTCGGTGGTGGGTAGCCTGGCGACCAGGCGCCCGGCCACCTGCCAGGTCCGCGAGGTCATGGCTGTGAAGGTGCCGCCCAGCAGCCCCGCCACCAGCAGCACCAGCGCACCCGCCCAAACCCACCATCGCATCGGATCACCCTAGCCCGGCCCCAGAATCTCGTACCGGGCCGTGCCTATCCGTGGCGGCGGAAGCCTCCCTCCGTGCTGATCACCTGCCCGATGACCCAGGCCGCCTCATCGCTCACCAGCCAGGCGATCAGCCGGGCCGGGTCATCCGGTTCGCCGATCCGTCCCCCGGGAAAACGGTGCCGGATCGACTCGAGGGTCGTCTCGTCGAAACCCATCCCCGGGTCCAGGTAGCCGCTGTTGACCGGACCCGGGTTTACCGTGTTCAGCCCGATCCCCAGATCCGCCAGCTCGTCGGCGACGGTCTGGGTGATCCCGGCCAGGGCAGCCTTCGCCGAACCGTACGCGATCTCGCCGGGCAAGGGGCCGAGTTGTTGGCCCGACGTCATCCAGACCACCCGGGCCCCCGGCCGGGTCGGATCGTGGAGACGGGCGAAGGCCTGGGTAATCAACAGCACCGAGCGGGCATCGACGGCCCAGTGGTGATCCAGCTGCTCGACTGTCTGTTCCAGCAGCGGCCCGTCCATGCCGGAGGCGGCGTGATTGCAGACCACGATGTCGAGCGGGCCGGCCAGTTCCTGGGCCCGTTGCACCACCTGGCTAGGGGTGTCGGGCTGCGACAGATCCCCTGCCACTTCGTACAGGCCGGCGCCGGGTCCTAGCAGCGGGCGGATCTGCTCCAGCACCGCCTCCAGGTCGTCACCGCCCCACGGTTGGGCCTCGTCGTGGGGCCGGTGGTGGTGGATCACGACGCTGGCGCCGGCCGCGGCCAGGCGCCGCGCGATGGCGGCCCCGATCCCGCGGCGGCGGCTGGCTCCGGTGACCAGCGCGGTACGACCGGTCAGGGCAGTCAAGGTCGGCGTCATGGCTGATATCTAGCACAATGATCTGCTGCAGACACGTTCTTCTTAGCGACCGAAGCGGCGCTCCCGCTGGGCGTAAGACCGTAGCGCACGGAGGAAGTCGACCCGCCGGAAGTCGGGCCAAAGGGCCTCGCAGAAATAGAATTCCGAGTGCGCCGACTGCCACATCAGAAAACCAGACAGCCGCTGTTCACCGGAGGTGCGGATGATCAGGTCCGGGTCCGGCTGGCCGGCGGTGTACAGGTGGTCTGCGATCTGCTCGATCTCCAGGGTACGGGCCAACTCCTCCAAGGTGGTGCCCTTGGTCGCCTCCTCAGCCAGCAGCGAACGGAAGGCGTCCCGCAGCTCATGACGGCCGCCGTAGGAGACCGCGATGTTGACGCACAGCCCCTGGTGGTCCTCGGTGGCGGCGCAGGCGGTCCGCAGCCGCTCGGCGACTGTTTGCGGCAGCAGATCCAACGCGCCTACGGTCCGGACCCGCCACCGCCCGGAGGTCGCCAGCTCATCCACCAAGGTGGCGATCACGTCCAGTAGCGGGCCGAACTCGTCGTCGGCCATCCGGGCGAAATTATCCGTCGACAGCACCCACAAGGTGACCACGCTCAGGCCCACATCGTCACACCAGGCAACGAAATCTTTCAGCCGGGCGGCTCCGGCCCGGTAGCCGGCGACCAGCGGCTGGCCGGGGGCGTTCAGCCGGGCCCAGCGCCGGTTCCCGTCTGCCAGTACCGCCACATGTCGAGGTAGCCGGTCTGGGTCGAGTTCCGCGATCAGGCGTTGCTCGTACGTGCTGTACAGCAGCCCAGCCGGGTGCAACCGGTCGAGCCAATCCCGGATCCGCTCCCTGCGCGCCACGGCCCACCACCTTAGCGAGACGATCTTTTCTTGGGGAGTCCGGGCAACGAACCCACGACCCTGGTCTGACCATTCCCGGCCCGGCGTCTGATGAGGCACACCGCCGGGGCACCCGGTCCAATCAGCATCGACCAGTGCCTGGGGCCTCGGCCACCGGTCGATTGACTCTCAGCTCGGCCAGCGGGACCCGGGCCTCGACGATCCCCTGCCGCTGCCAGGTATAACTGATCCACAGCTGGTCTCCTACCACCCGGGCGCTGGGGTACGAGTATTCCCCGGCGCCGGTGGTAACAACCCCGGTGGCGTGGGCGGTGTCGGGGCGCCCATCGGATGTGGCCGGTGGCGGGGCCTCGTCGAGCGCGGCCCCGGACTCGACCGTGACCCGCCGCTGCCAACTCCGCCCATCCGAGCAGACCGAGATCACCAGCGGGCAGCGGGCTCCCCAGTTCTCGCGCGACGGGTTGTGGACGCAGGCGATCTGCCCGTCTGGCAGGTTCACGGCGCTGATTGCGGAATTGTTGTTGGGCAGGCTGGTGGGTTGCAGCGCCGGCCAGTGGTACGGGTCGCGGGTCTCGCAGCGGAAGACGGCCCCGGCTGTGGACCGGGCCAGGGCGACCAGCGCCCCGCCCTGTTCCACCAGCGCAGGCTGGATGCAGCCGGCGCCGCGTAGCCTGGTGTGGTCCAGCGGGATCGGCACCTGTTGCCAGCGTTGCCCGTCGTACAGGTCGACGAAGCAGTCCCAGCGGGGCGGTTCGCCCCATCGTTCGACCGAGCCCGGCGCGACCCAGACCCCGCCGTAGATCACCGGCGGGTTACGGACCGGGCCCCGGCCGCCGCAGTCACCGGGTACCAACGGCTCCGGGGTCGACCAGGTCCGTCCCCGGTCGGCGGAGCGGGTCACCCAGGTCGTCCAGGTCTGGATGTTGGGGCCTCGTCTGAAAAACAGCCAGATCCGCTGGTCTGGGCCGGTCTCGAGGACCGGGTTCCACTGCGGCGGCCCCTCATCCCAGAGCAGGTACGGCTCGTTGAAGCCCCGGCCACCAAGCCGTCGGGCGAGCATGATCCGGGAATCCGGTGCGCCCTCGTGGGCGCCGGCGAACCAGGCCACCAGGGTGACCTCGCCCAGTGTCAGCAGCGTCGAGCAATGGGATTGGGCCCGGCCCAGCGGATACATCGCCACCACCGAGCGGGCGATGCTCATGCCGGTGATGGTGTCCGCCGGGCCCGCAGCTCGCGGACTACGGGCAGTACGAGGGAGCCGATCCCGAGCAGCAGCAGCACCGCCGCGATCGGGTGGGTGATGAATCCGGTGGCGTCGCCGATCAGCATCGCCCGGCGCAAGTTCGACTCCGCCAGTGGGCCCAGCAGGAAGCCGAGCACCACCGGGCCGGCCGGCATCCCGACCCGCCGCAGTCCCAGGCCGAGGATCCCGAATAGCAGCATCTGCCCGGAGGTCATCACATTGGTGGTGGTGGCATAGGTGCCGATGATGCAGAAAATCAGGATGATGCCCCAGATCCATTGGGGGCGCAGGTCCAGCAGCTTGGTCATGCCCCGGGTCCGTACCAGGCTGACGACGGTCGCGACCAGGGTTGCCACGATCATGATGGTGGCGATCGTGATCACCATGTCGGGTCGCCGCTCGAACAGAGTCGGGCCGGGCTGGATCCCCCAGATCACCATCGAGCCCAGCATGATCGCCATCACCGAGTCGCCGGGGATCCCCAGCGACAAGGTGGTGGTGAGTGCGCCGCCCAGGGTCGAGCTGGAGGCGGTATCGGAGCCCACGAGACCTTCGATGGTGCCTTTGCCGAAGTCCTCCGGGTGCTTCGAGATCGCCTTGGCCCGATTCCATCCGATCAGGCCAGCAATGTCCCCGCCGGCGGCTGGAACGATCCCGATCACTACCCCGATCAGGCCGGACAGGCTCATCGGTTTGATGATCTGGCGCAGTTCGCCCCGGTTCGGCCACCACCGACCCAGCGAACTGATCGGGCGTACCCGGTGGGCATGGTGGGTGATGATCTGGTCGAGGACCTCGGTGATCCCGAAGAGGCCGATGATCAAGGCGATGAAGTCCAGGCCTCCGGTGAGTTCCTGGCTGCCGAAGGTGAACCGCTCGTCGGCGGTGATCGGGTCCAGCCCGATCGTGGCCAGGGCCAGGCCCAGCAGCCCGGAGCAAATTCCTTTGGCGACCGATCGGGACGCGATCGAGATGATGATGGTCAGGCCGAAGACAACCAAGGCGAACATCTCGTACGGACCGAAACGCAGCGCCAGCCGGGCAATCGGTTGGGCGAGGAAGATGAAGACCACCATCGACAGCAGGATCCCGACCGTGGTCGCGATCGCCGAGATCGACAACGCCAGCCCGGCCTGCCCTTTCTTGGCCATCGGGTAGCCGTCCAAGGTGGTGGCCACCGCAGCTGGGGTGCCGGGGGTGTTGACCAGGATCGACGGGATCCGGTCACCGTACTGCGCGGCGACGTAGATCGACAGCAGCATCGCCAGGCCCTGGGCTGGTTCCAGAGTCAGCGTGAATGAGGTCGCCAAGGCGACCGCCATCGAGATCGTCAGGCCGGGGAAAACCCCGACCAGCAGACCGATCCCCAATCCGATCGCCATGCACAGCAGGGCTGTCGGGTCGAGCAGGGCTTCGAAACCCTGGATGATCGGGTTCATAGCTGTACTCCCAGCAGGCGCAGGAAGACCAGGTACACGATGGTGGCGATGATGCCGGGGAAGAGCAGCAGCGAGCCGAGGTTACGCAGCCCGTACAGCAAGTTCAGGGCGATCAGGTAGAGCGGGCCCAGCAGCAAGAAGCTGACTCCGACCTGCCACAGCACCAGCACTACCGCAGTGATTACCACAGTGATCGCGGCCTGCACCCATCCATGGCGGGTTGCTGCCTCCAGGTCCCGCTCGCCGCGGCGGCCGGTGAGCGCGTTGAACGTCATCCAGCCGGCCGCGGCCAGGATGCCGACCGCGATCGCCGTGGGCCACAGCCGCGGATCGATCCCGCCGGTCTCGTTGCGGACCCGGATCGACCGTGCCCCGACTAGCAGGGCCACCCCGAACAGCAGCGCGATCGCCGCCACGGCCTTCTCCATGCTCGGCGAAGGCCGGGCGCCGGTGTCGACTGACGCCTGGCGCTGCTCGACAACTACCTCGTCGGCGTCGGGATCGCTCATCGCTACTTCTTCAGCAGTTTGGCGAAGCGGTCGAATTCGGACTGGGCGAAGGCAGTGAAGTCAGCGGCCGACTTGTAGACCACCAAATTGCCGGACTTGGTGATGATGTCGCGGTAGGACGGGGTCTCGACGGCCTTCTTGATGGTCTGCTCCCATAAGGTCTTGACCCCGCCCGGCAGACCCTTGGGGGCATAGATCCCGCCCCAGCCGCCGATCTCGATCGGGAAGCCCTGCTCGGTCGCGGTCGGCACATTCTTCATCTCGGGGTGCCGCTCGGAATGGAAGATCGCCAACACTTTGAGCTTCTGGTCGGCCAGGTGTTGCTTCACCTCGTTCACGCCGGAGGCTGCGGCGTCGACCTGGCTGGACAGCACCGCGGTCACCGCCGGGGCGCCGCCGTCGAACGGGACCGGCTTGACCTGGGCGCCGGTCTCGGCGGTCAGGCTGGCGCCCAGCATCTCCCAGATCGAGCCGGCACCAGAATTGGCGACCGTGACCTGTTTGGTCTTGGCTGCCGCCACAAACTCTTGCAGCGTGGTGTACGGGGAACTGGCCGGCACCGACAGCACGCCCGGACCGAGCATGATCTGGCCAAGCAGGTCGAAGTCGCTGGGTTTGATGTCGAAGTTTCGGCTGCCGAGCATGGCGATCTCGACTGGCCCGAAGCCGATCGTGTATCCGTCGGCGGGGCGGCCTTTCACGTACAACATGGCCGTGGAACCGGAAGCGCCGGGACGGTTTTCGACGATGATCGACTTACCGAGGATCGGTTCCATGGCGCTGGCCAGGGCTCGGGAGGCAAGGTCCGAGCCGCCACCAGCCGCCGCCTGGACGATCAAGTTAAGGTCTTTGGTCGGGAAACCGGCTGCGGCGGTTCCTGATGCCCCGCCGGTGGCGGTGCCGCGGGTGGTGCACCCAGCCGCGCCCAGAACAGTGGCGGCCGCGCCGCCCAGGAAGATCCTGCGCTTCATGACGAAACTCCTTCGTGTCGTGTTGCGGTGAGGGGTCAGTGGGCCGGGGCGGCGATCGTCACGGCTTCGGCGATCGCAGCCCGGGTGGCAGCGTCGGGCGGGTCGATGCTCATTCGGCAGTCGCCGCCCGCCAGGCCCTGGAGGTCGAGCCCGTGCTTGAGGTGGGCGATCGAGGGGCCCAGCGCCGCGACTACCTGCTCGATCTGTACCTGTGCCTGCGCGAGCCTGGTCTGGTCGCCGGCGCGGTAGGCCTCGCGGAAGTCAACCCACGGCTGGGGGCAGACGCTGGAGCAGCCGGAGACGGTCCCGGTTCCGCCGGCCGCCAAGATGTGCGGCAGGTCGGCGTCGTTGCCTGACCAGAGCTTGAATCCCTGCGGCGCCCGGGCCAGGTAGGCCTCAACCCGGGTCGAGGCCCGACCAGACAGTTTCAGCCCGTCGATACCGGCGTCGAGCAGCGGCCCGAGCTGGTCGGGGGTGATGTCGGTGATCGCGACGTCGGGGAACAGGTAGCCGTACACCTCGCCACCGCAGGTGGTCTTGATCGCCGAGAGGTAGTCACCGGTCGCGTGCGGAGAGGCTGCCAGATAGTACGGCGTGATCGCGGCGAACCGCTGCGCTCCGAATCGGGCCGCTCGTCTGGCCAGCTCGACCGCCTGTCGGGTGGAGGCGGCGCCAACATGAACCACGACCCGCTGCGGACCGAAGACTCCCAGGGCCACCTTGACCAGCTCGCTGTGTTCTTGGGGCGACAGGGCCGGAAACTCTCCGGTAGTCCCGGCCACGAAGACCCCGTCGATCAGGGCTTCCAGTCGTTCCAGGTTGGCCTCGAAGGCGGAGGGATCGAGCTCTCCGGCATCGGTGAACGCCGTGGTAACCGCGGACAGGATCTCGGGCTTCAACGCCACCGGTACCTCACTCATCGTTGACCGTCTACCGTTAACGATGAGTTATTCTAGTCCCCTCCGGACACCGACGCAAGAGAGGGTGAAAGCGACGGCAGCCGGGCACGGCATACAGTCAGTTCACGTGGGGGACGACCAAGGGAGGCGGCGATGGCGCGACGGCTGCGGGCAGTGTCGTTGGGCGACCAACTAGCCGAGATCCTGCGAGCCCAGATCGTCGATGGGGAGCTCCCGGCCGGTACCCACCTGGTGGAGGATTCCCTGGCCGCCGACCACGATGTGAGCCGGGGACCGGTCCGTGATGCCATCAAGACCTTGATGGCCGAGGGATGGCTGGAGTCGCGACGGCGAGGCTTCTTCGTCCGGGAATTCACCGCCACCGACATCACCGAGCTGTACCAGATCCGCGAAGCAGCCGAGCAGTTGGCGGCAGCCCTGGCGATCACGCAGGCCACCGCTTCGGACTGGCAGCGGGCCCAGTCGCTGGTGGTCGAGATGCAGCACGCCGCAGACGAACGCGATCAGCATGCCTTCGCGGTCGCCGACCTCGCCTTCCACTGCGAACTGTACGAATTGTCCGGCAATACCCGCCTACTGGCCTTGTGGCGGCAGTTTCAGCCCACCTTCGCGGCCCTACTCGACGTCACCAACCGTCAAGACGCCGACCTGCACCCCTCGGCGGTCGATCACCAACTGCTGCTGGACGCCGCCGTGGCCGCCGACCTGCCGGCCTTGTCGGCCCGGCTGGGCACTCACCTGGCCGGCTCCCGGCTGCGGATGGTCGAGGCACTGGCGAGGCGCCAACCGACCCAGACGACTCCCCGGGAATGAGCGGTCGTCAAGACCACTGGACCTGCCCACGCCTGGCCCCGGCGATCAGACTGGAGCTTCAGGATGGGTCGGGAATCTCCCGGTACACCTGGTCTAGTTCCTGGGCGACCACCTCCGGCGCAAACCGGGTCCGGGCGTAGGCCCGGATGATCTCCGGGTCATAGTCGGCCAGCGAGTCGACGAATCGGCGTAGGTCCTCGGCCACCGCCTCGGGGTTGGCGGCGTCAGTCAGCACCCCAACATCGGCGTTGACGAATCCCTCTGGTCCGCCGCAGCGGCTCGCTAGCACCGGCAAGCCCGAGGCCATCGCCTCGGCGTACACCACCCCGAAGGTCTCGAATTCGCTCAGCAGGACGAAACCATCGGCGCTGGCCAGCTCCTCGGCGATCCGGTTCCGCGGCAGGGCCCCGGTCAGGTTCACCCCAGGCACGGCCAGGGCCTCGATCGCGGCCCGTTCGGGCCCATCCCCGATCACGGTCAAGGTGGCGTTCAGACCGGGCCGCGCCAGCGCGTACCCGCTCACCAGCAGCGCCAGCCGCTTGCGAGGCGTGAAGAAGGCAGCGCTCACCAGCCGGGCCGGGCTGCCGGGCGTCCGAGCCTGGCGGACGCTGCGGAAGGCCTCTACGTCGACCACGTCAGCCACCACCCGCGCCGGGACCTGATAGTCACGTTGCAGCCGTTCAGCCAGCCAAGGGCTGACTGCGACCACCGCGTCAGCAGCCCGGTACGCACGCCGGGCGACGGCATCCTCGCCCGGCGACAGGGCCTGCCCGAAACGAGAACTGTGCTCGGTCACTACCAGGCGGTACCGGTCACGGGGACCGCGGCGGACCGCTGCCGCGAAACGTGAGAAATGGGCATGCACCAGGTCCGGTTCTCCTGCCAGAGCCTCGCGCAGCGGGCGTCGCGCCAGTCGCCAGGCGAACCGGAGCGCCTGCTCGGTGCCCCACGGGCCGACTGCCCCGACCGGGAGCGAAACCACCACCGCGGGCAGCCCCTCGACCTGGCTGTGATAGCGACCCAGCCGCCGCCCGCGGCGGGCGCTGCGAACGTCCAGCGCAACCACCACCACCTGGTGTCCGGCGCCGGCCAGGGCCAGTGCCTGGTCCACCTCGAACCGTCCCAGGGTCGGGTCGGCCAGTTCCGGCAGGCCACGCGCCACCACCGCCAGCCTCATGTGATCCGTCCTTGATCCAGCCACCACCAGCAGCGGGAGTACGTCTGGGGCGCCGGTGCGCGTCCCAGCGCCCACCAGTAGGGTCTCGGCCCGGTCGGCCCGAGGGGTGGGCCGGGATCCTCAGCCACAGTGTCTCCTTCCTGAGCAGTCATCCTGCCACGCCCGTACCCCGGGCGAACGCGCGACGCCCGGGCCGGCGTTACATGGCCGAAACAATCGCGATACCACTCGGCAACGGCTAGCTTCTAGGCTGGCCGGCGGCGCACCGGGCGCCACCGCTCAGGAGGATTCATGTTCCACAGCGCTGACGAGCTGCTGGCCTACGTCAAGGAAAACGACATCGAGACGATCGATGTCCGGTTCTGCGACCTGCCGGGCATGATGCAGCACTTCACGGTGCCAGCGGCCGTCTTCGGCCCCGAGGTCTTCGAGGAGGGCCTGGCCTTCGACGGCTCGTCGATCCAGGGTTTCCAGAAGATTCATGAATCTGACATGGCGCTGCTGCCCGACCCGAGCACAGCCTTCGTCGACCCGTTCCGGGCCTCCCCGACGCTGGCCTTGAGCTGCTTCGTGCATGACCCGATCACGAAGGAGGCCTACAGCCGCGACCCACGCAACATCGCCCGCAAGGCGGAGGCGTACCTGGCTAGTACCGGGATCGGGGATACCGCCATGTTCGCCTCGGAGGCCGAGTTTTACATCTTCGATTCGGTCCGCTTCGAGACCCGGGAAAACGCCGGTTATTACCACATCGACTCGGAGGCCGGCGCCTGGAACACCGGCGCCGAGAATGAAGCAGACGGCCGGGCAAACCGGGGATACAAGGTCAAATACAAGGGCGGGTACTTCCCGGTGGCCCCGGTGGACCATTTCAGCGACCTACGTGACGACATGGTCCGTCAGCTGCAGCAAGTAGGGCTGCAGGTGGAACGCGCCCATCACGAGGTCGGCACCGCCGGGCAGGCCGAGATCAACTACACGTACAACACGATGCTGCGGGCCGCCGACGATGTTCAGAAGTTCAAGTACATCATCAAGAACACCGCCTGGGAGGCGGGCAAGACGGTCACTTTCATGCCGAAGCCGATCTTCGGCGACAACGGCTCGGGGATGCATATCCACCAGTCGTTGTGGAGCAACGGCGATCCGCTGTTCGCCGACGAGGCAGGCTACGCCGGGCTGTCGGACCTGGCCCGGTACTACATCGGCGGCCTGCTGCACCATGCCCCGTCGCTGCTGGCCTTCACCAACCCGACCACGAATTCGTTCCACCGGCTGGTGCCTGGTTTCGAGGCGCCGGTCAAGCTGGTGTATTCGTCGCGGAACCGTTCGGCCTGTATCCGGATCCCGATCACCGGGTCGAATCCGAAGGCGAAGCGCCTCGAATTCCGCTGCCCTGACCCGAGCGCGAACCCGTACTTGGCCTTCGCCGCCTGCTTGCTGGCCGGTCTGGACGGGATCCAGAACCGGATCGAGCCGCCAGCCCCGATCGACAAGGACCTGTACGAATTGCCGCCGCAGGAGCACGCCCTGGTCGAGGAGGTTCCAGCCAGCCTGGACGCGGTCCTGGAGCGGCTCGCGGACGACCACGACTATCTGCTGGCCGGCGACGTGTTCACCCCGGACCTGATCCAGACCTGGATCGACATGAAACAGGCCGACCTGGCCGCGATCCGGCAGCGGCCGCACCCGCACGAGTTCGAGATGTACTACGACCTGTGACGACGCCCATCCGGTCTTGATGCGGCGCCCCGGCGCGGGCCCTGTCTCACGTGTCGGCTTCGGCCGGGGCATGCAGACCGGCCGCCACCAGCGGTGCCACGTCCGCGATCGAGTCCAGGATCAGGGTCGGCCGGTACGGGAAGGACCCGACCCGGTCCCGTACGGTGGAGCCGGTCAGCACCAGCACCGTCCGCATGCCGGCTTCCAGCCCGGAGACCACATCGGTGTCCATCCGGTCGCCCACCATCACCGAGGAATGAGAGTGGCCCCCGATCCGGCGCAGGGCGGACCGCATCATGAACGGATTGGGTTTGCCGACGTAGTACGGCACCCGTTCGGTCACCGCCCGGATCAGGGCCGCCACTGCCCCGGTCGCCGGGAGGGTGCCCCAGGCGCTGGGACCGCTCGGGTCCGGGTTGGTGGCGATAAAACGGGCGCCCGCCTCGATGAGTCGGATCGCCCGGGTGATCATCTCGAAGCTGTAGGTGCGGGTCTCGCCGAGCACCACATAGTCCGGGCTGCGTTCGGCCAGGGTTAGTCCTGCTTCGTGCAGGGCCGTGGTCAGGCCGGCCTCCCCCACCGCGAAACAGGACGCGCCCGGCGTCTGCTCAGCGATGAACTTGGCGGTCGCCTGGGCCGAGGTCCAGATCGCGGCCTCGGGCACGTCGATCCCGGACGCCAGCAGCCGGGCCCGCAGGTCACGCGGGGTGTAGATCGAGTTGTTGGTCAGCACCCCGAACGGCACCCCGCTGGCCTTGAGCGCCTCAATGAAGTCTGAGGCGCCGGGCAGGGCGTCCTCCTCGTGCACCAGCACACCGTCCATGTCGGTCAGCCAGGACACCACCTGGCCCTTCGCCAGCAGAAAGTCAGCGGGGGTCGTCACGGCCCAAGTCTTTCAGACCTGCGAACTCGGTGACCAGGTCCCGCGCCGCGATGATCAGCGCCGAGGCGGATCTTGGCGTACTACGGTGTCCCGGTGACTGTAGTGGTGCTGTCTGGCCAGACCCGTGGCACCCGATCGCCGACACCTCGAAGGCGATCGCTGGGTTGTGCCAGGAGCTGGGGCTGTCGGTGGAGATCCGCAGCGATACCGACCCGGCCGGTTGGGCTGACCTGGCGGGGGTGGAACTGCTGGTGGTGAACAGTGGCGCCGGGATGCCGGACCAGCCGCTGCAGCCGGACCCGGTCTGAGCGCCGGTGTACGAGGCGGTCGCCGGGTACGCCGCCGGCGGCGGCCGGATCCTGGGGGTCCACACCGCAGCCAACGCCTTCCCCGAGTGGCCTGGCTGGGCCGACATCATCGCAACCGGCTGGGAACCGGGCAGGTCAGGGCATCCGCGGCGTAGCCTGGCGGTCTTCCAGCCCGCCGAAGGCGCCGCCGATCACCCGGTCTTCGCCGGTCTGCCGGTGTTGCCGGAGGCGGGCGGGCCGGTGGTGGTCGCGTACGACGAGCGGTATTGGGGGCTGGTGTTGCGGGACTCGGTCACGCCGCTGATGCGTCATGAGAGCGCCGACACTTGGCACACGATGGGCTGGTGTGTCGGGGACCGGGTCCTCTTCGACGGGCTCGGGCATGACCTGCGCTCGTACGCCTCACCTAGCCGGCGGCGCTACCTGACTAACGCGGTGCGGTGGTTACTGGGTCTGGGAGACTGACGCGGTGACCACCGCTGCGGTCGTCGGGATCGGCGACATCTCCACCATCCACCTGCAGGCGATCGCCGAGACCAACCAGATTGACCTGGTCGGGGTCTGCGACAGCGTTCCGGAGCGGGCTGACCGCGCCGCCCAGGAATGGGGGGTGCCGGCCTTTACCGACCACCAGAGCCTGCTGCGGCAGGCCCGGCCGCAGGTGCTGCACATCACGCTCCCCCACTATCTGCACGTCCCCGTCGCGCTGGACGCATTGGCCGCCGGCAGCCACGTGCTAACCGAGAAGCCCCTGTCGCACACGTACCAGTCGGCGCAGCGGCTGGCCGAGGTGGCCCGGGACGCCGACCGCAAGCTGGGGGTCTGCTTCCAGAACCGGTACAACCCGACCTCGCTGGCGCTGCGCCAGGCCTTGGTCAGCGGCCGGTACGGGGCGGTGCGGGGGGCCCGGGCAGCGGTCTGGTGGGAGCGCGACCAGGCCTACTACCAGCGGGCCCCGTGGCGGGGCCGCTGGGATCAAGGCGGCGGTGGGGTGCTGATCAACCAGACCATTCACACCATCGACCTGCTGTGCTGGCTGCTCGGCGCCCCGCAGCAGGTGGCCGGCTGCGCCGCCAGCTTGGACCGGCAGCCGCCGGTCGAGGTGGAGGACGCCGCGAGCATCGTGATGCACCACCCGGGCGGGGTCCGCAGCATTTTCTTTGCGACCACTAACTACACCGGCAACGCCCCGGTGGAGATCGAGGTGGTCTGTGAGCGGGGGGTGCTGCGGATTAGCGACGGTGAACTGTCTGCGGTCGCGCCGGACGGTTCTGTGACCACGCTGGCGGCCGATGTCCAGGCCAGCGGTGCCCGCAGCTACTGGGGCCGGGGTCACCAGCTGCTGATCGAGGACTTCCACCGGCGGTTGGCTGATCCGGAGCCGTTCTGGATTGACGCTGACGCGGCCCTGGTGAGCCTGGGGGTGCTGCGGACGGTGTACGTGCAGTCGGGCCTGGTGCCGGAGAGCGACCGCTAGGTGCCAGGGCAGACTCGTCACGGCGGTACGGCTGCGATTACCCTGATCATCGCCCTGCTGGCGATGCTGGGCCCGTTCAGTATCGACACCGTCTTCCCGGCCTTCGACACCATCAGCCGCGAGGTGGGGGCCTCTCCGGCGTTGATGCAGCAGCTGACCAGCGCGTACATGCTGTCGTTCGCGGTGATGTCGTTGTTCCACGGGCCGGTTTCGGACGCGGTCGGCCGCAAGCCGGTGATGGTTGTCGGGCTGTTGGCGTACGCGGTGGCCTCGGCGATGTGCGCGGTGTCGGGCAGTTTCTGGCTGTTGGTTGCGGGCCGGTTGTTGCAGGGTGCCTCGGCTGGGGCCGCTCAGATCCTGAGCCGGACCGTGATCCGTGACCTGTACGTCGGGCCGGCTGCGCACCGGATGATGGCCCAGGTCTCCATGATTTTCTCGATCGCACCGGCGGTGGCCCCGGTGGTCGGGGGCCTGGTGTTGGGGGTGGGCTCGTGGCGTTGGGTGTTCTGGGGTCTCACCGGCCTGGGGCTAGTGTTGGCAGCTGCGGTCGGATTCGGGCTGCCGGAGACCCATACCAGTGGCCGGACCCGGCTGCGGGTTCGGCTGGTCTTCGCTTCGCTGCGGATGGTGCTCACCGACGGCCCGTTCTTGAAGCTGGCGGCGGCGTCGATGCTGGGTGGGGCGGCCCAGTTCAGCTATCTGATGGGTGCCCCGATCATCCTGGTGCATCTGCTGGGCCAAGGCGAGCGGGACTTTTGGAAGCTCTTTGTCCCGTTGGTGTCCGGGATGATGGTGGGTTCGTTCTTGTCGTCGCGCCTGGCGCACCGGGTCCAGCCGGCCCGTCTGGTCAACGGCTGCCTGGTGGCGCTGCTGGTGTTGGTCTCGGCGAATGTGGCCCTGGTGGCTTCCCCGGTGGGTTCTCGACTGCCGTGGGCGTTGCTGGTCCCGCCTCTGATGGCAACGGCCTGGTCGGTGTGTTTCCCGGTGTTGCAGCTGCAGATGCTGGACCGGTTCCCCCAGCATCGGGGCGCGGCGGCTTCGGGCCAGTCGTTCACGATGCTGCTGTTCAATGCCGCCTTGACCGGGATCCTGGTCCCGTTGACCGCCACCTCGATGTTGTCGGTTGCCGCGACTAGCGCGGCGATGGCCGGCTTGGGTGCCGTGTTCTGGTGGTGGTATCGCCGCTGAAACCGGCTGGTCGGGGCCTGTTTGTCGACTCTGGGTACGCTCCGTGCGTTCTGCGGTGTCCAGCGAGAGGAAGAAGTGGCTGTGAACCGTGCCCGGCGCCGGGTCCTGATGATCGTCGGTATCGGCGTCGCGTTGCTCGTGGCGGGGCTGGTGGTCTTCCAGCCTTGGCTCTTGTTCGTGAACACCACGGTCAACGACCGCTTGCCGACACCTGCCGCCGGGGATCAGCCGGCGGCCTCTTCTGCCGCTGCGGGGGCGCCGTCCGCTGCGGCGAGCAGCCCGGCTGGGCCGGTGCTCCTGGCTCGTGGCCGTTTCGTCTCCCACGAGCATGAGACCACCGGTACGGCCGGTGTCTATCGGCTGGCGGACGGCAGCCTGCAGCTGGTGTTGTCTGATCTGCGTACCTCCAACGGCCCGGACGTGCGAGTCTGGCTGAGCGCCGGCCCGGTTGTCGAGGGCCGGGCCGGCTGGTACACCGCCGGCACGTACGAGCACCTTGAGGTGGCCCCGATCAAGGGCAACCGCGGCAACCAGGTGTACCCGTTGCCGGCCGGCACTGATCTGAGCCGGTGGCGCTCGGTCGTGCTGTGGTGCGAGGACTTCAGCGTCTCCTTCGGGGCCGCCGCATTGGCCTGATCTGTGCCGGGTGCTGGCGTGGTTCAGCTGGTGTAGCCGACCACTGGCCCTGGCTAGGACCCAGACGCGGGTGGGGTTGGGTGTAGGCCTAGGACGGTGAGGTAGAGGCCGGCGATGCAGATCCCTCCTGGCAACGCCCCTACGATGATCGTGGCTGTGTTCATCACGTACCCCCTGCCATGGTGTTTGTTGTGTTAGATGTCGCGGACCACGACCAGCCGGTCAGCAGCCGCCAGCTGAGCAACCGTTTCCGCTGCTTGTTTGTTGTCGATTTCGATGCTGAGGAACCAGGATCCGTCTTGTGTTTCTTGGGGGGTAGACAACAAGACCGCAGACGTCACTGGCCCTCCTGGCTCTTCACTACTACCGATTTTGATGAGTCTCAGCCTGGCTCCTGCCGGGATCTCCCGCGACGGGATCCTGCCGATCTCGAGATGCAACCCGACCTGGGTCTTACCAGACGCAAACGCCGCCGGCCCATACGAACCCGCTGTCAGTAACGCCCCCCGACTCAGGCCCATCACAGCTACTTTCCCGACCACGTCCTCCACCAGATCAGCCGACACAGTCTCAAAATCAGCCGTACCCGGAACATCCACAACCGCCAGATCATCCCGCGTGATCGTGGCACCCGGATTGATCACCCGGGCAGCCATCAACACCTTCCGAGGCGCAACAGTCACATAATAGAAACTCGCCGTAGCAAGCCCACCCACAAGAGCCAGCAACACCCCCAAGGCAACCAGCTTCGGACTCCGCCGACGCCGCAACGGAAGATTAGCAGGAGGAGACCAAAACGCCATCAGCA
>ERZ772764.8-NODE-8-length-178692-cov-12.411846_pt1 | contig 178692 bp, 180 predicted proteins | sample MGYA00512163_ERZ772764 | MGnify/ENA primary metagenome ERZ772764 (study PRJEB29015, sample SAMEA2737903) | human oral metagenome | biome: human oral; feature: human-associated habitat; material: dental | place: China | collected 2094 ... | reverse complement strand
GAACCTAGAGTTGAACCTAGAGTTGAACCTAGAGTTGAAACTAATGTAAAAACTAAGACACCTTGGAGTGCTCCTAAAGTGTCAGCAGGTGGAAGCGGAAATGGAAACAACGGTAACAACAATAATGCTGAATTAGCTTCAGCAGAAGCAAATACTAATTTTAAAGGAGGAAGAAAAATGGCGAAACAAGCCGACATAGTAAATCTAGTTTTAAACGTAAAACTAGCAGATATATCTGAGTTCTTACATAGAGAACTAGATATAGAATTTAATACAACTCTTAAGAGCTTCGAGCCCGGAAGAGTTATGGACCAAGTGTCAGATAACGAAAGAGAAGCTATGGATGAAATAATCCAAAGAATCGTGGCATTTGGTGAAGACGGAACTTATTTAACTACAGTTCCAGCAATTACAGTATCATCATCTTTACTTAAATCTCAAATAGATGATGTAAACTTAGTAGGAATTGGAATTAATCAAGAAAAACCATCTCTTGCTAGATTCCATTCAAAATACTGTGTTCCTCATGTAGTTGATAGAACTGGTGGGGAATCAGACGTGTTCTTAGATACTGCAACTGTAGTATCATTAACTGCAATAGGACTTCTAGGAGAAAATGTCTTGAGAAAAGAAGACATTGTTACTAGAAATTCTAAATTCGCTGTAGGTATTACTTACAACGATAGAGATGGTTATACAGTAACATTCACAAACAAAAACTACAGAAGAGTAAGATAATAAAGTTATGTGTGGGGTTTCCCACACATTTCTTTTTTGCGAAAGGAGATATAATAATGCTTACAAAAATATCAGCACTTTTAAGTGTGATAGGAAGTTTATATGAAACAGGTGAGAAAATAATTACGAAAGGAAAGGAACTTCTATTTGGTAAGAAAGAAGAAGTATCTCCTGAAAGACTTATAAATCATATGTCTTCTCAGGAAAAGATACAGTATGATACTACATTTAAAATGTACTCAAAAGATGAGATAGTAAGTGAATGTCTTGCGAAAGTAAAAGAGGAGCTGTTTATGAGCTTATCTTTAGAAGAAGTGTACTCTTTAGTTGTAGTGTCTCTTTCTAAAATTGTGAGAAAGTTACTAACTATATCACCAATAAAGATAGGAGGAAATGTGAATGTTATTATTGAAAGTGAATCCGAAAGAGAAGATACAGAAGATAAAGGTTCAAAATATATTATCTACAATGGATACGAAATATGAATTTGAATATGCAAATGAGGTCTATAGCACTAAGCCATTTTATGGGGCTATAATAGGTGCAATATGGTCTATGTGTATAAATGAAACAAATCAAGCTATAGTAGGTATAAGAGATATATCACTTTACGATAAGCGTATCTTTATTATAGATGATACTATGAAGTTTATAGATATGTGTATATCTGGAATTACAGCTATGCTGTCACTTATGTATAAACACGAAGGAACTCACGTTTGGAGTTTCTATCTTGTATGCTTTCCCGATATAGTACAGCTTATTTTGTGGAAAGCACTATATGAGTTTATATACTTTTCAAGATATGCAATTTATCCACCATATAAGGAAGATATTAGAAATCCTAAAAGTGATGGTGACAAGATAAGAAATGTAATTATGTGTATTTTAGATGGAGTTATAAGGAATAAAATGGAGGTGATAGGAGATGAACTTAACAGGGAAAATTGTATCGTTAAAAGAAAAAGAAATGATATATAGTGTGTATGAAAATGATATAATCTCAAAGATATCAGAGTTATGTAGTGAGTATGGGGATTTAGCTGATAGCATTGTAGAAAAGCTTAACTATGTTGTCAAGAAAGATGATGACCCATACTACAACCCTTTACTTGAAAGGGGAATTGCAGCATTTGCTATGTACGACCCTGAGTTTAACGAAACTGATTTCTGGTCAAGAGATGAAGTAGGTGGATATAAAGAAACTTTAAAAGATGCTCTTAAATCGAGCGGATATTATATTCCAGATACCGCTGATATGGTTTATGTTGGTATAAATCAAGATGATATACCACACGGTTTAGTATCAGGACAAAAGGTGTTTGATGAATATACTGATTCTGAATATGTAATTATAGATGATTTATGTCAAGCAAGCGATGACGGTTTTAATATATGGACAGGACTTACAGTTTATATAGATGAACCTCAAACTCTTATGAACTTCTTAGACGTATTATATGACGAGTTTTTGGATGCAGTTCTTGCGAAATCTGATAAGTACAGACACGAAGCAGCGAAATACTTACCATTTACACTCGTATCTGAGTTCTTCTTTGAACCTATGTTTTCAGTATCAGGAATTATGATATCTTATCTATATAGTGTATTTGGTATAGAAAAGGAAGTAGAAATACCAAAAGCATATAGAAATGCTAGTTTATATGAAACATTTACAAAATACACTAAACTCGATATGGTATCTGAAACTCTTTTGCGTTCATATATAAACGGAGAAGAAGCACCAGAGAATATATGTAATGTATGTATAGCAATACTATTTAAGAACTATTTGAAAGAGAGGTTTGTATGAAAATAAACTTACCACTTGTAAATACATCAAAGGTAAAAGAAGTAATGAAAGACAATAATGGTATGGACGGACTTACAAATATCATAGAAGATAATCTTAAAAGATATAATCTTTATAAGATATTTAGTATCTTCGACTTTTATGAAATGAAATCAGCTCTTATAGAAGCCGCTGACAATACTGAAGGAGTTTACCATATCATTATATTAGATGAGAACGGGTTTACTGAATGGATAGATTACACAGAAGATTCAGTAAATGATTTATATGCAAAATGGGAAGGTATCATAAAAGAAGATGATATAATAGGAGATGCGGAAGGATATACAAAAGACGATTTAATAGCTAATTTATATACTATCCTACGTGAAGACTTCGGGTTTGATATGTATATAGAAGAATATGCAGTGAATATAGGACACGGAGTTAGAATAGAGTCTCCAGATAATATATACGACTTCGCTTATAGATATGTGTCGTCTTTATACAAAAACCAAATTGATATGATAAAAAATACAAAAGATGACGGAAGACTATCTACTTGGCTTGGAATGAATGCGGCTGGACTTCTAAATGAGAATAATCTCATAGAGGATATAGTTCTTATAGACTTTGATATATCCGAAGTTAAAAGAGAATATCCCTATGAGATAGATATGCTTGCGTATAACGATAGGTCATATGATATGTCTGATACTTATATTTATCTTCTTAATTATATCCTAAAGGCATCTCACGAATTTGTGAAAGGAATCCGAAATGAAACTAACTAGAAAAGGTGTAGGAACTCGTTATATTCGCACAATGGATAGTCCTGACTGGTATGAAGATACAATAAACTACGAAATCGAAAGACTAGAAAAACGTGAAGTAGATACAAAGATAGGAATATTCTTACACGAACATAATGCAGAAATAGTTAATGTCTATATAGATGATACCAAAAGACTTATAACTGATGTAGACGTTTCTGATATGGATTGCTTTGAATGTCAGAAGATGTTTATGGTAACTGATGAGCTCTTAGTCGAGCTCATCTCATATCTTAATAGCGAGAAACTATTATATAGAAATGAGTCAAAGGAACTTATAGAGATAAAAGCTAGAAGTATATATTATCTAATAGATAGAGTAGGATTACTTCCTTATAATGAGGAAGTATCAGTTTTACTCATTTCATTTATGATAAAGGGGATTGATAAAGGTGAAGTTAAATAGTAGAATTTATAACATTGAAAGAACCGCCACAATGAGAAATACAATAAGAGGAAGAATGACTGTAGATGACGCTTTAGAGTATTTCTTTGAAAACGATACAAAAATGCTTGAAAAACTCATCGACGTTTATAACTACAATATGAAAATGTATCATATATGTAGCGAAGATACAGACAATATCTTAACTGTAGAAAAGTTAAGAGATATGAGAGTTGCAGCAAAATTTAAAATAGATGAAGATGTACAAATACACAGATATGATAGACTTAAATATGCAAGACTTTGTGATATGCTTCTTACTTGTATAGCTGATGTAACTATGGTAGAAAGTCTTATAGATTTTATGCGTTCAGATGATGCTATGAGTATAGAGTCTATGATATTAAATGGCGATTTAGCACTTGAGAAAGCTGTAGAAGATGACTTTGTAATAGATGAAAGTTTCGGTAATGCTTATTATCCATTTACAGTTAAAAAGACTATAAGACAATGGAGAGAAGATTATATGACAGGGTTTGAAGAAGACTTGCCGTCTAAACTTCTTGAAAAGATATATGGAAATGATGAGTATATAAATGTAGATATACAAGATGAAAAGAAAGCAAATACAACACTTATTCTTCTAACTATGAGTCTATCTGTCGCATTCAATATACTGTATAAAAATTTTGATTTAGAAGATGACTATATAGGATTAGATGAATGGATAACTGCTTGTATGGATTCAGATATGATACCTTCAATTCTGTATAGATATTGTGTAACAACAGCGGTCGCTCATATTATGGATTTTATAGTTCATAATATATCTTGGATAACTAATGCTTTATTTATATTCGCTCAAGACAGCAAAGCATTTATAAAGTTCATAGATGAGAAAGTTGACGGACCATATAATAAAAGTCTTATAAAGAAATACTTTGATATAGTAAAGAAAGATTCGGTATAGGAGGTGTGAAATGGCAGACCATAAAATACCTGTAGGTATATGTCTTAAAAGAATATCTGATTTACTGAATCTTAACTGGGGTATACACAAACCCGGTACTGTAACTTCTATAATACTAGATTTCAATTCAGCTCTAAATACGATATGCAGAATGGAAGGACTACAAGAGTATGGTCTTGCTAAGTTCCTATCAGAAGTCACAAATATGATAAGAGATTTCATATCAGGAAATCTCGATAAGAAAATCTATGTATTATATACAAGGAAAGAAAATAAGACTTATCTTAAGGAGAAGTTAGGAGCTAAGTATCTCGACTTCTTCTACGATAAGCGTCCTGAAATATCAGACACAATAATTAATATGTATATAGAAAAGCTTGAAGAAATGGGGAAAGTTTCTAATATAAAGGTAATAGACTGTGGAAAATTCGAACCGTCTATTGCAGCATATCTTATATTATCCTTAAATAAACACGCAATAGTTTATTCTCGTTCTAAGATAATGCTAGGACTTATAGGAAGTGGTGGAACATTCTGGGACGGTACTTTTCTATATAGAGAAGGTATAGACCCAATAGATAACGCATCAGTTAAAAGAACTAATGCTAAGTATCCATTTCCTACAGGACTTCCCTATTCACTATATCCATATTATATCTGTATGTATGGAATACCAGACCACGGATTTAAAGGAAAAGCCGGATATGGTTCAGTTAAATCAAAAACTTATCTTGAAAATCATCTTCAAGATATAGTAGCTGGAACTGATGAAGAGTTTGACTACGAGACGTTTAAGTATATATCACCATCTGAGTTTTTGATAAAAGTATCAGGAAAAGATGAAGATATAAGAATGGGTCTTGTAGAGCTAAGAGCTAAATTATTTACTTAAAATATGGGTCAAAACCCATATTTTTTATGGTCAGAAACATTTTAAGTAGTTAAATTTAATAAAACAAGGAGGTTTATAAATGATAGAAAGATTAAGCGAATATGGTGCAAACGTACTTACAACTGTCGTACAAGGAAGATTCAGACAAGTTGCAAGAACTCTTGCTACTGGAAAAACTTCACTTATTAACGCTGGAAATAATAATATTATTACGTTCCCAGTTATAGTGTCTTCTGATATTCCAGATGATACAGCACTTGATATTGCAAAAGATATAGAAACAAATTTAGCATTTGCGACTAAAAACTTTATAGAAGGTGATATATCTCGTGGAGCATTTGACGTATCTATTACAGCTATTATGAGTTCTCTACCTTTTAATAGATTGAATGCTGGTACGTTTGATGCAAGAGACCCTGTATCACAAGGTTTAGTTCTAGGAGCAACTATGGGAGCAGTATCAACTGGTTCTCCTTACGCCGAAGCTGTAAGAAGAGCTGGAGATAAATTAAAAGCAAGAAATCTGTATGCCGAAGCAAACAATGATATTCAGTTTGTAAGAGATGGTGGTACAACTCCTACTATACTATCAGTAAAGATACCTTATATTACGGGTGGAGACAAAAATGAAATAAAAGACGTTGTAGTTCAACTTGGATTTGAAGGTGTTGTAAGAAAGGTTGATGTAGATGAGCTTGTAACAAGAGTAGGAAACTTTGATAGTAATAGATTCTTCAAAAACTTTATAAAACTATCAAAAGGTGAAATTTCATTTATGGGAGATTTCCTATTTGAAATGGATAGATTAAAACTTGAAGCTAAATCACAAGCTACAGCTAATAAGCTTTGGAAGACTTTAGAGCTTTACAATAGAAAAAGAGATATATTTGTAAAATCATATCCTTTTACTACTTTTGTAATCTCAGATGAAGCGGCTGATAGAATCAAAGAAAGATACACAATAGATACAAGTAATGAAAGACAAGTAAAAGCTCTTATGGATAGTTTCTTTGCATTTGCTTTCTATGAAGTAAATACAGGAACTGGAGTTATAAGAGTTATGAAAGACGGAGATGCTATATTTAAAACTTGTACTATCGATGATATAGTAAGAACTAATACTAAACTTGATAGACAAATAAAAGAAGTTATTAAAGCTGGAGGTGGAAGATAATGGGTATGATAGATATAGATTTAAAAGGTGAAATGGATATATATTCAGATAATTCACTAAGAGATAAGATATTTAGATTATATACAGAAGCTGACGACCCTCAACTTAAAGACTTTCAAATAGGACATCTTGCATTTATGGTAGGAGAAGGTATAGACCCTAATGCAATAAGAAAGATGGGTTCGTCTATTACTCAGTATAACGAAGCTATAAAAGCTATAGATGCTTCTGCTGGTAATATTAAAGCTATGAAGAACTATGAGGATATGAAAGCTATTCTAAACGGTTGTAAACTATATACAGAAGCTGTCAAGAAATCTAAGTATTTAGAAGAAACTATGAATTTAATGGAGCTTTTAGAAGAAAATGCACCTCACTTCCAAAAAGCTTACAAGAAACAATATTCAATGTTTGCTAAAACCGTTTATAGAGGACTTGTAATGTCTTTAGTTGTCGAATGTTCAGCTCTATCTATTACATTCGTAGCAGTTCAAGCTGATGCTAAAGTAGATATGGATACATATATAGATAAGACTGCTGGCTGGAAAGATTTATTCAGAAGAACAGCAGATGTTATAAATGATAAAGATATGAAGAAGTTAATAGCTGGTGCTGGAGTTGAACTTAAGGCGGAAGCTGTAGATTACTATGCTAAGTCTATCGCTAATAATGCGACTTTATATTCTGAAGTATCTTTACAAGACGTAGCTTTCTTATTTAAGTTAGGAGTTGCGAAACTTGCATATAAAATATGTGGACTATTTAGATTCTTAATCTATATGGTACTTGTAGGAAAATACACATTAGAAGCAAGACTTGCTGAAATGAAAAATGTAATGGCTTATTCACAAAAAGACTTATCAGCTAAGATGAAAGATGATGATGATGAGAAGTTTATGAATACTCTTGTTGATATGAGAGTTGATGATATCAAAACTGGTGGAGATGCTGAAAAAGATGTATCTTCTTTAAAGATAAAAGAAGTTGAAGAAGGTAAATTCTCTTTATAACATATGCGTAGCTTAGAGTTAGACATTGAAATCATTTCCTTTAATTCATATCGTATCGGGAAACCGATACGATATTTATTTATATATTATTAAATGTGAATATTCACTAACTAACTATTAGTAATCTAAGAGTATTCAAAGGAGTTGATAAAATTGTTATTAGAAGAGAAGAAAGAAGGAATTTACTTTAAGCTTTTTGATATGGACAAATATAGAGAGCAAAGAGTAGCAGAAGGAAAAGACTTCATGATAGATTTAGATTTTGATTTTCTTAAAATCTCTATCGATGAAGACAATAACACCGCTCTTATAACTGAGGATACAATATATTCAGCTAAAAGATTCGGTCCACAAAAGCATGAACCACCTATAGTTCAAGCTTATCGTTATCAATGCAAATGCGGAGCAAAGATAGGAGCAGATAATATTGGAGAGTATTGTGTAGAATGCGGAACTACAGTTAAGAAGAAAGACTTTCCAATGGATACTATGGGTTGGATAAGACTTCCTATGAGAGCATTAACTCCTCTAGGGGTTCAGACATTAAGGCGGTTTATGTCTGGTAATGCTAAAAGGGAAGGTAACAAATTTGACAAATTAATACAAGGTAAGAAGCCTTTTAGTAAAACAGATGCTTTTTATCTGTATGATAGATTTGAAGATATAGTAAACGAACACGTTAAAAAGCCAGCTTATAGAGAATGGCTTTTAAAGAATAAAGAAATGTATTTTATAGATTGTCTTCCAGTTATCTCAAGAAGATTTAGAAGATTTATGATAACTAAAAATGGGGACGTTCCTGTTATACAAGCAGATGAACTATCTATAAGATACACAAATATAATATCAGTTGCGAAGCTATTTAGAACGCTTCCTGTAACTGAAAAATCAATGCAATTCGTTGCAAAGCACTATTATGAAAATGCGGAAGCTTTGTATGAAAAACTAGCATACGAGCTTTCAGATGATAAAGAGAAAACTATAAAGGGTGAGATATATTCAACTAAGAATACATTTTCATCAAGAACTCTTATAGAACCAGACGCAAGTATTAAGCTAGGAGCTGGGCAATATTGTAGAGTAGGTGTAGATATTGTCCGTACAACACATAAAGAATTTATTATGAAATATTGTATGGACAAGTTAGGTATGAGCGTTGCGGAAGCTGATAGAATAACTAATCCAGACTACTTTATAACTAAGAAGCAGAAAGAACTTATAAGATATATTGTAAAGACGGAAAGATTATGGATATTCTTTAACCGTCCACCTACAATAGACTTCTCAGGTATTATAGCACTTGAAATTTATGATATATGTGATGAGCCTATAATATATGTAAATCCTATTATATTAGGACTTATAAGAGGAGACTTTGACGGAGACACAACTTCTAACTATGTATTACCACCAGCATTAAGATGGAGAATTTCTATGGTATGTAATCCTAAGAGATATACACTTTGGTGGGACAGAAGTATAAATGGAGCTTATGGTGGAGTTAATGACCAAGTCGTTACAGCTTGTATGTTCCTAGATGATAAAGGTAATCCAAAAGATGTAGAATTTCTAAGAAAGATTAAGAAGAAGGTGGAAAGATAATGAGAATTGAGTCAAGACCAACAAAGGTAGAAGGACTTATTCGCATGTCCTCTTATCTTGCAAGAGAGATAATCCTAGACCCTTATAGGGTTATCTCTTATCCTTTAACAGCAGATGCCCATTATGAAATATTTTGGGCATCTTTTGTAAGGAATGAAAATAATCTCGATTTATATAAAGTTGTAGCACATATACACCCAGATACATTAGTTTCTTATATATGTGATTCAGATTCACCACTTTCATCACTTGTAGCCTATGCTATACAAATGCACGCTATGCACACTGGTAAATCAATTACTGCTGTATTTGAGGAAATGTGCACACTGCTAAAGGCTAAGTATAGTATGGGTATTAAAAACTGGGGTATACAATCTGAGATGAGATACTATTTTGAACAAGAAATGGAAACGGTTTTAGAATACCTTGAGATAAAAGCTTGGTTTAATAAGTATCGTGGTAATATGAGTGATTATCTATTCTACGAGAATAGAAACGAAGCTTTAGATAATAAATATAAAATTTATAGAAAGGAAGGAATATAAATGATAAGAAGAATTGATAGACTGACGTATAAGTCAAATGTAGAGCTTATAGAGCATATTAAATCCCTAGACCCAAAGGATAAGCTGGATAAGATATCTATGCTCTCCCTTTTGATACATAAGCCTTTAGTGTATCTTGCTTGCTATGACGAAAAGACAAGAGGAGTTGCACTTTTAGAAGCCTGTCTTGTTATAAGAGAAGAAGAGGATACTGATTCTTATGAAGAAAGAATTTATGAGTTCCTAAAGGTTCTAACTACAGAAGAAGTAAACTTCACACTACTTCAAAATATATCATCTGCTTGTGAAGCTGAGCTTGAAGAAACTGCTTGGGTTTTAAGAAATTGCTTCACAACAGTATCACAAGGACTTGCAAATGATATTAAAAGAACTTTAAAGGATTTAATTCCTCAAAATATAATAGAGCCTGTACTCAAAGAAATAGATAAGCAAAATAAGGAAGCTAAAGATGCACTTAAAAATGTATTACATCTTACTGATGAGGAAGCAGAAAGAGTTCTTTATATGTCAGACGAAGAGTTAGAAAAAGAACTTGATTGTAATGAAGATGAAATAGATATGGTGATGAAAACTATTAAAGGTAAGAAATAGTGGGGTTTATCCCCACCTTATCTTTTTTGAAAGGGGATATTATGTATAGAAAGCAAGAAGCTTATGAATATGATATACATAAATGTAATATATCGGTATTCTTATCATTAGGACTTATAGATAAGGCTTTATATGATAAGCTATATAAAGCCGATAGACTTGAGAGACAAATCTATATAGGAAAGTTAAGAGGAGCAAACGAAGGTTATACAGAACTTTATCAGAATAAGGTTAAAGAGGCTGTAGAGCTATTTAAGAAGAATAATAAGTTAAGCAATAAAAATATCATAGAGGTAGCACACGACGCCGTATGGGTTACTCACAAGGTCTTAAATCTTAATATAGATGATAATATTAGATTTGTATGTAAACGTGCATCTACTTCTAATTTCTCTTATGGTAAAGTAGTATTCTATATTGATAGTATTATGGGTACTTTCTTTGTAAGAGGGATAACTGGAGAGAGTATATGGTTTTCTAAGATTAAAGAGTTTATGATGTATGCTGAAAATGATGAACAGAAAAGACTATATACTGTACTTCATAAATTCAAGAAAGATTATTTAGAAAATAAACTAGATAAAGAGTTTTATAAACCACTTATAGCCAATAAAGCTAATAAGGATTTTATAGAGCATCTTATAAGAGATTTAATAAAGTAAATAACCTCTCCACTAGGGAGAGGTTATTCTTTTTTATTTTCTACGGAGTTTCTATGAAAAAATTAATCACAAATCTTAGTCAGATGTAATTAGACTTTTCCTATCGAACTTAGATTAGGACACCTAAAAATCAATCAATTAAATTTAATATCAATTTAATGAGTGACGTGCAAAATGTGAAACCAATAGTCACATCTTAATGTTACTTAATTCCTAAGTCTTTTTTGCACTCCTCTAAAGTTTCATATATAAGTCTTTCTAAAGCTCCTGCTTCTATTACAGATGATACCTTTCTTTTTATAATAGATGTAGGAGACATGCAAGCTTCTGCTCTTACTCCTGTTTCTATACCTACTGGCATAAGTTCATCTGGAAGTATCTTAGAAGTTTCTCCTTTTAAGGCATTAAAGTATGTAACCTTATCTGAGTGAGATACTTTAGAGTAAGCACGTATAATATATTCTATTACTACGTCATCTCTATTTATTTTTCTATTAGCAACTTTAACCCCATCTTCTGTCTTTGTAGGTTCTCTGTTTAATAGTTGCTTTTTAAAATTGTCCATATTAAGTTCTACAAGTTTCGCTTCACCTCTTGCTTTATAGATTTCCTCTACAGTATCAACAAACTTACGAAGGGACTTACTCATAGTAGACTTATCACAAGCATAATATACATTTATTTCTTGTATAGTACCTGATACACCTGCTTTCTTTTCTTTAAGTAAAGACTTGTCTATAGCTTCTGTATTATTACCTAAAAGCTCATTTAGAGCTTCATCTCCACTCATCATTACATATGAGAATAATATGTCGTTTGCCGCTACTTCTCCTCTTAAATTAGTTTCAGCGTGCTTTACGATAGTACCTTTATCTAAAACTATAGTCTTTGATTTAGATACATAAGATGCAAGTTTTTCTGTAGCTGATTCTGATAGAACTGTAGCATCTTCATAGTCTTCAGGCATAGCCATAAATACGACATTCATGTGTGTTCCTGTACAGCATATAGGTTTTCCGTCAAATTCTTTAAACATGAATGAATTGTATGCTATTGGGTCATTTGCTTTTAGTTTTACACCTTTTCTTATATTCTTCATAAGTGTCATATCGTTTGCTATATATTTAGCTTTAGCACTATGTCTTTCAGTATTAGTAAGTCTGAAAGCATCATCTGTACCGTCATCATATTTTACGAATACGAAGTCTTCATTTACATCAGTTACAACTCCGTCTTTTTCCATATAATGACAAAACTCAGGAGCAGCGTGTCCTATCATCTCATCATATCCATTTGAGACATTATTTATAGTAGGGTGAAGTATTCCTTGCATATGTCCTTTTTGTTGCATATTCATATAAACCCGTTGAGCATCGTCTTTATTTGTAGTCCCGGGAGTCATAAGCTCAGTTGGAGATAACATTTGCTTTGCTGATAGCTTATCTACATCTTCATCACTTTCTGGAGCAACAAGATAACCACGAGGAGATATTATATTAGGGTCTATAGGCGTTCTCTGAACTATTCCTATTCCACCTGAATAAACTGACGGCATAGCTCTCGTTCCTGCCGATGACGGGTCTATAATACGTTTTTCAAGTGTATATCCTCTATCTAGGTTAAGTCCTGATAAACCTTTTGTAGTAACTTTAGTTTGACTGTCAGCTGATACCATAGGATTCACAACCGAATAAGTTTGAACGTTTGCTTGTTCAAATATAGCTTTCATTACAGCATCTCTTTGAACTTCAAATCTTGCAACTGTAGAACCTCTTTTCTTTGCTATATGATAATCAGCATAAGCGTCAGCCAGAACCTTATACATTACAGCCGGTATTATCTCCTCACTTCTTATTCTATAAAGTCTCATATCACTATCTCTTTGCTTTATATCTGTAGCAAGAAGCATATTAGCATACAGAAGAACGTCTATAAATGTAGTGGGGAGATTATAATGCTTTAGAACGTCTGTATTTATAGGGTCAACGAAAAGCATTTCAAATGAAGTCACATATAGTGGTAAGTTACCATTTCCAATAGACGCTATAAGCTCAGCTGTTATTCCTTTTTGCGGGTCACAGAAATCAGCAAATTTATATGGAGATAAGTCAAAGCTATTAAGTCCAGAAAGAAGCGTCATATGCTCTATATTATTAGTAGAGTATTTAACCCAGCAATCTTTAAACTCTATCAAATCTTCATGTAGTACATCTATTCTAGGTTTCTTATCAAATATTATCTCGTGGTCTACACCAGTTCTTTCCAAAACTTCATCGAGTCCATTTGTATAGCAAAGAATAAGTATTGTGGGTATCTTTCTTGACATTATCTTCATAATAGAATAAGCAACTGTACTATCTTTATTTATTCCATTTAAAATGTCAAGTTGTTCTTCTTTTATATAATCTAAGAAGTTTCTTATAAACTCTCCTACAATAGACGTAGCTATAATATCTTCTTTCGGTGATTTAATAGTATCAAGAGCTTTTTGTAGTATTATAGGTTCGCCATCTAGCTTACCTATAAATAAAGCATCTTTACTATCAAATGTATCGCCAAACTCAGCCTTCATATCATTTGAGTCAAAGTATATAAAGTTCTTATCATCTTTATATATCTTTGTGATTATCTTAGATATTCTATCAAATTCTATAGTCTTTTGTATATCTGTCTTTTCTTCAATTCTTCCAAACTTAGTGTACTTAACCTTAGAAGTTAAATCTTCTTTTTCAAGTTTTGAATACCATCTTCCGAATAAAGACTCATATCTTGTTATATATTTTCCTGATAGTTCCATAAAGGCTTTATTATAGTTAAAGCTCATCATTACAGAGTCTCCAAATTTCACTATAGGTTTTACTATTCTTTGAGATTGAAGTTCAACCCAAGTACCATTTATAAGCATCTTATTACCATTTACTATTTTAGGTAAGTGAAGTGATATATTATGTTGCTTACCTTCTGGGTCTTTAAATGGCATTCTAACTAAAGTTCTTGCATTGAATTTATTAGAAGCATCTTCTTCCTTTATACCTTGTGAGTACATAGGAAATTCATTTACTTTAGAGAAATGATTAGCAACCGATTTAATATCTTTATTTCTTACTTTATTTTCATAAGTTTTATTAAAGTTCATAAATGAGTTAGTTCCTATGTCATCTAAAGCTTCTACTTCATTATAAGAAGTCTCATCAAGTTTTAAACCTTCTACAGATTCAAGCTCATCTTCTACAGTTTCACTTTCTTTTATTTTTTGTAAGTATTTCTTTTCTTTAGCATTATAGACTTTAGTTTTAGCAAGTCTTATATCTTTCATTCTTTTAACGTGGTTTACTATATCCTCAGCATTTACTTTAGAACCTACAATAGAACGTCCTATAGATTCAGCAAGTTCTATTTCTTCATCAGTTGATTTCTCATCAGTAAGCTTTGCTATAGTCTTAGAAGCTACTTTATCTTGTATATTTTGTGCTTCTTGTTTTGTGGTTTTAACTTCACGAACTCTTATATTATCAAGCTGTCCATCTTCAGTTTTACCTACAACTACCTTATCTTTCTTAGTATTAAAAGAAGGAGATATAATACGAAGTATCTGCTCAGTTTCTGCTTGGTCTATTTCATCTTCTTTTATAGCGTCCCCTATAGCATTTGCTAAATCTTCATCTCTTAGGTTTTTCTTCTCTTTTATTCCTAAGTCTTCGTCTCTGTCAAGTCCATGTAAATCTTGCATATTGTCATCATAATTACGCTCATCGTCTTCAAGCATATCTTCAGCAAGGAAACCTTCTCCTCTTAACTTACGAAGTGCAACAAGGGTAGCGTCTATTAGCTTATCTTCCTTTACAGTATAAGCTTCTGAATATAAAGTATTAAATATATCAGAAACTAATGGATTTTGACATTCTCCATAAAGTTTTCCTTTCTCTCTTTCTTCTATTTTAAATCCTTCAGCATATCCAACTATTACAGTTTCTTCAACGTCTAGTGTAGACATTCTGAATATTCCTTGCCTTGTATAGAAGATTAGATTTACTTTAGATGATTTCATAGATTCTATAAACTTATCTGGATATAGTTTTAAATAACAAAGTAAAAGTGCAGCATTTGAAGCATTTCTATCTTTATATAAAAACTGTGTATATTTACCTTTCATCATAGGAATCTTTACATAATCAAGAGGTATAAGTACATACTTTTGATTATAAGTATCAAATGATTTAAGTTCTTCAAACATCGAATCCATGTAAGCTAAGAATCTCTCTTCTGTCTTTAGAGGTATCTTATCTCTTATTATTGTCATTCTAGCTTCTGAGTTTGATATAAAGTTATAGTTTCTAAAAAGTCTCCAATCGAATTTAAAGTTCTTTAAAAACTTAAACTTACTCATTATTCTATTTTTAATAGAGTTGTATTTATATTTTTCTCTTATAGTAAATGTACCTACTTTAGTATAAAGCATCTTAGGTTGATAGAAGCAATAAGTTTGCTCCATAGCTATTTTATTGAAGTTTACTAAAGCATCTTCTAAAACAGCATCAAACTGATAAGGTTTATCTACTAAAGGGTACACCATATTATACATATTGTATGGCTTTACATTAAGTCTATATTGTTGACGACCCATGTGCCAAGGTTTTAAATTCTTTAAGGTATTCATACGTTCCTCCTTTTAATATATGAGTGGGCATCATCTGAACTCATCAGTTTCCTGTAAATTCAGATGATAATAATTCTATAGCAATATTTAATATCTTTTCAAAGTTTATAAGGCTTGAGTCTACATTGAAATAACGAAGTATGGCAAGTCTAACTCCAAACGCTTCAGACACTATAAGTCCTACACATATCATAATGATATAATACTTATATCTTCTTACAACATGGTCTTCTGATTGTATCTCAGTTTTCTTTATATCTGTCTGATTATCATTCTTGGCTTTATCATTATCCATCTTCTTTCCAAATAATCCTAGAACTTTATTTATTATACTTCCAAAGAAATTGAACATAATAAACTCCTTTCGCCCACTTATTAAAAATGTTTCAAAACTGGGTGTTTAGGAACATTTTTGTGATATTTTATATATTAAAAGGAGGTTTTAAAATGTCAGAACCTATTAAGATAAATTACTTAATATTTAATGAAACTATGGAAGTTAATGATTCTGTCGCTTATATAGCAAACTCATATATTGCTTACTATATAGAGAAGATGACAGGTAGAGCTATAAATGATAAGGTAGTTACAAATATAGAACCATTTATGCAAAATAAGAAAAGAGGTAAGCACCCACGTTCTATTTTAGAGAAAACTCACCCTACACTATCTTTATCTTATATGCCAGATGATGACCCTACCGAAAGAGCACTGTCTACTTCTCAGCTTACAACTCCTATAAGGTACTTACCACCTACTATAACTGGAGATAAGCTTTTAGAAAATAGTGATAAGACTGACTTATCTAAAAATATAGAAGTGATACTACAGTGGTCAGATACTGAGCTTAATTGCGATGTAGCTGTTGTAGAAGAAACTTATGCACTTCAAACTAATTCTCGTAGAGCTTGGGATACACTATTTGAAAAGGATAAGGAATACTCAATGTTTGCTGAGATTAAGTTTCCTATATCAGACGAAGTATTTAACTTTTGGTGTGATACCTTTAGTTTAGACAAGAATGATTTAGATGCAGTTTTAAAACATATGCAAGAAAGGTCAGATACTAAACTTACAAGAGAAGTAAATCATCTAAGACAAAGAGAGCAAATACATATAAGAATTCCTATGGAAATATTGTTTGCATTTGGTCCTTCTGATATAAGAACTGACAATGAGCAGGACTATACAGCAGGAGCTTATATAGTTCATAGGACTTTAAATCTAAGATACAACTCTCCACGTATGTACTGGATAAATCCAAAAGAGAGATATCCTTGGCTTCATATTGATACTCCTAAGATGATAGATAAACCCGGAGAAATAGAAGTAGATAGAGTAAATGATACTTATACAAAAAACGGTGTTGTATTTACTGCAAGAGTACACAAAACTGTATTCTTTGAAAAAGATGTATTTGTATATACTCTACTTCCATTTATGGACGATTGGTTTCCTTTCTTAGAATGGTGCTTTAAGCAAAAGATACCGTATTCAGACGCTATCTATATTCTTATAAGAGAAAATAATAAAGTAGAGCAATCTTCATCTTATGTATCAACTGATAAAATAGCTATATCTTATAAAGAAGAACTTTTAATAAAGCTTTTGGATAAGAATATGGTTAATAAATCATTTGACGTAAAGATATATATAAACTTGATGCTATTTGAAAAATTCAGCGAATATAAAGAGCAGTTTATATTTACCGATTACGAATCTATCATAGATACAGCAGATAGAGGAGAAGTTAAGTTATCAGACGAACTTCTCGCAAAAATAAACGGATAATATATAATACTCCCACAACGGGAGTATTATATATTTAATCTAAATTCAAAAGAGTTTTTCTATACCTTATAGCGATTAACTTAAAATTTTAAGGAATAACAGATAGCAACAGAAGACAGATAAGGTATAGAATCTTAAGTGCTATAATTCAAAAAGGTGTTCCTAAAATACAAGAAAAATATTATGTGGGAGTTACCCCACATAATACTATCCCCGTAAGCATCTATCATATAAAAAATTTAAAGGAGGAACTGTAAAACGGTAAGTTGGGTTTTAAAAGTTCCTATTACTTTTGTTATCTAAAGACACCGTTCTTTATAATTGCTAAGAACTTAGAAAGGTCATCTAAGAATGTAAGTGAAGACGGAACATTTTCGTTCAAGTCCTCTAAATTCTTAACACTTGGGTCATATTCAAGCCTTATAGCATTTCTTTCTCCATGTATCATAATTTGCATATTCTCAACAGCATACACAGATTTTAAATGATGCTCTGCAAGTATATCTTTATATTTCTTTTGAGATATTACTTCTTCTGAGTTTATGTCTATTCCTTTTATTTTATCAAAGATAAAAGGATTGCTACGAGATATCGTTATCTCAGATGAGTAAGCTAAATCTGTTATATACACTATAGCTTCTCCTGTACCCTTTAAAGACATAGCAATAGTCTTTCTTATAAGTTCTTCGGCTCTTTGAGGTAAGTCCTCATTTCTCTTCAAAACGTTTTGTTCTAATGTTTCATATAGAGGTTGTGGAACACTACCGTCTAATGCGTATATATTTGAAAACGAATAAGCATTAGAATCCTTACTAGGTCTTGTTCCAATAAGCAAAGTAAATCTGTCATTTTTAAGCATTATAAATCATCTCCTATTTTATTATTTTTGATTTGAAGTTTTATCAGGGTTTTTACCCTTTTGTGATTCAGGTACATTATATGGTAAGAACTTATCGTATGATTTTATATGTAGTTCAGTTACACATCTTCCTTTTGCCCACATATTTGTAACTCTTTCTATCATACAAGTACCCTTTCTATTATCAGCTACATAATTCACAATCGTATAAGGCATAACGTGGACTGGAACATCATCGAGTATTACTACACCTTTAAAAGACGGATTTTTATTATCCTTTGTGATACTTCTAGTTCTTCCAGCATTTACCTTAACTGTAGGTGATATAGTTTCCTTTTTATTTTGAGATTCTTGAGATTTAGACTTTTGTCCTGATGAGTTAATAGTATATTCAACTGGACGCATTATAGCATCGAGTGTTATCTCATCTTGTATCATACTATTTTTAAATACATTATATCTAAAGTGGTCTTCGTTTAAAGATATACCGTATAATTGTAAAGGTTTATTTTTAGCTTCATATACATTTATATCTATCTTATCGTCTTTCGTTCCTTGCATAACCTTATTCATACCTGTATCGTTCTTTTCGGTATTTAGTATATAGCAAGTTCCGTCTTCTACATAGACATTGTATTTAGATTTATAAACCCCGTATTCTCTATCTATAAATTTTAAGAAGTCTAAAAATCCTTGTGCTGATATGATACAATTTTTTACAGGAGTTTTATTATCAGGCGGTGCCATTGCAAGTTTACACTTATTCTTTCCTTTACATACGTCGAATGCGTGTTTTATTATATCTTCTACTTTCTTACCACTTCCAATATTTCCAGATACTACTCCTTCTTTTGTAAAGTTTAAATCATCAAAATCAAATAAAGCTATATTAAGTTCATATACATTTTCAACTCCTATAGCTTGCTTGTCTCCTGTTGCCTGAGAAGCTTGCTGAGCCGTTTTAAGGACAGTTGAGTCAACCTTAGTCTTATCTACTATACCTGTAAACTCTCCTTGTAAATAAGACGCTGTAACGTGTACGGGTGTCATATTAATCTCACTTTGTCTTGCAGTTATATCTATTGTAATCGTAACAGGAACGAAAGGTTTATCAGGTGCAAGTTTTGATACTATATCATAATAGTCTTGTGGAAGAAGTAAAACTTTAAGTATCCTTTTCGGATACATATAATTTAAGAAATCTCTATCATAAAAATAAGACAGCACAAAAGCATCAGGTATTTTCTTATCAAGTATTGATACTGTAAACTTATACGAGAAGTCCATTTTAGTTTTATCTCCTACAAGATTTGTAGCTGTTAAAAAATTCATTTTTTGTGGCATTTAATATCACCCCGCTATCTTTAGAAGTATATACATTGTAATTGAAGTAAAAAACCATATATCTAAAACTTTTATCGCATTATCTATATATGGCGATTCCATATCTCCTTCAAGTCTTGTCAAAAGATATGCACATACTACTCCAGCATAGAAATAAAATGATATTTTTATTGAGTTCATTACCGTAATTTCAAGGGGGGTAACCGGAGCCAAATTCTCAAACATATTCCCAATCCTCCTTTACACTTTACAGTTTGTAAGCAATCCATTTCTAATCTTTATATCACTTTTAAGAGATTCACTAACAGGAATTATCTTTCCTAATTCTTCTAATACATTATCTACATCTTTTATACATAACATATCAACTATTTCCCTCATAGCTCCTGCTGTTATTTTTAAACTTCCTTCTTTAAATACTACTTTAGGAATATTATATATTTTAGATGATATTGTATTATTAGTATTCTTTAAATCCATATTCCTACCTCCTTTTACATTATTTAAAGTGATATAATCGTCATATTCGTGTTCCATACGATTTTAAAAACTTATTTATAGAATTATAATTTATAGGAGGTTTTAATATGCAAGAAGGTTATAAAGTACCCACATTTATGTATCCACAATTATTTGAAAATGAATTTATGTTTAATAGAATAGCTTACTATTTAAGAAGTATTCATTTTGATGATTACTTTACATTATGGAATAAACTGGATATAAGAATAGTACATGATAAAGATAATTCCGATTATAAATATCCTTTAGAAGATATTAATAATTATAGGGATAATTGGATACAAATAAATGGAGAAGTGAAAGATGACCATTTCTATATATCACAATATGAACTTGTAACTACTATTATTACTTGGTATATAATGCACTCAGTTAATAATACTTTATTTGCAAGAATATATAAGTTTTACTATAAGTTTAAAAGACAAGATAACTATAAACTTACTAAAGCTGATTACATACTACCAGATAAGTATCATACTATTGTATCTAATATATTAGATGCTTTAGGAATGAATTTAGAAACCTATGTAGAAAAGAAAGTAAGATACCTTTTATCTACTACTACAATTTATGATAATAAAAAGTAAATATATACTCCCATATCGGGAGTATATATTTTTAGAAGAAAAATTCTAAATAAGGCTGAATTAAAAACGAAATATTACTATTACATTTTTGACATACTTATCTCAAATAATATCATTTATTTTGTTTATATAAGTATTTACATATAGTATTACTACTACTGTAACCAGTATCGTATGGCTCGCCGCAGGCGGAGTAGGCGAAGCCGTTTCTTTTTTGCTACTGCAATATGTTGTTTATAATTTTTTATATTAATTAATAATCCATTTAGGATTACTATTTCTGTATATTTAGTAACATTTATATTATATTTTTATTTATTCTTTTGCCTTGGTCGATATTCCCACCGTTGCCATTAGTTCTTGCTCGTTCCTCGGCAACCCCTAACCACCCTCCACTCCTTGCCTTAGGGGCACCGGTCGGGATGGTTTGGGGTTCCGCTCACGCTTCAGCTCCTCGCTCTGCTCGGACAACAACCAACGTCAAGGTTGTTTTTTACACAACAGTGTTTCCACTTTTTTGAAAAAAGTTTTTTAATAAAAATAAAAAGTATTGTAACTTGAGAGTTTATGAACATTTTCGTATAATTAAGTTTAAAGGAGGATAATTAATATGAAATGTAAGGTAGTTTTAAATATTGATATAATAGGTACTACTAAGTATTTAAGTAAAGAGGATAAAGGTATATTTATATCAAATATAGTAGAAGGTGTATCATCACATTATAGAAAGCAAGGTAAGAGTGTAGAAACTGAAATAGGGATATATAACGGACATCCTTTTAATAATGATATTACTATTAGAATAAGAACTGAGAATGAGATAATAGTAATAGGTAATCATAATATAGAAAAAGCTGATATTACTTGGGATGCTAATAAGACTATACTTGAAAGATATAAAGCTCATAATGATTTGAGAAATAATGGATATGAGTTATTTGATGTGAATGTACTTATTACTGATATGAGTAAAAGAGAGAATGAACAAGCAATAACTGATAGTGTTATGGTTCTTGATAGCTTATCTATACACCCTGAAGGTAATAATGCTAAAGTATATACTTTTGTATTTGATGAGCTTATATATAAGATAGTAATGAAAGACGGTAAACCTGACCATCACATAGAAAGTGCTAAAGATGAAACTTGGGTTAAAAGAATAGCTCAAATAGTTCATTATTTAGATAATATAATAAATACATACGAAAAGCATAAATCTGTAGAAGATTATGATAAAGAGATAAAAGAGATATTCGGTAAGATTGTATCTCTTGATAGCTCAGATGGACTATGTATGGTTACTATGTAATTTTTAAAATTGACTAACAAGATAAATGATAGCATAAACATTTGGAAAAATTGTTATCTTATTACTCATGTAGAAATCATATAATACCTTGGGTGTCCCACTTTATTCATTTAGACAAGGAAAGAGAATTACGATAGAGGTAGTTCTCTTTACTTTCTCTTCTAAGAATCAGAATCCTCTTTAAGTGAGAAGATTCTTAATTACTTTTTTGGATATCAAAGTATGATACCCCATGAAGAAAACTTAATAAAATTTAATTAATGACTTAGGTGTCCTATTGTGTGGAGCTTTGAGCTCCACCCCTCAATTTAACATTTATATGGCTATTAATAGCCATGATAATGATTTTATCAAGGTTCTCTTAGGTGTCCTATTCTACCACTTGTGAAGAGAGCTTGAACTATTTGGTTCAAATTCAACTAACAAGACACATCTCGGGTGGGCATATGCCCACCTTAAAATATGCACAACACGTATTTGAAATAATTTCATCCTTTTCGGTTTGAATATTATATCACTCGTACTTAAATTTATGTAGATTATTTAGGTGTCCTTTTATACAAGTTATTTAATAATGTATGACATTGGTAGGCGAAAGCCTACCTAAATCTTTTATTACAATATTAGGAACACTTCTTTGAGTTGAAATGTCAATATCAATATTCATTGGGTGTCCCACATCTTCTTAAATAACTTTTTGTAAGTCGATAATATTCTTTATATTGTCTTCTCATAAAAGTTATCTCCGAAATATTTTGTATTTCTAAATATATGTGTGGGATATCCCACACATATATTTTTATTTTAATAATATATTGGTTCTTTAGTAGTTCTACCTTTTTTATTTCCGTTTCTTGATTCTTGCTCTGCTTTCTGTCTTTGTTTCTCCATCATCTCATCTCTAATCCTTATAAATTCTTGATTATGTTGAAGTAGAGCTTCTATTTCACTCATAGGCATTTCTGCTAGAGTTTCATATGAATACTTACCTTCTAAGATGATAACGACATTATGTAAAAAACCTATTTGCTTTCTTCCATCTTGTGAGACAAAGAAAGAATCAATAGCTCTAAACCCTCAACCCTCGAAGAGTTAATAGCTTTACACTTTTCATTAGGACAAGACCAAGCTCCAGTATCAAGCTCTATTCTCTTTCTTATATATTCCTTTTCTATAGTCTTTTCTATTATATCCATAGTAGACTTTTCTAAAGATAGCATAGTTTCTATCATTAAGTCCACTCCGTCTTCATCACTATCATAAGAAGCATCTAAGAATTCAGGATTATCCCAATTATCTTCTCCGCCTTCAAATGTGAATATATCTACCTTTTCTATATAAGACAAGATTACACAAGCTGATACAGTTTTCATAATCTCATTAGATTCAAGATTTGCTAAGAAATCAAACTTAGTATCTATAGATTGGAACTTGAATTGTTCAGGTATCATAGATGCAAATGATTCGCAAATATATGTCTTTATAGCTTGTCCTAGTGTACAGTTAGCAAGTAAAGACGGATTAGATAGAGTTACTACAACTCTTGCATCTTTATCTTTTACTTCTACTATCTTATTAGCTAGCGATTTTTCTATACACTTACCAAAGCTATCAGAAGGGTTATATTGAGCTTTTACATCATCAGGTATATCTTGTATAGCCTTTGTGAATAGTTTAGGTATATCAAGCTTTATAGTTCCTTGTGTTCCACATTTTTCACATCTTACACCATAAGGAACTTCTCCTATAGTATTTGCATAAGCCGCTGCTAAATAAATGTATCCTAAATCGTCATAAGATATATAGTTCATCATACCGTCTACAGTTATCTCATCACCGTCTGAGCACATAGGATTTGACCTTTCAAGTATAGCTTCCACTACTCTTTTCTTAGCCATTATATCTTGGCTCATTTGAGTTAAAGTCATAACTTCATTTATTATCATAGGTTGATGAATTTCAAATACTTCAAGCATAAGATTTGAGTTAGGTAGGAATACTTCTACCTTATTTCCTCTTTTTTGTCTTGAAAGTAGCTTCTTAGCTTTTGATTCCTTTGCTCTTCTATAAGAGTTTAAAGGTTTATCAGCATATTTAATATACACCTTTTTATTAGCATCTAGCATATCATTTAGAGATTTTTCTACTAATTCATCTTCTTCCTCTTTAGTTAAGTCTTTACCGTCTTTATCTATTACTGTAGGGTTAGGATTATTAGATTGAACACCAGAAACAGCTGAGTCGACTCTTACAGTTTCATCTACCTTTTTAAGTCCACTATTTGTAACTTCTTCATTCATATGAGACATATCTATATTTCCATTTTCATCTACTTTATCTTTCATATCTCCTACAGTTCCAGCTTTCTCGTCTTCTATTATAGCTTTACCTATAGATAGAAGTTTAAGATATGGAAGTTCATCTATTTCAGCATCTGTATATCCGTGTCTTCTTAAAGCTTCTATAGATGCAATAGCGTCCTTTTCTGTATACTTCATGTATAGATTTTCAGCACCTTCAAGTTTCTTATTCATATCTGCTATTTCTTCTTCATTCATAGCAGGAATTATTCCACCACGTTCTGATAAGTTTGCTACTCTTTGCATACTAGGTATAAATTTAGAAGCATCTTTTGGGTCAAATACTTCTACATCATCTAAGCTCTCACTTGCTGGAGTATTAACGCTTACAGTATTCTCACTTTTAGTTTCTTCACCAAATACTTCGCTTTCTTCTTTAATAGGAGTTATACCTTCTCCCTCTTGTAACTTCTTACCATATTCGGCAAGTGTCATTTTTTCTTCCATTAATTATTCCTCCTTATTTACTAAAATCTTTTCCATCTATTATATTAACGCCTATCTTTGTATCATAACCGTCATCATACAGTTTTACAACCTCTCCAGTTGCTAGCATTATTTCTATAACTGTAACGGATTGCTCTCCTGTTATATGGTCAGTTGTAGGATACACAGTAGTTGCTGTTATTGCATTATGATTGCAATATAGTGCTATTTGTTTTTTAAGGTCATCAGTTTGCTTCATAAGAGACTTTCCATTCATTATAAAGTGTCTTCTTCCATGCAAATCGTAACCCATTTCTGGCATCTCGGGTATAGTTCCCGGCACCATTACTATTAAATTTAAAAGAAAATTTATAATGCCACGAATATCCTCGTAGCGTTCATTTTTATTAAATTCAGATAAACTCATAGGAGTTTCTATATATTTAATCAAATCTTTCTGTGGTATTGGAACAGCTTTCATTTCAATGCACCTCCTTTAAAAATACCATTTACCCAGCTGTTTTAAAACATTTCGTTGAGAAATAGGGGTTTTGTCCCGAAAGGAGTTATATATGACTGAGAAACAAAAAGCGTTTTTAGAGCGTAATAAATATAGAAAAAATATAGGTAAATGCGTCATCTGTAAAAAGCCTACTTCTTGGAATGAAGAGAAAGGAAGATACAATAGATTTTGCTCAGATGATTGTGTCAAGAAGTATGTAGAGATAAGAAATAAAAGAATGCTTGATAAATATGGAACTACCAATCTTGCTAGTATTCCTGAATTTCAAAAGGATAAACTTATGGCTAATAGAAGTATAGCTAAAACTTATACGTTTAAAGATGGTGGACAAAAGATAGTATTATCAAATATTGAATACGGAATACTCGAATACTTAGATAATAAAGGATATACTTCAGAAGAAGTAGAAGCACCAGCTTCTGTTGTTATTCCTTATAAGTTTGAAGGTAAGAACTTAAATCATATTCCTGATATATTTGTAAAACCTTTAAATCTTATAATATCTGGAAAAGACGGACTTGATAATCCTAATATGTCTCCACACTTTATAAAGGATAGAAAGAAGAATATCGCTATCTTTAAAGAGATACTTGATAACTGGAATTTTAACTACGTTCAAGTAGAAGGAGAAAAAGAAGTAAAAGCACTCGATTCCACTTTTATCACCATAGAGAAACTCATAAAGAAAGGAAGAGTTGTAATACCACCAAGAATAGACTTCGCTTTACTATATAGTGAAGGTTGGTTTACTCCACCTAAATACGCAAAAGAATTTGAAGGAGTTGAATTTCCAGCATTTATATTAGGTTCTGGAGAAAAGGATAAATACTTTGCTCTACCTATAAGAAATGTAGAAGATGGATTTGCTTTCTTTATATTTCCACCAAAGGGATATATGGTTACAGTTAATCTTATGAGATATATAGAAAGCGATAAGGTTCAGGAAAATATAGAAGTATTCTATTGTAAAGGTGCTAAGATGACATACGATACTTTTAAGGATAGAACCGAGAAAGAATCTAATCTTTATATAATATCAAAGATTATCTTAGGTGAGAAGTTTGTAGAAGAGCACTCTATAGAAGAATGGATTAAAGCTCTTAAAAGAAAGTGTATTCACGAAGATTACAAAAAGGCATATAAGAAATCACAAGAAGCTGAAGATGAGCTTGATAAGATAATAGAAAAAGATGCTAAGAAAGATGGTGATAAGAAATGAGTATATTAAAAGAGATAGCTGAAAGTGAAATCTTTAATCCTTTAAGAACGTCTACATTATATTCAGAAGCTGCAACTAATAATGGAATGGTTCCGATATATGTAATTCTTACATCAGGTTCTTCTTGGATATCTAAAGTTATCAAAACCTTTACTCGTTCTAAATACTCTCACGCTATAGTTGCTATGAATTATTATGAAACTGTATCTGTAGGAAATACAGCTAAAAATAATGGTGTTGCTGTTGAGAGTATATTTGAGTTTCCTGAACACGCAAGAGACCAAGATATGAAGATAACTCGTAGATTTATTCCAATAGATACCTATGAGAAGATGGTTTACAATATTGAGCAATTCAAGCAAAACTATAAAAAGGTATCTTATTCATTTGGAAAACTTGCAAGATTTGCTCCTTGGATACCTAAGAAAAGAATAACTAAATATGCAAATGAAACTTCTTTTATATGCTCTGAGTTCGTAGCTTTAATACTTTCTAATATAACTGACTTTAATAATAGACTTAGAACTAATATAGGTAGAGGTACAAGATATATGCTTTCTCCAAAAGAAGTAGGAGAAAGAATTATGTCTACTTTTGAAACTGTGTACGAAGGTCCTGTATTTAGTATGCCTATGGATTTACTTTATAAAGCTGATGAGAAGTATATTAAAGTTAAGAAAAATATATTACAAAAAGTTCTTGAAAAATTAAAGGAAAATAGAAAAGAAGAAAATCACAAACAATATACTGAATCGTATATTCCGTCTGTATGGAATATCCCTTCAACAATAATGTCTGTAAAGTTGAAATGTACAAAAGACTTCGAGAGAGAAGTCTTAAATGACTTCATCAACATTCCAGATTTTTAATATATATTATATACGTAGACCGAGAGGTTAAATAAAAAATTTTAAGGAGGAATTAAAAATGACAGTAAACTTTAAGAATGTCAAACCATCAACAAGAAATGTGCAAGGAGTGTTCAGTGAATCAGTAAACGATATCATAGAACACATCAATCCGGGACAACTAGATATAGGGGTTGTTCCAAAAATCGATACGACAGGAAACGTATCAGGTTTCGAGGTATCTTTACAAAAGATTAAAGAGGAAACTCGTACTTACAGAATTGGTGAAGATACTTTAACTTTAAAAGGCACTGTTTATGGAGTAGCTAAAAATGAAGCTACTGGTAAATATGCCTATACATTTTTCCAACCAAATATGGTAAAGGTTGGAGAAGAACAAAGAAGTCTTTTGAACTTATTTGAAACTGCGAGAGACTTATTAAAAATGGTTAAAGATATGCAATATTGGTCAATACCTGCAAGAACTTTAACTGACGTTGCGAACTCTGGTATGGAAAACCCAGCATACAAGGGATTCGTAGGACAAAACTATGCACTAAGACTTTTAACAGAAGACGCTATGAAATATACAAGAGCGAACTTCTTACAATATATCGACGGGGAAATCGGTATATTCCAAGACTTAATTAATCTTACTAATGGTAAGATAGCAAGTCAAGCTAGTGTCGTACCTGCAACAACTGCGGCTGATGCTTTCGTTGAAGGTAGTGAAATAGTTGAAACTTTTACAGAAATTAACAAACGTGAAAGTTTCGGTCCAAGACTTACAGCACATGGTCCAATAAGAAGAGAGGAATTCAAATCTCCTTTTGGAACAGGTAACGCTATAAATAAAGCTGGTGAAGGTTCGGTTGAAAAACCAAGTTTCAAAGGTAGCTTAAAGAAAAGATAAAATATTGGGTGGGGTTTATCCTCACCCTTTATTTTTGGTTTTCATATCTGTCACTAACATTTTTTTGAGAAAGAGGTGATAATTTATGAAGTTTAACGATAAGGACATAGAAAAGAAAAGTTCAGATATTAATCTGAAAGTCTATGACCCAAAAGAAGCTACAAGAGAAATATATGAGTTTTTCGGCGGTAAAGACATAACTAAGAAGCACCCACAAGTTCTAAGACTGATAGCTGATTATATGACAAGAAATGCTGATGCTCTTGCTACTCCACTTCTTGAACTTGTTGTATTTGGAAATGGAGAAAGAAGAAAATTCATGCAGGCTTATGGAATTGATGAGGGTGAGTTTAGAGCATTTGCTCATACACATAGAATATTAAAACTTGGCTGGGATACTCCTAATGACCCATTATCTTTAGCCTTACTTATATCTTATTTAGAAACTGGAAAAAGAGAGTTTATAGAATTTCTAGGTATTAAATTCTTAACTGGACTTATGTATAAATACTATACTAAAAATGGTAGTTTAAATCCGGGGATAATGAGATTTATAGTATATGGAATGAAAGATAATAAACCAGTAATGTCACAAAAGTATCTTTTAAAATCTGAAGGTTCATCTTTAGGTATGGTTAAGGCTATAATGAAAACTGTAACAGATGAGTTTATTAAAAATAAATTTAAAAAAGATGAGCTTTTAATAGATGATGTTGTTGTATATATCTTGATGAGTATAAGAACTCGTGTAAATCATAATATGAGAGGTGTAAGAGATTTATATGACCAATACAAGAACGAAAGATTATATGACCAAAAGGACGTATATGATGAAGAAACTAATATAACTGTAGAAAACGAAACTATAAAACTTGCTTCGCTTAAAGCACAAATTGCTGAAAAGTTATCATTAGGACTTGACGCATCACTCGTTCGTCGTACAAATAATACTATGTATTATGAAGAATTTAAAAAGATATATGAAGAACATTTAAAAGATGTAATTACTTACTGTGAGTATCTAGTTGATTTCTATGGAGAAAAAGCTCCATCATTTTCATTTGAAGCGATGAAGCGTAACTTCGTAGGAATAGTAGCAAAAGCAAAGCATATTGATATGACGTTTCCTGAAGCAATGAAAGCTAAATATCAAATAAGAGGAAGAGAGTTCCCAAGAAGCTTTTTAAAGCTACACATAGTTTTAATATATGATATCATCGTTAAGATGAGTTAGGAGGTTTAAATGGCTGATGCTAAAATAGAAAAATGTAAGAAAAGACTTTTAGATATGTTACTTATAGCTGAAGGTGGAGATACAAAAAAGGCTGCAAATTATAATCATTATAAAGTATTATTTGGAGCTATGGACGATAATGAGTTTAAAGCGTTTCTAAAAGAGGGAGTTATGAGAGTAAAAGAGCTTCCACTTGAAAAGACTTTTACTTTAGCAAATATTGCAAAGTCTTATAAAGAAGTGCTTGGACGTAATTTAGAGGAAAGAGTTACTATGCCTTTTATGATGAATGACCCAGAAATAGGAGCACCCATATCAGACAAGAAACAGATAATACTTCGTGTTCCTGTTATAAAGCTTATGCAAACGGCTCAAGGGGAAAACCGTCACTCTGAAGATATAGTAATGAGAGATAAGACTAACCAAGTTGTAAACGGTTCAAAAGGTGCAGGTATTTCAGATAACGAAGTTGCTCAACTTCTATCTGGAGGATATGAAAAAGTTATAGAAGAAATGTTTACTTTTAGAGCAGATAATGATATAGCTAAAAAGGAAGCATATACTAATATAAGAAATACAGGAAGAACTAATATTCCTGAAGCACCTGAAGATGGCAAAGTAGCACTTAAATACATTACGGCTTGTTACTACGGTATGGGTATAGAGCCGGGATTTTTAGATAAAGATTACTAGGAGGTATAATAATGGTAGATAATAAAGGAAAATTAAATAAACGGGCGTTCAAAATGTTTATACTATTTACGGGTATAATATTTATAATGAACTTTGCAATGACTTATATGATAGCTTCTCATGCTGGAAAGAAAGAAGCTAATAGAATTAAAATGGATTTAGAAAATGCAAAGTATGAGCTTGACGTTGCTACAAAAGAAAATATTGAACTTAAAAAGAAAATAGCAGATTTAGAATCTAAAAAAGATGCGGTTATAGTTAAAAGTGGTAAAGAAATAGAAGAAAAAGAAATAAAGACTATAGGAGAGCATAAAGAAGCGAAGCAAGTATATAAACCAAAAGGAAAAGATGCTTCAGTTAAAAAGGTATTTAATCTAACTCCACTTGGTAGTGTATACCATATAAGCTTTCCTACTATGTATTATAGAGATGTAGAAATTGATATAATAAATGGGAAACTTAAGATACCTGAAACTAAATCAGAGTATAAAGAAGAGATAGAAAAAGAAGTTGAAAAGAATGAAGCTAGACTTCTGAATAAATATGCAAAATATGATATAATAATAGCTAAAGCTAAATCATATGGAAGAGATGTATCTTATATGACTTATGACTTCTTAGATGATGTATTTGATAAGGCAAGAGAATATAATGTAAATCCTTATGTAGTTTTAGGAATAGTTGCGGGAGAATCAAACTTCTATGCTAGTGCTAAAAATAAGAAATCATCAGCAACAGGCTTAGGACAAATAGTAAGAGGTACAGGAGAGTATATACATAGTAATGTACTTGGTTACAATACTCCGTATAACCACGAAAGATTAAAAGACCCTATGGTTAGTATAGAGTATATGCTAGGATATTTTAAGTATCTTAAAAAGCACGGAAGCTACGATAGAGCTATGGGAGAGTATTGTGGTTCTCCTAAATATTATGCAAATAGTTATAGAACTAAACTTGTAAATAATATGGTAGCTTTAGGACTTTCAAGGAAAGAAGCAAATAATATATTAAAAGGAAAAATAGTTTATAATATGGGGTGAAAACCCCATATTTTTTGTCTTTTGCAAGGAACACGATTTTAGATTAATTTAAAAAGGAGGCAACAAATGGGTTTATATTTAAAAGGGGAGTATGATTTAATACGAGTAAATGCTGATAATATCTCCAAGAATAATACAGAGATATTAAAGTTTATCGAAAGAATTATAAATGTGTGTACTCGAAATATGACTGAAGATAGTACAGATGTGCTCACAGATATCTTAGTAAATGCTGGAAGTATAGTTACATTAAATTCAAGAAATATGAGTTTTACTTACGATATCAAAGACAGGATTGACAATGTAATAAAAGACGGAGAAGAAGGAGAAGATGAATAAATGGCTATCAAAGAAGACTTTCAAGATATGACAGAAGAAGAAATAAAACAAATGGAAGAAATCGAGATGAAGATTTCAAATCAACTTGATGAGGAGCTTAAGAAATATCAAAAAGTAAGAGATAAAAGAGCAGAGTATAACTTAAATAGAGTTTGCTATCCTACAGGATTTATGACTATTGATTTCTTTTTAGGTAGAAATAATCCAAGTAGAGTAGACAAAGATAAGATTATTAAAAATAGAGGATTAAGAGATGGGGTTCTATTTACTATAGGTGGAACTACACATAAAGGTAAATCGGTATTTGCAATGAATATAGCGGGTAATATTGTGAGACCATTCATACAAAAAGGTATGCCATCTTGGATAGAATACTTTACTCCCGAAGAAGGTTTAGAAGCTGACTGGATGCAAGTGTGTTGTGGGTTAGGAAACGATGCTATTCGTAATAATCTTATAAGAATAACTCACAGACATAAAAAGCACACATCTATCGAAGGCTTATTTAAGTTAGTTATGGATTTATATAAATTAAAGACTGAAGCTCCTGATAAATTTATGTATGATACTATAAATATGGACGGCGAACCTACAAAGAAGTACGTTCCTACAGTTCTTGTGGTCGATTCGTGGACACAGCTTAGAAGTACACAACTTGATATAACAGACGAAGCTTCTAACACTTTCCACGCAAGAAGAAATAACTTCAATGGAATGTATTTAGAACAAATGAGACCATTTATGCTAGAAGCTAATATTATGCTATTTGCGATAGTACACGTCGGTGAAAAGATTGGAATGGACGTAACTTATTCTCAAAAGTCTTATGCTGTACTTGATAAGAAAGTTAATATCTCTGGTGGAAAACAACTTGAGTTCGAAACTGAGTTTGGTGTAATACTTAATAAGTATAAATATGATAGTGCAGCAAAACTTGAAGAAGATTTAGGACTTAAAGTTCCTGACTCAAAGACAGTTGAATGTAATGTGTATAAATCAAGATTTGCTATGCACGATGCTACAACTAAATTCTGTATAGTAGCTGACCCACTTTATGGATTTAATCCACTTATGTCAACTATAGTTGATATGATGTCAACTCATACAGTTTTAGAAGACGCTGGTTCTTATAAGTATTTAAAAGGAGACAAAGAAAATAAATTTTATAGAAAAGACTTCTTCCCTAAGTTTATGGAAGACGAAGCTTTTAGAAGAAAAGTATTTGAAGTATACGCTAAGAACTTTGAAAAGTATACAAGACACGTAGATAACCTTGCTGAAGTCACTAAAATGAGAAATATGTTAGATGAGATATTTTAAGGAGGTTATATAATGAATTTACAAAAAATTACTAAAAGGGATATTGTGTCCCTTTTTCTTGTACTAGGAATATTCGCATCAATAGGTATAACAATTTTAAATATTAATATGTCTATTATGAGACCTAAGCCACCAGTTGTTAAAACCGTAGATGAGTACGTGAATGAGCTTACAGTTTATTATATTAATAAATATCATAAAGATGTAAAGGTATTAGAAGTATCTATGAGAGATATATCTAATATACGTCTATATAAAGAAACTAAAGCAAAAGGTGTATATACCGAAAATGAACCTAGATTTACTATACTATTTGAAATACAAGATGAATATAAATCTCTTATAGAAGTCATAGTATATAAAGGAGATAGATTTATAGAAATACGAAAATAGACGTTTTTTTTTCAATTATATATAATAAATGTAGACCCAAGAGTAAACTTAAGAAGGCTTAAGAACTCATCGGGATAATTTAATACCCTTAAGGAGGTACTAGATATGACAGCAATACTAAGAGTGGAATTGACTAGAGAAATGGCAAGAAGGATTTTCAGAGAAAGAACTAGATTAGGGCTTTCTCAAAGTGAACTTGGTGACTTAATTGGAGAGACATATATGCAAGTTCACAAGTACGAGACTTGTGTGTTTAAGAAAATTAAGGTCTCATCTTTATCTAACTTGTCAAGAGCATTGAAGGTAGATATCCGTTACCTTTTATGTGAGGATTTGGTAGATTACATTTCTGAAATAAATAGTGAGATAGTTAGTCTATCTCAAAGCGATTTGGTTAAGGTCTATAACCTAATTAAAAAATTCAAATCACTAAAAGGATTGGTGTAATTTACTTACACCTTTCTTTTTTGTATACATATATAATAAACGTAAGCGACGGAAATATCCGAAAGCAAAATAAAAAATTTATGGAGGTATTTATTATGAAAAAATTAGTAAAGGTTTTAATGGTTATGGTAATGAGTTTAATGTTTGTAAGTTGTGATGCTTATTGTGCTGGTAGAAAGAATCAAGATGTGGGATACGCGAGTAATGTAGACTACAGTTATTTATCTTCATCTGAATATCTTAATTACGTTAAGTATTATATAAATGATACTGAAGCGTGGGATGTTAGAGATTTCAATGAATTTGATTTATCTATAACTAATAAGGTATTACAATCTACTTATAAAGGATACAGTATTGGAGATACTGTAGCTAGAGTAGATAAGTATGCTGATAGTATTGGAGTTAGAAGACACTATGTTTATATGATATACTTCAATGACTATTCCGGACAAGTAATGATTACTTGGGATAGAATGGCTATATTTATTCCATTCACTATTCAAGGTGATGATAAGATATTAATATTAGGACAATCTAAAGATTTCTTACAACATATCGCATCTATCAAAAACGGAATAGAAAGAACATATGGTCCGCAAGAAGCTATTCAATGGTATAACAACCAAATCAAAAGAGTGGACCACGTTGTAACTTCAGTTCAATATCAAAGTCAAAATTTTACAGACTTTGCAAAAAGAGCTAGAGAATTAACTGGAAATTAAAAATACTGGGGTGGTTAAACCCACCCTTTATTTTTTATCTATATATTATATATGTAGACACAAGATGTGTTAATTTAAGTTTAAAGGAGGAAAAGTAAATGAAAGAATTAAAGACAACTCTATACAAGGAAATTCCTGAATGGAATGAAATGCTCGATAGGTTCAATGGTAAAGGTAACATAATACCACACGAGGGTATGGTTTCCAAAAATAGAGGTAATATGTTCTCGAATGCCTCGAACCAGTATCGTCCAATAGAGAACGGTGAAGTTCCAATAGTAGATACAGCATACTCGTATGATATTCTTAAATCTACTAAAAATATATTTGCCGAGAATAACTATACACTTTGTAAAGCTATTCCGAAGTATATAAATGGAGAATATTGTGGTGTGACTTCGTATATTCTATATGATAAAGAAAACGATGAATTTAACTATATAGAGTTCCACGGATATGAAGAAACTGGAGCTGGCTATGGAGTTAAAATGATAGATGACTTATCTTCGTATAAAGAAGGAGATGAAATACCAAAAGACGAATCTATCATACGTACTAATTCATATGGAGAGGATATGGAGTATAAATGGGGAGTAAATGCTTTATCTGTATTATCTATTGATGTCAAATCTATCGAAGATGCAGGACTGATTTCTACGAGCCTAGCTGAAAGATTTGCTGGTTGGAAGTATCAAGTTACGGAGGAGATAATAGATGTCGATAATGATATACTAAAGAATCTATATGGAACTGATGATACTTATAGACCTTTCCCACTTGTAGGAGAAGATATACAAAATGATTTACTTTTAGCAATAGCAAAGCAAAAGGGAGAGTATCAAAGAGTGAAACTCGCAAGTGGAATGGATTCAGTTAATAAGAATGACAAAAGAGTATATGCAAGAGGAAAAGTAGTTGATATAACTTGTAGACAAAAACTTGGAGAACAATGTCAAAATACATATCTTGCGGGACTTATAGAAGCTACTAGAAAGTATGAAAGAGAGGTACTCGATTCCTTAAAAGAATTCTATGAAAATGATGAGTATTCTGAATCTAAATTCTCATATGATTTTATAGATAAGTATAACTTCTTAAGAACTATCTATGATAAAGAAGGCGGTTTTAAATATAAGAAAATACTTTCAAAGAAAGCAATAGTTTTAAAGATTACAACTGTCGATAGAGAAGTTCCTATAAATGGACAAAAGATTACAGGTAGATGTGGAAATAAGTTCACAGTTTCTAGTGTATTTAATAGTGGTAAATATTACACAAAAGAATATGGAAACCTTGAATATCTTGGAAACTGTCTAGCACTATTTAATCGTGCTATTATGGAAGTTCCGATGGAAATGTTTCAAACTTATATCACAATGGTAATAGAAAGATTTATAAGAGAGAAGCTAAAGCCACTAGATGAAATGAAAACTCATATCTTAAAGATATTATCTATTATGGATAAGAAGATGTATGAAGCTTATAAGTATGAATTTGAAAATGGCGGATTTGAAGATTTTATAAAAGACCCACAAATTCGTTGGTATCAATCTACTTATCATAGTGGAACTACTATTGGTACTTGCTATGAAGCTCGTAACTATATGAACTCTGTAGGACTTAACGTAAAAAGAACTAAAGTTTATATGAATACAGAACATGGAGAAATGTGTTTAGGAGAAGCATTTGTATCTAAACTTTTTGTAACACCTTTGAAGCAAGTTGCTGAAACTCAGTTGTCTCTAAGAGCAAAGGGTAGCTTTGACTCTCGTGGTATTATATTAAGAACAGGTGAAAGTAGAATAAGAAATACACCAGTTAGAAAATCATCGCTTGTTGCTGACGTTCAAGTGAACTCACTTCACCCTGATGATTTGAAATACATAAATTCTATGACAGAGCAAGAAAGTATACAAAATGTAAATGCTCTATTTATGGCTATGGGTGTTAAATTAAACAATCCTAATTTCAATGATGAAGAATAAGATATTTCGCCTATATATTATATATGTAGGCGAAAGTCATAATAAAAATTTTAAGGAGGAATTAAAAATGACAATTAGAATGACAAAGAAAAATGCAGAAATTGCAAAAGGAGCTGGAACAGCTGCTCGTGAAGCTGTTAAAGATGCAAAAGCATTAGAAGAAAAGAAACAAAAGGAACTACAAGAGAGAGAAAACGCAATACTTTTTGAAAACAAAAAACCAAAAAATAGTGATGCTGAAAGAATACTTAGAAAGCAAAAGGATAATTTTGGTGAGCTAACTTCTTTAGTTGTAGTACCGAGTGTTGATAGCGGTAAAGCTGTTCATCTTATTCCAGAAAAGGACTTGAAAGATATTGTATGGAACAATTCATCTCATCTCGTATTAGAAAGTAAATATAAAGATTTTGATGTAAGAAAGGTATGCTTTGGGTGGGTAGCTCATAAAGACGCTCTATATCCAAGTTATGATTTATCAGTTTACAGTAAAGACGGTAAGCATTATGTTAAATCTAATACAGAAGAAGGTATCGCTATTCCAATAGAAGAACTTAGCTCAGTTCAAATACATTCAAGTAAGATGGGAATAACATATCCTGATGAATTTGATATATCTAATACACTTTCTTGGAATGGTATAAATATAGTTCCGGGAAATGGCTTGAAGTTTGTATCAGATTTAATACACCATAATGTAGTAGATTTAGCTAATCTAAAACTATCAAGAGATTACACAAGTAGTAATAAGATAGCATCGTATGTTATATATAATATTGCTTCTGGTAATGATATATCAGAATACAGACTGTCTGAGCTTATGGGAGTTTCTGACATATTTGGTGGTGATATTGATGAGTATATAGAATTTAACTATGTATTCACAGAAGGTGATATAGACCCTATGAACTTCAACTACATAAAAGAAGCTATAAGTGGACAAACTTTCTATGTTCCAAGAGAAATGGTTTCTCAAGCAAAAGCAATATGTAATGCTATAGAAAGTGATAGTGTAACACTTTCTCAACTTAAGAAATTATCTCATATTCTAAAGGTTAAATTTACAGTAGTTCCTGAAGAATATGTATCAGGAACAGCTCTTATTAAATTACCTAAAGTAAATGACGGTAATAAAGAAAGATATGAAGCTACAGATATGACACAAAATGAATACAAGCTTCTATCTGAAGGTGGAATGGAAGTACCTATAGGTGCGTATGGTTTTGCTGAACTTTATGCGGCATTTGAGTCTGGTAACTATGAATCTAAAGATGTACAATACTTAGTAGATTTATTAAGAAGATATACAGCTTTAGACGAAAATAATAATAAATAATTACACAAATTTTAAGGAGGAATAAAAATGGCAAGAAATTTAAAGAAAGAAGCGGAACAATGGGTAGCAGAACAACTTGAAGGTGGTTTAACTTGGACAGATAATAACCAATTAAGTTATCTTATAACTGGTTTAATTCAAGGTGGAGCTGTATTGCATGCTGAAGCAAAAGATATAGATTCGACTATATCATTACAATTCAAAAACGTGAATGGTATTCCAAGTATCAAAAGATACAGCGTTCAAGATGAAATGAGAATACCAGAAAATATTAAATTAATTATAGCTCAGTTCAAAGGAGCTACTTCAAAAGATTATATTGATAGTCTTCTGTATGACTTAATGCTTATTGAAAATAAGCTAATGGAAGCAATAGGAATTTGTATAGAATCTGGAGAAAATGTAGATTTCTTACAATCTGAAGGATTAACTTACAGATTGTATACAGACCTTGCTAAACAAGAGGCTGCAATAGGTCCATTAAGAATTGCAGCATTTGTTGTAACTGATGAACACGGAGAGCCAACTGTAGTTTACAAATATTCAACCGATAACTCAGTTAATATGGCGTTCAAATCTGACGTTGAACATACATCAGTTTTATAATAAGATTGGCGAGTTAAGCTCGCCTTTCTTTTTTAGAAAGGAGCTATAATGAAGTTTAATAATAGAATAAGAGAGAAACTTTCGATAAATTCTATTAACCCTATGGTTGTAGATAAAGAAAGAAGAGAACTTAAAACTATAGTAGTTGATATATTAAAGACTGTAACTGGAGTAAGACTTTATGGTTACAGAATGCTTCCTGTTAATTTAGAGGAAGATTTCAGAATGACAAATGTGGATTATATGCACAAGACAAAGACAAAGGAAGACATATATATAGATATGTCAGATGATGTTATATCTTGTATGGAATGTTGGTTTTTACTATCCGAAGATAAGGTTTCGGATAACACCATAGGACCGGGTAAAGCAAATACAAGAAGAGAACTTTTAAGTTTGCCTAAACTTGAATGGTATGATGAGCACTTAAAGCAAGAAATACTTACATATGATTTAAATATGATGAGTACTGAAGAAGAACCACAATCTCTTTTCATAAGAGTGAATTTGTACATTCCGAGACTTATAAATAATGTAATAAGACTTAATGGAAATCATTATTTCAATAAGTTTCATATACAAGATAGTATATCTCTTACAAAAGAAGGAAAGCTTAAATGTCAACATCCAAGCTATGTGAGTTACTTATCTGTAGATAAATCTCCAAATACTGGAGAGCCTATATTTATAACTAATATATTCTCAAGTAACTATAATCCTTTGCTATTCTTAGGAAGAAATCCAGAGCTTACCAAAAAGGATGTAGAGAAGATACTAGATATAGAAGATGAAGATAGAAAGGCTGAGTTTGCTCAAATCTTAGAAAATACCATAGAAGATTTAGACCACTGGGATTTAGAAGATATGGATGTTGAAAATGTAAGAGATAGTATTCCACCAACTGACGTTGTTGATAGTTTGTATAGATACATAATAGCTACAACTTATGGTGGTACTGAAGAAGTAATATCACTTCATACATCTCTAAGAGGTAAACTTAGAATGGAGATTAAAAAGGGACTCAAAATAGCTGGTAAGAAAGCGAAAAAGCAAAACTTGAATACATATAAATCTAAGATAAATGTAGACCCAAGAACCGTGTGTACTATTATTAAGAATAATAATCAGTACGCTATCACAAAGTCTGCGAATGAAGTTGATGTATACAACTTCTTTGGTTATATCTCAAATATAGAAGATGACGCTGAGATAACTCGTGATAGAAGTTTTAGAATGGACCAGCTAGGTATAATAGACCCAATAGGAACTTCAACTTCAGATAACGTAGGACTTGCTGGACTTCTTGCGTTTTCTATACCAGATGTACATTTATCACATAAGGAAGGTAAGTAACTATGTATAGAGATTTTATAATATTTATGCTTGGTGTACTTACCTCATTCATGCTAATTATCATATTTAATGAAATTAATGATAGATATGGTAATACACCTAGTAATAAAGAAAAGAGAAAATATATAGAGGACAGAATGAAAGATGTTTGTGACGCTTTAAAGATAGCATCTTCAGAGGTAATATATACAGGACACTATTCTATTATAGACAACTACCGTGAGTATGCGGGATTACAACTCGAATGGTTAAAATCCGAAGATGTTATGCGTCACGGAAATGTAGAAGATGTAATGAGATTAAGACGTGAATGTCTTGACTTATTTTCTAATAGTATGAATCGTTCATTAAGAAGTGTAGTTTTAGAAGATATAGATGATATTACGTGGGAAACGAATAGACTATCTTCTACATATGATTATAAGATAAAGTTCTACACAAAAGCTTATAGAATGTATATATCGTGGCTTAATAGTAATGACCTTTTGTGTGAAAGTAATAGCGAAAGAGAATTATATAAAGCTAAATTAGAGAAAGCTATTTTACATTTACAAAGTATAAGATAATAGGATGAAATACTTGATAAACTTGTAGGAGAATCTAGTGAGATAATAATAGAAGCTGACGGGACTGTAAGGTTCTTATTTGGGGATAATAAAAAGAAAGAATTAAGTTCCGAGCAAACTAAGTCAGAATCCGTTAGGAATGTGCAGGAAACTGCCATTCTTGACAAGGTAGGAGATGTAGAAGGGTATAAGTTTCAAGAATCCGATAAAGAGTTTTTAAATACACTTTCTAAAGAAGCTTTAATTTCAGCTGTAATAAATAGAGATAATATCATAGAGAATATTAAAGATAATTTAGAAAAGCATATAGGCAGATATTCTTCATTGATGTCAGCGTTATCTATACAAACTGATGATAACGATACTAGAAATGAGTTAAATCATTTGAGTGGAGAAATCTTAAACTATAACTTTAAAGAATGGAAGGGGATAAGAAAATGACTAAAGAAAAAAGAGAGGCTATTATAGAAGCTATGAGAATGAATACGGTTAAACTAACACAAGATACAAATGAAGTTATAATACCTTATCTTGAAAAGCAAGAAACTGGAGAAACCGAATTTACAGTATCTATAGATGAATATAACTCAATACTTATGGATTATAAGTATGGTAAAGGAAGTGAATACTAATGCTTCTAAGAATTATATCATCGACGATAGGAATTATATCTATAGCTATGAGTATCTATACTCTTATACGTGTATACATTCAGAGAAAGCGTACACAAAATGCTGTAGATAATATGGATAAGATAATTGCTGAAATTGAAGAAGACAAAACTAAAATGGTAGATTTACATAAAGCTCATTTAGAACTCGAAAAACTTATGGACGAACTTGCAAGTGTAGAAGATATAAACCCTTGTGTATTAGAAGATATAGAGAACTTCAAAAGTAAGAAGCCTTTAAAGTTTCATAAAAGTAATGATGAGCTTTTAGATGCTGTCATAGATTATTGCTTTACTGAGATAAAAGATGATAGTAGACTCGATAAATATGCTAAGGAAATAAAGCTATATGAAGAAACTGATATACAACCAGTATGGGTAAAACTTAATATAGATATGAAGAATTATCTCAATGAAAAACCTTTAGAATATTATAAAGATGAAAAGGAATTATTAGATGCTATAGTTTTCTATTATACGCATGGTAATAAGGAGGAAGAAAAATGACATACGGAGAAGGATTGATTAAAGGACTTATGAGTTTAGGCGGACTTGCAATTTTGTGGTTTTTAGTAATAAAACCATTTGCTGACGGATTTGCTAAAAATGTAGAAGCTAAGGAAAAGAAAAAAGAGGAAAGATTTAAAGCCTATGCTATCTATGATGAAATGAGAGAGTTATTCTCTAATATTAAAATAGATAGGGCTACTAAAGAGGAAAGAGTAGGAATTAAGAATAAACTTAAGTTCTATGAGAATTGGCTTAAATCACCAGAAGCTTTCTTTCTAGTTAAGAAAGAAAGAGTTAAATGGATAAAAGATATTAGATTTGTATTAGGAGAATAAGGAGGAAAATATGGTAACAAAAACTGATATGATAGTGTATCTTGGAGCTGTTTTTACACTTGTGGTGATGGTATCTCTTATGCTTATATCTCTTATAAAAGCGAGATATAAAAATATAATGGAAGCTAAGAATAAAGCAAAATACATTCTTGATAGAACGTCTGATATTTACAAGACCCTATCGTCTGTAGATTATGATAAATTGAGTCACGATGAGAAAGCTGAGTATAGGTCTTATATGAAAACTCAAAAAGATTGGATAGAAAGTGAACGTTCTATGAAGTACGGTGATATGGATGAACTAATTACTTTAAAATTCTTCATACTATCTAATTACTCTAAAGCTAATGATAAAGACTTAACTCTTACAGTCCTTGATGATATAGATAGATATTTAGAGAATCTATCTACTAAGCTTATCTATGATGATTATGAAAAGAAGTTTGCTATTAAGTCTTTAGATAAATATATGATTTGGCTTAAAACTTGCGATGATATTCCTGAAGCAAAGAAAGTAGCTCTTATAGGAAAATTAGAAGACAAGATAGATAAGCTAAGAAATATGTCAATATATTATGTATAAATTAATATGGGGAGAAATCCCCATATTCTTTTTTTTTGTAATTTTTCACAAACACCCCACTAGAGAATAAAAGTATAAAGGAGAACATATTATGGTTAAACTTAAAAGAATAATACTTGTTAATTTTAATCGTTTTGTAAAAGGAACAAAAAGAACTAAAATAGATATAGAATTTCCACAAGATTATCACACTATTATGATAGTAGGAGATAATGGAACTGGGAAATCAACACTCGCATCTGAACTTAACTTGCTTCCGTCGATTTCCGACGGATACGATATTGTACCTTACGAAACTGGTGAGAAGATTGTGTATTTTACATATAATAGCGAAGATTATAAAGTTCATTATATATATAAACCTAATGGAGAGTCACATTCTTGTATTGCTGACCTTGCTAAGATAGAAAACGGGAAGCAAGTTCAGATAGTTGAAAGTTCATCAGTTAATGAAGTTAAAGCTCGTATTAAGCAGATGATAGGACTTGATACAAAACTTATGAAACTTGCGTATCTTAATTCTGAAGACAGAGGTATAGTAAATATGAAATCTGGAGCAAGAAGAGATTTCATGCAATCTATATCACCGATAGGAGATACAAAAGAACTTGTGAAAGTTATATCTGAAAAATACATTCATTCTAAAAAGACAAGAGAAGCAAAAGAAAAAGAACTATCAAATCTTCCAAGTTCTGAGAGTTTACTCATGGATAAATCAAATACTATGGCTGAGATAGCTCAACTTAAGAATTTAGAAAATAAAGTAAAAGACGAGAATGTCTGTATGTCTGATGAAGAAGTATTAAAGCTTAAAATGCAAGTAGAAGAACTTGATAGAGATTCCGATATAATAACTAAGATAAGAGATATAATAGATGAGTATAAGATACTTACAACTCTAGGAGATTATATGTCCGCTAGAAGAAATGAAAAGTCAAAACTTCAAGGAGCATTAGAGCTTCTATCTAAAAATATAGTAGATGCTAACTTAAGACTTGCAGAAAGTCAGATAGCATCTGAAATAGACGTAGATGTAATAAAGAAAGAACTTAATAATCACGAATATTTATCTATTAATAATAAAAGACATTTTACTACAAACGATAAGCTATCTTCTTTTATATTAGGTTATAATCAGATTAAAGAGTTTCTAAGTAATATAGAAGACATTTCTAATTTTGTAGATATGAAAGATGTATACAATGAAGTACACACAAGTGTAGCACCTATTAAAGCTTTATATAGTGAATTAGAAAATAAGATAGAAAGACTAGAAAGATTAAGAGAAGAGAAATACGTAGCTGATAATCTAGTTTCTCCACCCGAGTCTTGCAAAGATGAGACTTGCTTACTTAGAAAAGAGTTTATAAATATGAGGGCAAGACTTGAAGAATATGAAGCTATAGTAAAGGATATACAAGATAGTAAAGAAAGATTATCAGAAGTTAAGTTAAAGCTTGACAAGTATGATACTCAAGTAAATGCACTATATAATATAAAACTTGTATATTCTATTATAGAGAATAATGATACTTTATCTATACTCGGAGATTTTCTAAAATCAAAAGATAACTTCAGAAGATACTTGCTTAATGGCAATGCTTTTTCTTTTGACGGTATTGTTGAAGATATAATATATGTATCAAGAGTTGCTATATCTTATTTTGAAAAGAAACAAGAGTACGATAAAGCTATCAATAGAGATATAGTTGTAATTAAGACAAACCTTGATACTTGGAACGTAGAATATAAGGAAACTCTAGCTAAGATAGAAAAGGTAAATGAGAAGATGCCAAGAGTATCACAAGATATAGAAACTTCTGAATATTTTAATATGTCTTTAAATGATATGCAAGAGATACAACTCTCTATAATAGAAGATAGTGTATCCATAAGAAATATCATAGCTAAAGATAAAGCAAAAAGAATAGAGCAAGCTGAGACTCAAGAGAAACTTAAAAGAGTTGAAGAAAATATAAAAGAACTTGAAGAAAGTTTAAAGAAAATAGATTTTAATATATCTTTAAGGGAATATGTAGAAGATGAACTCAAAAAAGCCACAATAGATGAAAAGGATAGTGAAAAAATAAGAGAGACTTTAACTAAACATTTACCAGTTAAAGTTATGAGAAGAATAGTTCTAAACCTAAAGGAAATTACTAATAACTTCTTAGAGCTTACAGACATTCCTTATAGAGTTCACGATTTTACAATAACTGAAAAAGATTTTATAATAAAGGTTCAAAAAGATGAGTTTGTATCAGACGATATATCTAAGATGAGTGATGGTGAGAAGGCTATTATGGCTCTTGCTACAACTCTTGCTTTAAATAGCGTCATGATACCAAATTATAATGTCTTTATACTTGATGAAATGGACGCAACTCTGTCTAAAGAAAATAAAAGAAAGTTCTTAGATATAATAGTTAATTTTGCATCAGTTAAAGACTTACAAGTATTTGCTATATCACATAACGAATACTATTCTGCAACAGAGGCTGACAGCATAGGGGTTATAGAAATGACTTCTGTGGGGGACTTGAAAGTTATACCGTATTTAAGTTATATATAATATATGTAAGGACAATATAGTCTAAATTTAAAAGGAGGATATTATGAGTAATAATGTTTATGCTAAATTTTTGGAAAATGGAAAGGATATTATATTTCACATAGGTAATACACCTCTTCGTTTCAAAAGAGCAAGAAGCAATGGGGGAATGACATCTCCCACTGCGGTATCTGTTGTTAATGCTCTAAATAGGATGCTTACGTGGGTTAAGCAAAATAGAGCACCGTATGAGTCTGAAACTGACACAGACTACAGATACATAATAGGACACTTGTTTGAACTAGCAAAGTCTTTACAGACTGATACAATTCAGAAAAGATGTTCTTATATGCTTGAAAACTCAAAGGAGTTATACGGAGAGAAACTGTCAGCACATGCTGTTAAAAAGAAATACTTTACGAATGTTTTAAATAGATTCGCTAAAGATGAAAGAATAATAGATATTATAGACAGATACACGCATGCTGTAGCTGTAGATAATATTCAAGGTGGAGACCAAGAAGAAGCAAGACTTGCAAGTTATGACATATATACATTCTCTATGCTATTCACTTTCTCTAGGATATTTTATATATCTTATCTTACAGTAATGGATGCAGGGGACTACGTGTCTATGATTTCAGATGTTATATTTGATACATCTCAAGGAATGGAAGAATTCCCAAATGGACTTTCTGATATAATACTTAGAAATACAATAATGAAGTATTACCCAGAATCTATAGGAGCTATAAGAAAGAACTTCTTTGATAAAGTGGCATTTGACTACTTATCGCCTTATATAGATTCTAAGAAACTATCAGACAAAACTATCATAGATAAATTTGGTATAGTTGGAGTTAATATGCCATATCTATATCAAAAAGTAATCTATGAAATGTTTAATGGAATACACAGAATTGTGCCGTCTCTTTCAATAGAAGCACAGAAAGCTTCACGTCTTGCAAGAAAAGATGATGAAGATAAAAATGATGAAAGAGATGATTTTGATGTGAATTCTGATATGGACCCAGCTGAAAGAAAGTTCTATTTTATGAAGATAGCAAAATACTTATCAGCGACTCTAAATCAAATTTTGCAAAATACTTTAACTAACTTCAAACCTAGTTATTCTATGAGAGTAGAAGGAGCTGATTTGAATGCAGAAAAAGATGTATTTGATGCTCGTATAAATGAGAATAAAGAGAACTACGAGTATATGATAAGTATAAGAGATGAAGCTGTAAAAGAAGCCGTATCTCTTACTGATAATGGAACTATAGCTATGAGTCGTAACTTTCATATTCAAAAGCACAACTTAGGCAAGTTTTTAATATCGCTATATCTTAATATGAGATACTCTATATCAGAGCCTGTTAATATTATGACTATGAGTGATTATAAAGCTATGGTTATACACATATTTGATTTAATACATAAAGACTATGAAAACCTAGCTCTTGCTTTATTTGGTAAGGTTTACTCATCTGTAAATAACGCTCAAGTTACACTTGCTGATTTCGGAGGAACTATACCTACATTTATAGCAGCGAATGTAGACGGTTGTCTATCTTCTATAACTCATATAGTTGAGAAGAAGTATTTATATGAGCTTAAAGTGAAGGTAGGAAATACCATGCAAAATAAATCTAAGCCTGTTGAGATAAGAGATGAGTTTATAGATTTCTTAAGTAATGCTCACAAATATTTTAAGCAAAAACCTACGATATCAGAAGACTTAGATTTTAGTAATGTAAATTATGATGAAGATTGGTCTTCATTTGATATAAATAAATATTTTTAAAAGGATATAATAATATGAGAAAATATAAAGTACATAAATTTGAAATATATACAGCAGTAGCACACAAAAATGATACCGAGTTCTTTAAAAGTATGTACACGTCTATATTTGGAAAGGATATAGTCAAAGCTATATTGGAGACATATGATAGTAAAGAAGTAGATATTCGTGTTATAAGAAAGGTATATACTGATGAAAATAATGAAGTTCATCATACTAAAGACTACGTGTTTACAGGACTTAAAGATAAAGATACCACTCTTACATATAAAGGCTCATATATACAGTCTAAGGATAAACTAGATTTATCTAAATGCTATGCGGTAGATAATATACTTATGCCTGTATACTATGATTATATGAGAAATCCTAAAAAGTATAGTATGAAAGAATGGACAAAGAAAATATATAAAATAAAAGATGATTGCACAGATGCACTTATATGGGAAGAGATTAAGGAATGCTGTAGCTCTTCCCTTGTGAATGATATGTTTGACAATCCTAATCTTCTTGACGTTATAATGCTAGAGTATACGGCTGATGATATATCAAAACTTGTAGGAGTCGATATAATGAAAGATATTGGAGCTACAGATAAAAACTGTATGTTCCTAAACTTTAGAACTTGTACAGATGGTGAAACTTCTGTAACTTCAAGAGGTTTATCAATTACGGACGCTTACTATGACACAGCACTTGAGTATGTAAATACTAAAGTAAATCCAGTTTTAGATAAGTTTAGTATTCCAAGATATATGCACGAATGTGATGCTTGGCTGAGACTTATTCGTATAGTAAGAGAAGAGATATATCCTATAAAGGATAAACTTAATATAGAAGGAGATTTAGCTAAAGGTGTTTATGTATCATCTTTACTTGAGAGTAAAGCAATAACTGATGATATTAAGAAAAGGATTCTAAAGAATATAGAAGACACTGAAGTTTATATGAGAAATTTAATAGATAGTAACCAAATATTTAATTAATAAATTTTAAGGAGGAAATGTTATGGAAATAGTAGTTAATACACTAATTTTAGCAAATGTAAGTGAAAAGTTAAGAGAGTTTTTGAAAAATGATAAGTATGAGGAAAAGCTTAAAACCGCTTATAAAAGAGAGGTAGAGTATCAAAGAAAGATATATTCTACAGGAAGTAAAGCGTTCTACGACGCAAACATAGATAACGATATGGTAATTCTTGCTGTATCATATCTTGAACTTAATAAAGAAGATAAAACTTTAGCAACTAGCAATTTTTATGCTATAAGCTATCTTGACAAAAATGGAGAACTTATAAAAGACGATGAAGGACTTTACCATATCATAGAAATAAGAGACTTCGGAGAAATTATAGATATGAAAGGATATGATAAATGGAGACATACTATAAATCCTGAAAGTAGCGACGACCAATACAAATATGTATTAGGCTCGTTCTTTTATGCTTGTATAAAAGACTTACTTGAAGGTACTGAAATGAAGGATTTATACACTTATTCTGATTTCGTAAAAAGGTATAATATAGAAAGAGATGTAGCTATTCGTATGGAAAAAGATTTATCTTCTAAAACTATGAGAGATATATTTGCAAAGCTTGTGGATTTAAGAGACAAGAGAAATAAATACTCTTATGTCTTTGATATATTTACTGTACCTTTAGATGAATGGGTAGAAGCTGCAACTGCAAAGAAAGAAGAGCTTTTATCTGAAAAGTATAGAGACTACTATGTTACAGTATCTATAACAAATGACGGTGTTCACAACTCATCTCTTGCTATGGGTATAGATAGAAAGAATAAAGAAATAGCTGAGAAGAATCCAGAAATAAATGATATAGTAAAAAGATACAGTTTAGAGTTCTTTGAATACTTTTTGAAATTTGAATGTATGGATGGTATATTTATAGACTTTGCAGATATTGCTTGGAAATATCAAGATAAGCTAAGAAAAGGTAGTACAGATATAAGACGTGATACTCCAGATAAAGGTAAAACTAACTTTAATGATATGTGTTTTGCTTATGAAGGTAATCTATCTGTAAATTCAAATGATATAGAAGACGTCTATAAGATAGTGACTGAAGATGAGAAAAGAAGACTAGGTTCCGATATAGAACTTATTAAATCTATATTTGATATGAGAAAGGTTGGTGTATTCTAATGCTATTATTTAAAATACTTCACTACATTGCTCTTATTATAGGTATCGTATTCGCATTAGTTATGATGATAGATTACTTTATGGTGCATCTTAATTCTAAAAAGGAAAAGACTGTATTTTCGGTAAATTTAGAATTCTTTATACTTACTTGTATGTGGTACTTTATGATATATACAATTATTAAGTATTTAGTTGAGCTTATTTAAAAGGAGATACTATGAAACCTAAAGAAAAACTGGTATCTATTCTTATGAATAAATTTAATGCAAGAAGACAATCAAATGGTGTATGGTACACCATTTCTTGTCCTTTTTGTGGAGATAGTCCAAACCCACATACTAGGCATTGCAATATAAGAGTATCACAAAGTGATGATGCTTTAATAGTTCATTGCTTTCAACTTAAGTGTACAGCGTCCGGTATTATGAATAAATCTCATCTTCTAAGAATGGGAATACTAGATAGCGATATTACGGAGTTTGTGGAAAGCAATAGAAGTATAACACATGAGCTTATATCACAAGAACTTACTACAGAGATTAAATACAATATAGAAACTAAAGAAGATAGCGATGTTCAAAAGTATTTCTACAATAGAACGAAATTAGAACTTAATATGAATACAAAGAATAAATACAGAATAGTTGAAAATCTACGTTCCTTTGTAGAAATAAATAAAGATATATTACCAGATTTAGTTAAAGATAAACTTTTAGATTACAATGTAAAATCTATAGGTTTTCTAAATCCCACTGGAACTAATATACTTCTTCGTAGTGTAGATGATACTAAAAGATTTATGAAGTTCTCACTTCTTGATAATTCTAATATGTCAAGATTTATAACTCATAAACCATATACTATAGAAAGAGCTAATAATTATTTAGATGATAATTCTTATATTACTATTTGTGAAGGTCCATTTGACCTTATAAATACCATGGAGTATATAATGCCTGAGAATAAGGGTATATGGGTTTCAGGAACGGTTACAAATCAAAAAGGCTTTATAAAAGCTATAACTAAGTACAATCCTTATAGACACATAGTTTACATTGCTGATAGTGATGTAGATGACAGACTTATTAAATCCTTCTTTAAGGATATAAGATATAGAGTAAAGGATATCTACGTTGTGAGAAATAAAGCATATAAAGATGTGGGAGATATGACAAAACCTATGGATATTTATAAATATGAAATATAATGGTGGCATCACGCCACCATTTATTTTTTTTTAATCTTCTTGAGCTGGTGTAAGAGGAGTAGGTGCTGGTGCATATTTAACCATAACCTTTTTAAACTCAGTATCAATAGTTTTAAAGAAGTTCTCTCTAGTCATAGTTTTTAAATCTATTTTATCTTTAGGAACTTTTCTCCAAGCTGAGTTTACTCTGTATCCAACTTGAACTAGCATTCCACCCATAACCATTAAAGCTTTAATGTCGTTATAATCTACATCAAAACTATCAGTATCTGAGAATTGCCATTCTATAGTTTGGTTAGGGTCTATTTCCTTTGTAATCTCAAGTACAGCTTTAGCTTCCAAGAAACGACTTCTATCGTTTTCTCTTACTCTTTGATGATGTTTACCACCTTTTTTATCAAGCCACTGAAAACCTAGCTCAAATCTTTCATCTCTCCATTTATAGCTCATATCTACAATATAATCATGAAGCTCATCGGGAGTTGCACCCTCATACCATTCTTTTTTATCTTTATTCCATCTAGGTTTTAAAAGCCATTCAGGAATAGGAGTTGATACTATCTTACCTGTAGCCAGTTCAAGATATTGACCGTCTTGCAAGTCGACACTTCCTGAAGTTACACGTTCTTCCGCTGTCATCTCTCTTATGCCACGTTTTGTTCCGTCAAGACAAGGGAAATCATACCAAGTATCAGTAACTATCATAGAATTATCCCAAGCATCATAAAATCTTTTTGGGTCTTCTTGAAAGTCTTTTAGTGTATATGGTTGCGTTGCTATATACTTTCCTGTGGCTGAGTATATATGTATTTTATTTGGTGTATGTTTCATTTCAGTCCTCCTTATCTCATAGGTATTTTAATAGTCACATTTAAGTAGTAGTCTTCAAATAAGTGCTTATTAAAACCTACAGCCAAACCTTCAAAGTATCTTTGAATTAAAAGAATAAATGCGTTATGATTAGGGAACTTCGGTTCCATTGGATTAGTTCCAAATCTTCCTTCTCCTATAACATTATTATTCTTATCTCTAGTTTTAAGCTCATTATAAACGTCATAGTTTACCGACATATCGTCCATATACTCAAGTGAACCGTCTCTATTTTTATTTCCACTAGGAGTAGGTCTACTTGAAAGTCCGTCGTATTTTGTAAGCGGTCTTACATCTGAAGTATACTGATACATAATTCCAAAACCAAATTTCTTAATTCTAGTCTTTCTTTGATGAGTTTGACTGGAACTATCAGTGAAGTTATATTCATCGACATCTATAAAATCTGGCTCTTCTTTATAATCGTATACTGAAACTTGAGCATACTCAAATAATAAATCACTCTTCTCTATACCTTCTGGAAGATTAGCTACAAATCTTAAATAATCCATTTGCATATTCTTTAAAGGGTCTTCTGTTTGTCCTTGTGGCGGTTGTACAAGTAAGTCTTTAGTGACCTTTATATTAAATCTTAATGTAAGCTCATTTTCAGATTTAAGTTTATATTTACCCTTCACGTATCCTATACCTTCGATATTATCGTATCCTACATCTTCTAAAGTATATACTGCATTCTTTTTAACATATGCGTCAAATATTTCTTTTTCTAACTTTCTTTCAAGTTCTCTTTTTACGTGAGTTTTTGGAAGCTCTACAAGCCATTTATTTTTAAATTTTACTCTAGGTTGACTAGCTAAGAAATGCCATTGAGATGACGAGTTTGTAATATCAGATTCTGGTACAACCATACGTAGTTGATAACCACCGTCGTATTTTGAATTTTCTCCAAGACATTTTATGACGTCATAATCTTTAAGCGAGTTAGCATAAGGTGCTATTTGAATTGCTCCTACACTATTTGATATATATTTAATATCTGTAGGAAATACGTCAAATATTGTCCATCTAGCATCTGTATACATATCATAAGGCTCTTTTAAAGTTATGATACCAGTATTTGCATCAAATGACCAGTAAGCTCTATCGTATTGCTGACCGTCTATAAATAATGTAGGATTGTATAAAACGTCTACATTCGATTGAATAGTCACAGCAGTTCTTTGAAGTATACCAGATTGAATATGTACCGCTGTATTTTCTTGCGGTACTATACTTCCAGTATGTCCGAGTTTAATATCTTGTACAAGTTTTAGAAGTTGATTAAAGATATTAGCAGAAGGTATTTTATCTATACTATTTTCTGTCATAGATTGAGTTATTTGCTCTTTCTTTACATACTTTTCTAAATCTTCCATAAGCTCTTGCCAAGTCTTTAATCTATCTCCAGTTTTATACCCTATACCATTTATTATCTTTTCTATAATAGCAACAGCATCTGGATACTCAGCTTTATATTTTGCAAAGTTTATACCTTTATCTAGTTTACCAGCCATATCCTCTTCTTTTATCTTACCAGATACTTCGATGATATTTGCCCATAAACCATTTCTTATTTGTATACTTTCACTATCTTTTCTAGTTTCTTGTACCTTTCTTATATGCCAAGTTTCTTCTCCACTATCATCAGCGACTGTCATTACAGTTCCTAATGGTTCATCAAGCTTTGCTATATCCGGAGTTGCTACTTGTACCACAAGTTGTCTATTCTTTAAATCTTCTTTAGTTGCCATATTCTTAATAGTGTAAGCTGCAAGTTCAACTGGTGTATCTATATGAATTGCAAACCACATAGAACCGTATTTCATATAAGCGTATCCTAGTTCCTGATAAATATAAGTTGGATATTCTTTTTGAAATCCACCATTTATAGTTTGGCTTAAGTAGTACATTTCATTAGATACGAAATCTTCATCACTTAAGTTAGCTTTAGCATTTTCTGGTACTTTAATATGTCCAGCCGAATATATAGTAAGCCAGTTCTCATCTATAGGAATTGCTATATTTTTAGCTCTATTCTTTAAAGTTGCTAGTTTCCATTTATTATCTTCTTTATCAAAGTATACAGCACTCATAGGTGGAAAACCATGATTTGCTTGATAATAAGTCCAAGATACAGATTCTTCATTATTAGAAGAACCTAAAGGAATTATTAAATCTCCCGGTGTTAAACCTGATGCTGCAAATGATTCTTTTGTAACTTGTCCTTTATAAGGTACAAATGAGCCAGCGTTTGGTGATTTATCTCTTAAAATAAACTCACCGTCTATTTGAGTAGGTTGTACCCAAATACATTCATTTTTATAATAAAATCTTACAGATAAATCTACCTTATTACCTATGTCCTTTACATAAGCATTATCTTTATCTATTCTGTGATTTTTGTAATCCATATGATATCCAAGTGAGTGTCTATTTACAGACTCTCCATTATCCATATGTAAAACCATAGAAGTCTCAAATATGTAGTTTGTGGGTTCTGTTGGTTTAGTTGCTGTCATATCTGGGTGAATACAATAAACCAAATCAGCAGATTCAGCTTCTGTAAATTTATCATAGAAAGTTTTAGTATCTTTTGCTCTTTGAGCTATTTCAGTTTCTAAAGATGTAATTCTTGTAGTATGGTCTGCAAGAGTTTCTTTAGTTTCTTTCTTAAATTTAGAATAGTCTAAATAAACGTCCTTTACTGTAACTGTGATAGGTTCTTGTGTGACACTATCTTTTTCTCCTGTGTATATTATACAATTTTCTCCATTTGTAACTATTCCTATTTCTTTAAATTCTGTAGAAGTTCCTTTCGGTACTCTTACTTTTAAAACACCTGTAGGTATATTCTCATTAGGAATTCTTTTTGCTGTATCTAGTAAGAATGAATGTATATCTTTAGGCTCTATTCCTATCGCCATAGTGGAAGCGATATAGTTTATCAAATCTATATATCCTGCACCACGAAGTGGAATCAAATCGCCTGATTTAACTTTTATCCACGCATAACCTGTCTCGCTATCTATAATAAGCTCCCCTACAACAATATCAGCTTCCGTATAGTTTCTATGCTTCTTGTCATAGGGTATAAATGCTATTCTTTTTATATCAGACATTTTGCTACCTCCTTATATATTAATGTAACTATTTTCCTTGTTTCTGACCCTTTTGCGTACAAGCTAACAAATTATATGAAAAGTATACCTATTTCAAGGAAAATAAACATAGGTGTAGATTAAAACAAAATAAATTTTAAAATAACTAGGAGGTATAAAATATGTCAGAAAATACATTCATGAAATTGTATCGTGAAGCAACATTACCACAACATGGAACATTATACGGTGGAGTACCTGAAGCATCTGAAGCCGACTTAATGGAATCATTCATGGCTTATGCTGAAGCGTCTGCAAATATGGAAAGAAATGGTGTTTTATATGCTGAAGCTACTCAAGAATTAATGGATTCTAAAGGACTATCTTTAGTAGGAGCTATTATGTATGGAGAAGCTGAAGGTGGGTTCTTCAAAAAGATTATAGCAGCTATCGTTAAATTGTATGAAAAAGCAAAAGACTTTGTAATCAAATTATTAGGAAGATTCAAAGCTAACAAAAACTACAGAATGGATATTCAATACATTAAAGATGTATTAGACAAAGTTTCTAAACTTACAACTTTCAATGAAGACGATAAAATAAGTTTTAAAGATTATGCTTACGAAGCTATATCTAATATAATTATGGGTACTATAGGAAGTAAACTAGCTAAGGGTGCTACAACAAGAACTAAAACTTTACTACAAATTAATTTAACTGATAAAACTGGAGAAACTGTAACGATTTCAAAATTAACTGAAGAACTAGAAAAGATTACAGATTTAAAATCTGCTAGTGAAGGTGCTGGTAAAACTGTTGAAGGGCTATTTAAAGATGTTCAACAAGCTAGACATATGAGAGACGACGAATCATTAGTCAGATACATATACGATAGTGCTATAAAAAATGGTGGTATTACTGACCCTGACTTAAATGGTGCTATATTCGGTGACACTTCAACTCAAAAACCAGCAGAAGCTATTGCAAAATTATGGGATTCTAAAGCTGACACAGTTAAGAAAGGAGGAGATATACCTAAAGCTATAGCTAAATTAAATAGTGCGGCTAAAAATATCGTATATGATGATATAGAAGACGCTTTAGATAAAGGTGTATCTGAATATAAAGAAAAAATCGACGACTTGAAGAAATTAATGGCAAGAATCGAAAATAAAGCCGAAGGTATTTATAATGACCGTACTGATAAAGAAAATGAAAATCAAAATGTAAAAGATAACGCGTCTGCTCTTATGAGAATATCTACTGTGTACTCTACATACATGACAAGAGTTTCTACAGCTGTTGTAACTGCATTCAACACAGGTAAAATACAACTTGATAGATTTATCGGTTATGTAAAACCTTTATGTACATCTTTAGATAAATTGAAAAATGTGCAAACTTCTACAGCTAAGGAATAAATTATATGATAAAATAATACCCTTCGGGGTATTATTTTTTTTTATCTTATAAATACCTTTAAAACAGCGTTTTAGATTAAAAACAAAAAAAAATGGAGGTTTAATATGGATAATATAGTAAATTTATATATGGAGTCTGTAGCTGATATTGATAATAGTAGCAGACATCGTGATATTGAAATTCCTGAAGTTGATGAGCTTGCTATTTGCGAAAGTTATATGGCTTTAGAAGAAGGTAGAGTAATGCTTGAGATGTATCAAAGAAGAGAAATAATGTATGCTGAAAGCGTTGGAGGAATATTTGCGGCACTTTTAGTATTCATAAAGAAAGCTATACTTATTATACTTAAAATGGTATTAGGAATAAAAGGACTACTACTTTTAGTAATTATAGGACTTATTATGTATTTCAGAAGAAAGAAAGGTAATGGTATTTCTTTCGGTGGTGGAGGTGGTGGAGGCTCATCTTCTAGCACACCTAAATTAAAAATAAGGTCTGAACTTATGAATAAAGTTTTCGAAGGAGCGACATTGTCTACGATAAGAGATAAATACAGCAATATGAGCGAACCAGTCGTTTTATTAAATGATGAGAGCTATAATAAATCAAATGCTGAGTTTAAAAAGATTGTATCTAGTGACAATGACGATACTTTTCCTAAATTCATATTAGAAACGGTATTAAATGCACCGGGTATATTACTACTATCTGCTGCAACTCAATTAAATGTGAATAGATATATCGGGAAAGTCGACGGTACAGCTATAGGTGTAAGTTCTAATATTGCAAATACTACAAAGTCTTTATATAAAGATGTGCAAGAAGATTTAATAGCTTTACTAGCTCCATTAAAAACTCAAAGTGTTGATTTCAGTAATAAAGAGTCTGTGGATAAATTTGAAAAAGATTCGAACGAAGTTTTATCTAAACTATATACTGACAGTGCATCTCCAAAGAACATTTTAAACTACGGTGATATATCTAAAGTTCTACAAATAAAATCAGAAAGTCATAAGAATTTAATGAGCACATTTTATAATTTTACTTGGGAATTTGATAATGATAGTGCTGATGATGAAAGAATGAATTTACAAATCTCATTTAACGCTGAAAAAATAAGCAATCAATCAAAAATATATAGTATATTTAGTGAACTAGCAGAAGGTAAAGATATTGACGATAGTAAAATAAAAACAATAAAAGAAAAAATTGGAAAACTATCAGGATATCAAAATTCTATAAAGTCTATAGTAGATAACTTAGATGAGAATAATGCTATTGAAGATAAAGGTATAATATCTGAAATAAATAAATGGATTACCGTTACGATAGCTATGACATCTTCAGTTATGTATTCGGTACAAATTGGACAAGTTGTTAAAAATGTAATAGATAGTAAAATATTCCATAACATGAGAAGAGATATACTAAATAACATAACTGGAAAGATAAAAGGTAAAGAGAAAAATCTATTACAACTTGTATCTGGAGACGATAAAGAAAACGAAGAATTCATTAGAACTAATTTCGCTGAATTTTTAAAATAAGGAAGTGATAAAATGGAAGATTATTCTATAGAATATTACGAAGCTGTAGCTGCTACATATCAGCTACAAGCTTTAAAGGATAGAATAGAGACAGAAAATAAACTTAGACTTTATGATGAATCTGTAAAGTCTATCTTTCAAGCTATAGGAAATATGGCTAAATCGGCTATATCTTTATTGCTTAAAATATTGATGGGAATTAAAACTGTTATATTCGGTATCTTTAGCTTCATATTCAAGAAAGTCAAAGATAAACTAAAAGGAGACCGTGTTGACATTTATTCGGGTGGAGGTGGAGGTTCAGACTACTCTTCTGTAAATATTGGAAGAGTCGGACGTCAACCTGAAATTATAAGAGCGGCTAATCTTAAGATGATGACATTAAGAGCTAAAGAAGCTATACGTAAATATGGCGGTTTAAGAGACGGAGAAGCTACTTTAAGAATACGTAAAAGACTTGATAATATTATAAGCAACGAAGAAGGTAAACCTTTAACTGACGAGATGATAAATGATATAAGTAGGGAAGCTGTAAAGGATATAAGAGTTGATATAGACAAGACATCAAATGGTGTATTTGTTATATCAAAAGATATAGCAAATCTTGTTCTTGATGTTGTTCGTGGAAATATCGCTGAAGATAAAGCATTTGACGGAACTAAATATAGCGATATTTTAAGACAATATCCTTTTGAGGATTTCGAAGATATTGATACATATTTCGATAAAGTTGAAAAAATACAAGCTTTGTCTAAAGGTGGTAAATATTTTATAGCAGATTTCATGACCGATACTCTTATAAATGCTGACTCTCTTATGTTGGTTGCTATGATTTATCAGACTACTCCAAATTCTATAATGACTATAAAAAGAATTAAGATTGATACGGACGGTAATGCAAATAGAAAGCCTACAGACGCTGAAATAACACAGTTGCAGAAAGAAATTAATACAGGGTACTCTACTGTATTTGAGGGATTATCGGAAAAATCAGCAACAGAATACACGAATCTTATACTGTCTATAGACGATAAGTTAAAAGGAAGTCCAGATGTCGCTAAACTTGAAAGTAGAATTATAAACGAAACTAAAGGTAAGGTTCAGAATATACCTATACTTGACGATAAGACTTTAAATACACTTGCGAGTATACTACAAGATATGAAGTTCGTTAGAAATTCTAATTTAGCTGAAATCAAAAATACTTTAGTTTTCTCTGAATTTAGAAAATTAAGCGATAATGAGAAAACTGTTTATGCTATAGCTCGTTCTGATTTAGCTGATATAGAAACTAGAATAACAGCTAAACTTATGAAGGTTATAGACGATAATACGATAGAACTAAACGATTTATCAAAATCTATAAATGCTCTACATAGTAAAGGTAAGGAAATAAGAGATAAACTAAATGAATTTCAATCAGATGAAACTTTACAATTCGATGAGTATTCTACAAAGATAGCATTAGAAAATATTTTAAATCGTAGTATCAATATAACACTGGTTGTATCAAAGATTGTAGATATATCTCAAAAATTTATAAGAAATGTAAATAATCCATTCTATAAAAAGATTCAAGAAGATATATCAACTGTAGTACAAGCACTATATTATATATCTGTAAAAAGTGATGACGATGATAAATAAAGATACTCCACCGTAATGGTGGAGTATTAATTTTATTATTGTTTTCCTTTAAGTTCTTTTTGTAGTTGAACTTTTAAATCTGCAACTTCTGTATCTAATGCTGCTAACTTTTCTTTTATTAGTTTGTGCTCTTTAGTAGCGTCATCGCTTCCTGTTGTATCCTTTATCAACTCTTTATTATTCTCTAAGTTGTCTTTAGCTACCTTATACATATGACAATATACGTCCCATAAGTTAGCAGTAACCGATACACTAAGAATAGTATTATATAAGTGCTTATGTATAACTATGGCTGTATCTATTCTAGTTATAGTTCTTGCCATTTCTGGTGCACTACTAGCTACATTCTTAATTATCTTTGCAGCATTAGTTACTATACCTTTCCACATATCAGACGCTTTAACTGCTTCATTTTCATCTGTTATTTTATCATATTCAGTTTTACCATCGTTATCTTTCTTTTCATTATTCTCTCTTAAATCTTTAAATGTCGCTAAAGCATTAAGTAGCTGGTCTCTTAGTGCATCATATGTTGTTGCTGGTTTTTTGCCTTCGGCTGCTTTAAATTCTTTACTAAGAATAGAAGTTAAAGATTCTGGTTGATTTCCATCGGCTTTAATTTGAACAGTTTCTAACACCTTGTCAGCTATATTGACATTAACCATTTTCTTTAAGAATATACCTTTATTAGTTTCATATGCTTCTGGCTTTATTACTGTATTTGAATTTAATTTAGCTTGTATTATACCTGTAGGGTCTTTTTTAAGTAATTTTAAAGCATCTTCTCCAAATGAGTATACGTATATAACATTAACAGCTTTAGAAAGCTCTACTATATTATAGTCTCCAAATACCTTTATATCATTATCCTTATCCGTTATAAGTCCAGTGTGAGTTCCAGTATCACTCATATTTATCGCTAATATTGTATTAATCAAACTCTTAATATCTTTAGCTATACTAGCTTCAGACTTTTTCTTTTGAACAGTTTGTGTCGTATCTGTAACTTTAGATGTACATTCTATAATCTTTTTAGCTATCATTTGTATCCCGAATAGAGATGCTATTCCTTTTTTAACTACTTCTTCATCTTCTTTAGGCTTTTCATATTTTACATTTATTAAAGAATGCTTTGGTACTTCCTTATACACAAGGTTCATGGCTGGAGTAGCTGCTACGTTTTTAATAGCATCTGTATCCTTTAACTCATCATATTCGTATATAAGTTTAAAGTTTTCAAGCAAGTTCTTCTTTATAGCTTCCATATTTTTTATGTGTGTATCGTATGTACCTTTATTGTCTATCTTAGTAAGACTTATATTTTTTACACTATCATCCTTCATTATAGCAAATGTAGCTAAAAGTTTATCCTTTTCTACCGTAGACATTTTTCCAAGATATGAAACTAGATTTCTTCTTAAGTTTGCAATTTCTTGGTATTGTCTAAAATCTGTAGTAGTTATTCTATTAGCAGTTTCTTCAGCACCGCCTCCACCAGCAGTTCTTTCAGTAGGTGTTGATGAGCCACCGCCACCTCCGCCACCAGACGAGTTATTAGCTCTATTCATTTTAAAACTGAATGGTTTTGAAAGTATTTCCCAAGTTTTTCTAAATACAGTTTTAATAAAGTTTATAATAGCTTTCCACATCTTTACAAACATTTGTCCTATCTTCGCAAAAAATCCAGTTTTAACTTCACCATCATCATCAGCTTCACCATAGTATATAGTTTCATCTCTAAAGCTATCCATAAGATTGAAGAAATAATCTTGTATTAAATTATACGATACTGTCATTTCAGCTTCAGCATACATATATTCTCTTACTTCTGGTAGAACTTCATTTCCATATAAAGTTATATCTTCCATATATTTTAAACCTCCTATTTTATTTATAATTTTTAACTAAAGGGCTGTTTTTCACTGTATCGAACACCTTTTTAGAGAAATTTACAATTTTAATAGGAGGTGAAATCCTTGAATTTAAAAGACCAAACGGTTGATACGACGAATAAGATGCTCAGAAATCAAGCGAGAAGATACTATAAATACAATGTAAGAAGAATGGAGTCAAAACCTATCTTCTGTAGATACTATAATATATCAAATGCTGATAGTACGGGTTCTAAAGGTATGGGACAAGTATATGACTGGTTATCACCAGACTCACCTGTAAGATATAATAGAATTAATAATACTCCGCTTTATGCCTTTAAAGAGTTTAATAGGGAAACTAGAAAGACGGATATAAAAGGTATAACTATAGAGCTTGATAATGAGAGTTTAATTCTTCCGGGGTTTTATCCACAAGTAGGAGATTTGCTTGTAATATCCTTACCGGGAGCAAAGGAACTTATGTTTCGTGTGACAAGAGCTGATGCTAATACGATACTTCAAGAACCTCATCATCATATAACTTATACTTATTATGCTGTATCTGACAAAGACCCTGATAAGTTTAAGCAACTTGAAAAGCAAACTGTAGGAAATTACGATTTTGTGATGGGTAATGTTGGAGACAATAAAGTAACTATCATAGATATAGGAACGGTAGCTTATATAAGAAAGCTAGTTGCAACTTATGCAAGAATTAATAATGAATACTTGGAAACGTTTTACAATGAAGAATATAATTTACTTTTATATTCTCATGTATGTGAAGATAATCCCGAGCACCCAATAGATATGATATACTACTCCCCTATGCTTGTAGAGTTTCAAAGAAGAATGCGTCCTATAATGTATGAGTTTTCACAAAAGTATGTAGGTGAGCTTATACTCACACATGAGGATATGACACCATTTGATTTTGAAAAATCAATGTATGGTGATATAACTTATGATGACTTATCTTCTTTTTTGGGTAATTTTTCAAGATTTGATGTAAAGGAATTTGAAGTAGGTGGAAGATATACAAAGCTTATGAAATGGTTTCCTAAGCAAAGATATCTAACTCAGTTAAATCAATTCGCATCTCCAAATGTAGCTTTAATGTCTATAGGAATACCGTCTGATAAGACAGCTGAGTATCTAATAAAGGATAGCTCGAATGTTAAAAAGATTCCAACTCTTGTAGAGCTTGACAGTTTAAAGAAAAGTTCAGAAAAGCTTTTGGATAGCGATAGTGATATTATATCATCTATTATGAGAATAGCTGAAGACCCAGCAAGTATCTTAGATGAAACTGTAGATTTGGAAGTTGATGATACTTTAGAGGATTTCTTAATAGTTCCTATAATACTATATCTTCTAAAACTTACAATAGATGGAGCTCAAAAAGACCCTAAGTTCCTATTAGATGATTTAGCGGAGGTGAAGAGATAGTATGGATTTTATGTTAAGTTATGTACTGATACCAGAAATAATGCACTGCCTTGACGTTGGATTATATCAAGATAATAAAGACACTCTTGCAATAATAGCTAATCAACAAAAAGAGGCAGAATTTCAAATGTAATAAATATATAGGAGGTTTATAAATGGCTAAAATAGAAGAAAGACAATTACTGATAACTGCGAGATTAAAGGACAATAGTGATGCTGTAACTCACGGACACGGACTTCCTTATCCGCTACCTATATTAAATCCAGTATGGGTTGGAATGGGAGATATAATAGCAGCAAAGGCAAATGGACAAGTTGAAATTACAATTCATAATTTAGATACACCAGTTGTATTAAATGATAGCTTATATAATAAATTGTATGAGTTAGGTTATGTAAATGAGGATATCGTAAAAGAAGCACAAGAAATGGAAGAAGCAATGTATCCCGAAGAAGAACTTGTAGAAGAAGAGGAAGGATTAGTTGAAGAAGAAACTACTGGTTCCGGAGAATCTACAGAAGAAGCATCAGAAACTGTCGAATCTGAAGAAGCTACAGAAAAGAAAGGGAAAAAGAACAAAAAATCTAAATCTGAATAAGGAGGTTTTAGGTTATGTCAAATAACAATAAAGGACCATTTTCATCAATACTTGAAAATGCCGGAACCTTACTTACTACCTTAATAGGAGGAGCTATAGTTGGACTTGTAACTCTTACTATTACAACTTATCAGCAAGCAATAGAAATAAATCATATAAACGGGTCTATACACGATATACAGGTTACTATGGAAGAACTTAAACACCGTTCAGTTGCATCTGATGTAAGGCTTTCTACACATGAAGATAATATTAAAAAGCTACAAGAAGATATGGATGAGATTAAGTATAGACTAGGTGCAATACCTGATAGAACTGAACTTAATAAGTCCTTCGATTCTTTGTATAACAAAATCTCAGATAAAATGGATAGAAAGCAATAAATTAACATTTTTATAGAGAAATTAATAAAATTAAAAATAACTAGGAGGTATAAATATGTATCAAAAAATAGGTAAAGACGGAGTAGACTTCTCTTTATTCAATAAACCAAATATTTACGGAGAATCTGAAGTAGCTCCAGCTGACACTTTAGATGATGCTCAAACTGTTTCAATAGAAGCAAGTGACACGGCTGAAGTTAATGTAGATGCTGATGCTCCTGAAGTTCCAAGTATAACTGTAGATATACCAGTTGAACCGGGAAGTGACACTGTAGAAAGTGTTAATGTTGAAGTTGAATATGCTGAAGCTTTAGGTAAAATAGACAAAGCTACTAAATTCCACGAATCATTAATAGACCAATTAGAAGCAGGAGCAGGTGCTGTTATTGATGGAGACTCTATTAAAGTAGGAGCTACAGATATAATGCCTGAAACTGAAAATAAAGCTGACGGTGAAGTTACTTTAGGTGATATGAATGACGAAAGAATAGAACCTGAACAAACTATCATTGACTCAGACCACGCTACAATGGATGACAAATAATAAATGTATACTCCCTTCGGGGAGTATATTATTTTATTTTTTGAAAAACTTTTAAATAGAATATAAAGGAGAGTGATATAATGGAAAGAACAAATGATGACAGATACATATTTAAGATATGGCAATATGGTATTGAGTGCGGTGATATATTTATAGAATATAAAGTAAGAGCTGATTTGAATGAATCTAATAGATTAAGTTTTAGTGGACTTATAGACTTAGATATAGTAGTTAAAAGAAGATATAGTTTTATATGCAATGATATATCTGTAAAGATTAATCATTGTGAGGATGAGACTCTACTCACAAATAAAGAGATAATAGAATTTATAGGTGTATCTATTAAAGACTTCGCAAACATAATAAGACAAACAAGTAACGGAGAAAAACCTAAAGAGAAATATTACTTAAAGTATGCAAAATCTTATGATGATTTCTTCACAGAGAATGTAGAAAAGATTGCAAATAAGTAAATTTCTACGTTTTTTTTTTCAATTATATATAATAAATGTAGAGATAAGGAATAAACTTAACAAGGGTTGAGAATTCCGACGTCTAAATTTAATACCTGAGGAGGTAGATAATATGTTAAATAAAAAAGAAATCGAAGTAATCCAAAACAAAATTAAAACAGCCGAAGGAAGACTGTTTGCACTAAAGAAAGGAGAAGTCTCAGAACAAATGAAGGCTTCAAACTGGATACATAATCCAGACGCACCAATAAAAAATAAATATCTTGGAGAAGACTTCTCTACAGATATTAAAATCTTAGAAGATTATATATATCTTCTAAAACGCAGATTAACTTTAAATGAATAAAAGAATATTGGTGGGGTTTATCCTCACCTTTATTTTTTTTTTCTACGTTCCACAGCATTCTTATAATAAGCTATATATTATATACATAAGACAAGGCAATCAAGCCAAAGTCAAATAAAAATTTAAAGGAGGTAAATTCTATGGATTTACAAAAATGGAAAACACTGGCAAGGAGTCTTATAGAGAACTATAAGAATGGACATTCATCAAAGGAGCATAATATGAGAATACATGATGCTCTTTGGAAGGATTGGGTATCACTGTTTAAAGGTGGGAATATGGCGGTTGTAATGTACTCTAAAGTGTACGGTTCAATTCTATATCCTGACTATAATAACAAGGTATCTCTTTGGGATTTTGAAGAGTTCTTAAATGAATATGAAGATGACTTAGATAAACCAATAAACTTACCTAAGCTTCTTGATTTAAAAGTTATAGCTCTTGATTATGCTGGTCATGATATGCTTGAGTATGACATAGAAGGTGGTGATATAAATGCTTAAACTTATAGACACTGAATGTATAAGACATATTCACACTGATGATAAAGATTCATTTTATCTAGGTGTCATATCAGCTGATGTAAGGGTATCTGAAGTGGTATTTCGTAAAGACAATGAAATGCACGCTTTACATCTTTCAAAGGTAAATTTGGGCATCACAGACGCTGTAAACATCATTCAAGGAGTGTATTCTGTGGCGTATGATAAGATAAAGAAAAGTATACCTGAAGGTAAAGTTATAACTATCTACGAAGATACTTATAATGATATACATAATGTATACACAAAACCTTATATGGTATCTTATGCTATACACTTCACAAGAGATGATATTAAAGTAGAATGCTTGACTAGATATCAAAATGTACCAAAATTTATATTAGATTTTCTATCAAAATAAAAAGGAGATAACTATGAGAAAATATATAGAATTTAGCAAAACTGAAGAAAATAAATTATTATACACAAGAACTATAGGTATTGTAGCTAATTTGGTTACAGTATCTAAATATAAGGAAGAAGTAAGAAAGCCATTATTTGGATTAAAGTGTAGTATATTCTGTGGAGAGTTTGAGATAGTATCCATAGATATCAAAAATGATGTAAGTACAGCTATAGTTAAAAATATCTTAAAACAAGCCGACACTATATTTATATTTGAAGCGTTTGTATTATCACATGAAGATTTAGTTCTAACTTCAAGATACGATAAGACAATGTACATGATACAACACGACATAGAAACTGCTTTAACTGGTGTGACTAAGCAACTTAATAAAGTTACAAAATTGGAGGTAGTAGAATGCTAAAAAGAATAGGAGAAAAAGAAATACTAAATGTAGCAGCCTTAGTTAAGGCGTGGGAAGAAACTCACAAAATAACAGTCGATGATTATGCTATACTTAACCTACCAGATATATCAATTATAGTTGATGAAGAATGGGATAAACTATTTGCAAAAGATGTACCTGAATTATTTAAGTTACAAGTATGCGATGATTTATGCTCATCATACTTTGATAAAAAGGAAATACCAACTTATAAGGAATATATGGAGCTTGTTGATAAATATAATAAAGCTAAAGACAATGATGAAGAATATAAGTATTACTATTATGTGCTTGCTACTATGATGGAAGTTATATATACTATATGCGATTATTAAAATTTTAAGGAGGAATAAAGATGAGAGAATTAAAAGTAGGTTTAATAAAAGGGAGACATGAATTACCAGTAAGTGAATATGTATTCGAAGGGGATATAGCAAATCCTCTAGCATTTGGAGATTTATTCAGACTTGCTAATAGAAGAGTTATTGAAATAGTAGGTGCTGAAGGGGACAGCTTTAACTTAAAAGAGGATAAGTTAGTTTTGTATGTAACTGGACTTACTCAAGCAACAGCAGCTGTTATAAATGCTTGTATTAATAATAAGGTGAGACTTGATTTAGCTCACTTTGATAGAGATACTAATACGTATAAAATGCAAGAAATCTTTACAGAAGGGTGTGATGAATAATGGTTTCAAGAATGATAAGACTAACAAAAACTAATAAGAAATGGACTAAGAATCATAAGATTATAGAGGTATTATTTGAAACCGTAATATTTGATGATAAAGGACACGAGCTTAAAGATAAAGAACTATCTCCAAGAAATGAGTTTATAGTATCATTTGAAATAAAGAATAATGAGTTTATATTAACTGAATTTAAGAAAGGTAAAAGCTATAGTCCTACAAGGATGAGAGAATGGCTTAATCGTGAACAAATAAGAGAAGAAGTTGCTCTTATGCTTGATATGAAAGATAGAGGTCCAGCAGGATTTGAACTATCTGACAACTTAGAAACTTGTCTTGATATTATAAGAGACTATACAGCTTATAAAAATTAATAAAGATATTGGTGGGGTTTATCCTCACCTTTATTTTTTTTTTCTATGTTCCTAGAAGAAGTTACGTAATTTTTATTTTCAATTATATATAATAAAAGTAAGAGCAAGAGAATAAACTTAACAAGGGTTGAGAGTTCTTAATGCCAAAATTTAAAATACCTGAGGAGGTTTAAAATGACTACATTATTTAATGAAACTATTGGAGACAGATTGGAAAGAGAAATGAGAGGAGATGTTTGTATGGGACACGTTTGGACATCTTCTGAAAAGGGGGCAACTCCTTTAACAGATTTAGTTTTGGAAATGGTTTGTAAATTCAAGAATGATGGATATAATGGTATTCCGCAAATACAATATTCATCAACTTATGACAGCGGTAACAATACTGTCATATTCTCTGCATTTATTACTGTGACTAAAATCTAAAATAATTTGGAGGGGTTCACAAACCTCTCCTTATTTTTTTTATGCTCCTACGAATTTTTGCATTTGATTATATATAATAACTATAGTAATAAATAATATTAAAAGGCAATAATGTCTTAATTTAAAATTAAAAGGAGGAATGATATTATGAAATTACAAATAGCATTTACTAAAAAGGGTTACCCAGCATTCTGGGAAAAAGGGGGAGGTATGACTAACTCAGGACATACTGAACTTATCGGAGATAAATATGGTCATAAGAAAGATTGTATTTTTATCCGTACCGGTGGAACTTTATCAAATGACAATCACGGTTTATTTATACTTAATAAAGGTGATGTTGTATGCGTATCTCATAGAAGTGGTGGAAATATATCTCACAAACTTCTAAGATACACTGGCGAGTTTGATAAGACGTCTCAAACGGCTGAATTTGAGATGATAGATTTCTACGATAGTGGTGAGTGGGATAATGATGCTCACACAAGATTTACCGATATTGTAGAAGCTTCTGAAAAGAAAATCCGTATATATCACTGTAGAAATGTGGTATATGCGTTAGGACTTGCACCTTATGATGATATAATGTACAAGCTTGATAAAGGTGTAATTCCCGAAATTTCAGCAAACTTCCTAAATCTTCCTATGCTTTGGAAACTTTTAAAGGTGGGTAATTACTCATCTAACGTTTTAAAGCATATTAAATTCGATAACGATAATAAGATAGCTGATGCTTGTATAGGTTATCTTATATACGAATTCGGATTTAAAGTAGCATCTAAGTATATGACGGAAGACCAATTAAATAACTATTATGCGTCTTCTAAGAAAAATACTGTAGATACAACTACACCATTTATCTTAGCGTATCATAAGGGTAATCATATTAATACTGAGTTTGCAACTCAAGTTGGACTTTCTGGAGTACAAGTTCTTGAGCTTCCTTCTGATGATTGGAATGAAATACCTGAAAAGTATAAGACTCTTAAAATAGCAAATAAGAGAGTCTACTTTATAGATATGGTAAATGTTCCAAAAGAATTCTACCCACGTAATAGTGGATATGTAGAATTCTGGACATCTCGTACTCTTGAAAGAACTGAGATAACTTGCTATGTTATGGAACTTGATAGAGAAGAAATGCTATTTAATGAAAAGCTTTATAAAGAGCTAAGAGAAATGACAGAATAAAAATAAGGAGAGGCTTTCGCCTCCCTTTATTTTTTTTTATCTATATTCTAAAAGTATAAAAGACTATCCGGGTGATAAGGTTTGCATATAAAGGCATCAAACTACCGAAGGCTTCTAAACCACTCGTAACACTTCCGCCCTATTGCTGAACGCTTCCATGCGGTTTACCGGACTTACGTTAGAACTAATTGTGTACACTCTATCCAAGATATTGTCGACTAATATTCTTGTACCAGTTTTTCTAGCTTCAGATGTTATATACCTAACTTATCACAATCTAGTGTTGTCACATTTTAATAAGTCGTAATTCCTTCCATTAGAACTACATCAGCTTCAAGCTTTTCTATATACTCAGCTCTACGCTCAGAGGCATTAGCCCAATCATCTATCTTTAAAGATATATTATCATAACCGTTAGTAAGTCCATCAAGTCCTTTAAGTTCACTATTCCATAAGAACTCCTGTATATCAAATACAGCTAAGTTTTGAAATATAAGATAGTGTGGCTCATCTACACTAAATAAACTCATAGGGTGTCCTACTTTTAAACGTAGCTCCCAATTAGTTCCAACAGGTGACATTCCTCTTAAATCGAATTCTATTATATTAGGAGAACGGAACTTAGCCTTTATAGGTTTTCTATACATTTCATAAGATGCTTGAGTTTGAGCCATTCCTATATATGGAGCAAGTCCTTGCATATAGTATGACGGAGTTGCACTCATAGCTCCCATATAGGTAGAACCTACACCGTCAGCTGGTGGCGGATACATAGTATCTGCTGTAGGAAGATACATCATACCTGTATCTTCTACAGTTGAAAATGCTTGACGCAAATGTCTTACATCTATAACTCCAGTTTTTTCATAAGCTAGCTCTTTTGTGATATATTCTGGTATCTTATATGAATACACTCTACCATTATATCTTAAAGAATTATCAAATTTCATAGACGGTATAAATATTTCATAAGCGTATATTCTTGAGAACCACATTCTTGCAGATGATAATATCCTATCATATAAATCATAATCTGTATATTTAGTTTCTATAAAAGTTCCTATTCCTAATTTTTCCTTTACATCTTTTATAAGTCTATTAGGGTTCATATTATCAGAGCTCCTTATAGATTTATGATAAAGTTTCTAAATCCTTGAGCTTTAGCATTTCTTTCTATTTCTTCCTTAGTTTCATAAGTAATACCTAAAACGTCATCTCCGTATTTTATAACTTGCTTAGGTCTTATACCTTCAAATGAAGCTTCAGCATAAAGTCCTGAATTTTTAGGAATAGTATCATAAGCAACTAAATTATCCCTCATTGCTATTCTTGCGAACTCAGATGCACTATATCCTTCTGCATACATTTGATTTCTAAATGATTCTTCTCTTGAAAGTGAAGTTGGGTCACTTGGTTGATATACAACGTCAAATGCTACAAGCTTTATAGTTTCTCCATTTCCGTCAAGTTTAGGCACTCCATATCCTCTAAAAGATACAGCTATTTCAGCATCAGATTCTATAAGAGTTCTTACTATCTTTCCAGATGGAGTATCTATAGTTTCACATTCAGAATACATAGTTCCATTTTCAAAGAAGAAGTGCTTATTTCTATATGCTATATTTTGTAAGTATACTTGCACGAATCTTTCTGTATCGCTTTTGCTAGGGTGGTCAAGTTCTGAGAAGAATCTATTACCTTTTAATCTGTCATTAACGAAAGGGTCTTCTACTGCTTCTCTAAAGTTTTCTTCTAAGAAATCATTTCCATTTCTTGTAGTTCTTCCAAATGTAAGACATTCTTGTACCCATACTATTTGATTACCTACATATTTTCTATCAACTATTCTCTTTCTAGGAGTTGCTGATATTTCAGACTCTCCATAAAGAGTTATAATCTTTGGTCTTTTATCCATATTTTAAACCTCCTGAATTATATTAATTTATATCAAAAAATTGTTCGTTACACAAATAAACGGTGGGAAAATCCCACCGTTTACATAATTTTATCATTTAGGTTCTAAGATTAAATCAAGGACTCCCACTGTTGTGATATAGCATGAAGTTGCAATAGCATACATGAGCAGATTAAATAAATCTATTATGTCACAATGCAATATATCCATATCGAACACACTCCTTCCCTAAATAAATACATAGATATAAATTATTATTTTAAGAAAGAAAAAAGTCCTTTCTTTTTTTCCACATTTTTACTGTTTTGTGGTAGCTCTTTTATGATTTTAGCGATAGCTTTGTTCTTATCGTATAGCGTATTTCCTATTTTCATAACGTCAGCTTTATCAAGATGAACTAAATCATTAACGTCTATTAAAGGCTCTACTATCTCAGTATATACTCCATTTATATAAACTACTAAATCAACAGAAGCTACATAATGAAATACTCTATCAATACTTGATTCTTTCTTATTAGTATCGACTACTATACTCTCTTTAAGTTCAGTTTCGTAGTTCTCATCATCTATGGATAGAAAAGGTTTACTATCAACAGACGTCGCTTTAAAGTCGATACGAGCCATATCTAGCTCATAGTCGGTCTCTACTTGAATATCTAAGCCATAAACAAACATAACGTCATCTAAAGGCTTACAGTGAATTATAACGTCATCTCCTACACTTTCTATATCAGATATAAGATATACTGCTTCCCCTACAACTATATATTTCTTATCCTTTATGAATCTATTTATATACTTTATAGACTTATCATCATTTGCACAAAGTTTTAGCTTAAAGTTCTTCTCTATATTCTTTGTGAGTGCTTCGTATTTAATTCCCATTTACACCACCCTTTATCTTATTTATAATATCACTTGTCCACTTATTAACTCTAATCCTCTCTAGGTTTCTTCTCATCTTTTTATTATACGCACTATCAAGAGTATTTTGAGTTATATGATACAGTCTTGCCATAATTTGAAGTGATATTATAACATCTACCATTTCATCAACTATCTCATATTTATTATCTTCACCTCTTATCTCCTTTGTAATCTCTTTAGTAAGCTCGGATAACTCTTCTATACAAATTACCTTATTTTGTATATCGGTTTTAGATGCTATAAGCTCATCTATCCAAGTAGGGTCTACATTTAAAAAGGGTGCTACAAAATCTTCTTTAATTTCAATATTCATTTTTAGTTCCTCCTTTAGATTCTTTCTCTCTTACGTCGCTGTTTTTCAAAAAGTAAATGAAATGCTACCCTTTCGGGTAGCACTCATGTATTATATAGCTCCTTCATTTATGGCAGTGGAACGCCTTTATCTTATTATGGTGCAACTGTATCTTTGATATCAATATGTCCAAGTATTGCATAGATATAGTTACAATCATAGTAATCATAGTATGCTATAGCTGGCATATGAGGTCTTGTTGGATTTCTGAATGTTCCATCAGTATATAATGCGTGTGGTCCTTGTTGGAATTCAAATGTTGGTTGAGATTCCATATTAGAATAAGGAACACATTTTAATCCTTCATTATCTAACGCTCTTTCAGTTTCTACCATTTTGCAAGTTTGTCCTGCTATTTGAAGTCCATATACAGCGTATTCATTTGTCATACCACCATAGTTTTCATTCTTAGTTAAGATTGGTGTACTTCTTATAAATCTTGCAGTGTTCACTGGAGATGCCCACCAGTTGAATTGTAAACCAGAAACAGATTTGAATTTAGTTCCCATATTAGTGTGAACTTCTTTCATTCTTCTTCCTAGTTCTTCAATGTCCCATTGTTCAGGAGATGTAGGTCTAAATCCATTAGTTACCCCCGGTTTAGTATAGTGAGTTCCAGTATAGTATCCCATATCTGAATTTTCAAAATCAAAACCAGCAGCTTTTGCTGTTTTTAATTGGTCTAATACTCCATTTAATGTATCAAATACAAATTGGTCTTTTGCTGATACAACAACGTCGAATATAATAGATTGTCCTTCCAAAACTCCATCTATATTTTCTAAAGATAAGAAGTTTTGCATTGAACCCGGGTCATAGTCAAATAGCATATTGATTCTATTTTTAATCACTTGTATGATTGGTTTAGTTTCAATATCTATTGATGCTGATTTTCTATTATAAGCTCCAGACATATGAGCTCTGAATGTAATTTCTTTTACTTCAGTAGATTTAATAAGTTTAATATCTCCAGTTGCAAAGTTTACTTCAGCTGATATAGTTACTTCTGTAGTAGCATTTGCTTTCGGTGATTTTAAAGTTTTGAATAATCTACCCATAGTGTAGTTATGTGCATCTGGGTTTATATTAGATACATTTAATTCAACTTCTTCATCTGCTGCTGTTCCTGCATCATGGTATTTTACTTTTATGATGTCAAGTTGAGGAATAAGAGTTGATTCTCCTACAGTTCCTTCATGAGATTCAGTAAAGATATTAAATGCAGTTTTTGTCATATCTGTTAATTTGTATTCAATAGCTTTACTTCCAGCAGTTCTTAATTTTCTCATTACTTCAGGATTCTTTAAGCAATGAGGGAAGTCATATTTCTTACCTTCGATTACCACTTGTCTTGTAATCATTTTTCTTGGTGGTAATTGTTCAGATACATATTCTTTAGTAGGCATTAAAAATCTACTATTTTGAGATAATGTTTCTAAGTACACGTGTGGTAATATTGCAAGTTGGAATGGGTGATATTCCCCTGCCATCATACCTTCCGCATATAGGTTTATTTCATTTTCAAGTCTTGCTCCTATTGTTGCTACGTCTGATTTAGCTATTTTTTGCATTTCAGCATACATAACTCTTCCTTGCGTGTCATTTCCAAATCTAGTGCTTTGACTGTCTGCAACTATTTTAGCAGTCATTTGGTCTTTTAATCCTTGCATATGAGCTTTCATAGCTGAAGGTGCTGAGTTAGAAGAGAAGTTAATCCCTTGAGACTCCGCATATTGTTTAAATCCAGTAAGAACGTCTTTTACACCAACGATAGATGCTTTAACTCTAGCTTTACCGTCATTGCTAGGTGAACGTAAGCTTGTTCTTACAAGCATAGTATTATTATCCATATTTTATACCTCCTAGTTATTTTTCAATTTTAATTTTAATCTAAACTGCTGTTTTTTCAACTGTTTTTACGACAGTATATTTACATCTTCCTCTATAGAAGACAGTTTCTTATTAATAGTTGCAAATGTAGCACGAAATTCTACATAGGTTTGAAATCTTATAACCCAAGTATCAGTATTATCATTTACATACTCAACTAAGGCTTGTAAGTTTTCTTCATACTCATCTATATAAGTATTTATAACTGTAGCCTTATCTCCTGTAGCGTCTATATTCTTAAGCTTTGCTATTAAGTCTTTATATTGGTCATACAAAGATGCAAATGCTTTATTAAGTTTTTTAGTCTTTCTTCTAAATACAGGAGTATCCTCATCTTCCCCTTCTGTAAAAGCGTTGTCTTCATTTGGAGTATCTCCGGGTTCTCCTGCATCTTCTTGAAGTTCAGGGTTTTCAGGGTCAAAGCCATCATCTGGGTCAGGGTCTGTAAACTCTGGTTCTTCAGGCTCGGGTTCTGGTATATCATCTCCTGTATCATCTTCAGGTTCTTGAAACTCTGGTTCTTCTGGTTCAGGTTCTGGTGGAACTGGGTCATTATCTGCTCCCATATAATCAGGTAAATCAAATGTAGATGTATCGAAGCCATCTATATCAGCTTCACCATAAAGATTTGGTCTTTTCTTTTTATTAACTTCTTCTAGTTTATTTAAGAAACCTCTCATATAAGTATTACACCTCCTTATACGTATTTCTTAGTTCTTACTATACCAAGTAGCTTCTTTTCAAGTGATTGCTTAATTCTCATAAGAGCATATTTCTTCTTTCTGTCATCTGAGTTTTTAGCATCGTTTATCTTCTCATCTATTATTTCGAGTTCATCTTTTATCATCTTTAAAACTCTTTCACGAGTTTTAGCATCATGAACTCCTTTTACAACTTTAGCTCCATATCCACCAAGTATAGCAATAAGTGGGTTTGCTGTGACAAGAAAGTATATTCCAAATCCAGTTGCGGCACCTACAAGCCATTGCATAGAGTTATCAAGAATAGGAATAAACTCATCATTTATAACCTTTTCTCTTAAAGCATCATCTTTTGCCTTTCTCCATTCAACCATAAAGCCTCTAAGCTCAGATATAAGCTTTTCACCTTTTTCTACTATTTGTCTTGGTATTCTTTTAGCTTTTTCAGCAAGCCTTCCAATTTTAGTAGAAGTGTCAGCTTCCATATACTTCATTCTATTATCTGCTATTTCTATAAATGTATCGTCCATATACATTCCAGCATACATAACTTGTCCCTCATCTAATATAGATATAGATATAGGAAGTCTATGATTTAGAAGATTTTCATTGTATGAACGATTATCATACATAACTATCATATCTTTAGAATTATTAATCTCATCAACGTCAAACTTTTGAAGTCTTATGTTATTGTCAACTATATTACCCATAAGAGTTTTATTTTGTCCGTCAAGATAAACTCCTAATCCTTGTGCTGGTATAAAGTTCACAATTCCAAGTCTTGCAAGTTGAACAGCGAAATCTTCTTTCGGAACTACTAAAAGTTTCTTATGTTGTATAAGGTTCATAAACCACATAGAATATGCTTTAGTTTCCAATAGTTTATTTACAAGTTCACGACTATCAATAGCATACGTGTCTCCTGATTCTATCATAGGAAGTCTTAAAAATTCACATTCTCCATTTCCAGATACGTGTAAAGCATACGTTACTTTATTTGCAAGAACTACATCATGGTGGAAAAGCGGTAGTAAATAATGAACTTGATTAAGTTCATTTCCTTCGATATTTTCATAAGTTACCACTTTTATTACAGTGAATGAAGAACCATAATCATCTACAATAAATTCGCATCCTTGTAAAGTTACTTCATCTACATTGAATTCTCTATCTAGTGATTGTATAGATGATGTATATATTGCATCTATATCTATTATCTTATCTATAGAATATTCAACTTCATCAGATTTTATATTATCTAGTACACTTTCACAAAGTTCACGAGAAACTGGTTCTGTTTCTAATCCTTTTATTTGCTCTCTTGATTTATTATTAAAAATCGCTTCCATTATTATATCATTAGCAATTATATCAGACATTGTAATAAATGAATTACCAGTATATCCGTCATCACTTACTATATTATAAGGAATACCTTTTTTTACATACATATTCGAGTCCTCCTTTTAAAATTAATATATTCGGGTGTTTCTGGTGGTTTTGTAGCAAACGATTAAATAAAGGAGGTTTTAATATGAATACAAGCTTAATAAGAAAGATAGCAGAGTCTCAAAAAGAGGTTATTGATGAAAAGAAGTTGGAAAAGGCGAGAAAGTTATGTAAGGAAGTGGAAGCACTTTGTAAGAAATATAATATGAGTTTTTTCTTTGTAACAGAAGGTGCATCTATTACAAGAAATAATGGAAATGATGCTGTTCGTAATGCAAGAGAAGCTCAAGTTAAATGGGAGAAAGAAAATAGTTTCGACCCTGACGAAGATTGGAATAAACGATAATTACACGATTTTATATTTCAATTATATATAATAAACGTAGACAAAAGGAATAAACCTGAGAAGGCTCAGGAGTTCCAAATAGTCTTAATTTAAAATAACCGTACTAGGAGGTACAAAAATGAAAAAATTAGAAAACTTGTTAAACTGCTCAAATCACGTATTAGGTCTTAATCAAATCCAAGAACTTGCTGAAAAGGGATACCAAGTTGTGGAATTGAGTGAAGAATTGAAAAAAGCTTGGAGTCAAATGACACCAGACAATTACTTATATGTCTGCAATGATGTTATTGACTACATGGAACAAAACTTCTGTACAGCAATACACGTAGCTGGATTCCCACCAGCAGTAAATGTGATTTGTTTGGACCTTAACTCATGGATACCTTGCTTCTATGCTTATTCAGAAAGAATTGTAACAGAAACTCAAAACCCTGATGGGTCAGTTACTAAAAAGGCTGACTTCAAGCATAAAGGGTTCTATGAATACATAAGAAGTAAGGACCAACTTAGAGAGGAAGGAACAAACCAACCTCTTTACAGAAGAAAGAAATAAAAGAATATTGGTGGGGTTCGCCTCACCTTTATTTTTTTTTCTATGTTCCTAGATACATCTGTTACGAACACCAAAATATAATATTTTAAGTAAAACAAGGAGGTTTTAATATATGAATAAGTTGGAAATACTTAAAGAGCCACTATATAACTTGGCATCTCAGATATATAAAGCTTCTGGTATAACTCTTAATTTTACCTACTGTAAAAGAGACATAAGAGGCTTTAATCCAGAAGATGCAAGTGATATGATAGACATATATCCCGATTATATTTTTTCTCTAGGTTTTCCTAATAGAAAGGGTGTAGACGAAACTCAGTGGAGTGCTGCTGATGCTATTATGGAGACTATTGTTAAAAGTAGAGCAACTGAGCTTGCTGTTCCTAAAAATACAGCTACTATAGAAGTATCTAAATATGATGAGGATTTAGAAGAATATGAGAATATGGATTTAGCTGAAGCTTTACAAAGAGATTTAGAGGTATTTGTAAATGATTACAAAATATCATCTTTAATGGTGGTTATAGATGAGCTATATATAGATACAATAAGTGATAAGATAAAGGCTGAAACTATAGATAGTAAACTTTTACAAGAAAAGATATATAAAGAATTTATTCCTCAAATTGTAGCCTATGTATCTAACTTCCCTAAATTATGTGGAAGACTTTCTCAAATTATAAAAGCTAATAGACTTATGCAAAGTTTTTCATCTACTATAGATTATGCTAATAATAGGGAAAATGTTGATACGAATTCTTATGGTGTTATAAATAGATGGGTAAACGATTATCATAAGACTCCACAAGAATCTTTTAGAACTTCTCTTATCGTTCTTACAATATTTGAGGTTATAAACGATGCTGTAAAAGGAGATACCAAAAATATTAGAATACTAGATGAAGCTGTAGCTTATATTATTAAAAATATTATAAATACACATCATACTCACAAATTCTTAAATGTAGAAACTGTACTTCGTTCAGCTCTTGGTAAAAACCAAAAAGGTTCATCATTTGATTATCTACTTTCAAGAATAATGAGGTCAGTAAACTCTGGATTTTCTGAAACTCCAGCATCTTTTGGACAAATGGAAACTTTCTTATCAGCAATAGACAAATCTCGTAATAGATTTAGCGAAATAAAAACTGATAGACCGTCTCAAATACTTGCATCTAAAGAGCTTCTAAAATATGCCGAATCTTGCGATATACTTGCAGCACTTCAAGATAAAATGGCAAGAAAAGAGATAAGAATGTACGCAGAATCTATTACATTTACAGAAGATGAAATAGAAAAAGAAATGATGAAAGTTACAGATATAGCAAGAGAAGCATCTATTGCTAAAATAGATATGGAGTATATCACAACTAAATATTCCAAAAAGGATGCTATAAATAATGCGTATATTGTACTGCAAGAAGCACAAGCTTTAAGAAGAAAGCTAAAGACTAAAGAAGCAATAGAAGCTTGTAATATAGTTATAAAGACTTTAAATAAAGATATAGAAGAAACTAGAAAATTCGACCACAAGAAATCAAGAATGACAATTAATATCGCATACCCTGAAGGTTACGAAGGATAATTGTGGATAATAGTTTTAGTAAATTTAATAAGTTTTTACAAGAAGAAGAGATAAATTCTAGTTTCAAAAAAGAAGTACAAAGTGATATAAGACAATTTCAAAAAGATAATGAAATGACAGGAGATATAGGATTTGACAGATTATCTATAGAACTTGCTGGAACTATAGTTTCAGAAAATCATGTGGATGTAGATTCCGAAGGTAATCATATTTATTCTAACTATATAAATCCTAATGAAACGGTACATGACCCTAACGCACCTAGTGAGGGTTATATACCTAAAGTTGACTATGATGTAAAAGGAGAGATAGACCCTAATATAGACATAGAAACTGGTAGAGTTATAAATGACACCAAAGATATATCTACTATGGATAGAATGATGGAAGATTTAATGAAACAGTTTCCACCACCTAAAATACCAAAGGTTCAATTCCAATCTACAAACCCACACGCAATTAACTTTGCTAAGGTTTTATTTAACTTAGGTGTACATAGATGGTGGTTACCACTTCTTTTAAATGATACATCACTTGATGGTGTAGACCCACATTCTAAAAATCTAACACAAGACCAAATGGATAGAATACAGCTTGAGACTTGTTCTAATATATTCTATTATTGTCGTGAAGTAGCAAGAGTATCAACTCCAGCTGGACCTACTAAGATGAGATTTCATATAGGTTCATTTACTTCAATGTATTTAACAGCGAATGATATTACGTATTATCTTGAACAACCAAGACAAACGTATAAATCAGGAACTGATAATGCTATCGTTGGTTGGTGTTGGAACTTTGCTTCTCGTAATGCTAATATGGCACTTTTTGCAAATAACTTACCTAAAGCAAAGGATAACTTACAAGACGTTATAAATATATTACAGTTCTTACCAGCTTATCTTAAGTTTTATAGATTTAAAGCAAAAGAAGATACTACTGGTAATATAACTATAGTAGACTGTGATGATTATGCAAAAGGTATAGAAATTCATCATAAACTTTGGAATAATAAAATATACGCTGGAACTACAGGACAAACTAAAGAAGGTGCTATGAAGACTGGACGGGGAAAGAGTTTAGTTAAAATAGGATTTGACGAAATTGGTTGGTCTAAATATAATTATCTTGCTTATGGTTCAGCACAACCTGCTCACGAAGAAGCGGCAGCGAACGCTGAAAAAGTTGGAACTCCACACAATATTACTATGACTTCTACTCCACCCGATGCTACAACTAAGGAAGGAGAATGGTTATATAAGCTTTTATTTGAAAACTGTGTAAGATTTAATCTTATAATGTTTGATTTATCAAAAGAAGAACTAAAGACATATATGAGAGCGAATGGTAAGAAAGATATAGTATTTTGCTCATTTATGTATAATGAACTTGGTTTTACTCAAGAATGGTTGATAGAAAGATTAAGAAAACTTGATAGAGAAGTCTTTGATGTGGAAGTTATGCTTAAATGGAAAAGAACTCTTATTCGTTCACCATTCTCAAGAAGAGCTTTGGAGCTTATTGATATTTATACCAAAAACCAAAGAAAGAAAACTATTGTCTTAAATAATAGACATGTATTTACAACTTATGACGGCTTTGAACTAGCAAGATTTAAGAAAGTCGTAATAGGTGTCGATATAGCAGGTGGTGGGGGAACTAAAGACTCCGACTATTCTACTATGGTAGGTATAGACCCTGATACCACTAAGGTACTTTTTACCTTTAGAAGTAATGAAGACGATACTGAGATATTTGCTAAAACTATAATTGAATTCTACAGACAATATGTACCTAATGGTATATTTGTAGTAGAAAGAAATGGTATAGGACGTGGAGTTGTAGATAAGCTTATACATTGCTCTGATATAGTTGATAATATTTATTATCAAACAGCAAAAGACGATAGTTCTTTCTATATTAACTCAAATGACGGTAAAATATCTAAAGGTAAATATGGACTTGATATGACACACGATGTTCGTGAAACTATGACAAGAGAAATTCTAAATATGAGAGTTAATAGATACAAGACATACTTCGTATCAGAAGATATATCACGTGAGCTTATGTCACTTACTATATCATCAGCTGGTAGAGTAGACCACTTACCGGGTTATCACGATGACGTTTTAATGGCATATCTTATGGCTTTATATGTACTATATAAAGATATAGATATGGATATTAAATTCGGACTTCATTATCCTAATGTACCGGATGATGAAAGTTTATCATACAATAAACTAGATGTATTTGATATTAAGGTTGACCCTTATGCTGGTTTAACTGAAGAGCAAAAGTATCAAGAGTTTCTAAAGCAAAATGCTTTAGAAAATGGACAAATGTTAGGATTTAGAACTCTTGAAGATGATACTTACAAGAGAGGAAACGATGCGGTGGAATTCGAGCGTAAAGCTCATGAAATATATAATGCTTTGGAAAATGGAAGCGGTGATGAGGAGATAACTATGGGTGTGAACGGAAGTTACTTCGGTAATGGAAGACGTGTCAATAGATTAAAACCAAAATCACTTAAACCGTTTTAGGAAGGAGGTTAGAATGTATCTTTTAAAATTATTGCTGAATATTGTCGTATTATTTGCCATAGCTTTTTTATTATTCTATATCTATGTAAGGACGTGGAACGAAAAGGCTTCTGTATTTTTTAAAAGATGTGCCTTTGTTCTTAGCGTGTTATATATCTTAGGATTACACTTCGTGTCGTTTATTTTCATAAACATCGTAGTTCTAAATATACTCGCAACTTACGCCTTTATAAAACACGGTAGACTGCTTAATCAGTACAAACCACATGCAGAGGAAATACATTAAAATATATGCTCCCATAATGGGAGCATATATCTTTTGTATTATTACATGACCAGATATCTCGTAATCTTTTTTATCATTATGAAAATATCTAATTTTATATTTTTACAATTACAAATTACACAGTAGGACACCTAAAATTCATAAACTTATAATTTTAAATCTTTATCCTGAATAGTTAATTTCACAATTTTCTATTCGTTAATGAGGTGGGACACCCAAAATTCATTTGTTACCGTTCAATCGGTGAACGGGGTTTCATCTTTTAATAATTCAACTCTTCAATAAAAAGGACACCTAATATATTTTTACTAATACTAATAATAGCCATCGTTCATTTGTTTATAAACGAAATTGATATTAGAAATATGTATTATAAAATTTAAAAACCACATAAAGAATTTTCTCATATTCTTATTGTATCTGCCGTTCAAGGTATATCTTAGAATATACTCAGATAAAGAATACTACTAAAATTCGACCGAATTTGCCAAACGACACTTTCTCATTATACACCGTATATGTACTTATCAAAAGCTATTTAATTGTGCAGGATTAAAAAATAAAGAAAGGAAAGAGTTTTCACCTCTTTTCTTAGTATTAGCTAATCATCATACCTTTCAAATATAACTGGCATAGGTGCTTGTGAAATAACTGTCTCATTATTACTTAGTACCAGTACCCCATTGGAGTTTATCAAATCTTGATAAGTGGTCGTTATATAGTCTTTCACTCCTGTGTCTATTATATCATTCCCGCTGACAATTCCTCTTAATTTCTTTCCAATAGTAATACAATCGTATACGAACTTGGTCCTTTTTATAATATCATCATCGTGGTTATGAATAGGATAATTATTAGCCAAAATGATGTTATTTGAAACTTGAGTTTTTATATAGTTATAGATATCGACCATAGGAAATATTGCAACTTTCTTTTCTACTTCTGATATCTTGTGGAATCCTTTTAAAAGGTTTTGACTATTTCCGTCTGATATAAAATCATACATTTTATTATTCTTATACTCAAGTATTTCTATCTTAGCATCATTTATATCAGGAAGTGTATCAAGAGCTATATCATAATACTTACCTTCTAAGAAGTCGTGTATATGATTATAAGGAATAAGTTTACCAGCGTAATAAATCTTATTATATCTTGATATATGGTCCTTACCTTCTATATCACTTACAGTACCCTTTTTAATATTATATATATCATCAGCATGTACAATACAAGATACATAGTTATTCTTAGGAAATCTTTTCTTTAAGAATATAAATAAATTATTATTATAATTTACAAATTCATAAAATTCCTTTCTAACATAGTGTCCACATATAAATAAGTCAAACTCACTATCAAGTCCCGCTGTATCATATAAAGGTATTAAATTAAGCTCATCACTTTGAGCGTGTGCTGTAGCCTTTCCATACTGTATATCATCATCTATAACTAAATCATACCTTCTCGTAAATAAAGGCTCAACACAAGCCTCTAATGTCTTTATTTCACCGTATTCTTTTAAGTGCTCTTTTTCTATTGTAATCTTAGAAAGTCCAAGTCTATCTTCTCTTAAAAACTCGTGGTGATAGAATAAACCATTTACGTATAAAGATATTACTTGTGAGTATCTATTAGGAACGTAGAAAACCCAAGTATCTAAAGTTTCGTCTTTTGGTATTTCTAATATATTTCTGACTTTTGAATACTCTTCTGATATTAAATCAAGTGCTAGTCTTTTAGATATAGATTTAATATTTGAAAAGTATTCACTGTCTGCTCCAAAGTTCATATATAGTCTTGGGTCATCTTGTATCATAGGTACAAGAGATGCGTTTTCATTTTTTACAAAATGAAGTGCAGGTTTTTTAGAAGCTATATCTATTATACCCGGAAATAACTTATCTACTGTAGTTTTCTCTGCTGTATTTATATCATATAGTATAAATAGCTTAGTTATAGTAGTACCTGCTCCTATTTCATCTTCTAAATGATTTAGATTAAGAACTGCTATCTTTTGATTCCAAGAAGCATAGTTAATCTCTCTAAACTCAAATCCTGTAACTCCAGCTTTCTCGTATACTATAATTCCTATAGATGATAATATTCCATTTGTAGGAGCTTTTATAACTACTCCTCTTGCTATACCGTTTTTAAACTTAGCTTCATCATCTTCAAATACACCGTGACATATCTCATACTGGTCTATGGGTTTTTTATCTGAAAATACTTCTATATTTTTGAGAGCTGTATTAAGATACAGATTAGAATACAGATGAATACTGTCAGTTTCTTTTGTAGTTGTAAATCTAACTACGTCATTACCTGAAGATATAAGAAGTACCCCAGAAGTTAGAAATATTTCTCCTTTAGGTACTACAAAGAATAGACTTTCATCTACATAGAAGTATTTAGCTCCTTTTAAATCACAGTACGATTTATAATCTCTAAATCCAGTAGTATTTTCAAACATTATTTGATACTTACCAAAGTCTGGTGTGAATTGTAAATCGGGAAACTGGTACACATCATACATAGTTTGAAAGTGTCCCTTACCTAAATTTAATGTATCTAAAAATTCCATAGTAGGATTTGTAAGCTTATTTAAAGTAAACTTATGAACTCCTACTATTCCGTCTATTTCTATGAGACTTGCCATATGTGGAGTTATATGCTCGAAAAAGGAAGTCTTTCTTCCATCTGAGCTATCAATAAAGGCTTTCATATTAAACCTCCTTTAAAGTGCTTGCAATACATCTTTTGCTACCATCATACAATAAGGCTGAAGTTCTGATTTAATAGTAGAGCTTCTGTAGATGATATAGTTAGTATAATATCCAGCTGATAGTGCACAAAGATAAGGGACATAATCTATCACAAATGTATTAGGAGAACCTAGTATAATTGCAATTCTTTGTCTTATACTTTCTACTGATACTTTATCTTTTAAAGATAAGAAGTTAGCCTTTAGTATTTCTACTATACCGTGAAATGAGTGCCAGTTTTCTTTTGGAGTTTCTAAAACCATTTGGTTTATAAAAGCTTTTTCATTATCCATTTCTATCTTCGCTTGGTTCATTGCACTTTCGTGCACATTTTTATCAAGTCCAAAGTGATGTCCTAGCAAAAATCTTGCACAGATATATTTAAGATATCTTGAGTTAGCTCCGCTTGCAAATATAGGAGAACCTGATATAGCAATAGTCATAATCTTGAAATATAACTCAATAAGTTCATATCTCATCTTAAAATTAGTACATATCTTAGTATAGTTAATAAGAGATGTATAAACAGCATAAGCTCCTTGACAAAGTCCGATTAAATCATTTATATTAATCTTTAATTTACCATCTTCTTCCACACAATAAGAAGTAGCATTTACTATAACTTGTACAGAACCTGAATTCTTATCAATTAGAGGAGCGTAAGGTAGATACATTCCTATAGCAACCATAGGATTGTATTTGATTTTTATTTTACCTTCATTTAATAGTCTAAATATATCTCTTTTGAACATTTTGTTCGAGTTCGCTTCATATAGAAGAAAAGATTCAGGAGCTGTTTCAGCATTGACATCTTGTCCACTTATAAGCTCTATAACTTTTGATGATAAGTTATCTACTTTATCCATTTGTACCCATAGAGATGATAAATCAGAGAACTTAGCTTTGTTAGTTTTTATCATTTTTATACCTCCTAATTAGTCAAAATTTCATTAACAAAATTTTGGGTGCGTAGCACCAAATTTAATCAAAAGGCTGTTTCGGAGGTGTTTATGAAGCATTTTGTAAGACATATTAATATTTCAGATATTCATATATCAATCTATAAAGAACCGACTGATTATGTAGAGGAACTTATGGATATCATTTATTATATAGATAAAATAAAAGATAATTTAGATATACTAACTATAGCTGGAGATTTATTTGATAGAGTTTATCCGGCTAACCATAAAGCTATACAAATAGCAGTAGAATTTATAAAGATACTTTATAATCGTGCTAAGATATACGATTTTAAAATATTCATAGTTAAAGGTACACAATCTCACGATAGTACACAACTTGATATATTTGCTCCACTTGAAGATAATACAAATTTATTTATAATAAAGGACGTAACTTTCTATGAATACGAAGGACTTTTATTTAGATTCATCCCTGAGTATTACTCAAATGATTACGAAGAGCTAAAAGAAAAGGCTTTAACTACTATGGCTGATGTAACTGTATACCACGGTTCGATAGAATCTGCTATGCCTTATGCTAAAGCTTATAAAGCTGAAACTCACAAGTCAGCTCAAATACTTAAAGATAAAGATATAATAGAAACTACAGGATTATATACAGTGTGTGGTCATATACATAATAGAATAGTAGTTGCTGATAATATTTGGTATACAGGTTCATATTCTTCTAAATCATTTACAGACGCAGGAGTAAAGAAAGGTTTTGATGATATTACAATAGATTTAGAAAATGGAACTTATGATTGTAAATTTATAGAAAATAAGAAATGTAGGAGATATACAATAATTGATGGTACTGAGATATGCAGACAATCAATAAAGAAAATGAAAGCTTTCTTTAATGATTTAAAGCTTGACAAAACTGATAAAGATGAAATAAGAATAGATGTAGATACTAATAGATACTCCGATGAGGAGTATAAAAATCTATCACTTATTATGTCATCTTATAAAGGAACTTTTAAATTTAAGATAGAAAGAGAAGTAAAGGTATCAGAAGTTAAATCAATAGAAGAAGATGCAGAGTATGTACTGTCTCCTACTATACCTTTAACTGACAAGATACAAAAAACTATAGAGGAAATATATGATGTGAATATCGACATATCGAGGATAAAAGAGCTACTAGATATTCCTGAATTTGAAAAACCAACTATTAGCGATAACTGAAAGGAGTAAACGATATGAGGATATTACCAATAAACTATGCTATACTAAACCTTATAACCACAACTATACCGTACTTTCGTACTAATGCTAGATTTATAAAAAATTGTAGAGAGTGCGTTGAAATATGGAATAAAAATGTACAAGATGTAAGAGAGCAGAATATGCTAAGCTGTATGGAGAAGATGCTTGAGTTTATAAAAAATGGAGTATCATTTGATGAAGAAGCTTTGATATATCAATCAGCTTATGATAATGCAATGGCAGATGATTTGTATGCTGGATATCAAGCTCTAACTGAAGAGAATAGACAAGCGTCCTTAAATCTTGTAAACTTTACTGCACTTAATGCTAAGGTAATTGCAGATGCTGAAAACTTAATAGAAAATGTATATAAATTTCAAGGTTCTTCCGTTACGAATATGGTAGACAATTTTAAAGACTTACTAGGCGGAATGAAAGTGTTTGCGAGAAATACGATAAATGCAGAATCTATAGAAGATGTAACTACTGTGCAATTTCGTCGTGGTGGTAAGATAGAAGGTATGGAAACTATAATACATAAACTTCGTTATGAAGAAAAGAATGCACTATCTATGGGTATACCAGAACTCGATAAATTCATAGGTAAATTTAAACCACAAAAGCTATATTGTACTATAGCTTTATCAGGTGGATTCAAATCTGGATTTTTAGAAAATGTAACTATGGGTATATCTAAGTTTAATCCTAATGCTGATAATATACCCGGACTTGAAAATACAGTTTTACATATAACATTTGAAAACGATGTATTACAAGTATTTAAAAGATTCATGGACTGGTCATCAGCTGAGAAGATGTTTTCTCGTACACTTGACGGTAGGTCTAATGAAGAAATAGGAGAACTTGCAGTTGCTCGTCTTGCTCCTAAAGATGATAAAGAAATGGGTATAATAGTTAAGCAATATTCAAGATATAAATTTGGAGCTGAAGATTTAGACGATTTAGTTGCAGATTATAGAAATGGTGGACAAAGAATAGTTGCAATAGTAGTAGACTATGCTGACCTTATAAAAGACCCACCATATAGTAAAGATGAAATGGAAGATAGAAATAAACCACTTTTAGTTAGAAAGTTTGAAGCTTTGAAACTAGCCGCTCAAAGACTTAATGTCCCTATTATAACAGCAGGACAATTCAACAGAGACGGAGAAAGAGTTGCAAGAGAAGCTATAGCTACTAAAAGATATCCAAGTCCACTTATGGGTGGACAACTAACAGCGGCTCATGTTGCTGGTGGATTTGGAATTAAGTTCCACGTAGAAACTCTTATAATACAATTTAGAGGATATTATAATGGTATTCCTATACTTCATATGCTTCTTGATAAAGACAGAGATAACGCATCTGAAGGGGAAAATAACTCAAACGAAAGACAACTTAAATTCTTTAAGTTTACTGAGAACTATTTTAGAATATCACCAAATCCCGAAGACGCTTATGATAATATTCAAGATGCGGCACCGGGAGACCCAGACGGACTTCTAACTAAGATATTCGGTGGTTCTAAGAATGAATGGGAATTTAATATATCTGAAGAAAATAAGAAGAAGTTAGAGCAACAAATGGAAGAAGCTAGAAAGGCTACACTTGAACTACTTGGAGTTACAGACCAGTTCAAATAAAGTAGCCTTAGTGCAACTTTCATTTTTTATACTATATATTATATATGTAGACCGAGAGGTAAAAATAAAAAATTTTAAGGAGGAATCAAAATGATTGATGTAACACAATACGGTAAAAAGTATGGAAAGAATGGAAAGAACAAATGGAACTCTATGGTTCCGGAAGGTGTATTTTTAAGTCACGATTTAAAAGTTGCTGCAAACTACGAAGAGCAATGGCAACAAACAATGATGGCACTTGAAAATTACATGACAAACGATTTAGGTAAATTCACAGATTGTGATTTCCTAAATAAAACGGCTGCGTATTTCGGTAGAGAAGAAGAAAGCGTTGGGGAAAACTTGACTAGATGGATTAGAATGAGAGACAAGTGGAACGACGGTATGACTGACTTCAGAACTAGATTTGATAAAGAGCAATTAAAGCAAATCAATGAAATAGTAGATACTACCGGTATCAGTCAAATCACTACTATTGATAGTGAGCTAAAACTTTCAAGATACGGTGTAGACACATTTATGCTTACTAAGGTTCTAAAGCTAGTTACTAATAACTTGGATAAATTAGTTAAGACTCTAACTGCGGCAGTAGACGAAGAACTAATAGCTCCAGAAGTTGTGGCAGCTATTCAAGATTTAGGATTTAAGATTGAACCTGATAGACCTGACCCAGACGCTGATAAATACTTCTTACAAAATATGAAGAAGAATGAAAAGAAAACTGGAAAACTTATTCCGGGTACAGTAAGTGGGTTCTATACAGCTGGTAAGAAAGAAGAAAAGACTTCGTCATTTGCAAAGTTCAAGAAAGAAGAAAATGAAGATGATTACTTTGTAGATGATGGAAGTTTCGGTAGATTTGGTTCATTCGGTGGCGGATTATTTAACGATGACTACGGAAGTGGATATAACAGTAATAGTCCATTCGGCAAGAAAAAGTCTACATTCGGTGAAAAGAATAATACATACGCCGATAAGTACAAACCAAATAACGGCTTAGGATATGGAAACAGTGGTAGCGGAGGAAGTAGTGGTAAGAAAGGGTTTGCATCAATATTTGGAGGAAATACAGGCGGTGGTAGTTCTTCAAATGGCGGGGTAAGACCTTGGGTTACACCGGGTGCGGCGGTGGAATCAAAACCTTACGTTCCGTTGAAGCCTAGAACAGGTTCTACAGTAAATAAATGGTGGTAAAAATAATTAGCAATTTAACTTATTATAAAATTATAAAATTTTAAGGAGGAAGAAAATGGCATTTAATATTAAAGAAGTAGGAAACGTTTTAAAGAGAAGTAATAGTTTAAGTGGTAATGGAAGATTCGGAGAATCTAGTTCTCCATTTGGTGAAAGTCCATTCGGACGTCAACAAAGAATGGGCGATAATGATGAAGTTCAAGAAAGAGTAGTAGAACTAGCTCAAGAACTTGCTGAAGTATTTGTGAGCGAATCTGCTCCAGATGAAGTTGCTGAGAGATTCAAAAGACTTATAATGGGTGCAGGTTTTAAATACCTTGGAAGAGGACAAAATAGAATTGCCTTTATGGCTGAAGGTTCTGGTTGGGTATATAAAGTACCTTTTAGAGAAGTAGGAATAAGAGATAATAAAATCGAGAGATTTATTTCATCTTATGTAACTACTAATCCAGAAATCTATAATGATATTGGAAAACATATTCCAGTCGTATCTAATTTCGCTCTACCTGATGGGTGGAAAGATTTTATGATATGTGCTGAATACATTGGAAACTTAAGAGCTGATATGCTTAAGCATACAGACGGTACTTTCTTAAACGTTAAGGAAGAGTCTATCGCTGTATGTGTTGAAAATTATGAGTATATGTCTCGTATCATTAGAAAGCTTAATAAGTATTTCCATATGAACGATATTCACTTGGTTATCTCAGCTGAAAACTTTGGAGTTAAAGGTGACGAGATAGCTGTTCGTGATATAGGTTACTTTGTTCCAAGAATAGGAGACTTGGAATTTGTAACAGCTTCATTTGGTGGACAAGATTGTCAAATGATTTATTGGACACTTGACCATGTACCGCTAACTGAAGAAGAAAGAAAGAATACAGAGGCAAGAATTGCCAAACTTTCTACATATGCTGAGTCTTGGGCTCCAGCTGATAGCGAAGGTAAGTTATTCCATATTGAGTCAAAAGATGATTTATACGATGCAGCTGATTGTATACAAGCTCTTTTACAAGTATTTGAAAATACTTACCTATAACGGAAACACTTGGAAAAATATACAGTATAAGTCTATAATCCCAATATTAGACAAATCCCATTATACTATATAGTAAAGACATAATCCCATTAAAAATATATGGAAGGGGGACGCCCCTTCCTATTTTTTTTTTTCTATTTTCCTTTCTTCTTACTAGGTACTATACAGTCAAAATCTAAGTGCTTGAATTTAACTGAAGTATCGTGAGAAAGTTTAAGTCTCTTTTGTACAAGCTCGTGCTGTTGTTTATTAAGCTTAAGTCCGAAATCTACAGGTCTATCATATATTCCTAAGATATTGTATATTCCATCTCCTGCACATTTATTGCATACAAGAGGTGTCTTACAAGTTAGAACTGAACGCATAGGAACTTTCTTTCCAGCATATTTTGAGAAGTTTTCTTTAGTTATCATTACAAGCTCATTCCCTTCAGGAACATATCTTCCATAATATTCAACTTCTGCTTTAGGGTCTACATATATTTCACAATATACTTTCGTTCCACAATCAGTACCAAACTTATCAAGTCTCATAGTTTGATACACATACCCTGCAAGTTTTGCCATAGCTCCACCGACTTCTGGTGCTTTACCTCTTGAGTATCCACCCACAAGTCCCATATTACCAAAGTAAGATAAGTCTTTCTTTTGTAGTCCGTCTGATAAAGAATCTGTAACTACTTTAAACTTATTGAAGTCTTCATCTTGTGGTAGTGCTCCTGCCATAAGTGCAAGTACCTTATAGTTATTATCAAGAGTTACAACCCCTGAACGATAAGTTTCCATTTCAGGTTTATCTCCATACACTTCTTCTACTTTATCAATTAGTGGCTTTTCAACCTTAGCAGCGGCATATGGGTCATTAGCTTCAATACCAGCTTTATTTTCTTCTATAAGTTTCGATTTTAATTCTCTTATCTCTGGTGTAAGAATAAGCATTTCAGTTGATACAGAAGGATTTACAAATGAAGTCATACGAAGTGAGAACGCTTCATATCTATTTACACATTTCTTGAAATCGTCTATTGTAATTTCTTTATGTTGTATCTTAACTCCTATTTCTGTAAAAGTTCTTTCTATGACTTTCTTAGTTAGAACTTCTGTAAGAATTGGTATTTTACAATCTTCAAATAAAAGCTTCCAAGCTATGAATTGTCCTATTGTACAAACTGTATCTTTTCCTTTATAACCAAACTCACCATTTTTAATAGGTATTAAATCTCTTATATCATTTTCTCTTTTAAATTTAGTAGTATCTGCAAGTCTTAGTTCTTTAAATAAATAAGTTACAGTAATATCATCTGATTTAGCATTCTTTAACTTTTCTATTGTAGCAGGTTTAGCATAAGGTGCGTCTTTTCTAAATACTGTAAATGAATATAAAGCTTGTACACTATCAGTTCCAAGTATCTTCATATTCTCCATTCTCATATTAAAGTGTGACGCAAGTGCCTCTCTTTTTTGCCTGCATTCTTCGTTGGCTTCATCTGAAAATACCGGTCTTGCTATATTTTTATCTCCGTCTAAGTCTCCGTCCATTCCCTCAAGTTGTAAAGTGGATATCTTTTCAGATTCTGTAAAGTAACCTGATAATTCTCTTTCTGCCTTTATTGCATTTTCTCTTACTCTTAAATCTCCATACTTATCAAAGATATAATCTATATCGGGATAGTAAGGATATTTCATACCATACGCTTCGACTTCTATTGTCTTAATAGTAGATAGAACGTGAATAAGCGTAGGTATAACGTTAAAGCTATCCATAGTAGGGTGACGTGTTATAAGCATATGACGTTCTGCAAGCTCAGCTTCACTATAAGCAAACATATACAAAACGTCAGTTATTGTCATAAATCTTGTCTTTTCTTTTCCAGCTACTTTATATGTGAAAGTAACATTACCACCGTCTGGAGTTTCAACAAAGTTAAATCTTTCTGATATAGAGTGAGCATAAGTTTGTATGTATTCCTTTATCTTCTCACCGTCATAATACATTTCCTTTTCTCTTAAAGAGAACTGCTCACCATTTTTCTTTGTCATAGGAAGTTGTCTTAAGAAATCTTCTACTCTACGTATTATAAATAATTGCATATTAGTAACTATAGCAGTTAAAGGGAAACCTGTTTTATCAACATTTACCTTTTCATCATAAAACTTATCTCCGTCAAACTCGTGTCCTGATAATACAACTATTGAACCATAGTCAACGTTTTTAGATAGTGCTCTTTTTCTTTGAAGTCCATACTTACCACTTATTATAGCTTTGTAGTGGTCAGATAGTTGAGCTATCTGTAGTTGCATCTGAAACATAAGCCTATTCAAATCAAACAGTTTTACATTCTTATTATCTTGTAGCATTCTAGCTTTATTCATAATAGAACGATATAAAGAGTTAAGCTCATCAATACCCATTTGACCGTCTCTTATATCTATATCACGATAAGCTATAGGTATAACTATAATCTTATCAATAAATAACTGGTCCTTTGTATATTTCTTCATAACTGCTCTTACGTCCTCTTTAAATAAAGATAGTTCTATATCATCACCATCTTCTTCTAAATTTATATTCTGAAACTTTATTCTCTCAAAATTCTTATAAAGCCATTCAAGTCCAGTATATCCTTCGGGGTCTTTTACAAGTTCTCCCTTTTCAGTAATATTATAGTAATCAGTTCCAGCTATAATACCGTCTATCTTTCTATAACTTCTTTTAAATATTCTTTTGTATATTATAGGGTGCATAAACTTTCCATGAAGTTGTATATACCCATATCTTGATTGTCTATCTATTGTAGACGTACCAAATATAACTTGAGATACAAGTCCTTCAGGGTCTGGTGAACCTGATGCGAGAAAGAGGTTAGTTGTCGTAACTTCTTTTACTTGTCTTGCTCTTATGAATTTATCTATATTAAATATTTCCATAATCTTCTCCTTTATCTATTATATAAACCGTAATTGTCTGGGAATTTCCACCTTAAAAAGTCATCATATTGTGAAGGGTCAACTTTTAGTATATTAACTCCGTGGTCAAATCCATTACGTATTTCATTTTCATAACGTGCATTTATATATAAGTCAGCGTGTTCTTCATCACGCATAAGTTTTTGTGCTTCTACTAAGTCTTTTACATTATGTATCTTATAATATTCTATTGCATCAGCCGCTTCTTTTGAAAGTCCTCTTGCCTTTCTATTAAGCTTACCATTTATAAATAGTGGGTCTTTTCTTGACATTACAGCTTGTTCACGAAGTGCTAGCTCATTTTTATATTTAGTTAATGTATCAAGAGTTCTATTGTAGTATAGTCTTATCATCTTATCTATCATTATATCTAAATTTTCATCTTTTAAATATTTACCTAGTATATTTCTCATAGTAGGAGACATATCAGAAACTATAGTTTTATAAATATCTTTTATATCATTTTCTCTATGCGGTCCAAATCTAGGAATTATTATATCTTCCATTACAAAGTCTTTAGGGTCTTTTTCTATATTAGTATATTTGAATTTCAAATAAGGTTCTACAACAGTTTCTATCATTTCTTCTAAAGGATTATAAACTTCTTTCTTGACATCAAGAGAGGCGTTATAATCTATTTCCTTTTCACGAAGTTTAATATCTGCAAGTTGCTTTTCCTTATCGAGTAAATACCGTCTTACCCTTTCTTCTTCCTTTCGTTTATTCTCGGTTTGCTCTATTGAAAGTCTCGTTTGCTCAAGCATAAATTGCCTTTCATTTTCTATTCTTTTATCTTCCATTTCCTTTGATTTAAGCATATACATTACAAATAATGTAGCTCCACCAAATAGCATTAAATTTACCATAACTATCAAACTTATAATAGTAAGTTCCATATGTTTATACCTCCTAAAGTTAATATTTTTCTTCTATTTAAGCTGTTTCTGGGGGTTTTATGACGAACAGCTATTTGAAAAATCAAAGGAGGTGTACTATGTTACGGATTGATGATTTTGTAACTGATAACCGAGATATTCTTAACTGTCTCAAAACCGCTGTCATAAAAAGACAAAAAGAACTTGAGATATGGGACACGGAAGAAATGAAGGTTAGATTTAATAAATATAAAAATGCGTATAACGGAACTGATACAGTTTACGAGTATGACTACACTACAGAAGAACTAAACGCAATAGGAATATATGATAGTAATGATATTATAATAATACAAAGAGATGTACGTGAACTATCTAGGTTCACAACACTTGCTCAAAGAGAGCAATTACACGCAAATAAAAGACGTAAGATAATAGCTGAGTATAAAGAAGAAAATAGATATGTGCTAACTCTAATGGGTTATCCTTATAGAGAGGAAGATTACATATACTTAGGGTATCATATAGATGGTATTACAGATAATACTCCACTTCATCTTATGAGTCAAGGGGAGCTATCAATATTAGAGAATAAAGGACTACTTGAGGAGATAATAAAGAAAAATCAAGATAAAGAGTATCTTAACTTTATTCAAAGAAGAATACCCTTTTATGTGACAAGAACTTCAGATAAGTTTGGACTTTTATATATAGATACAGTAAATTATAATATTGGATATAGAGTTGCAGAAGTATACGAATACTTAAGACTTGCATTTGCAAGAACTATCTTTAATGAGTATTATAATGATTCATATGAATACTATGAACCTATAATGGCTACTTATCTTATCTGTGCTACAATGTATGTGATACTTGCTGAAAACCCTATGAATATTTTGGAGTTTGACTTTACGTCAGATGATATACTTGATAGTCTTTATAAGACATTTTCAATTCCATATGTGGCTGATTTACCTAAGAATGTAAGAATAGCATTTGCTGAAAAAATAAATAGAGTTCTAAGATTTAAAGGAGATAAATCGTCTATTATAAATATAGTAGAAGCTTTTGGTATTAAAGACGTTTATCAATATATTCTTTATAAAGAATATGTAGACTTTGAAAAGGGATATGATAAGACTAAATCTTTAAGCGAAAATTATAAGTTATCTTTTGTAAGAGTTCCTATAGGAGCATCAGATTTACATAATTATATCTACAATATAAGAGAGGGAGATACTAAGGCTAAAATACCATTTAATGAATTTGTAGCAAATGATAAAAGATGGGGATTAGGACGTGATAAGCTTGAAGATATGGTACTTAAGGAAAACTTCTCATTTCTTACTACTAAATATATAGGAGTTGATAACGTTGTATCTCTAACTGAGAACGCTTTTACTCAATCTGAGTTTATGTCTTTTTTATTTGGAAATAAAGAAAGACTAGGGGACTTTAAACTAACTCTTACAAAGGCTCAACTACCAGCAACCTTATGGGAAGCATTTGTGTATGCTATGATACTTATTATAAATAAGAATGGCTTTGAAGATGATATAATAAAAGATACAGAAGGTTTAGTTTACATATATGGAATAGATAACCATTTTAAATTAAGTGCTGATATAGTGGATGCCTTTCAAAGAAATATACCAAAAGATATGGAATATCTAACTTATTATAAAACTGTAAACTCATCTATGTCAGTTGTAGATTTCTTAGATGTACTTTTACATAATAGAAATGCACTAGGTGTTCTACGTAAAATGATAGAAACTGAGCATTTTGATTATCATATAATGAAAGAACTTATGAAGCTTGAGCATATGGTTGGAACTATGGCTATAAATCATTACTATAAAGATATTAAAAACTACAATACTTACTCAGAATGGTTATCTCATACAAATCCAGCTTTGTATACTCATCTTGAGTCACTTCGTGCAACTGGAGCAAATGTTGAATCTAATATGAATGAAGAATTACTATCAGTTATAGAAGATTTATATAATTATTGTAATCCATCGCATCTTGCAGCGAGAGACAATCTTTTATCTTTTTTATCTAAGATAAAAGAAGATGAAGCTCAAACTATTAAAACGACAATGTTTAAGATGATAGCCTTTTTAAAATCGTATACTGTAGATTTGAGACTTTCGGGTACTTCTTATGTATTTGATGATTACGAAAGAATACTATCTGAGACTTTAATTAAAAACCATGTGTGGCTTTGGGATAGAGTAACTACTACAACTTTTGAAGAAGCTACAATGACAGTTAAAATGTCAGGACTACACTCATATCTTGAAGTGACTGACTTACTACATAGAAAGGGAGAAAGAGATAGAAGTAAAGTTTTATATCCACCTTGGATTACAGTTCCTAATACAGTAGAATACATAAGACCTGACCTTAATGAGTTTACATATGATGATGGTTTTCAAAAGTGGTATAAAGAGTACGATAATGATTATTTTTATATAGAAGACACTATACCGCATGTGAGAGTAAAGGTATGGGAACACGATAGAGAAATAATCATAGATGATTATGCTTTTCAAAAGAAGTTCCGTGAATTTGAAAATGATGACGTTATAACTCTTGATATATTAAACGACAAGTATAAGACTTATTTCTGGGATAGACACGCAAAGTTAGGTTTTTATGATACTTTAAAGAATAAAACTAAGAAAAGATTATATTCAGATTTAAGGGTTTATGATACGCTTATAAAGCGTGAGAGCGGACGTTTACAAACAGATATTGTAGATATTATAAACATAGGAGGTTAAAAATGAAAAGATTTAGTGATATAGTAAGTATATCTTCAGATATAAATCACGCCTCAACTGGAAATCAGGTAAGAGGAGTTCTTATAAGAAAAGAAGAAAATATAACACTTCCTTCTGGTAGAACTTTATTTAGAAGAAGAAAAGAAGGAGAAAATACTATGCTTATTGGTGTAACTCAACTTGTAGCTGAGTTTCTAACTGGTAAGAGAACTAATAAGATTGAAGTTCTAACTCTTGATAAAGATTTAGAATCGACAATTACAGCAACTTCATCTATAGTTAAAAACGATTTAAACTATTGTGGAGTAATGCTATGTAATGGTGGAGCAGACGGAGCTGTCGTAAAAGCCGTTAATAGATATGCTCCGGGATTTACGGCTGCTACAAGAATTCCTTGGAGAATGGTTAAAAAATCAGCTGATGACCCTAATACTTTATATCAAACTTATGCTTGTAGAAGCGTTGAAGGAAATGATGTAAAATATTATCTTAAAAAGTTAAAGAAACTAGATTGGGTTAATAGAACTGTAGATGGTGAGCAAAAGCTTACAAATAGACCAGAAAATAGTTTATCTGGTTCAGTTGCAGTTGAGACTGTAATTCAAACTGAGTTTTCTATAACATTACAAGACTTAACTGAATACTACAGAAGTATAGGAGAAAACGTAAGAAGAAAGTTCTCAACTATTTGCTTATTTATAGGTAATACAGTTAATGTGCTTATAAATGGTTCTACTTATCAAGACCACAGAAATCTTCTATGTGCTAATCAGCTTAATATAGAAGAAGAGTATTTAAAACAAAATAAAGAAGCTGAATATGAATACAATGTACACTTCAGATAATAATATGTAGAATGGTGCTTCGTGCACCATTCACATTATTTCTTATATATTATAAACCTAGCAATAGGAATAACTAGATGCTAAAATTTAAAATTTAAAGGAGGTTCAAAAATGAACAAAAAAGAAGTAAAAGGAATAGGATTTGGAATTGTTATAGGTGTGGAAGATATGCTCGATGGACTTATGGACATCATGACTGGAAAAATTGGTAAGGTAAATGATAAAGGAATTTATCAAACATTCACAGCTATAACAACTTGGAATACAAATGGAGGATTTGTACAACTTCAAAGATTTGAAGATGGTAAAGCTGTAGGACATGTTAAAGAATATTCTTTAAAGGAATTAATAGATAGTATAGTAGAGCACAATATAGATGCTTTACCTGATTTACCTGTACTAGCTGACAAGTATGTACCTAAACATATCATGGAAGAATTTCTTGACAGATACAATGTTAAAGATGATGCCGTTATGCAAGGATTAAATGAAATTTGTGGATTTATAGCAAGTTTAAAATATATCCCAGCATCAAGAGAGTTCTCAAGACCTGACTGGAATGCAAAGGATTTAGGTCAAGCTTATCTTATGAAAACCGAAGAGGAAGTCAAAAAGGAAGAAGAAGTTTTGTTCATAACTTCATATCAAGTAAGTAATGATATATTCTTACAAAAGACTAAGAATATCAAGGCTAAAGTTGTAAGACTTGATTATGAAGGTCCTGATATGGCAAAGTTTATAAATAGCTATGATGCTTTAAATGGAGTTACAGTAGTTGTGGATATGAACTCGATATCTGCGTTCCAAGGGGCTACAAAGTATTTAACTGACATATTGTGTGAAATGAAAACTTCGTACAATGAAGATGAAGTTGCATTATATGTATTAAATAGCATAGGTTTTGAACTTATAATGGGACAAGACAGAAATAAAATAGTTCCTGAAGGTTCAGTTATCAGCAAATAGTTTATATGGGTGAGAGTTGTTCTCACCCTTTTATTTTATATTTTAAAAATTTTAAGGAGGAAGAAAAATGGTAAAATATAGACAAGAAAATGGAATGAAATTTATGACAATAGGTATGAGTAAATTAGTGGTAGGAGCAGCAGATTCTCCTATAAGATGTGATGTTGTTTTACATCAAAATGATGGTAGTTTTGATGACTATTGCTTTATATATCATATGTCGCATATATTAAGTGACGTTATGAAATATAATGAGGAAATAGAAAGAATCAAAAGAATGATGGACAGCACTGCTAAATTTAATGTCTATCAAAATCCTGTAGAGTTTTTAGAAAACTGTGCAAGATGTCTTGAAAATGCTCCAACTAATAGATACACAAAAACTGCATTCAGCAAAACTTCGGTTGAGACTATGAGATATCTTACACAACTTGTGGCTGATAGTGATGAAGAAAAACTTCCTGAAGCTCACGCTATGGTTGCAAGATTTATGAAGAACTTACAAGATGTATTCTATTTACAACATATAGCAATAGATAACGGATTTAAAATTCCTGAGGTTACTACTTATCAAAGAGAGCTTCTAGTAGGAGATAGATTTAGAGACTTTATGGCAGGAGTAAAAGGAGTAGCTTTTAAAGAATCTCAAGATAAAGCAAGAGAAGCGGTAAGAAAGATGACAGCTTCTTGTGTTATACTGCCTGAAATAGACATAAAGGTTGTGGACGGTAAAGAAAATAACTTCGATATAGTGTTTATGAACGATGAAGGACACATAGAACTTGTACATTATATAGATAATCGAAATGTATTAGATAGAATCAAATTCACAATGGATGAGTTTATAACTCATGTTCTACATATCACTGAACCTAAAATCGCATATGTAACAAATAGACAAACTATAATGGCTATATTTAACTTCTTCACAACTAATCGTAAATCTACAGAACATTATATACAAATTGATGGATATGAAAAGTTTATAAAATGGCTGAATACCGTTAAAGTTGTAGGATATGATTGTGAAAGTGCTAATAGTATAGATAGCATAATAAATATCTATACTAAGAAACTAGATACTGCCATTATAATAACTAAAAGAGGAGAAGCTCTTAAATCTAAATACAAGTACGATTACGATTATGTAGAATATGCAGTAGAAGAAGATTTTGATGTAGCTAGACTAACAGATGTCATTGTGAAAGAAAAAGCACGTATAATATTTATTGATAGTAACTTAGGTTCTAATATAAAGAAGAATTTGCAAGAGCTTTTAACACATCTACAAAGTGTAGAGAAAGCTACAAGAGGATTTGCTATTCCTAATATAAATGTAGAAACTACAGCAGGCTTCTGGCTTAATGTTTGCGGTCCTATGTATTTAATATAATATAAGTGGTGGGGTTTATCCTCACCATTTTTTTTTTTGTCGCAAAAGTGTGAAAAACAGCCCTTTAGTTTAAAAATTATAATTAAAAGGAGGTTTTACAATGGCAGATGATAACCAAAAATCAGCTGGTGGAAGTTTATCTGACGTCGCAACGGCACAGTTTAAAAAGAACCAAGAGACAGCAAAAGAGACATATGATACTTACGCAAATAAGCTTAAATCAAACTTCGGTACTGATAGATTAAATGAAGTATGGCAAAATGCTCAAGAGATACCGGGTAACTTTGTTAATAACGCCATAGGTAGTATAGGTAGTGCTGTAGATAATGCCATAAGAACCGGAAGTTCAAATATAGAAGGTTTAGTTCAAGGTAGAATAAATAGTGTAGTAGGTGGAGTCGAAGAAAGAATAAATAATAAAATTAACTCAACCATAGGAAAGATAGAGTCAAAACTGCAAAGAGGAATATTAGGTAAAATAAATAATTTCTTAGGAAATCCACTAGGTATGGCACTTAATAGTACATTTGGTGGACTTATAGGCTCTATGAAATCAGAACTTCTTAAAAATAGAGACCCTTATCATGAAATATATACAGGACCTGATGCTCAAGATATGGATAGACTTTCAGGAAATAAAGACGATAAGGATAAACTTATGGCTGCTCTTCGTGGTGCTTCACTAAGTGGCTGGGGAGAAGCTGGAGCTATGAATGGTAAGACAACAGGAAAACCTAAAATAGACGCCTTCCAAAGATTCTGGAATGCTTCTGGATATTCTCCTGCGGCTTCATATCCTTCATATGACGGATTTGATATATTCTCAGATGATACCTTTGCATCTCTTGCAGAAACTATTAAAAACTCTTATGGTATGACTGGCAATATATCAAAAGGTAAAGATTTGGAACGTAACTTCGTAAATAGGCTAGGTGTTACACTTATAGATAATACTCTTGCTCATACAAGAACTCATATTTTTATAGGAAAGCCTACTTGTAACTTGCAAGAGGAAGATACAAATAAACTTGCAGAAAGTGTAAGAAATGACTATAACCTTGCTGAGTTCATTCTAAGAGATTACGATTTATTCTTACAACTTAATGGAAGAATAGACGGTGCTACTCCTTGGATGACATCTCTTCAAAATAGAATAGTTGGAATATCATTCCAAGATGCTTCTCTTGACGTTTCTAACTCTCCTGCGAATAGATATGGTTCAGCTCAAGAGTATGGGATATCGTACGGTTCATCTATGATAAATATACCAATAAACTTGACTTTTGCTATGGATAGACAAGCAGAAGCATTTAAGCTTATATACGCTTGGGTTACATATATAGATAGAGTTAAAGACGGACTTATAATACAGCACCCAGATGATACAGTTGCCAATAGAATGAGTTATAGCTGTCCTATATTTATATTCTGTACAGAAGAAGATGACTTATCTATTACATACTGGGCAAAACTTGTAGGAAACTTTCCTAAGACTATACCGTTTTCGGTATTTTCAAATCAAGGTATGATAAATAGAGAAATAAGAGAAATAACTGTGTCTTTTGCGTCTTCTGTATTTAAGCCATTTGATATAAATGCTTTGTATGAGTTTAACGAAATGCAAAAAAGATATGTGCCTAAAAAATATTATGACAGGTGGCTTCCAAAAGAAGACAGAGACTTACAATACTATTGGACTAATGGTGCTGAAGTAATATATGATAATGCTACAGGAAGATATAAACTTGTACCATTCTCATCAGCTCAAGTTGCACCTAAAGTTAAAGCTACAGTAGTTAAGAAAGACGGATTCTTTAAAACTGTAACTGGTGGTATACTAGATGCTATAAAAGACCCAAGAGGAACGGCTGAAAAACTTATGAATAAAGGTATGGATACGGCGTCTGGAGCATATGATGCGGCGGTTTCTAAAGCACAAAGTATGGCGGGAGCTGTTAAAGATAAAGTAACAGGATACGCAAATTCTGTACAAAATACTTATAATGATGTCGTAGACTATATTAAGAAATAAGGAGGAATAAATGTTAAGTGATAAATTTACCTCGACAAAAGAGGAGTTTCTAAAATCTATGGCTGTGGTTTTAGATACTTTAGGTTTACCCCCTGATAGAGTACACGCTTTATCTACAGCCTTTTATCAAACTCAAGGTTTGGGAGAATTATATGATATAGTATCATATTCATCTTATATATCTTCTCGTGAGATGTTTCCAGTAACTGCTGAGTTTAAAGATAGTTTATTTAAGTGGAATAAAGTTGCAGATGTATCCTTTCAACTAGCTACACCTTCTTCTCGTGTATTTACATTTACAATATTTATAGAAGATGTACTTAAAAATGCTGAAAGAATAAATCCTAAACTTTACAGATATACTATACCTCACACTTTAGAAGTAAAGATAGGGAAATTTATATATTCTCTTGATTATCCTATAAATATACAAATATATGACCCAGAAGGTCAAATGGCTATAACTGCAAGATATGATAAAGAAGCTTTATATAATCCTATATCTAAAGTAGTAAATCCAAATATAAAAGTTATAAAGCAAGGTAAGAGAATGATACTATCTTTAATACTTTATCAATATAAAAGACAGATAGAAACTTATCGTTATATAGATTCTACAACTGACGTATATCCTATAACTTATAAAGATGAGCTTATAGATTTTACTCCATATTATAGAGTGTCTGAATTTACAAATGAAGTCAAAAGACTTCAGAAGTCTATGTATTATGATAAGTCAATTCCTGATAAACCTACTATATACTATGATTTGAACCAAAATAAAATAACTCTTACAAATCGCGGATATAGAGGAAATTTCGTACCTGTAAGAGATAGCATAATAGAGCTTTCTATGTATCTTACAAAAGGTAAGGAAGCAAACTTTGAATATATCGGTGATGATATAATAGTAGAAGATAGTGACGGAGAAGAACTACCATTTTATATAACAGCAGATACAGCTCAGAAGTATTCTACTCCGGGTTCTGATGAAGATGATTTAGAATCTTTAAGAAAGAAGATAATAGATTCACTTCACACAAGAAACTCACTAATTACAGACTATGATTTATCTTTACACTTCTCAGCAAATAAAAAGAATTATAAAGTTATAAAAACTCGTGATGATTGGAAGATGAGAGTATATTCTATATTTGCTCCTCTTACAACCGTAGATGACAAGTATTTAGTTCCTACTAATACTTTAAATTGTCTTATAGATATATCAACTCTTGAGAAGCTTGATAACTGGTATAAAGTTCCTGAAATGGCACATTTCCGTGCACCGCTTGGTTCTGATACAGCATTTCACAGGGATACAAAAGAAACAAATGACATATTTGATTACACACCATCTTTACTGTATATTATAAATAGAATCAAAAGAGTTGTAGAAACTTATGAAACTTATATAGATAGACGTTCAGTTTGTGAGTTTGAATATAACTATGATAAATCGAAATATTCATTTATGGCAAATGCTGTGTATATAACAAGAGAACCTAAAGGAAATATAAAGCTTCACTTTAATATTATGACGAATTTAGCATCTGAAAATAAAGATGACTTAGTTAAGTTTCACGAAAAGCTTCCAGACGGTTCAATAAATGACAAAGGAATACTTAAGATAAATGTATCTTTCCAAGCAGAAGATACAAACTATATAGGTTATATTCCTTGTGTCATGAAATCGTATAATGAAAAGAATGATATGTATTTATATGAAGCTGAGATAGAAACAGCATACTTTATAAGAGATGGTAAAATAGATTTAAAACTTATGAATGCGGGAGTTTTAAATGAGGTTACAACTAAGATAAACTTTAAATCTATAAAGATAATAGTACAAGATGACCAAGAGAATGATACAGTTCAAGCAAGTGATTATGGTGTTCCTAATATAGTAGGAAAAGGACTTATAAATGTATTCTCACTTAATGATATATCACTTATAAGACAGTATACAGATAACTCATATGTACAAATAGAAGATATAGATGCTAATAAGTTAAAACTTTTATCTATCCCTTTATTTGGATATGATTATGTAGAAAATAATGGGTATACTGTATACAATGATGTATATGCTCAAATGGACTATATTCATACTAAGTGGCTTGAAACTCAAACTAATTTCGTGTCAACTTTAAAGTTTGCAAACACGTATGGTACTTCTAAAAACCATATTATCGGAAATGATAATGAAAGACTTGATAAAACTAATATATCTTTAAACTTCAAAGTTGCTCTTGCTTATAATGCTACAGTAGATATGAACTATGTGAAGGATTATATAAGAGATTACTTCTCTAAGATAGACTTTATAAATGATGAGACTTTCCACGTATCAGATTTAATAAGAAAGGTAAGAGATGATATAGTTGACGTTACAAAGATAGAGTTTGTAGGTATAAATGGTTACAACTCAGACTATCAATACATAGAAGCAAATTATGACCCAGATGACCCATCTGTAATACCAGAAATAGTTAATATAGAATATGATAAGAATAAATCATATAAGATAAATATACAAAAAATCTAAAGAATTAGGAACACGACTTTAGATTAATTTTAAATAGGAGGCTTAAAAATGGCAGAACAACAAAAGAAAAATCCGGAAGATTTAGTATCAACACACCTTATCTCATTTGTATTTTTTACAAAGGAAATTGAAAATTGTAAAAGAATGAGTGTTAAATTATTTGAAAGAGGAATGTTATTCTCAGTTTACAAAAGAACTGAAGAAGGTCCTTTTGCTAAAAAACCTGAGAAATCTCACTTCATTTCTAATAATGATTTTGAAGATTTAACTATGATGGTAAGACAAGCTAGAAAGAAAATGGTAGATAAAGTTCCATTTGAGTTTGTAATGCAAGGAAAAGAAACAGCATTTGGAATTCTTGGAATGAATGTAGAAGATAAGTATGTAACTGGTACAGCTATATACTCGGTAGTAGACGGACAAGTTATACAAAATTCTAAAATCATATGTCCATTTATGGATACAAATAGAGTAAAACTATTTGCAAGTGATGGTGGAATGGAAGATATGGTAAGACTTGGTGGACCATCTGAAACTAATACATTTGTAAATATGTTAGAAGCGATACTTAATGGTACTTCTACAGTTATGAGTTTTCACCAAGAAAAACTAGCTAAAAAGAATAGTGCAAACTATGGTAATAAGAAAGTGGAAATTCAAGAAGATTACGAAAGTAGTGACGGCGACGAATATCCATGGGAAGAATAAATATATGGCAGGGGAAACCCTGCCTTTTAATATGAAAAAGGAGACAGTATGAGCAAATATAAAAAGAAGTTAGGCTTATTAGAACAGAGTAAAGAAAATAAGAAATTTATAAAAGGTTCTACTCTTTTAAAGGAAAGTAAAGGTAAAAATAAACTTATACAAAATACAATAAAGATAGACGAGTTTTAATTATATAAAGGAGGCAATAAATGGCAGATAAAAATGAATTAAAGGTTATAATAAATAAAGGACTTGAAAAGAAAAAGATAAATGGACTTATAATCGCAGTAAGTGATTATGTAAAAAAGGATTTAAAGAAAGATGCTAAAATAGCAAAGTTTATAAAAGGTGAAGAAAATGCTACTAAACTATCATCTGCTATATCATCTGTAATAGAAAATAACTGTGAAAAAGATGAAGTTCACAATGTAAAGCTAACGGAAGAGCAAAAGGGTATAATAGCTGATGAGATGATAAATCTTATAGCTAATATAAATGAAGTGAAGCAAATATCTTTATCTTATGATAGCGAAGATAGAACTAAAATGAAAGCCGATAATGAAGAGTATAAAAAGAAAGTTAAAAAACTGGAAGAAGAGTATAATGAAATATCTGTAAGAGTTGTAGCACTTGAAACTTTCTTACGTTCTGATGATTGGTTTAAAATGGACAAAAAAGAAAAAGAGCTTGTAGATAAGCAAAAAGAATATTCTACAAAGTATGCTGATATATTAAGAGAAAGAATGTCTTTTTATAAAGACAAGATATTTTAGGTGATATTATGATATTATACGGTGAAGCACAAAATGATATGATTGAGAGAATAGTAATAAGGGAAGCAAATATAAAAGATAGCGATACACTATTAAAATTTCATCACGCAATATATAAGTATCACGCTGATAGAGTATCCTTTCCTTTAGAAGATGAGGGAGACCTTCTTGATAGAATAAAAGAGGATTTTAAGACTCATTATAGTACAGTATTTCTAGCATCTCTTAAGACTTCTATAAGTTCAGTCTATGTAGGATTTATAGAAATAAGAGCTGATAGAGAAAAGAGAACTTGTTATATTCGTGCATTATGGACAACCCCTGAAGCAAGAGGAAAAGGTGTTGCGACTCGTCTTATGAATGTAGCATCGGTTTATGCTAAAGAAAAGGGTTGTAATACTATATCGCTAGATGTGTACGACTTTAATACCGAAGCGAGAAGTCTATATGAGAAGCTTGGATATAAGGAAAAGGAACGTACAAAATCATTTAAAGCAACTCTTGAGAAAAAGTTGTAAAATATCTGCATTTTTCATTTCAATTATATATAATAAAAGTAGAGATAAGGAATAAACTTAAGAGGGCTTAAGAGTTCCGACGTCTAAATTTAATACCTTGGGAGGTAAAACTATGAAAAAGAAAGAAAAGAAAATTTATAACAAGGAAAGAGAAAGAGAGTTAGATACCATTTATGGTACTATCATCTCTTTAGGAGCTTTTGCTATAGCAATAATTGCTTGTGCAATAGCTTCAATGAAAGGAGCGTGGTTCTAGTGAGACTAGACGTTCCTTTTGAAAAAGAAATAAATGCCAATTACAACAAAGCTCGTTCTGCATATCAACATTCTGAAGAATGCAGAGCGAATAGAGCTATTAGAAGAAAAATAGTAGCTCGTAAAAGAAAGGATGCAATAAGAAAACAAATGTACTTCGGTTTGTTTTCTGTATGTGCATTCTTTGCTAGTTTAATTGTAGTGGGGTGGACTATATGAAAGCCCCACATTTAGATTTAGAGGACAAGATGTTTTCAGTATTTATCATCATTGTCCTAATAATTTTGTATTCTATCGCACACGCGATTATGGGAGGTAGAATATGAAACACTTAAAATCAATTTTGTCTGACAGTGAAGTCCAAGTAGTAACTGTCGGACTTGGATTTATGGTAGTAGTTCTTATTATCATAAGTCTATAAACCAAAAGATAAGGGACTGCACATCCTTTATTTTTTTTAAGGAGAGTGAAATAACTATGAAACTGGACGTTTTTAATATGCCATCACAAGCAACAAAAATAAATCATAAGTTCGATGTAAGACTTCTATCGCAGATAACTACTCTTGTAGCAACTATTGTAGAATCACTAGAACAACTGCCCTATACAGAATTTCAAATAGCTGGACAAGCTGTTGTAAGAGGGGTACTTGATGCTATGGAAATAAGAAACGAAGATGAAGGCTTTTTAGATAAGTTTGATTTAGAAAGATACGAGTTTTTAAAAAGAGTATTAAAAGATGCTGGATTTGATTTAGATAAGTCAAATGCTGATTTAGTCGAAGAATAATATGGTGGCGTCACGCCACCATTTATTTTTTAAGTCTATCTCTTAAATCTTGTCTTTTATAAGTTTCAAGTAAATCATCTACTATAGCTATAGGAGCATTGTCTACTTTATCAGGTACGATAGAGTAAGTATCATCAGTTTCAGATATAGCATAAGTCAGTCCTCCTGATACCATTTTATTTAAAACTCCGTGATATGCTGGTGAAATAAAGGCTTCTTCTGATACTATATTCCCTGTGTCTTTTGAATAAGTTCTAAGCCAACCTATCTTCTCGTCATCGTCCCAATGACATTTAACTTCTGTATCTTCTAAATACTTAGCTTTAAGTCCAGTTTGTGCAGCACCATACGAGAATCTATTATCAACCTTTTCGTAATCTTTCATAGTATTATTACCTTGAATATATTTAGAACTATCAGGAGTTTCTACTTTCCCAAATAAAGAAGTGAAAGCTCCGTCAGTTTTTACATCTCTTGAGTAATTTTCTTCCATTGCTCCTTCTTCTACCATATCGCTATTATCTACATTTTGTGCTGTAGTAGGATTAGGAACAAATTCTCCATTACTTGAAGGTATTGGTTTACCATATCCTTGCAAAGAGTGTATAGTTCTAGGAGCGGAAGTTATATTAGAATCATATAAAGATGCAATGTTTGCTTTCATATTGACATTACCACCCTTAATATCTACATTCTTCCCTGTCATATCATAAACCATTTTCTGCTCTTTCATTTCAGTTTCTTTAATCTCTTTTATAGCACCCATAATAGTCTTTAAAGCATTCATCTTAGTTGTGTATAAAGAAACTCTATTTTTTGTAGACTCTGTTTCTATCTCAACTTTCTTAGGAAAAGCTTCAAGTATTTCTTTTGCTCTTCTTTCAGACTTTTTAATTTCTGTATCTATTTCTTTAACAAGAGTATTCATCTTCGCTATATAAGGTGCATACTTCTTTTCTATCTCAGACATTTGCTTAGTATTATCAACGGATACTTTTAAAGTTCCAAAGTATCCACTACCATAAGTGTCATTTGTATTTCTTATACTTCTAGGAATTATAAGCATTTATAAAACCTCCTTATTTTTATAATAATTTGGTGTTTTTAATATTTTAGATGTGAAAAACAGCGATTTGAGGTGATTGATATGGAGAAAGCAAAAGATTTATTCTATAACTCATATTATAATAAAGATGAAGATGTTTATAATATATTTATGTACGATACAGAAACTGGTAAGCAATATGTAAAGAAAATAAAGCACCCTAAAGTACCAGCTTACTTTGTAAAGGGAGATGCTCCAGATTACTATAGAGAGACTATATCTCTTGGTAATCTAGTTATACAAAAAGTATCTTATAAATGGAGAGGTTTCGATATAGCTAAGATTTTAAATATGGGAGATAAGTTTAAAAGAGGACTTAAAGAAAAGAAGATAAAATATGACCATATTTTCTTAGATAGAAGAACTATTGGCTCAGACTTATTTATAGAAGATTTAGCAATAATGGATTATCTTGATAGTTTAGGTTATGAAGAAAAAGATGGAGTCAAGGATTATAATGACTTACCACCTATTAAGAATTTAAAGAAAGGTTATTACGATATAGAAACTGATGTTTTAAATACAGATATAGAAGAACTTCAACCTATTACCTGCTCTACTTATTATGATGATAGTACAAATACTTGTCATGTATTTTCTATAATAAGAGACGATTTTAAAAGACTTCACGAAATAAAAGAAAATGAAGATAAATTTAAAGATGAGTTTAAATCTATGCTTTTAAAGATAATAGATGAAGCTCAAATGGACGATAAAACTAGAAATCTTCTAGCTCCTAGATTTAAAAAGATTGTAGAAGAAATGAAGATTATTATATCTTGGTATAATACAGAAAAAGAGATGATAGAAGACAGTTGGTATCAAATGATACAAGTTTATAAACCTATGTATCTTGGAATATTTAATGCTGTATACGACGTTCGTCATACACAATATAGAGCAGACAAATTAGGAATTCCTCAGCATAAGCTATTCTGTCACCCTAAAGTTGGAAATAGATTTGATTTTAACTATAGAAACGAAGACCCTAAAGCCGCTAAGAGAAGACACAATTATAATTCAGAGTCTTTTACTAAGATAGTAGATGTACAACAAAGTTACTTTGGACTTCGTCCACAAGACCAATTAGAAAGAGAGAGCTTAGACGCTATATCAAAGCATGAGTTAGGTTTTGGTAAACTATCATATGCTCACATAACTGACTTTATCGGTAAACTTCCTTATGAAGATTATTGGGTTTATGTAATGTACAATATGATTGACGTTATAGTTATGGCATTTAATGATATAAAGACAGATGATATATCTTCACTTTTAACTAGAAGATTTATAGTAAGAACTGAGTTTGATAGAGTTTACTCTCCTATGACTTCAGTTACCAATACATTCTTCCACTTATGTAAGAGAATGGGATATATAATGTCTAATGATGTTAATAAGCTTATTATGACAAAGAATGAATCTGCTGAGAGAATAATAGAAAGACTACGTGAAGTAGATGATGCTATTGAAAGTACATATGACGTTCTTACAAATAGAATACAAATAGCAGGCGGATTATGTTCTGACCCTAATAAATTTAAAAAGGAAATGACTCCATTTTTAGATGATTTACCTAATAATAAATTCTTAAATAAAGTCATGGACGCAGATGCTCTGTCTATGTATCCTATGATAGTTGAGCACACTAATGTATCAAAAGATAGCTTAGACGGTAGAATAGAAAAAATAGAACTAAATGAAGAAAAGGAAATACCTGTAGAAAAAGGGATACAAGCACTTATTGATAAAGACGTAGATATAATAGGAACAGCATTCTTTAATCTTCCTACAGCAAAAGAGATAGCATCGTTTACATATAATATAGCTACAAATAAACCATATGTAAGAGAAGAAACTCCAGCATATACATTATTCTTAGGAAAAGATGAGTTTAAATATGCCGAAGCTGTAAGAAAGGTTTTAGGAAGACTTGATAATACAAAAGTAGATGCTTCTGATATTAAAGCGGGAGTTGTATCTAATTTATCATCATTTCATATAAGAAATAATGTATCTCGTCAAGTTATAAATGGTTCACTATATGAAGTTACATTCACTCCCGATAGTAAATTTCCTTATAAATCATTAGGAGAATTATTTACTTTAAAAGAAGATGAAGACGGTTATATAGTTAAAATAGATGGTGAATATAAAAACCATATAGAAGACTATATAAAACCTAATAGATTTTTAAAGAAAGAAATAGTATCTTGTAAATTCATAAATAAAGATACAATAGATGAAGTATCTAAAAATCCTAATATTATAACTACTATTAAAATGGATAATAAGAAGATAGATGTAACGGCAAGAACGCATATATTCCTGTCAGATGAAGTTACTTGTACTGTACATTCTGATGATGTATTCGTATTTGAGTATGATGTAAAAGTTCCAAAAGTTGGTAATTTTCATATATCTATAGAAAGTAAAACCCTACAATATGATACTCCCTAGCGGGAGTATCACAAACACCACTTTAGTTTTAAAGTAACTCAAAAGGAGGAAATAATATGCCACTTAATAGACAAGAGAATGAAGAACAATACCTAAAACTTAGGGATAAAACGACGTCTAAAGTTTTTGGTATTACTACAGATATAGGTAAGCTTATGGATAGTTCAGATGATATAGGCTTTAATTTTGTACAATCGTCAATAGAATCAACAGCAGGACAAGGTAATATAGTAGAAGCACGTTCAAGAATAAGAGGAAAGGAAACTGACCTTGAAAATCAATTTGTAGAAGTTATGGAGAATATGGGTAAAAGATATGTACACTCTATTCCTTATAATGAAAGAACTAGACTTATTCGTGAGTCAAACTATATGCTTACTCAAATGCCTCAGCTACATAATACATTTGCAAACCTAACTAAATTTATTATGTCTCCTGATAACTACTCAGAAGAAGAACTTATACAAGACATTTATTTAAAATCTGATAGTGCTTTTACACAATCTGATATAAATGCAATACTTGAAGAAAGAGGTTTATATAAACTTGTAAACGATAGCATACTTGCAAGTTTAGAGCTAGGTTATAGATTTATAGAACTCATACCTTTACAAAATGTAGCAAAGAAATTACTTGATAGAGTATCAGGAAGTAAGGTTGAGCAAAGACAAATAATAGAGGGTAAGATGGCTCAAGGACAAAGAGTTATACCGGGTGGGCAACCACAACTTTATGGTATGTCTCATATAGATAAGATAGAAGACGTAGTTTTTTATGGAGAAAGTGAAAATATCGTAATTCCTGCAAATTATGTAAAACTATATAGAGAATCATATAATGGAACTTCTACTCAAAGAAGAGAGATAATGTCAACTCTATACGATGCTATAGATGAAGCTTTTGGTATGGGAAAATATAGTAGAGTTTACGAGACTTATTCGGAATCATTTGCAAAACCTATAGACAAGAGTGTGGAAACAAAAGAAAAGTTAGCTTCTCAATTCTTTACAGAATCTGTATATTCTCCTAATCATAAAGAAAAGATAGCTCATAGTATTCATATGAGACTTATGGGAGAGTCAAATGAAAGCTTTTTGACAACAAGAGCTGATAAAAGAGAAGTTGTAAAACAAGCTAAAATAAGTAAACTATATGCTGAAGCAACTGATGATGCTGAATACAAAAAGGCACTGGCTGAGCTTAAAAGAAGTACAAAGTCTAAAAGAAAATCTAAGATAAAAGATATGACTGGTTGTTATGTATCTCCTCTTGATGATGAGAAGACTTATCCAGTTATAGTAAATAAGGAACTTATAGGAGTTTACTATATAGATACATTTATGGATTATGCTGCTAATAAATCATATTCTAATACTATAAATAACGTATTAGGTTCTAATAAGTTTGGAGATAGTGGAGATTACAAAGATAATCCTATAGTAAGAAAGGATATAATAGAAGGACTTTCTAATATATTAACTGAGCATATGGATGCTAACTTCGTTACAGAAAATAGAAGAATACTAGGTTCTATGCTTAAAGTGCTAGAAGAAAACGATATGTATAAGTCTCAATTTAGAATAAGATTTATACCTAGAAAATATTTAGTTCCTTTTCAAAATGAAGAATCAAATAATGGTATAGGAAAATCTAAACTTTTATACGCAAGAATTCCTATTCTATTCTGGACACTTTTACAACAAGATAAGATGATGACAAAACTATTCTATGAAAAGGATAAACTTGCTATAAAATACAGAACTACTTTTGCACAAAGCTTATTCAATGATAGAAATGATGCCATGGAGATATTTACAGATTTATTTCCGCTACCGTCTGAGCTTACAGATTTCACAAGAGTACACTCATCTATGGCAACTATTGGAAGACTTTTAATTCCTGTGGATAAAGCTGGTAATGAGTTATTCTCAGTAGACAGAATAGAAGGTCAAAAGTATGATAATTCAAATGATGATTTTATGAAAAACCTTGAAACTATAATAGAAGATATAGTAGGTTTCCCTATGTCAACTCTTAATCAAGCAGAAAAGACATACGATTATGCTACATCTATTATAGCTCAAGACGGAAGACTTGTACAAATGATAACTAATCTTCAAGTGCATTATGCTCCTATGGCTACAGAACTTGCAACTAAGATAGCAAGATATGAAACTGGAGAAGATGATACACATGTTGATATAACATTCCCTGTTCCTAAACTTTTAACTTCTAATATATCTAACGAAAATGCTCAGAAGTTTGAAGAAAGTTTAAATAATATAATGAAAATGTATTATGGAGAAGAAGACACATTATCTGCTGAGAAGAAACTATTTATAAGAAGAGAGCTTATAAAAGAACTATTCCCAGCATACGACCATTCAGAAGAGCTTGAACAAATTGAAGAAAAATGGAAAGTTCATAAACTTACATTTAAAGATAATCTTAAAGAAGAAGGGCAAGAAGAATAAGTATATTTTGGTAGGCGAAAGCCTACCATTTAAACTCGTCAGAAACATTTTTTTGATGAAATAAGCTTTTAAAGGAGGTAATTTAATGGCTGGTAAAAAAGAATCGACTTATATGTATAACGCCAAGATGTCAATGAGAAATGTGTATGCTGATTATATGTCAGATACATTTGGAAATACTATGAATTTCTCAAAAGACGTTCGTGCTGGATATAAGGCGTTTAATGATAGTAGAAATACGTCTGGTTTTTCCGGAATTAAAAATAAAATAAAACAATCATCTCTTTATCAATTCGTATCATCTCTTACAAAGAATGCGTTTGCTGGACTTAAATCTGGTAAATTCTATAAATCTGAAGATGAGATGTATGGACTTGATGCAGACTTTGATTTTGGTGAAGATGACTTTTTCTTCGAGAGTGGGGATTCGAGTAGAGATAGCGAGTCTTCTGATAGTAGTTCACAAAGCTCTCCTTCCGTTGGTGCTACCAACGGTATAGCGACATATGCCGCTGTAGGAAGATTATCTAAAAGTATACAAGGTGGTACTAAAGCATCGCAAAAGATGATGATGGAAGGATTTATGCAAACAGCAACTTCCATAAATAATACACTCGTAGCTACAAGTTCTGATATTAAATCTCAAATGCTTAAAAATGAAATGTATTATAGAACTATGGCTGATAGCTTAACTCAATCTGTCGGTATACAACAAAAGTTACTTGCTATACAAACAGAGATGCTTACAGAGCATAAAGCATTAAAAGAAATGCTATCAGATTACTATTTACCTAAGATAAATAAAGAAGATGATAGAGGTGGAGACTATATTCCAGAATGGTATAAAGCTATTCGTAAAGGGGAAATGGGACAAGGTGTAAAGGCTTTAGGTGGAGAATTAGGTAGAGCTATCGACCAAGAAAAGTTTCAAGGAACTTGGGGACTTGCTATGGCTGCACTTCCTATGCTTATGCAAGCATTCGGTTCAAATCCATTTGCAGCACTTCGTGCCTTTGCTATAGACAATCAGCTTAATAAACTATTTGGACTAGATAAAATTGCTAAAAAGGTAGAAAGAGTATTTGGAACAACTCAAGACTTTATTAATAAACAAGCAAGAACTGCATCTTTATCATCTAATGCAACTTTATCTACTTTCGGTAGGTCTGTTATGATAAAACCTGACGTTGAATCTAATCTTCGTACAGATAAGTATGATAAATCAAAGCATGTATTTTTCGATGGCATAACAAGAGAAGCTATAGTTACAGTAATTCCTACATATCTATCATCTATTGCTTCAGCTTTAACTGGAAATGAGAGAACTACGTATGATTATAATAAAGGACAGTTTAAGACATTATCTACAGTTCGTAAAGAATTTGAAGATAATAGACCTACAATGAAGTACGAATACAGACAACTAGCTGAAATGCTCAAATCTCAAATGTCTGATGGTGATAAGAAGAATTTAGATGAGCAAAGACTTAATGATTTTACTAAAATCGTAATGGAAGAACTATCTAAAAAGGGTTACACTTTAACTAACTTCAAGGAACACGATTACGGACAACTGCTATCAAATCTTAATTTATCGTCTGATGAACTTTCAAAATCAGATTTTTATAAGTTCGTGGATTTGATGAATAAAGCTGAGAAAAATAGAGCCGACCAGTTCGCATCACTTGATAAATCTATGGAAACTTGGATAAGAGATTCTAATAATTTCTTTAGAGAGCAAAGTTTAGAGTCAAGAAATAATGGAGTTATCCATCTTTTAAATAACTCAGGTTCTATAGACGAAGGTTCTGCCGTAGGACTTAAAGCTATATTTCAACAACTTCTAACTGGTGGAGTTGGAGGCGGTAGCAATGTATCGGAAGAAGATAAGAAAAAGATACTTGAATCTTTAGGGTTTAAGTATGAATATCTTTTAAAGAATGAAGGTAAGGTATCTCTTAAGAATAAAGATGGACTTGTTGGAAATATATTAGGAGAAACTCTAACTCCAGATGCTATTAAATCTATAGATGAATTCTATAAAGATAATAGAAGAGCTGGAACTATGTTCAAAAATAAGATAAAGGACTTTATAGTTGATATAGGAAATACTAAACTTGGAGAAAGAATAGGAGTTCAAGATAAAGAGTGGTTTAAAAATATGATGGATACAGATGTATTTTCTATTGATACTATTCTAGGACACCAAGCTACAATAGATGCTATAATAGGCGGAAATTTAGAAATAGAATCTATTAAAATGGAACTTGATAAATTCGATGTGACTGATAAAGATAAAGATAGAATACTTGAAATACTTACAGACCCAGAAAAGAAAGACGAAGATATAAGAAAAGAAATTAAAGATATAATATATTCGTCTAACTGGTTTAAAAAGAAGATAGTTGAGTTAAAAGATAGATTTCAAGTAAGGTCTGATATTAACGTTGACGGAAAAATAGATAAAGCGAAGTCTGTTTGGAAAGATGCTAAAAATTCAGTATCATCAGTTGCTTCTTCTATTAAATTAAAAGATGATGGAACTGTTGACGGTATAGAATCTGGTAAATCAGAAGCTGTCGATAGAATGAAAGAAAGAGTAGAAAATACAGCTAAGTCTTTTAAAGAAAAAATGGGAGATATGAAAGATAAAGCTAAGAACTTTTACGAAGATAATAAAGATACTATATGGAAAGCATCAAAAGCCGCAATGATAGGTGCGGCAGGTATAGGAGCTTTCAAGTTCTTGAAGAAGTCAATGTTTGGTCCAATAATAGGACTTACAGGACTTGCATCTCCTCTAGCTTTAGGTGCTCTCGCTCTAGGAGTTGGAGTGTATGCTTATAAGTCTAACTTATTTGAAAGATTATTTGGAAATAGTGAAAAAGCTAAAGAAGCACGTGCTAAGATGATGAGAATTACAAAAGGAGCACTTGTTACAGGTGGAGCTATTGCTGGACTTTCTGGAATACTTGCGGCTGCAACACCTCTTGGTTTTATAGGACCAGTTAATGCGGCTCTTGCTGGACTTGCTGTATCTATAGCTGGGGAATCTAAAGGTTTTAGAAAAATGCTTTTTGGAACTGAAGAAGGAACTTTCTTAGGAAACTTAAAGACTTGGCTTATAGGAGATAAAGAGTCTGGTAAAGAAGGAATACTTACAAAAGCTACAAAAGGATTTACTGGATTTATAAAAGAAGCTCCTAGAAAGATGGCTATATGGTTTAGAAAAGATATATGGAAGCCACTTTCGCAAACATTTACTCCTATTAAGGAATTTATGTCAAATACAGCTTCTGGTATATTTAAAACTATAACTGGTATAAAAGGAGAACTTACGGGTTCATTTACAAATGACTTTGTAAAACCATTCTTTAAAACTATGAAAGAAAAGGTAATAGACCCTATTGCTGGAGTATTTAAAAAGATATTCGGTGGAATGTTTAAATTCATAGGTAGAATAATTGCGGCTCCGTTTAAAATGTTTAGAACTCTAGTAACTGGAAGAACGGACGCTGACGATATAGCTGATAGAAGAGCTTCATTTAGTGCTTCTCATACAGCTAAAACTCCAGAAGGTGTTAAAAATGTTGAAGCTTATGAAAATGCTACAAGACGTAAAGAAGACCTTTATATGCGTTCTGAAGGTATGACAGATAAAGACGTACAAGAAGCTTCAGAGTTTTCTGAAAGTGATAAAAAGCTTTTACTTAAGATGAGAGCAAAAGATGCTAAAAAGGCTGCTATTGCTAAACGTATGGAAGGTCAAGACGTACAAGAAGTAAAAGATAAAACTTTAGATGAAAGACTCGAAGCTTTTAGACTTAAGAAAAGAGGTAAAGAAATTCAAGCTGATTATCTTAAGAAGAAAGCTGAAGCGGATGCTAAAGTCGATGAAGCTCAAAAAGCCAAAGCTAAAGAAGAAGAAGGGCAATCAGGAAAGGGTATAAAAGGAAGAAGTGGAGCACTTAATCTAAAAGGAGTTGCAAAAGATATAGCGAAATCTATAAAAAGTAAAGTCATACCAAATATTGGTGGAGATGGAACTTTATGTGGACTATCAGCTCTTGCAACGGCTTTATCTCGTGCTACAGGATTTTCTATAAAACCTGAATATCTAACTAAGAAATCATTTGGTTGGACAGGTTCTACAAATGGAGTTCCAGCTTCATATATAATGAGCGTCGCTAGAAAATTTGGAATAGATGCAACCCATGTTGTAAATCCTAAAGCTGGTACATTTATGTCATTTATGAAAGGTGCTTTTTCTGGAAATTGTGTAATAGTAGAGTTATCAGATTTTGAAACTGATAATCTTCATTATATTGTGGTATACTTTATATCTTCTCAAGGAACTGTAGAATATGCAGACCCTGATAGAAAACCTGATATGACAGTGGATATTGCTACTTTAGAAGCACACGCAAAGCAAGCGATATTCTTTAAAGAAAAACAATGGAAGACATTAACAAATGAAGAAAAGATAACTATTGGAACTATGTTAGCTGGGGCTAAAGCTGAGGAAGTAGGTCCTAAAGAAGCTGTAGTTTCATCTACTACAGATGAGAATATAAAGGATATGCTAGAAAAAGGAAAGAAAGCATATGTAAATAAAATAGGAGAAGTCATAGGTAAAACTATGCCTGAAGCCGAGGCTTTGAAGAAAGGTGAAACTACTGAAGAATTTCTTCACAAAGAAGGTATAAATGTAGAAGAAGGAAAGAAAGGTTATGTCAACGCTATAAAAGGTTGGCTTAAATCTAAATTTGGAAAAAAAGACCCAAATGAAGACGAACCTGAAGTTTTAGATGAGAATGGAAATCCAATAAAGGTATCTATGATTAAGAAGATGAGAGATGGTGTTGTAAATGTTGCTCAAAAGATAAAAGGTGGTATACAAGCCTTTGACAAGAATATGACACAAAGGTCGGCTCTTGCTAAGTATTTAGGTAAACGTTCCGAACTTTATATCCTTATAAAGAATTGGAGAAAGAAGTATTTAGAAGAAGCTGAAAAACTTCGTGATACTATAAATCTTCAAACCTCATCTCTTGCATATAATGCTGAGTATATTAAAAGAATTCTTGTTCGTAAATATGGACCTATTCCCGGCTTTGGTGCGAAGAATGTAAAGAATAAGCACTTCTCTTGGCTTGGACAAAAATTCAAAAACGGTTGGAGAAGACTTAAGGCTTTACCGGGAGCTCTACTTTCTGGACTTTATAATAAACTTGTAAGACCTGTCGTATCAGCAACTATGCAAACATTAGGTGCTATGAAGCTTATGTTTATTAAGTTTCCTTTATGGATAGCTAAATCTATATGGAAACATATGGCACTACCAGTGCTTTCAAGAATAGGTGGGTTCGTAAAAGGGGTATTCTCATCTATTAAGTATTGGGGAACTCAAATGCTTTTAGGACTTAGAATGTTTGCTGGCAAGATATGGGGTGGTATTAAGATATTCGGTAGAACTTTATGGAATGCTACTTTTGGACTTGCTTGGAAACTTATATCTAATTTTCCTGCTATAGTTATGGGTGCGGCTGATAGAATAGGAACTATCATAGATAAAGGTCTTGATAAGATAGGTAGAGGTATTACTTGGCTTGTAACTTCAGTTGGTAAGGTATTTGACTGGATATATCAAAGAGGTAAAGACTTAGTAACCGGTGTATGGAATATTCTATTTGGTAGAAAGAATAGAACTAATAAAGTTTGGGTTGAAGGCGGTATAATAGATAATGTAAGAGTAGTTGAAGTTGTAAAAGCTGTTGGTGCAGTAGATTTAGAATATGCTGAATCTATGTATAATAAGCTTGGATATAAAGAAGACTTCAAATCTGCTATGTCTGGAAAGAGAAGAAAAGGTAAATCACCTAAGATGAAAGACGGTGCAGAATATGCTGACATTGATAAAAGACAAGACAAAAAAGATAAGGAGAAAAAGGATAAAGATGGTAAGGTAACTTTAGTACAACAAGTGAAAGATAATGGTGTATTAGGAACTATAGCTGGAGCAGCGGCATCTATGTTTGGTTCTGGTGGTGGAGGTTCTAAATTCTTAGGTAATATATTCACAAAACTTGGAATGCAAGGACTTGGTTCTAAGATTATGGGTGGAGCTATAGTAAAAGCACTTCCGGCAATAGGAGCACTTGTTGGTGGTGGAGCACTTGTTGCGTTTGCTAATTCTTCTTATGGACAACAATACGAAAACTTTATAAACTCTACTGGAAGAACTGGAGAAACTGTAACTCATAATATTCAACAAACTGGACTTAGAATAGCTAAAAATGGTTTATTTAAAAACGAAGCGTTTAGAAAAGGTGCTCAAAATCTGGCTGAACGTGGAGTAAAGCAAATAACAGAAACCGCTATTGGTAAATGGTTTAAAGAGTTTATAGAAAAGATGTTAAGAAAACTTCTTAATTATAAGCTTACTAAAGCATTTGCTGAAAAACTTTTAAAGAAAGGCGGAATAGAAGTTGTTGCTAAAAAGATGAGTAAAAAGGCTGCAAAGAAAGCCGCTAAGAAGACAGCTAAAAATGTTACTCGTTCTGCATCTTACGCATTACCACCAGTAGGAGCTATAGTAGACGGAATATTTGCAATATATGATTTTATTCATGGTTGGAGACACGCAAGAGATTATTTCAACGTAGGTTCTGATTACATAACTACTGGTATGAAATTTGCATCAGGTTTTGTGGAACTATTATGGGGACTAGCATCATCTAAAGTATGGTGGCTTGCTGCTATCCCTATAGATGATATGGTTGTGTGGTTCTACGAATGGGTATCTGGTGTTGATGAATCCGAATGGAAATCAAAAGAAGCACTAGAAGCTTTTAATAAAGAAGAAAGTGATAAAGAAGAAGCTAAGAAGAGAGAAGAAGAAGAATTAAAAGAATGGGGTAAGAGCAAATATGAAGAATATAAAGCTAAGCGTGAAGAAGAAGCAAATGGTGATGTTGATAAGACTGATTATGGATATGACCCAGATGCTGATAGCGATTATGATTTAAAAGACCCAGATTATTGGAAGAAACGTGACGAAGATGCAAAGAAGAGAAAAGAAAATCAAGAAAAACTTAAAAAGCAACAAGAAGAGAAAGATAAAAAAGAAAAAGAAGACATAGCTAAAAAGAATAGTAAGTTGTATGATAAATATAAAACTGATAGTGACGGATATGGAGCTTATCAAGGATTTGGACCTGTAACTCCAGACGGTAAGCTTACAAAAGTTGATACAACAACTCAAGAAGCTACAAAAGCTAAATCTGATATGCAAGCTATGATAGATGATGACAATGCTTCTAAATTTGGAGATAGATATGAATTTATCAAAAACTTCGATATAGGTGCTACTGTGAAAAATTTAGCAACATCTTTAGGATTTAACCTAGATGAAAACGGCAATGTTGTAGCAGAAGATTCAAGTTCAGGAGATTTTAGTGGTGGAAATGTTATAACTGGAGTCACTAAGAATATGGGGCTTATGCAAAAAGCTAAGAACCCACAATATAGGAAGCAAATGAAAGAAATGTGGGATTATGCTGTTTCTCAATGGGGAGTAGATGTTGCGAGAAATATGTTAGCTGTATCTTATTCTGAGTCAACTTGGCAACCTGACGCATATAATAGTAACGGTGGAGCATCTGGACTTTTCCAAGTAATGAAGAGTTACAGAAAAGGTTGGGGGTTTGCACCTAATGAACTTCCGGGAAGTTTCACGCCACTTGAGCAATTAAAAAGAGTTGGACCTAGATGGATAAAAGGCTTGGGTAAATATCCTCCTAACCTATATAACTTATATTCTTACTTACATTATCCTAAGTCTTTAGGATATCATCCAGATAAGCCAGTTTATTCGCGTGGTTCAGCGGAATATAAAGCAAATCACGGAATGGACAAAGATGGAGATGGACACGTAAGAGGAAGAGAAGTTGCTAATTTCTCAGCATCTAAATATCCGTCTACAAAAGAAGCAGCACAATTTATGGGGTTTGACGGATATGTTGTTGATGCCTTTGACCCATATAGCGTAACTCAAAAAGTTAAAACGTCAGCAAAGCAACAAGAAGGATTAAAAGCTGGTAACGAAGGTTTTGGACCTATGAAACACGTATCACAAAACTCAGGAAAGTGGAATAAACTTGGAATGGGTGGAGGACTTAGATTTAGAGAAGCTGGTTGTGGTCCTGCTGTTATGGCTATGCTTCTTGATAAGTTAAAGATAAGATACAATATGGAAGATTTAGTACGTAAAGCTGTTGCTATGAAATCATCACCTAAAGCTGGTACGCCTATGAAGTATTTCGTAAATATACTAGCTGAGCATAAAATACGTTCTGTTATATTTAATGATAAGGTACTTGCAAGATTTGTAAGTGAACTACGTGCCGGACGTTCTCCTATACTTCTTACAGTATCATCAACTGGTGCACCACATTTCATAATAGGTAAAGAGATGGTAAATGGTAAGATTTATATAAATGACCCGGAAAAGAACTCATCTGAGCAAGTTTCAGTAAATGACAAACGTCTTCGTATGGCAAAAGCAATTTTGATATACAAAGAAAAAGCATCTGTAAAACTTGCAAAGAAAACTGCTTCTATGGTAGATATCATAAAAGGAGCTTATGGTACATTTAAAGAAAAAGTGGTTGAGCCAGTTCTTGCAGGATATGGACGTGTATCTCGTGATATGACATATAATGCGGCAGAGCAATATACAAAGACTATGAACTTATCTGGAAAAGGTAGTGATGATGGTGTTGCTAAATCATCAAACTCTATTGCTTTATCTACAGATAAGATAAAAGCTGGTATACAAGCATCAGCAAAACATAGTCAAACTCAGACTGGTATTTTAAATGAAATAAATGAAAACTTGGTAAAATTCATAAATCGTTCTCAAGGTATGGAACAAAATGGTGAAACTAAATTACTTGAAGCTATTTTAGGAGAGTTACGTAATATGAATAAGCTATTTGCTACATTCATAGAAGCTGTAACTGGTAAGAAGACAAATCTTGCACTAAATGGATACAATGTAATGACTACGGTCAATGGTAACCCTACTCCAGTTACAATGGGAAGTTCTGGTATGAATTCTAATGATGACTTTTATAAACTTATTGATAGAATTTGTAAAGGAAAATCTATATAATATATTGGAGTGGGGTTTCCCACTCCGTATTTTAATACATAAATAAAGGAGGTTTAAATATGTTAGACGAAGGTTCTAGTTTAAAAAATAAATCTGGCGGAGCAAATAAACCTATGGGTGCTATAGCAGGTGGAGTTAAAGCGGCTACTTCATCTTTAGGTAAATCTGTAAGAAAAAATAATAATACAAATAGTGCTGGTGGTATATCACCACAAGCTATGAGTGGAGGACTTCAAGCGGCTGGTTTACTTGGTGGTCCAGCCGTAGCCGCTGTAGCTAATGTAACTGCGGCAATGGCAACAGCAACAGACGGATTTAAAAACTTATCCGGAATAGCACAAAGTGATTTTACAAAGATTTTTAAAGCACAAATTGGTGGAGGAGATTTATACACAGCTTTAAAGCGTTCAACGGTAGATGATTTATCAGGTAAAGGACAAAATCCAACTGAAACGAATTTTAGTATTCATGGGCTTATGGCTGAACCTTTTAAATATTCAGTAACTGATGACCCACCGTATACAAATGCTTCATTCGGTAGAACCTATCTTGATAACTTCTTATCAAATGGACAAATAGTTACATTTACTCCCGGTATAGCTATGCTTTTACCCGGAATATCATCTAAGATATCAGATGCGTTTTTAAATGCGGCTGTTAATAATGCAGAAGATGCAGAGCAAAAAACAGCTGAACTACAAGGAGAAATAGGTGAAAAAGGAGAAGGGAGATTTTATGAATTTAGACCCTCTAATAATACTTATTGGAAATATGTAAATGCTATATGGCAACATCTTATAATTCTTGCGGGACTTCAGTCGTATAAATCAAGGGTGGCATCAGCTTACACTGGAAAACCCGGTTCTACACTTCTTGATATATATTGGGATAAGGTGTCAGCTGGAGATACTTTAGGTAAGCTTTTATATAGAGCTATAGGAAACCCAGAGGTTGAACTTATGCTTACAGAGCAAATAAGTTTCCAATCATTTGTACCATTTTATCACGACGGTCCTGTTCAAAGTGCGATAGGTGTTGATAACCAAGCAGGAGAGTCTGAACTTGGAGCAAAACTTAATACATTTGGAGGACTTGGAGATTTAGGAAGAGAACTAGCATTCTTAACTGGTAAATCTTATGAAACTATAAATGCTGAAGAAGATGTATCAAATAAAGACCAAAAGATGACAGGGAGTAATTTCTTAAAATCAAAAAGATGGGGAATTAAAACCATAGTTCCTGATATATGGAAAGATGCTTCATCTAATGCAAGAGAGCACCAGCTTCAATTTAGACTCGCAACAGCTGAAGGGACTCCCGAAGGTTATGCTTTCCACGTATTAAAGCCTCTAGCTCATATATTACCTATGGCACTTCCTATACACTCTGTGGGTAACTTTGGATTTTCTGCACCATTTCTATGTAGAATGTACTCAAAAGGTTTACCTAGTATGGACGTAGGTATGATAACTTCCTTATCTGCTACTGTAGACCCTAAGACTATGACAGGTATGGGACTTATGACAGATATGACACTTACTGTAACTGTAAGAGATATGACACCAGTTGTAGCACTACCACATCACAATAATGGACTTGCACCTTTAAACGCTGTAGGATATATGTCTATTCTTGGTGGACTTGCTGGAGCAAATGCTGTGCTTCTTGACTGGACTAAATTTGCAGGTCCTAATGTGCTAGCATCACTTAAGAATATGATTTCACCTACAAGAAACTGGGCTGGGATAAGACGTAGATTTATGGATAGTGCAGGACAAATGAAAGCGTACATAGTTAATATGCTATAAGGAGATGATAAGTTTGCTTAAATTTAGTGGAGCGAAAGCTAAAGCAAGAGTTGAATACACAAAAGAGAGATATACTCCTGCTTATATAGAAAAAGTACCAGAAGATGAGAAGCTTTTTAAATTCTTTGATGAAAGACTTGTAATAACTGTATATGGAGAGCCTATAGCTGATAGTCGTCCAAGATATTTAAAGGAAAGAGATGGAACTTACAATCCTCACAAAGCATTTCTTATGAGAGTATTTAAACCAGTTTATGAGCAAGATAAACTTTTACAATCTACTCTTATAGAAAGACCTTTGGGTATGAGAATACGTTCGTTTGTAACACCAGAAAACAAAGTAAAAAAGGCTATAGGAGAGGCTATTTTAGACGAGTTATCAATCTCTATAAAACAAAAAGATAACGATAACATAGAAAAAGTGCACTGGGACGTTCTGCAAGATGAGAAATACGCTGTCATTTTAGATGATAGACTTGTCTCATTCAATGAAACTATACAAATGTATTCTATAGACCCAAGAATAGTTATAGAAGTGCATTACCCAAGTGATACTATGCTATCAAAAGAAAGTAAATATTTTGCTCCGTATATGGAGCATATTAAAAAATTAGCAACGTATAGAAAGGCAAGAATATATCCTAAGTATATCTTTAATATAAAGGGTATATCGAGAGCCAAATTTCCACAAGTATTTTTCGATAATATAGGAAAATGTGATTTAACTGGTAAGCAGGTAGAAAGTATATTATCTTTATATAGTGCTGAGGATATAAAACTTTTAACTGCTTATCTTAAAGAACCAGTTAAGACAAGAGTTGATAATACTCTCACTATAAGAGAAGCTGTGATACGTGGAGATTTCTATATGTCTAAGAAAAGACCAAGGAGGCTTAAATGATGGAGCACGATAAATTACATCTCATAGCGTGTCACATAGCATCTTTCATTGCAAATGAAAATCCTGCTGATGCGATATCTGCTGTTGAGAGTAAAAATGTCAAATCCCTTTTAAATAAGGCTGTTATTAAAAGAGGACTATTACTAGCAAATATACCAGTAATAAAAGATAATGAGACTATAAAGTATATAGAGGACAGTAAATACTTTGAAGAGGTATTTAAAAATCAATTATCAACAATAGTAAAAAATATAAAATTATATGGATAGGAGGTTACAAAGTGGATGTAAATAAATTAGAAGATTTAAAAGAGATAGCTTATAAGAATGCTGATGCTGAATCATACTCTGTATTTCTAGCAACTCTTGTATGGAAAGCGATACCACAAAATATCAAAGCTAAGCTAACACAAGACGCAAACGGTACAGTGCTTCTTGATGATGTAAAAGTTTTAGATATTTTAAAAGATATACTACCTAAATTTGTAGGAGAAGATGAGTTTTCAAAAAGGTTATCTGACGCTATAAATGCTAGACAATCAGATATGCAAGAATTATATGATATTCTGACAGTAGAGTCTATAAAAGAGGTAGTTAAAGAAGAAAATATAAAACTTATTGCTGAGGCTGAAACTGAAGAAGAAGTTAAAGACACAACTAAGGATTTAACTGATATTTTAAATAAAGACGCTGTACCTAATATATTAAAGGCTATAGCAGCTAAAGTTCAAGGAGAGGTTAAAAAGTCAAATGAACAACTTGAGAAAATTGAACAAAATGAAACTAACCTTATAAACACAGCAACAGGTGATGATGATAATGCAGTTTATAATGACAATGAAGATGATGATACGGACACTGGAGACGAAAATGCCGGTGATACTGGCGGCTCTAGCGATGGCGATACAGTTTCTGGTGAAGATGGCAATAAAGACGATAATAAAGATAGTGGCGAAGAAAATAAAACGGAAGATAATAGCACGAATGAGGGAGAAGAAGTCCCAAAAGATGAACCAGACGATAAATCAGCAATCGCAGGAGACGACGGAGAAGTTTACGCAGAGTCCGTTCGAGTAAAATATGCACAAGAACTTTATAAGAACTTCGTATACAGAATTAAGAACTCAGTTTCTAAGTATGTATTTGAGTCTTTAAAAGATGGACAAGAAGTTAATGATACTACTAAAGCATTCTTAGGAGTTGCAACTTATGGTATTATAACTTTTGGATATTTACTTGATGACTTTGATATGTATCCTATAGAAGAATTTTCAAAAAGATGCGAAGCGGTACTTTCGTATTCTTCTTCAGGGGAAGGTGATTTATAATGCTTATAAAAGTTCTAAGAGAAGCTATGGTTAAGAATATGAAAACTGATGGTTCAATCGAAGATAAGAAAGTAGAAATGGTATCAGTTTTACAAATAAACGGTTGTGCAAGAACAGCGTTTGATACAAATGAAAGAAGAAGAACTGGAACAGATTCGGACGGTATGCCGATATATGAAGTTGTAACTTTAAAAGGTACTACTTCTGTATATACTGGTGCTGGTGTCGCTTATGATTTTAAACTATCAGATTCTGAGCACTTAACATTTGTGGGTAAATTCGACGGTTCAACTGGTGTTATAGCAACAGTTAAAATTAAGCTAGATGGCACAGTTACTATAAGTTAAATATTATACTCCCTTCGGGGAGTATATAAAATTCGCAATTTTTTCTTTCAATTATATATAATAATAATAGGAATAGCCGAGTTAAAAGGAGGTGATATCATGTGGTATCTATTCGGTTTATTCGTACGTAAAGCTCTGACATATGCTGCGGGCGACATTGTTAAGAGTTACGCGTACAAGGTTTTAAAGAAGAGACTTAGATGGAGTCCATTGGCTAGGTTTATCTTCAATTATATAGACAAAATGGACGCAAGAAAGGACAGGGTGATAAAGAAACTTCAAAAGAAATCGTTCATCGGAAAGATAGCTGCGGTTATTCTTGACTGCTTGGACGATATAATAGATATCTTCTGCCCGTAAAGATATTCTATTTTTTTTATCTACGTTCCTTAATTTTTCATTTCAATTATATATAATAATAGTAGAAGACAAGAGTAAACTTAACAAGGGTTAAGAGCTTACAGTCTTAATTTAATACCTTAAGGAGGTACAATATGAAAAATCTACAAATCATTGCTATGCTTATCGCAGCCACTATAATGACTGTGATATATTTCGGTATTATAACTTTGGCGACAGCAATCGCCGGAATCAAAGTCTTAGCTAGTCTAAGATGGAGTGGTGCTCTGCTTACTATGTGGGCAGACGCATGGTACTACTTCAACAAACACAAAGGGGATTAAGTTCCTCTTTTTTTTTTGTTTTAAAATTGTGAAAAACAGCCTTTTGAGGTGAAATAAATGAAGATTACTAAATTTACCACTTTTTATAAAATAGAATTTGATAAAAATAATAAGAAAAGAGAAATGTTTTATGCTCAAGATTTAATGGATTCTTTATCGACAGTAAACTATATCACAGAAGAAAAAGAACCATTTTGTTATCTATTATCTCCTGATAACTTAAGAGTTCCAAGAGGTATAGGAGATACATTTCTTATGAATAAATTGAATGTATATGGAAGTATTCATAAAGGACTTGCATTCCCTTGTGATAATAAGAAATTCTTTAATGTTAATAAAAAGCCGTTTCCTGAGCAAATGAAAGTTATAACTCTAGCTTTAAAGGAATTTAGACGTGGGGAAACTCAAGTTATAATAGATATGCCTACAGGAAGAGGTAAGACATTTACAGCAACTGCTATAGCATCAGAACTTGGTTGTAATATACTGGTTCTAGTTAAGACAAATACTCTTTTAAATCAATGGGCAGGAGAGAAAGGTTCATTTGCTAATCATACAAAGCTTCGTCAAAGATACGTGTGTGCTATGAATGGTTCTAAATGGTTTTTATCTACCTATGAAGAAGATTTAGGATATAAAGTATTTGTAACCACTCACGCAACTCTACGTTCTATAATAGAGCAAAAAGGTTCTCCATTCGTTGCTGAATGGTGTATTAAAAATAAAATAGGACTTAAGATATTTGATGAGTTTGATACAGAAGTAGACAGTATGCTAAAGCTAGACTTTACAACTTCTGTGAGATATAACTTATATTTATCAGCAACTACATTTAAAAATGGACAGTTTGATGATAGTGCTTTTCAAAAGATGATTAAAACTATACCAAAATATGGTAAAGAGTTTTATACAGAAAAGCCAAATAGAATAGCTTACGTTTATGGTTGGGAGTCAAAACCTTTACAAAAAGTAAGACAATCTTGTTATAATTTCAAAGGACAGTTTGTTCCTGATAAGCATATGGCTGTAGCTATAGCATCGGAAGGGTATTTTAATATACTAGAGAAGATAATAAAAACTCACGCTATACCTATATATGAAATGGACAAGGGATATAAGATAGTTATAATGACAGGTAAGATAGAAAATTGTAAGCTTATAAAGGAATGGGTAATGGATAAGTTTAATATCCCAGCAAAGCATGTATCTGAGTTTCATTCAGAACTCCCAAAAGGAGAAAGAGCGAATGCTCTTACAAAACCTTTTATAATATCAATTACTGACAGTATTGGTAGAGGACTTGATATATCTAAGATTAAACTTACAATAGATATGGAAACTTATGCAGGGGGCTCGATATTTAAACAAGCTACAGGAAGAAACGGACGGGTTGGTGGAGAAACTGGAATATACATTAAAGCTGTGGATAAGAGTTTTTCTGAAACTAAAAGATATTATAGAAAGCTTTATAAGTTCTTTGATGAAGAATTCAAAGACTGGAAAGAAATAGATATAACTCATAAAAAAGGAGGTTCTAATTATGATGAAGATAATGAGTGATGCTTATTTAAAATACGTTATCGCTACTATATTCACGTCTATTATGAAGACAGGTATATTTATGGTGATGCTACAATATGCTGTACTACTTAATATAAAAAGATACAAAAAGCATATCAAAAAAGGTAATAAAAGAAAAGCAAGAGGAATAGCATTTGTAATAGGTTTTTCTATTGTTGCTTTAATGTATATGATGAGTATGTGGAGGGTATAGTATATGGCATCTAATACTAAATATTTAATTCTCGACGACGTATGCTACTCAACTCAGCTTGTTATAGCTGAGCTTATGGGGAAGCTATATGTCGATTGGTGTGAGAACCCTGATAAAATGGTAACTGAAGAAGATAAAGAAAACTTCTTAGTTTGTAAGGCTTTACTTGAGATAACATTAAAAGACGAACGTAATCTTGATAGATACTCATTATTTAATGCTTTTATGACAAGATTTATGTGGGCGTATCTTAATGTAGATGATGAGTTTTTAAACTGGTTACTTTCTAAATTTACAAATATAGAAGATATTCCTGTAAGAGTTTCGGGAATAATGGCTATAATAGGAGTACCCGAAGTTTTATGCGTTTATCAACCTACAAATACAGTAGAGCTTTTAGTATTAAAGAAACTAAACTTATTAGGAGTTTTACCTAATCTTATAACTGATGAAGAAATGGGAAATAGATTAAAAAGAGAGAAACTACAATATAGTACCAAAGAAGAACGTTCTTCTATATTTACAGCAAATGAACTACTTTTAGATGCCTTGCATGATGACTTTGTAATGCTTGCACCTATTAACTTTCCTTGGATAAAGGATAAAGCTGTTGTTGCTGTAGAAACTTGGGTGCTAGATAAACCTAAAGAAGAAGATAAAAATAAGGAGGAATTTAAAAATGAACATGACAGAGAAAGTGGAACAACCGAAGAAAATACTTTTGGAGACAAATCACACAGTGATGAATAGTGAGCACATATCTCATATACTTGATGATATGGCAGATGTAGTTAAAAAGAGTTATGGTCCAATAGGTGCTTCAACTCTTATGATACAAAAATCAGGAGATAATGGTGCAGTGCTTGCATCTATTACAAAAGACGGATATACTCTTTTATCTAAAACTAAATACTTTCACCCTGTAGCACAAGCTTTAAAGCAACTTGTATTATCATCTATGCTAGGAGTTCTATCAACAGCTGGAGACGGTACTACAACTACTACAATACTTATAGCTGATTTATATAAGTCTTTAGCTGAGCTTAGAGATAAAAGTAACTTACCAGCACAATTCTTTAATGATTTAATTAAAGATGTAGTGGAATCTTTCAAAAAAGAAATGGACGACCATAAAGTGTTTGCTCAAGCTGATTTAAGTGATTTAATAGGTATTATAGAAACTTCTGTAAATAATGATACAGAACTTAAAGATGCTTTAATAGGAGCTTTAAAAGAGATTACAAGAGACGGAGAAGACTTATCTAATATCTCTGTAACTTATAAAGCAGACGGAACTCAAGCTAAAACTAACTATTCTGTAAAAGAAGGATATACTATACAACAAGGACCTTTAGGATTTCCTAAAGCAGTTTTAAGAAAGAAGATAATACCAGTTATAGTTGATAATAATATTGCATCGGCTGATAGTATAAGAGCTCTTATGAAACTATATGCTAAAGTTGCTTATAATATGATAGAGTTTATGAATGGTCACGGTGTTGGTATTGAAAATATGTCTCCAGTTGTATTTATAACTTATAATCTTCAATATAAAGATGTAGTTGAAAGAGAAATACTACAAGTTAGAAATTGGTATAAGACTAAATATAATGTAGACTTCTTACCTATCTATATACTCGAGTATGCTTATACTGGAACAATACTATCGCAAGAAGAACATAAAGACTTTGAATATTTGATAGGACAACCACAAGCATATGAACTTGATAAGAAACTTAGAGATATATTCCCTGATAATATAGAAGAATTTACAGAAGAAGAGTTAGATTTCACAGTTTCTTCATATGTAGAAAATCTATTAAAAGTTGGAGCAATAAATCCAGTAGATGCTATTATGAGTAAAACTCAAGTTACTTTATTTGGTTTTGATAAAGTAAGAGCCGAGGGACACGTAAAAGAGCTTGAAGAAGAATTAGCTCTTGTAAAAGATGATAAAGGAAGAGCTGATGCTATAAAAGCAAGAATAAGAAGAATAAATGGAAAGTATGCTGAAATAGTAGTTGGAGCTGATAACTCTTGGGAAGTAGATAGAAAACTAGGAGCTGTTGATGATGCGGTAGGAGCTATAAAATCAGCTGTAGCTTCAGGAGTTTGTGGTGGTATGTCTACTATAATTCCTAAAACTTATTTAGAAGTATATCTAAAATATAAAATGACAGGAAATTCAATGGATAAGATAAAAAGAGCTATAGCTAATAGAATCAATATGGCTTATATTCACTTAGTAGAAATACTATTTGAAAGTGTAGGATTTAATCTAACCGAAGCAGTGTATGAATCTGAAAACCACGAAACGTCTCAACTTAACGAATACTTTGATAGAATGGAAGATAAAGACCCTAAACTTATTATAAGAGAATCATTTGATTTAAGAGTGTTACTTGATAAGTTATATAAAGGTGAAACTTGCACTTTAAAAGACATAACTACATTTAAGGTACTTAACTCTATTGACGCTGAAAAGAAAATACTTGATGCGGCAACTGGAGCAGTTATAGCACTACTTGGTACTAACCAAATAACTATGCCGGACCAATACGATGTAGAAAGCTTTAAAAACGGACAATTATAAAGATAATGGTGGCGTTGTGCCACCATTATCTTTATTCAACTACTTTATATCCATGGAATAGATTTACCTTTATATGAGTATTTGTATCACTTGCATCTTTTACATAAGTAAGCTTTAATTCTTTCTTAGTAGTATCAAAAGTAAATTCATATTTAGATGTAGCACTTACATCTCTATTTATAGTCCAAGAGCATATATCTGCAAGTATAGCAACCGATTCTGCACTATCTTCTATTTTAAATACGAACGTATTAGTACCAGCTTGTAGCTGTCTTTTGTATAAAGTTCTTTCTGTATATATGTAGCTCTTAGGTTTACCATTGCCAGTATCATAAATTATTCTTCTATTCTTTAAAGCAAGAGTTGCCTTATCATCTATCATTTTAGTAACTTCAGATGAATGTACGGTATCAGCCGATGCTTGTGATACTACAGATATTATAGCTTTCTTATTAACTACATTATCTTGTACATAAGTTAAAGCTTTACCGCTTGCAACTGCTGTATCTTCTATTGTAAGCTTTCCAGTAGTATTATTTTCTTCACCGTCTGATATGTAGCTAAAATCCAACGATGATATTCTGTAAACGTGTATACCAGTCGTAGCTGTTTCTATCTCTGTATTATATGGAAATTCTGTTGATTCTTTTACAGATGCAAAATACATAGATATAGAACCAGCTGTCGTTGCTGTTGGCATATTAGGAATTATAAATATATCTCCTGATACTATATTATCGAGTGCTTTTAATTCATCTTCTGTCTTTAAAAGAACTGGTATTTTAGTCCATTCTATGTTATCTCCTGATGCTACAAACTGTCTTCCTATTTGTAGTTTCTTAGGCACAGTTTCATAAGCTGAACCATTCCAATATTGAAGTGCTGTACCGTCGTTATTCATAAAAGGTATACCTACTACAACATTTGCATATTTTTTAACTTTATTTGGGTGTACTATATCATTTGATAGATTCACTCTAACTTCTACAGAAGTATCATCTTGAGTATCACTTAAGTATCTCCAATGTATTCTACCTTTAGTATCAGCATTTGAAAATCTATTAACTCTTATTATCTTTTTTAAATCAAAACCTAGTATAGATTGTATCTCTGATTTCATTTGGTCTAAATCATCAAATGAGTACATATCATCAGCATCAGTTATAAAAGGTCTTATTATTCTGCTATCATTAATCATTACTTGCCTCCTTTTATTATTAAATTATCCAAAAAATTGTTTTTCACGTGGGTATTACCCACGTGAATATTGTTTTCCGTACTCTTTTCTTACACATAAAACCTTACATACTTTACCATAGTAATCGTATACGTAGAAGTCATCAAAGTATAGATTTTCTGTAACTTTATCTATCTTGAATAAATCCATATAATATTCTTCTGATGACCACCATTTAGAATAATTAACTTGATATGAAAGTTTTGTATCATTATTAGGACAGGTAAGTCTAACTCTATATCCTATAGGTTCTTGTGTTATAGAACCTTCTGAATGCAAAGTTCTTCCTGTCTTCCAGTCTACAAGCCTTTCATACATACAATCTCCAGTCTTATTATATACAAGCTCTCTATAGAACTTCTTAGATATAGTACACTTAGGTATCTTAGTATCTCTTATAAGTTTTCCCATATGCTTATCTCTCATAAGGCAGTTATACTTATGAGCTTCATAAACTGGTTTACCAGATTTAACTGTATCGTTTTCAATAGTTCTTCCGTCTTCAGTTTTTAAAATTTCTTTCATAATTACATCTCTCCTTTAAATCTCCTGAATACACTTTCGGAGAATAAATTTGGTTTAGTATCACTGTGTATATAGCTATCTATCATCTCTCGTACATATCTTTCAGTATTATCGTCTGCTATAGAATTCACAACCTTTTTAACTATATCTTCGTTTTGGAAAAATTTATTAATATATGTAAAACAATTCGGCATTATATCATTCCAATACTCGAAGTGCCAATCAGGAACTCTATAGTCAGAGCTCGGAAAACTAGCATATCTTTTGATATTATATTCAGCTACACTATCTATTATATCATCTGGATTATGTTTTCTAGCATAGTCTACACTACGAGAAAGTATCGCATATATGTCAGGTTCATCTCTATCAGCTGATGCTACTATCTCAGCTTCTATAGAATAATAGTTTCCTTTAAAATGAGACGAATGCTGAAGTATAGCATTTGCTATAATAATCTTTTCATCATCTGTAAGCTCAATACCGTCAGTTAATTTACCAGCTTTAAATAAGTTATAAGATATTACATTATGGTCTTCTCTTTGTATAGCAGAACCTGTATCATGAAATGAAGCCGCAAGTATTACACATTTGAGGTCAGCTTCTATTCCTTTCTTTTCCTTTAACCAATTATACATATCAAGAGCTCTTTGCTTTACAAGCTCTACATGGTCTCCCATATGAGCCGCATCAGCTTTTGTATAAAAATCCATAGTATTATAATGTGCTTTATGTTCATATTCTTCATTAGTAACCATTAAGTTCACCTCCATTTATCAAAAAATTGTTCCAAATATTGACAAATTACACAACACTTTCTTGAATGTGAGTGTGTATTGTATTTTCTCCTTTCAGTAAATAGATATGGCTAATAGGCGTAGTATCGCTACGCAAAGTATATTTTTGGTTACTGCTTTTAGGCGTCCTTTACCAAACTAATGATATTGATAGTTAAGTTCATCGTTATAGATACATCAACTACACTCACATTTTTAATTAAATACGTAACACAAAAGTGTATTGATTGTAATATACATTTTAGGCGTCCTATTGTAAGCTATTGTATGATTAATCTTTATACAAATTAAGAGGTGACAAGTGGTAGGCGAAAGCCTACCATAAGTCTTTGCATTTTTACAGAACACTATGGTGTAACTAATTTGAATATTATTCATTATTTTGGGTGTCCCGTTGCATTTTTTGAAATATTCATGAAAATTCTATTTTTTCAGAGATATTACTTTCATAACATTAATCATGTAAGGACGGATTATGGTTGGGGCATGGAGCCCAGCCATAATCTAACAACAAAGATTTGGTACTGCTTTTAATTTGCTATAGAAATCCTTTCGGATATATTTCAGGCGTCCTTTATTTATCGCAATAAATATCAGTTTTATGGTAGGCGAAAGCCTACCATATCTCTTTACTTTACATTATGCTCTATTTCTTTTATTTTATCTATAAGCTCACGAGGTCTTGTAGGGTTATCTTCTTTAGGCATATTACACATATATTCTTTAAATACGTTTATAAGCCTTTTAGATATAGCCTTATTTGAATACTTATCTAGTTTCATTCCTATTAAATCCTTATTCTCACTTAAGAACTTATTAGAATATTGAACTCCCGACATAAAGATAGCGTAACCTATATAATCTAAAATACTATCGTGATTTTCAGGTAATCCATTTTTAACATAGTCTTTTATGTATTCTATAAATCTTTCTTGTCCCTCAGATTCTGTATTTATAAGCTCAGCAAAGTATCTATCGTGTTTATCCATTAAGTGTCTCACCCAAGCATTCATAGCTATAAGAACTGTAATTTCTTCTAGTTCATCTATGAAGTAGTATTGAGTTCCGTCTATATTTTCTATCTTATGATTACTAAGAGCTGTAACCCATAGTATCTTAGGGAACTTCTTGTAAAGCAAGAAGAACTCATCATAGTATCCTTTAAATAAACCTATATGAGATACTTCTTCCATATCTATTACACTCTTAGTATTATTATTCTTTTCTCTCCATTCTTTCATAAAGAATACAAACTCTATCCAAGAATTTATATTATTTGATTTAAACCAATCTTTCTCAGGACTATTTTTTGTAAACTCAATCTTATCTTGTCCCTTTTCTTTAAATGATGAATTAAGTTTATTTGATATAAAAAGATATAAAGACATATCAAAAAAGAATAGTTTATCCTTTTTATTGTAATCTGAAAGATTTATAAATGGTTCTTTCGAACCATTTATAAATTCCATTATATCCCCAAAAAAGTTTTCTTTCATTGCACCTTTCATTTTAAAGCCTCCTTATTTATCTATACTCTTGAAATCAAGAGTAACTCTTTTATTCTTTATATTTATAAAATCAGCTAACGGTTTTGATACTTTTTCTTTTATTATATTAAGGGACGTTAGCTGAACATCTTTGTCATTGAGGACAAATGGATTAGTTTGCTTTTCTAATGCTCCTTTTATAGCACTTAAAAGGATATCTTGTTCTAAGTTTAAATATCCTTTATCTTTAGAGAAAAGCTTTAATTTACCATTTATCGTGTCTCTTGACTCGATGAGATATTTAACTCCGTCTATATATACAGTCGATATAAGAGATAAAAGCTTCTTCGCTTTATACGATATGTAGAAGAATAGAACTTTAGCTAGTATGCTTCCGAATATATCCTTAATCTCTTTTACTGTATGTACAATAAAGTCTTTCATACCTGTCATAATTATCACCTCCTAGTATCTTTCGACAATATTAGTTACAAGTCTTTTACCATCACTATTTCTTGGACATAAAACATGAAGCTCTTGAATTACAGGTGCTAAAAGGGAATTGACAAGAACTAATGAATTGTCGGCGTTCACTAAATCTAAGATAAATTCTGGAACTACTTCTGACGTTATAGGGTATGCTATCTTTGATATATCGTCTTCACTCCAGTAAGATACATCTTCGGAAGGCATCTTTATACCTTTATCTCTTTTAAGTTTCATTGCGTCTTTTCGCATTTGTACCCACGAGTCTGCTGAGTCTATAGTAGACAAGTCAAAGTTTTGGTCCATAAAGGAAAGGAATCGAAACTTCTTATTCTTAGAGTCCGAAAGTATCTCATTTATCTGAGTTTTAATCAAAATTGTGTTTCGTTCGTCAAGCCACGCTTTAATTTTTCCATATATTTCTGGGTATTTATTTCTAAACTTATCTGTAATCTTTATAGGAATAGAGTAAAAAGTTGCAGGTGTTATAATTATATCTCTTTCGTTTTCAGCAAGAGCATTCCATAAAGTTACCATTTTGCATCTATAATCAGATATATCAGTTTCTTCAAGTTTAGTCTTAAGCTTTAGTGCTACACAGTAATCTAAAAGCTTTTGGTTTTTATGAGCATCTAGTATCATATTTGTAGTTGCTCTAGTTCTTGCAAGTATATCATTTATATTAAGAGTATCATCTTTTAGAAGTTTAGATACAATAGATTCAACCTCTTCACCGATATTTGAGTTTACTGACGATTTCTTAAATACCAATCCTTTTACATCTAGTTTAGGTTTAGGATAAGGTTTACCCTCTTTTAATGATATAAGTCCTATATAGTTTTTCTTTCTTGAAGTTATAAGAAGTTTTAAATATAAAAATTCATTCTTTAATTTCAAGCAACCATTCTTCTCAGGAAGTATATTTACATAAGTCTTATATCTCGCAAGAGCACTATCTATAACCTCTGTCATCACAATAGCACATATATTAGATATAGTGTAGAAAGTATTGTCATCATCTTTTGCTGGCATACAAGATATAGAATTTTTAAGTATATCATATAATATATTATATTCAGTTTCATAAGATAAGAAGTTAGAGTCCGTGTCTATTACCGGTATAACCTTTCTATCTATACTTTGTATTACATCTTGTGAGTTCTTAACAAGTATCTCTCTTTCTTGGATATAATCTCCACCATACCAATACATTCCTGTAAGTCCTTGAGACACTATTCTTCTTAAATCTTCTATATAACCCTTAGCATTATCAAATGGTATTTCATTAGGGTCAAGAAACGGTGTCTTAAGTTCTATACTATCTTTCATGAAATCTATTACATTCTTTTTAAATATGTGAAGTTCTGATATTCTTTTAAAGTTATTTTTAAAGTATATCTTACATCTATCTTGAGTAGTATATTCACATAGTATTCTTACAAGAAGCTCTCTGTCGTAATGATTTTCTAAATGAAACTCTTTTAAAAGTTCTTCTATTTCATCTTTATCTTTCATAATATTCATATATAGAAAACTCATATCACACATTATATCTTTATCTATCTGAGATTTCGAGCATCTATCAAAATAAGCAAGAAGTGCTTCAGTTTCTTGTGGTATCTTCTTAGCAAATGCTCCTTCCATAGAAAGAGCTGATACTGATATAGATGAACGTCCACGCATAGTAATACTATCTCCTAAATCTCTATTGTAAAATCTCGAATATGGATTTGTGAGTACCCCATAGTACGTATTCATAAGTATCTTTATATTCTTTTGCAAGTTATCATATATCGCTCCAACTATTGGGTCATTCCCTTCTGTAAGCCAATAGTTACCTAATTTCTTAACTGTCTTTCTTCTTTTGAAAAGATATATCTCAGACTCCACAGTAGGAGCAAATACTTCTCTTGAGTTACGAAATATTACTCCGTTTTCTACAAGTATCTTTTCGTCTTTATATGTATTATAAATAAACTCTAGTGCACCTAGAGTTCTTGTCTTTCCTTGTACTGAGTTTGTATATTGTATACGAGTTTCTTTGAATGCTTTATCAAAAATACTTGATAACTCTTGCGATTTAATATCATCAAGTCTTATCTTATTTTTTATTGATTTTATCCAGTTTTCTTTTAAAGTTTCTTTACTTTTAAATATCTCAGCTATCTGAGATGTATATGTATTTTTAAGTTCCATTTTTACCAAAACCCCCTTATTTAGATATCAAAAAGGTGTTTTTCAAAACACGATTATAGATTTTAATATAAATGTAGGAGGTTTTAATATGGCACAAAATAATGCTCTTGTTGTAGCTACTATAGTTCTTGCTGATGAAAGAGAAACAGGTGTTCCTTTGTCACTTGACAAATTAGAAACTTTATGTAACTTATATAATACACCATCTAATATAGTAAAGCAAATAATGGAAGAAGCTAGGGAAGATGTAAAGAAAACGCTTGATTACGGGGTTGATACAACTCTTGCTGTAGCAGTTGCTAAAGGTAAAGATATAGATGATGATGATTTAAAAGATGCGTCTAAATACTATATGCTTTACACAAACTCAATTCAAAAGCTGAAAGATAAGTTTGGAGCTGAGGTCGCAGACTTAAGAGTTAATATTCAAGAAACTATTAATAAACTTAAAAATCCAGAATAATTAAGATGGTGGCTTAGCCACCATTATTCTTTTCTTCTATATATTATATAAGTAGACGAAAGTCATATTAAAATTTTTAAGGAGGAATTGAAATGAAAATTAAAGCAGTGTTAAAGAAGGAGTTATTTGAAAAAGGAATGTATCTATTTGGAGTATGGGATAAACCAAATAATGAAGTAGCTTGGGTAGAATGTGCACACGAGTTTGAAGAATTTAGAGATGAGGTACATTATTTATGGAATTCTTTATTTAGAGGATTAGATAGTAATGCTATAAGCTATATATGTAATGAAGTAATCGACAATGAAATCAGAGATGATTATTTACAAGCTTCAGATTTAGAGAGATACTCAAAGAATTATTTTGATAATGGAGAAACTGAGATATATTCAACATCTGCTGTTGTTGGACTTGCTCTTTTACAAACTGTATGTAATATCTGCGAACCTTGGAAAGATAAACAAACTGTAGCAAAACTTAACAAGAAACCTTGGGATATAGATACTACACTTATAGTAAATGCTAAGAGGATGTATAAAGAATTCTGTGAACGTGATTACACATCTAATAAAGATTTAAGAGATAAATATGGTTATAGTGATATTAAAGCTCAAGCTGAAAGAATATGGTTTGGATTATTTACTGAAAGAATATCAGAGCAAAATATCTACGAAATAAGAGATAAGGTAGTTGATAGCTATTTTGGACACAGTTATGATAGTGAAGACCTTGAGACATTAGTAGATGATTACTTATTAGATAAGGAAGACTACTTCATAGAAATGATTGCAACAATTTTAGATATTTGTGCGAAGATGTATTGTATAGAATAAAGAAATATTGGTGGGGTTTATCCTCACCTTTATTTTTTATTTTAATTATATATAATAAATGTAGAACCCACGGAATGAAAGTTCCACCGGGATAATTTAAAGGAGGTGCCATATGTTCGCATTAGTATTAATGTTGGCGGCTTACGCCATAGCGGCAATTTGGACAATTACTAGGCTTTAACTTTTTAAGAGAAAGATACTCAAGGAGGTGATATAAGAGTATACTTTCTCTTATTTTTTCTATGTTCCTTTAATCATTAGCTGTAATTTCTACGTTTTTTTTTCAATTATATATAATAAATGTAGGGACAAGAGTAAACTTAAGAAGGCTTAAGAGCTCACCGTCTAAATTTAATATACCTGAGGAGGTAACAAAATGAAATTAATTAAAAGAAAAAATTTGGAAGTGAGAAAGGCTTACTTCCTACAAGCATTCAATAGAACACCAGAAGAAATGGCAATCGTTTCTTTTGGTGATTGTAATTACAGTTGTCCTTACTGTAAAAGGGACTGTCAATTCTACGATGATGCTGGCAACGTCATCAACACTCACGACATTAAAATGAGTGACTTAGAAGCTTTGATAGATATTGAAGCTTCTAAAGGAAGAAGGATTAGATTAAGCGGGGGAGACCCCGCGGCTTATCCTTCTGAATCATTACATATAGCCCAATATGTAATGAACAAATTTGGACAAAAAATATCAATAGCTCATAATGGTAGCAGTTATGGGCTAGTTAAAAGTCTAGTAAAATACCTAGACTATGTTGCTATAGATTTCAAGGCATTCTATAGTGACAGATTGGTTAAAATAACTGGAGTTGCCAAACCAGTTATGGACCAAGAAAGAATTATTAAATTGTGTCAAGAAAATGGAGTTTTAGTTGATATAAGAACTCCAGTATTCGGAGACACAAGCCTTGACGAACTTAGAGAAATCGCAAGTGTCATATCTAAGTTCGATAATGTATTCTGGACGCTTAGAAAGTATAATAAAGTCCAAGGGTGTGATTTCCCCGTGCCCGAAATGGACGATGTTACTCATATCGCACAAGCGATAAAGGAAGAGTTTCCTACTCTTAAGATAGGGACTAGAAACTACTGGAAAGGTGGTTTCGAAATCTTCTAATATAAATAACGACGGGTTTGCTACGCCCGTCCTCTTATTTTTTTTTTTTATTTATTATTCTTACAGTATTTTTTTTTTTGTTTATATATTATATACTAAGACAAAGGCAATCCAATGGGGAGAAGCCATAATTTAATTTAAAAACTTTAGGAGGTTTTAGAAATGAGAAATATTAAATTGGTTGCAAAAATGAGAAAGTTAGGGAAAATCATGTTCGATGAGGCTACAAGGGTTGAGCCTACATTCGATTTATACTTCGGTAAAAGAAGTATAAGACACAGCAAAAAGTCTTGTATATACAGAGGCAAGCCTGAAACTTGTTATCAAGACTACGATTGTATCTACTACGAAGGACCATTTCAAATGGTTTGGGACGGGTACATTCGTGATATAAAATATTTTGAGAAAGAATTAAAAACTGCCGACATAGTATCACTATGGCAACACGGTGGTTACTATTCTGTAGATTTGAAACGTGGAGTTGCTACTAACTTCACAGAAACTTTTAAAATCGGGAACAAAGTTGAAAAGGCTGTTCCTGACTGGGAAACTTTAGAATATAAAGCTGGAAAGGGGTATATTCTTACAAAAATCCCTCAAGGCTTAAATAGTGCTAAAATTTGCTTTAAAAAGAATAAGAAGGTTAAAGTTAAGTTATCAAGCTTTCTTATTCTTTATAAGTCTCTTAGACACAAAAAGAGACACAGCAATCTAATACCAAATAAGTAAAGATATTGGCTAGGTTTTCCTAGCCTTTATTTTTTTTTTATTATCCTATTCACGTTATTTTTTTTTTGTTTATATATTATATTCGTAGATAAGGCAATCCAACGGGGAGAAGCCATAATTTAATTTTAATAAAACTTAGGAGGTTTTAATTATGAACAAATTTGCAAACTTAAAAGAAAAATGGGAAGATGAAAAATTAGTTAAAGAATTCAGAAAAATCGCAAAGATTGCTGGATTCGATGTAAGTTACTTTGGAGAAGTTATATCAGACAGAGATAGAAAGTACAGAGCTTCTCTAAAGAAATATCACAGCAGAAATATGAAGTACGTTTCTTTAATAATAAAGGAATGTGAAAAATTCAATATTTCTGCAATCACAGTATTAAGTCCGTATCTATGGATTGGAGACTATGGCAAGATATTAAGTGGTGCAGAAAAGTTGAAATATACAAATCATCCAGATGACTATTGTATTATTAATAGTAAGTACATCTGGAAAACTATAAGAGGTTTGTACAACCCACACAATTCAAAGAAGTGGGAAAAGTACACTTTCAGTGATGGTACTGAACATTATTTCTACATGCCTAATGGACATAAGAAAATCAGATATGGTTCTGGAGAATGGGACGAACTTATAGTCCTTTCAAATGGACAAGTATTTGATGTGGGCAATGTGTACTGGTTCACAATCAAAGATAGTCATAGACTGACTAGAGAAATCAAAAGAGGGTATGAATATATAGAGCCTCAATACTTCTTTGATGATTTCTTTGGTTGTGATGATGAAGATGATATTGAAGAAGAATAAAGATATTGGTGGGGTTTATCCTCACCTTTATTTTTTTTTATGTTCCAAAATAACAATATTTGACATATATATTATAAATGTAGCAAACGATTAAATAATACAAATTTTAAGGAGGAATTAAAATGAAGAAAGTAACTAAAGAAATTGTAAGGAAATTCAATGAGAGAATTATGAACCTTGATATTGAAAAGGATTATGATGAGTTTATGAAAGATTGGAAGGATATTCAGGCTGAGGAGTCTGAATATGAAAGAGAAGCTTTTGTAAAGTATAGAAAAGAGCTTCTATCGGAGAATAATCTTGTTAAAAAGGCTTTTAATCAAAAGCTTAGTAAGATTATAAAAAGAGTAATATTTAATAATTGGGAGGATTCAAATGAAGAATGAAGTAATGGCAGATGTCTGGAGTAAGGTAAATGAACTAGGTTTACCACTTATTGCAGAGTTTTCACCAAAGTTGTTTGTTGATGATTACTGGGATATAGGAAAGCTTGAAACTAGAGTTACTGTAACTTATAAAGGTGAGAAGATAGCTAAAATGAAGTTTGCTAAAGCTATTATGAACTGGCTTTTATTTACAACTCTTGATAAGCACCATATACTCGACGGACAAGAGCAAAGACTTGAGGATTTTATATTCACGGGTTCTGGTAATGTTGATAGTCAAAATGAATATGTGGAAATGGTGAAAGATGAGTGCTTTAATAGAATGAATATGAAGTTCTTTGACGTAGCATCTATCGTAGGTGAAATAAAAGAAGCGTTTGTTCAGTTTGCTTGGGTAGTCGATAATAAAAAGATGATAGATATATCAATGCTTGATATATTTGAACTTTGTGATGCTGATGAAACCCTTAAAGACTGGATTATAAACGGTCCAGTTAAAAGAGACGATATGAGTTTATTTGAAGTGGAAGAACTTAAAAAGCACACACTTGATTACATATCAAAAGTAGTCGAAGAAAAAGATATACAACCTTTGCGTTCTCTTGTAAAAGCAGGAACTGGACTTCGTCTTGCACAGTTTGTTGACTGTCTGTTTATGATAGGTTCTCGTCCCGACCAAGATGAAGTTATACCTAATATAGAGAAAGAGTCTTGGCTTCGTGGAATATCAACACCTGAGAGCTTCTATTATGAATCATATATCTCAAGATGTGCAACTATAATAACTAAACTTGAGATAAAAGACCCGGGTGCATTTCAAAAGACTATATCATATCTTAACAATCCAAACTACTTAAATCCTAATCCAGATTATATGTGTGATTCAAAAGCATATGTAGAATACTTTGTAGAATCACAAGAAGTTCTTGATAAGCTAAATGATAGATATATGATACACGACAGTAATCACCCAAGAGATATCGAGCTTATAACTAAAGATAGAACTGACTTAATTGGGAAAACTATTAAGGTTAGAAGTCCTTTTACTTGTAATTCTAAAGAAGGTATATGTAGATACTGTACAGGAGAGCATACATATTTTGATAATGTAAAAGGACCACTTGGTGCTAATATGAATTTAGGAGTTCAGTTTGTAAAGCAGTACATTGCACCAGAGGGTCAAAACTATCTATCATCTAAGCACAATATGATAACTATTATAGAAAATATAATATTTAGACACGATAATACTATCGATGTCCAAGTTAAGCACACAGATATTATATACTGTAATGGTACTATTGTGATAAATGAAAAGTATAGAATAGATGACCCAAGAAAAGACAGTCAAAGAGTATGCTATAACGGATTTGACGTAGAAGTAAATGGAATGGTGTACCCTGTAGAAACTGACGGTGTACTTGAGCTAAGAGATGATAACTTCTTGCACGTTGTATATAAGAACAAAAGAAAGTCTAAAGTATACAATGAAATAAAGGCTATATTTGAAAATCCAGCTAAGTTTAAAGACCCAGTAGCTGAACTTAATAAGCTTTTAAAATCTCCATACATAGTTGGAGAAACTGTATTAAAGAACTGTCTATTTGTGACTAATAAAGACAAAGAAATGTATAAGCCTGATTGGTCAAGAGATTTAAGAGATGATGAGTCTTATACATTTGTAGGATACAAAAAGGGTATAGTTAATAATACAGGAATAGTAAATAAGTTATGTTATGGATACTTTGATGAGGTTATGACATCTCCTGATAACTTTAAACCTGTATCACATATGAACTATGATGTATTATATGCCGATAGAAGTAACCATGAAGCATACAAGAAAGCTTATGAAGAAAAATACAAAAAGGAAATAGAAGAAGATAATAAGAAAAATGGAGGTAACAGAAATGAGTAATAAATTAGTAATGAGTTTGATAAATAAATTTATGGTAGAAAATGAAGAAAATATAATGGAATTCATAACACACCCTGAAGGTGAACTTGCTCAAAAATGGATAGAACAAGGGGAAGCTGTAAAGGAATATATTGGGTATAAAGAACCCAAGAAAGATGAGGTGGTATTTAGACCACCTACAATAGAAGATGATATAGTAAGAGTTATTCATAAAGATTTAATAGAAGAACTTAAGCAAGGTAGAAAGGACGATGGTAAAAGCGATTCAGAAATATTAAGAGAATATTATACACAATCAATAAGAGGTGATATTCTATGAACCTACACAGAATTCCAAGACTAAATACCTATACAGGAGAAGCAGCAAGGGAAGGTAAAGATAAAATTCCTATAAAGGAAATGGCAAAGTTTTTAACTATGGTTTTAATAGATAAGAATAAAAAGGAGGAACAAAAATGAAAGAAAACGCTACATTTTTAAACATTGGAGACAGATATGGACTTAAAGTAGTTGATGAAACCGATAATAAACTTCCAGTAGGAAGTATATTAGTTTCTAAACCTAAAACACCATTTGTGGAAGATTTAGAATACTTAATCGAAGATTTTAGTAAACTAAAAAGTAGATTGAGATTTGAGAAGCTTTCTGATGAGACTAAAGATTCTATTCTTGACGCTTACGAAGAAAAGCTTACGAGATTTCTAAAAAGATATAAAGACAGATAAGATTATAAAATAAATAAGGAGGAATTAAAAATGTCTAAAGAATTAAAAGAAAAGAAGGAATTAACACCAAGAGAAGTGAATATGAAAGTAGGTTTAGTAATGTTTGCAAAACTAATGCTAGATAAGTTACTTTCAAAAGAAGGTAAAAAGGAAGATGTATTAAAACATGAACCTGAAGCAGTTATGGAGATGCTTAATGATATTGAAGAAAAGAAAACAGCGAAAATACTTGCTGACTATGTTTCTCAATATTTAATAGGTCCGGTTAAAGAAAAGGTTTTATCTAAAAGAAGAGGAGATAAAATTATTTCTATGATTGAAGGTTTAAAGAATGGTTTAAAAGGAGTTATTCCTGAAGAACCTAAAGTTGCATCTGAGTTTGGTAAGATAGATTACTACTTATCTGAACTACAAGGAGCATCTCTTAATATCAAACTCATAACTGAAGTTTCTGATAGTTTACAATCAGACAAATCATTAAAAGACTTATCAGAAGATGATAAGAAAGACTTAGTAAGAAAACTAAAAGAAATGAAGATTTATGCAAGAATTTTACAAAGTCTATTTAAAGAAAATCTTCCTAATGTAAAGACTATCGAAGCTGAAATTAAGTCTTTAATTGAAAAGATAGAACCACCTAAAGAAAAGGCTGAAGCAAAGGATAAAAAATAACTTATATATTATAAACTAAGAATTGGGTAGGGAAACCTACCCAATATATTTAAAATTTTAAGGAGGAAGAAAATGGGTAGAAAAGCAAAAAGAAAAGTTAATAACGGTGAATCTTTAATAAAAGGACACACTATTGAGAACTTGAGAGAGAAAGTTGAAGATGTAGAAAGGAATAGAGACAAGTATGTAAAGGAAGATACTCTAGGATTTAGAATGAGAGCTATACAGAATATTCTTACAAATATACTAGCTAAGAAGCATTTAGAAAGTGGTGGAAATAGTATTATAAATATTCGTGACGATGAAAAGAATAGTAATATAACTCTTGTACTGCTAGGACCTAAAGATGTATTTATGAATAAACATATTAAAGTCGATAAGACTGGATTATATACAGTTTTATATTTAAGTGGTGGTTTAGCACATCAAGATGAGCTTGAGCATAAAGGTGCAATAGCTTTCTGCGATTATGTGTATAAAACGAGTATAGGTAAAAATGGTATGAAAAATGGGTTATTGTTCGGAGAAGAATTGTTTGACTTACAAGAAAGAATACATAATCTTAATATTTTTGGAGTAACTATTATAAAGGAGGCATTTGAAAATGAACTTAATAAATAATGTAAATGAATATATGAACTTTTTAGAAAGCAGTAAAGAAAAACTTGTGAAAAGAAATAAGATAAATGAGCATCTTCACACAGTTGTATCTTTTATTACAGATATAGCTTGTGATAGATTTATAAAGAGTAACGGAAGCAGTTTCTTGGCGATACAAGAAGATGAAAAGAAAAGAATTAAAAAATCTAATCTATTAATAATAGGACCTAATGGTATTTTAGATACAGGTAAATTTAAGATAACTTGTAGCGATGATGAATACAAAGTAATAGATATGGATACAATGAATGAAAATTCAGTAGAGACTTCTCTATATAATGGTAGCATAAACCTACTAAATTATATGCTAGCTTGTGACACATTTGATGAAAAGAGCGAATTAGAATGTGGTAGAACTTGGGGTGTAGATTTATACAATCTTATAAAGAGATTAGACGAGTTTATAAGCTCATTAAGAAAAGTTGTAATAGAACTAAATAACGAAGCTAATACAAAAGCAGATTTAGAAAAAGTAGCTTCCATGTTCCACCCTACAAAAGAAGGCGAGAACTCAGACGTTAGAGTTAATGGAAGACCATATACTATAAACGAAAGTGATATAGCTAAACTTGGTGGGGATTATGAAGAAGATGAAAACGGTGCACTTCTTGCAGATGATGTAGTAGCTCGTGCTATGAAATCAGCTGAGGAACTAGAAAAGAAAAAGACTTTAATTAAATCTAAGAAATATACAGCTGAAGAAGTAAATGCTATGTCAGATGAAGAATTAGAAAGACTTGCTGGTATTATTCAAACTGATGGTAAAACTAAAACTTTCATAGACGGTAAGGAAGTTGAAGTCAAGATAGTAAATGCTCCTACTAAGGAAGAAATAGAAGCTGAGAATAAAGAAGGGGAAGACCCAGCTATTACTGAAATGAAAAGACAAGTAGCTGAATTTGCTAAATCACCTGAGTCTTCTCTTATACCAGAAGGTGCAAAACTTAAAGAGGAAAAGAAAGAAGAAAAACCAGTTAGTACATTTGGTAAGAATGGAAAGCCTACAGTAACTTTAAAGAAAGCTGGAGATAAAGGAGTTCTAAATAAGAAGCCAGATTTCTCTAAAGCTACACTTACAGCGTCAGCTGATACACCTTCACCAATAGAAGGAATACCTGCAATGTTTGCTCTAAATGATGTAGCAAAAGATGCACATAACCTAAGAGGCGGAAGCGTTAGAATGGTTAAAGGGGAAGACGGCAAGATGTATGCTGAACCTATGAAAGCTGATGATATGAAAAGAATAAATGATACAATCTTCCCTAAAGAAGCGTATACTCACAATACAGCAACTGGAGAAAAGTTAGGAACTCCATTCGGTGATGAAATAATGAGAGTATTCAATACATCAGCTGGAGAACCGAAAGTAGAAACTGCACCAAATGTAGTAGATTTTACTAAGGTTGATGGAGAAGAAGAAATTGTAAAAGAAGATATAGAAAATCTATGGTATATTGATAGAGCAAATAAGAAATTAATACCATTTATAAAGAAATATGGTAAACCTACATATGATAATAACTATGAAGCGTTCGTTCTTGTAAATCCTGATATACTATTTGTGGGAAATGGGGAAGTGTCTAAAATGGACGAAAACTCAGTAAGCGATGAGGAAGAAGGACAACTAATATATGATATACTAATTAATATAGTTACTAATCCAAATAAACCAGAAAATGATATGTACAGCGAAGACTTCATAGAATCAGCTACAGAATGGGTAAACTCAATTTATGATAATGAACACGCTGAAGAAATTGATGATGATGGTTTAGATGAGTTTAGAGAAGAAGAATAAGGAGGAATAAATATGATAAATAAGAATTTGATACTAAGAGGAACTTTACCATTTTTGAACAAAAAGATTTTAAAGCATACTTTCTACGACATTTGTGACTTAGAAGATGAGAATAAAGAGCGTATGACAAAAGCTGGTATAACTGTTACAAAGGAAGAAGTGAATGAATATTTTAATAATCTTTTAGAAAGATATCCGATGGTTAAAGAGGATATGACTGAAGAAGCTGTATCTTATATGCTTATAAGTGAAGGTGCTAAACTTAAAGAAGAAAATTCTCTAACTGATAAGGATTTGATACTTTTGCACGAATGTAAAATTATGTCCTATGAATATCTAGCAAACTACATATTACAAGAAATGCTACAAGCTAGATACACATATGATGTGTATTATAATGGATTTAGAATACTACATGACTTTATAGAACATTATAAGCTTACAGATGAAGACGCTATAAAGTATGGAGAAACTTTAAATCCGGAAGTGAGAGACAAAACAGCTATGTTCATAAAAGATATAGCATCTGTACTTTCTAATAAAAATGCAATAATTCTTAAAAGAATAATAGGTTTTAATAAATCTAAAAAGGAGGAAAAATAATATGAAAGGTGTATTAGATTATATTCATAAGAAAGCTTTAAAGGAAACTTATAATGCTATATTTGATTTAGAGGACGATTCTGAAGAAAAGGCAAAGTCTTTAGAAACTCCAATGACTAAAGAAGAGATAGACCATATGCGTAGTTATATCTCTGCTAAATGTATTGACTCAGATGACATAAACATGATGTTTCTGTTCATAAGAAAGGAACTTGAAAACCTTGAAAAGAAAAATGAGTTAAATAAAAGAACGCTTATAATCTTAAATACTCTTATGGTGGAAAACTATAGAAAAGCTACTAATTTCTTACTTGAAGAGATATTCCATATAAAGCGTTTAGATGATGTTATAGAAAAAGCATTCAGAGAACTATATAACTTCACTATAGCTTACATGAACGATGAAGCTGATGCTATTGAAGTAAATAGCGATAATATAGCTTTATATATAGACCACAAAGATGTAATATTTGATACTATGTCAGATAATACATTTAGAACGTTTATGAAAATAACAGGAATAAAACTAATATAAGAAATGGGGGTTATTCCCCCATTTCATTTAACACACGAGATGATTAAGAAACTAGGAGGAAATCATAATGAAACGTGTGATATTAAGTAAAGAAACCCGTGCTAAGCTTAGGGAGAAATACCCAGTAAAGCACACCGAAATAAAAGAGAATATAAGAATAAGAGCAATAGAAGATGAGCTTAAAGATAACGTACTAGATTACTCTATGTCAGTGATACTTGATAGAGCAATACCAAAACTTCAAGACGGACTAAAGCCAGTACAAAGAAGAATACTATATGCTATGAAAGATGTATCGTATAAAAGAAAGTCAGCAAGACTTGTAGGTGAAGTATTAGGTAAATATCATGCACATGGAGACAAAAGTGTATATGACGCTATGGTAAGGCTTATACAGCCTTTTAAAATGTACGTTCCTTATATGGTAGGACAAGGAAATTATGGCTCTTTAGACGCTGATGATGCCGTTGCAGCTTATAGGTATACAGAAGTAGATAAGGACGAGATAAGTGAGCTAATATTCAGAACCTACAATCAACTAGGACTACGATATAAAGCTAATTATGACGATACGATGAAAGAGCCTATATGTCTTGCACCACCAATACCTATGCTACTTGTAAATGGAGCTATAGGAATTGCAGTAGGTATGGCAACTTATATACCGACTCATAACCCATATGAAGTTATAAACGCTTATGAAGCATATATAAAATGTGAGCTTAAAAATGACAATATAAGAAAGTATTTAAAAGCCCCGGACCCAGTAATTCCTTGCTATGTTATAGATAGGGACGGAATAGATAGAGCTTATAAAACAGGTTCGGGAAAGTATCACTGTATGAGTTACTATCATATAGAAGACGATACCAGAGGTAAAAAGAAGATAGTATTTACTTCGGTATTACCAAATAGATATAAAGATAACGATATACGTTCTTTAGTTGATAAGTGTCGTGACCAGAGAAATCCGCTATCTCAAATGGTCGCTGATATCGCAGATGAATCGTCTAAAGAAGGTATAAGAATAGTTGTAGTTATAAAGAAAGATATTAAAGTAGAAGATGCTATCGAAGCACTAATAGCCGCAAGATTTTGCTACGATAGTTTCACTATATCTATGAGAGTAATAGACGAAGGTAGACCTATGAAAATAGGAATTATGGAAATGATGAAAAGATTCCATAAAGCCAATAGAGCCTCGTCTGAAAGACACTTAGAAGCTTTAAGAGGGAAAAAGGAAGAAAGAATACATATATTAGATGGACTTGAATTAGCAATTACTAATTACGATGGCGTAATAAGTATAATAAGAAAGTCTAAAGATAAAGAATCTTCAATAGAAGCTCTTGTAAAGAAATACAAGATAGATGAGAAGCAAGCCGCAGCTATCTTAGATACTAAACTTGTATCTCTTGTAAATAAGGGTGATTCTATAAAAGAAGAAAGAAAAATACTAAAGGCTGAAGTTAAAGAAATAAACCTAAATCTTAAAGATATAGATGGCTATATCATAAATATAATAAAGGAACTAAAGGTTGCTTTAAAGCCTTATAGCAAGAGAAGATGTAAGATTATAAGAGAAATCCCAAAAACACCACTTTAGAACGATTTAAAGGGGGTTTGAACTAATGGACGACTTGATGGAGTTTGATGAGTTAAAAGATGGATTCATGGAAGAAGTTAAGCAAAGTTTCGATAGTGTTAGGTCCGCAACTGACAATATAGAAATAGCTAACTATAGAGCTTTTAAGAATACATTAAATGGATACGCAACAGGCAATATCATTCAGTTCTTAGATTATATGAAGCAGGAAGACTTCTTGACAAGACAAGGGTTTTGTCAAGATTTCTTAGCTTCTCTAAATGAATTAATATCCGATTATTTTTTCATTGAATTAAGACCTGATGATATATATGAGCTATGGAGAGTATACGAGCTATACGTTATAAGAAGATACGATACTATAGCAAGAGTTCTTATTCATTATATGAGTGAGAAGTTCACATTTGATGAGATTAATAAGCCTAAGATAAAAGCTGAAGATTTAGCAAAAGATTTGCTTTCTAAGATAAAAGATAATATAAACTTAGAAGAAGCTTTTGATGATTGGTACTTAGATAAATGTAGAGGGTTTCATGATAATGTATTTTTCGAAACACCAAGACAAAACTTTTTTGAAAGTTTTTTCTATAATACGCCACATGAGATAGAAGAATTTACAGAAAATGAAACTATTATAAGTTACATAAAATCTCATATAATTAATATGAGACTTAAAATACAACAAGAGAAGAATAAATAAGGAGGATTAAAAATGAGTAAGAAAATTGACACAAAGAACTTTGATAAACAAAAAATGATTGAATGGAGAAAGAAGGTTGGAATAGGACCACTTATGTGGGCAACTACTATAGATAATGCGAATGATAAGATAAATAAACTTACAGCAGAGAAAAAAGAAAAAGAAGCATACGATGTAAAAATAGACGTAGAAAGAAAACTATGTATAGTAGACACTAACGCTATTCTTGCTATGAGTAAAAGCTCTTTAGAATACGATAGAAAACTTGCTAAAAGAAAGGCAAACTATGTATTCGTAGATTTAATAAGACTTGCAACTTCTGAGTTTGAAACTCCAGCAGAAATGGATAACTCTGGACTTAAGACTTTATATTCAAACTATAAAGCTATTAAATCTATACAAAAAGAACATGAAAATTCAATAATTCCAAAAATGAGGAAACTTGTAGAAGTGTTGTTCTATTTAGGAAATCAAACTGAATGTGATAAAAATGAAGTAGCTCTAACTATGGCTGACGTATATAGAATCATAGAAGCTAAAGTATTCACAGGACTTACTATAACTGAAGGTAAGACAGATGAAGAAAAGAAAGCTATATATGATGCTCCTGACGTTCAGCATCATCTTGAGCTTTTAAATAAAGAGTATGCTGATGAACCATTTGACATATATATGGACGAAAATGGACATTTTAAAACTACACTAGAAATAAGTAAACTAATTAATTTAGCTCTATACTTAGTAAGAGAAAAACTTATTGCTTTAGAAGATATACAATCAGGAATAGAAGGTCTTGCATCTCAATTCATATTTATATGGAACGGATATGACCTTGCAAATACTGTAGATATAGCTCACGCTATACTAGAGGGACAAATAAAAATTCTTGATTTATCAAAAGAAAACTTCAATGTCGAAGGAGTAGATACAAATATACAATCTATAAAAGATGCTGATACTTTACTTAAACTTTTAGACACAGCTCAAAAGTATATAGTAAATGATTTGAGAAAAGAAACTCTTACTCCTATCTTAAGAAGATTTAAGAAATTCAATAGAAATGTACCAGTTGAAAAGGACGGTATAGATTTAGTAACTCCTATCGCTGATACATTTGATGGATACTTAGATACATATATTAAAATTGCTGTACCGTCTATAAAAGAGCTACACGATAGAATTGTATGTAACTATGGAGACAAAGTAGAAATGGAAGAAAAGGTTTATAACGATAAAGGAGAAGAAGAAATAAAGAAAGTATCTAAAGTTAAACTTAATACTAAAATGTGCATAGCTTCTATTATAACTTTATTATTCATAGATAGACTTTTACACATCCCTGATTTCTTAAGAGGAATAGAAGTTATATTTAGTGGATTTTTAGAAATAACGTCTGTTACTTGGGAAGCATTTGCTAAGAAATTAGACGAAGTTATAAATGCTATAGACTTTAATGTAGACGAAGCTATAGTAGAAGAATATGAAAAACTTGCAAATATCAAAATAAAAGATTATTCTACAGAAGAAGTAAAGGAAGCTATAACTAAAACTATTCCGAATAATCTAAAAGAAATAGAAAAAGGTTTAGAAAGTGGAGATTTAAACTTAGCTCCAAGAGGATATGAAGACAGCAAAGGTAACTTTAAACTTACAGGAATTGACGTAGTTTCAGGTAAATGTAATCCTTCAGAAGAACTAGATAAAGGCAACGCTGTACAAGTTACAGAGAATACAGTAATAGTTCCTCAAGATAAATCAGAAGAATATTAATTGAAGGGCTTTATGCCCTTTAATTACTTATATAAAGGAGATATATGGACTTTCATGAAGATATACGTAGAAGGCTTAAAAGTATAAGAGAGAGTTTACAAAGGGAAAGAAATACAATATCTACAGATGATAAGGATAAGGTGAAAGATAATGGAAAGAGGAGAAAAAAGAAAAAGAGAAGAAAGTGAATGTGTAGAACTAAATAGAAAGAAAGTAAAAGAAATATCAGAATTCTTTGGTATTTATATACCGGATTTATTTTCGATACATATTGTAGCAGATAAAGGAAGAATATTAAGATATGGAGTAAATACATTTATAAACGGACAAGAAGCTACACTTGTATTACCTGCTGATAATTTTGATTCTGGAGATTTACTGGACGACGATAAATCTTTAGAAAACTATTCAACTTGTATTATGTGTGCGTGGGCGTCAATAAAACTTATGGAAGATAATAAACTTAGTGGTTTAGAAACTAAAGAAAAATGTGAAATATTCAAAAACGCATTTGAAGATATGAATGATACGCATAAAGATTTATTAAAGCCACTAAATGATAGCTTCCTTAAGTTCATAAAGAGAGGTCAATAATATGTCAAGAAAAGTAAAAATAAGAGAAAAGAAAGTAGAAGATTATTGCGGTTATGATTTCTTTGGAGAAAGAGCTATTTCAAGAGCTATATTCTTATTAAATAAAATATATCAAAGGGACGTATATAAAAGGCTTACTGAATATTTAGATGCTATGTTTGGAATAATGACATATGATAATAAAGATGTAGTAGACTACAGTGTATTCAGATATTTAGAAAAATGCTTTATAATATTTAAGAAATTAACTAATAGTGAAAATCCCGTTATAAGAGATATATGTAAAGGTGTAGAGTATAAACTTAATATTCTTAGAGCGAATTTAGACGTAGAAAATATATTCGTAAAATGTAATAATATGAATTCAGGTTTATACTTATCTCGTATATTTTTTGACAGATGGTTCTTTGATGAAGTTAATGTACTTGTAAGAACTGATGATAAGATAATATATGAAAGAAATAGGAAAGACTTAAATATTATAGTAGAAGAAATAAAAGATGTAGCTAAATCACCATATGATACATTTTATGCAAATAATTGGAAATGGAAATATCATTCTATATTAGAAGAAGAGTTGAGATTTTAAGGAGTATATTATGAGTGATGAGTATATAGAGAAAGAGATACTAAAATATATAGGACAGATACAAGGTGTAGGTTATACGAAGGGACTCAAGCTTAAAGATTATCAAAAGAAAAAGGATAGAATAGATAAGCTATATAATAAACTGTCGAAGGAGTATAAAAAGAAGAACCAAAAAGGACTTCATATGATGTTCAAGTTCTTAGATGAATTTGAAAAGAATTACAACTTTAAATCTACAGAACCTGTAAAGAGTTCAATAGAAGATATTATAGATTTTTATAATAGATTAACTAAGGAGAATTAAAATGAAAGAGATAGAAGATTTGATAGAAAAATACAATAAACTAACGACGCCTAAAGAAGTTACAATAGATATAACTGATTTCTTAAAAGAGCAATACGAAAAACAAATGAAAGATATATCAGAGTTTTATGAATGTGATATGGTATCACCATATAAAGTAAAGCGTAATGTAACAGGAAAGCAGTATGAGTTTAAAGCATTTCTCAAAGGAGAAGAAGTTACACTTATATTAAGTGATTCAGAATACAATTTTGATGAACTAGCTAATATTAAGTCACTTGAATATTTTACTATGTGTATATCAAACGCTTGGACTATGTCAAAACTTGAAAAGGAAAAGAAACTTACTAAAGATGTATTTGGAACTACTATATGTATTGTAAATGATGCGTTCTATATGATGAATGAATCTCATCAAAAACTAAACAAAGATTTTGATAAAGCATTTAAAGTAAAAGTAATAGAACTTGATGAAAAGTTCGATTGGAATAATAGAAATTAAATATAACGGGCATTACGCCCGTTATATTCTTACATTAAGAAAGTCTTTTTAATTGGTGTTGTTGGTGCATCTTTCTTTTCATTTAAAGACGATACTATCATCGTTTCTATATCATTTGTAGTAAGTGCTGTGAAACTATCAGCTCTCATATTTATCTGCTTTACAGACAAAGATAAGAAGTGCTCAGGATTTGTAAGTCTAACCATTTTAGATTTATCCTTTGGGTCACGAAGCATAGCAGCTACAGTATACTCATAATAGTAATCAGGAACTTTTATAGGAACATTATTTCTTGAAGCGTTCATAAGAGCATCATAAACGTGCTGATATTCTATATCTTCAAGTATTTGTCCTTGTGTAAATAGTGTATTCATCATTTCCTGATTTGATATAGATGATGTCATATTATTAGAACAGAATAAATCTCCGGGATTATATTCTATTATATATCTGTCATCTTCTTCCCTAAATCTTGTAAATTTAGTTTTAGAAGATATACATTGTATAATGTCAAATGTATCAGACCCTGCATATATCTTTCCAAATAGCATGACTATTGGATTTGTGTAAGGGTCTACAAGACATCTTTTAGGAGTATGAAAAAGAAAAGGTTTTACAACGTACCAGTTATCATCTTTGTCATTAAATTTTATGTATTCTTTAAAATCCATATATGCCTCCTATTACATTAATTGATACCAGTATCCTATTTTTGAGAATATAGCTTCTTTGTCTCTACGTATTTGACCAGAGAAAAACGGGTCATTGACTCTAACACGACTTGCAAGATTTCCATTATTTTGAAAAAATGAATTCGATATATAATCTTTGTATGCTATATTAGTTGTCATAGATATCATACTTGTACGCAATGGTGGAAAAAGCCATCCTCCTAAAAGACTAAATAGAACTCTACCACCAAATGCTAGTTTAGCGTAATCTGTTCCTTGCCAATAAGAATCAAAATCGACATAGTTATACAGAACTCCTTTATTTTTAGTAACATTACTAGCTATATCAATATCAGAGTCTTTATTCATATAAGAAGTAAATACACTAGGTGGTAGCATATATATTGAACTTCCAGTATATTCGTTTCTTACATACTGCAAGAGTGGACGTCTTTTAGGAAAAATAAATTTCACAGTAAATCCCTCTGAATTAGATAGCTCAGAGCTAAAAGAATTCCACCCATTATATGGCTCAGTTATTCTATTCTTATTGTAATCGACATGCTTCATTTCTACTTTATTATCACCATAATATTTTTGTAATACTCCAGAATTTATTTCCATATCCATATAAGATATCATATAAAGTCTTATAAACCCTACAAGTTTTAAATCATCATATACTTTATCATTAAGATTAGGTGCATTTTGTTTTTCGACAAAATCTACATAAACTGTAGGAAACATCGGAAGTAAAGCATTACTAAAAAATAGAGGATACTCTACAGTTGTTGGTAGGTAGAAATTAGAGACGAACTCATCTGGTGCGTACATAGGATGAACGCACTCACTACCGAAGCCGTATATCATATCTGTGTGCATCTTATAATTTCTCATAGTATCAAAATTTTCATCTCGTGAATCAGCATATTGATTGGAACTGTACATATCACCATATCTACCACCAGTAACTTTAAATTTATATGCTCTATTTCCCCTAGAAGTTCTACATCTTGACCATTCACTATACTTACCGTTAATTGTAGTATTCACTCTCATCATTTTATCTAAAGACATATTCTCTCTTTTAAAGAAATCAAATGTTCTACCAACAGATGGTGACAACTCAAAACCACTTTGTGTCTTATATTTCGCAAATCTATGATTTTGAGACTCAAAGCTATATCCAATTTTAAAATCTTCCAATGTTTTTATTCTGTCTCTCCCGAAATTAATTTCTATTTCAAAATCACGTATTAAAGTATAGTCAGAAAAACTATTATTTGAGTTGCTGTATACAGGAAATAAGAACTTATGAAGGCGTACTTTATTATAAGGTATATTAGCAGGATTATATCCGGGTTTTCTAGTATCTTCTTTATCTAAAGCATCATTTAAACCTTCTAAATTAGGTTCACAGAAGAATGTATATTCATCATTCTCTATAGTTTGTGATACCTTGAAATTTTCAAGCATTGATATCTTTGTCTTATATGATTTTTCTAAAATTTTATTTGTATACATAATTGAGCCGTCAAAGTATTTAGCTTCACCAACTCTGTCAATCATTTCATTTTGTAGCTCCGTATTATCATAACTTCTAAACTTATAATAATCATTATCTTTGTACGTATCATCTATAAACTTACCAATTCCTAAATTTAGTCCAATCATATTGGACACTATATTATATGTAGAATTGTCCGATACTTTTCTTAAGAATACATCGAAAGACTTTTTATATCTTTCATCATTCATTTACATTCACCTCCTACATTAAATCGTCTTCATGCCATTCCATTACAGAACGTTCAGAAGGTAATAAAAACGCATTCATATCAATATTTTTCATATAGTTCGTTATTCCTTTTTCTCTATCAGTTTCTTTTATCTTCATAGATGTACAAGAAACACCGTCAGTTTTAGGATATATGTCGATACTATTTTCAGCCAACGAAAGTTTTATATCGCCACTTTTCCATTTAGTAGGAGCAAGTTTAAGCTCATACTTTTTAGTGACGCCACTACCATCGGTAATTATTATAGACGGTAAGTTTCTTGGTATACTTACTGTCAAATAAAATGCTCTTAAATAGTCATCATTTTGCATATCGTGAACTGATATTGCTGTTTGAATAGGACTTTGTATACCAGAGTTATCATATCCCGGTCTTTGAAAGAAACTAGAACCTCTAAATGTTCTTATAACCATATTTACTACAGGTTTATAATTCATTCCTTTTAAAATCTCATTCCTTACAGGTTCTACACGTTCATACTCAAAATCCACTTGAATAGGTAGAGGATAAAACGGCGATATACATCTTCTCATATCATTCCATTCATTCCAAGTTAAATGTCTTGATAAATTTCTATTAGATAAACACAGCGTATCCCATATCATTGAAGAGTAGTTTATCTTTCTACCATTTTCGATAAAGCACGATACTAAATATCTTAAATGTCTTCCCGTACATTTATTTATAACTGACGTATCTTTTATATTAGCATATTTACTATCGGCGGTATCTTCTATGAAATCTAAATATTTCTCAGCCTTATGTAGTGAATCATTATAGAAGTTATCAGCAAATGTATTATCTATTCTTAAATCTATACCATTTATAGAAACCTTTCTTGCATTACTAATAGATATATCGTTATTTGACTCTACATATAAAGGTATTCTAAATTCATTTACACATAAATAGCTTTCTATCTGCATTACTTGTATAGGTGCTATATCCGCGTGCAATTTAAACTTATATTCACTATTTGCTACATATCCATATTCTTGTGCAGTTTTTACAACAGATACAGGCACTTTTACCAAATTAGCATCAGTTGATTCTTTATTCGGTTTTATATAACGTATCATTATACCAGTTTCACCAGTATAAGCATTATTTGCATCTATCTTAAATGGTGCTGTCTTAAATATAGCATTACTTTCACTATATTTTTTAATTATATCTTTACCGTGATTTACCATATGCTCACCTATCATCGAATGTAATATAGGATGAGCATATGTACCAACTTCCATTTTTGTATTAATATTTTTTATAATTTTATTTTCAAAATCTTCCATTACTCATATCACCTCACTGATAAAATTTATTTGTGGTTTTACCCATATATATTCCGCCTATATTTTTACCGTCTTTAGTAGGATAATAATACCAGTCAAGCATAGATGTTAATGGGTGTACATATCCGCTGAAAGTTAGTTTCTTATCCATAATACTTAATAAGTTTTTATGTGTCCAACCATAATACATCCAAATATAATCTTTAATAGGCATTCTCAAAAATCCACCTTTATCCTTTATTCTATATCTATAAAAATCAGTAGTTCCCCATTGTAAATCTGGAGACACGTGATAGTTTTTACCGTCTGAATAATCATAAGGATATACAGAAGCTCCTACTTTACCACCATTATCTAAATCTGGGTATATTCCACCAGTTATACCCTCAAGTCCAGTATCATCAAAAGGACTTGTTACAAGTGCTGTAGGTATAGAGAATATATCAGCTGATACTGTTACAGCTTTAGAATAATACGGTTTAACTCTTTCGTCCCAAGGTGTTCCACCCGCACTTATCTTTTTATCAGGCTCTTCATAATTTCCCCCAGCTTGTGTTATACCCTTTAAAGTTCTTATAGTTACTTTAAAAAGCGTATCGTGTGGACGAGTAGCATTAGAATATGATGTCTTAGCATTCTGATTAGAATTATCAGGTTTTAAATCTGTCGATTTAAAGCTACCATTAAGAAGAGTCGAACCGACAAGTCCTGAGTATCCTCTTATTACTAGGAAACCTAAAAGCGTACAAGCTTTATTATTTATTATTCTATTATGTCTAGGGTATATCGCACTAAGTCCGCCACCGCTATAAATATTTTCTTCACTTTCACATTTTCTAAATTCAAAATCTATAGATAAATCCATAGGATTAGTTAAATCTTCTGGGTCAGGGTGTATTCCTTCAGCTCTAGGCATAGTAGTGATTGATGTCATATTTTGCTGGTTTCCAGCTGTATGGTATGTCATACCAGATGACATAGGAATGTCAGCTTCACTATCATAAATCTTATTCACTTCCAAATAATCAGCGAGTCTTACTTGTTCATCATTCGTTCTAAAGCAAGTAGCCGCAGAAACTCTATATCTCATATGTCTATCAGGTCTTTTATTAAAGCTTATAGTTTGTATACTATTAGATTCATAGTTTGTATTTGAATATTCCGGACTCCAAGTTGAAGGATACAGTGGAGCTGACGTATGGTAATGTCCTACTGCCCATTTTGTTGTATTCGCCGAAAATTGAGTAGCCCACATACGACTTAGAGTATGTTTATGTCTAACATAAGGCTTACCAGAAATACTATTATCTTTAGGACCTTCCATTATGTCTATATTAGATTCATCTAAATGCTTAAATGGATTTGTTATAAAATCTATTTGTACATCTAAATTTTCTATATACATTTGAGAATTCATAAATTGATTTGTATATATAGGAATTCTCCATTCATTAACTCTAACATTCGGTATACTCACACCGTCTTCGTTATTACATATTGTACCCCTTCCAAGTTGAGGATTTGCAAATTGCTTAATGTAAAACTCATTAGCTAGAGAAGTCCTACCTAGTAAGTCTTTAGAGTTATAGAATATGTCAAGTATTGGGAAATTGTTATATTCTGCCATATTCAGACTATTATCTAAGCCTCTATTTAAGCACATTCTTAAATATGCTTCAACCCAACCATTATCTTTTAATATCTCGTAAATCCCTTTAGTTCCTCTTTTACGTATAGGTGATGCTGAAGTTATTGGAGTTTCATCGAATTTACAGTAAAATACAGATTCTCTTTCTGATTTTCTTAAATGGTTTACAGCTTCTGTAGCTAAAGAGAATGGATATAAAAATGTATCTTTTCCTAAAGACAAATACATTCTTAAATCTTGTATATTTATAAATATTCTTAAGCCTCCTTCTTCCGCCACAGCTTCACCATTCGTGTATCTTATCAAGTTTTGGTCTTCACTAAAAAGAACTATACCAGATATATCTATTCCTATTATAGCTGACAAGATAAGAGCAAGTTCAGAACTTGTATCTTGAAGTATCGTTTGTAAATGTGCTCTTGAGAGCACATTTTTATATTCTAATATATTTTTCAATTTTAAATTAGAAGGTATATCATTTGTGTCTAGTAAACCCTGTTTATTAGATTCTGTCCAAGGATATCCTCTCCCAAATATACTCATATTATCACCTTACCTATATAAGTAATAGTCAACTCTGCAACTATTCTTCTTAACATCTTTATCAAATATAACATATACCTTCTCTCCTATTCTTTTCTTTAAAGTAGGTTGAGCGAAAGTATATGCACGAGATTCTCTATCTTCTATGAAAAGCTTATAAGTTAGTACATCTTCATTATCTTTGCTTTTAGCCTTTATAGATAGATTTAAAACTCCTACCAAGTCAGATAAGTTTACAACTTCTATTCTAGTACCAGCTGGTATAATATTTGAATATTCGCTTGTACCATTTAAGAAGTATACTGAACCTCTATCAACTACATCAGATTTATAAGTTGAATTTAAAGTAAATTCTTCAAATTCAGTTTCTATATTAGAAAGTCTTGTTGTATTTTTAAGGCACATATAAAGCTTTCCATTGTTTTTATCAATATATAATCTACCTTTTTCCTTATTACCACTGTCTTGAATATGTAGTACAGTTCCGTCATTAGAACCTACATCTACACCAAGAACCGAACCTAAAAGGAATTGAAGTTGAGCTATTTGTTCCCAAGCTTTCCCAAGTCTATGAGGGTTTCCTTTCTCATTATGAGGTGCAAGGTCAAGGTTACGTTTCAATGTGTTCATTTTAAAACCTCCTTAAAATTATTCTAAAGGGGTGTTTTTGAATGTTCCTGCTAGTTTTTTTTTTTGATTATATATTGTAATAGAAGAAGACAAAGGTAAACTTAAGAATACTAAGGAGGAATAACCATGCTACAAGAATTAAAAAATACTAGAAAGAAGATTGAAAACTTTTATGAAATTCTTTCTACAAAAGGTTTAGTTGAATTGACTAAATCTGAAAAAGAAAAGCTTATGAGAAAAGCTATAGAGTATTACAAATCTAGTCAGGATGAGAAACTGATTAGAATGATAGAACTTCTATATTACAAAAAGGATTTTAATCTAAATAGTTTTTCAGCGTGGAAAATTGATAAAGAAAAAATGGAAAGAGGGTCTTATGTATTTAAGTCTCTCGACAATTTTCAATCAATAGAAGTTATGCTAAACCGTGGGTTCACAGCATATACTTCTAATAAAAAGGAACTTATGGAGATTTAATCTCCATTTTCTTTTTTTTTTTTACAATCCGAAAAGCAATATAATAAAGGAGAGTGATATAAATGGGAATGTTCTTTAATAGCTGGAAAGATGACGATGCCGAATATTATTATGGCACTGTATCGGAAGTAGGTTCTAGTAACTACAGTAGAGGTTATGATGATGGTTATTATTCTGGTAAAAAAGCAGTTACTGATAGATATGACAAAGGGTATAACGAAGGATATAATAAGGGATTTAAGGCAGGACTTAATCTCTATTTTCAAAAGAAAGAACCTATCAAAAAGGACGCTTTAGAACTTCTAATGGACGAGCTTGAAGCTTGCGAACTTTCAAGAAAGATAGACACTATAGATTTTACGAAGCTTTGTCACGAATTAGCTTTTGATGAACCTGAGAGTGTGTTATTTGATGAATGTGAACCTGAATGTGATTTAGATGAAGTTATAGATATAGAACCACAAAGAGATTCACCTTTATAATACTCAGCTATATATTATAAATGAAGCGGCACAATAATAAAATTTTAAGGAGGAATTAAAATGAACGATTTTCAAAAATTTAAAGAGGAGTATTTAAACTTAAGGACGGAAGATGAAACGATTCCGCCAATACTTAACTTTTTAGAAAGCTCAAATGGAAAAGGAAGGCTTAATATCGTATTTTATGATAAAGCTTCCTTTGAGGACCATACTATAGAATACAGAAAGTTTGTATCTATGATGATTGTGATTAAGTATATTTCTAAAATTAACAATCAGAACTATATACTTATTTATAAATCTGAAAAGATAAAGGATAAGGATATTCTTGATAAGATTAGAAATATTGAAACTACTTATCTTAAATCGGATAAAGAAAATGAGATATATTGGTATGTCTTAAACGGTTCTCATTTCTTATCATCGAAAGATTTCCCATTCGTTCATCAAAAGATGATAGATACACCTGATGAGTTTTTCACTGAAATTTCTATGAGCCTAACTAAAGATAAGTTCGTAAAGCCTTTATATTATGCTTTGTATCACGAATCGCTTATATCTATAGTAGGTTGTGAAAAATATGGAATAGAAAAACTATACGGTTCTCTTGATGAATTTATGAAACAAGATTTAAAAATGTAAAGGAGTGATTATATGTATAATAAAGAGGATTTAAAATTTAAGTTACGATTTTATTCAGAAACGGATAATGCTGAAATGCAAGGGTTTGTGAATATACTCATGAAGTCTATAAAGGAAAGATTTAAGGACGATGGAATCCACAAAATACCGCCATTGGTAGAAAAGAGCTTAGAAGATATAGTTGCTAAAAATACCACTATGGTTACAGGTACACTAGAGGTTGTAGAAACTAAATATAATATAAATAAGATGTGTGATGATTTTGATAATTATTATAGTAAACTTATAGACGTTCTTAAATTTATAGACAAAAATCATAAAGAAATAATAGATGAAATTAAAGAAGATAAACCTAAAACTTTTAATAAAGTTTCAAAGATAATATCAAGAGTTGTTCAAAGTGGAGTTTTTGAATATCCAACATATCCAGCACGTTATGATTGGGAATGGTTTAATGATATTACTAAAGAAGTGAATAAAATATTAAATGATAAGACATTATCAGAGTATAAATTTGATATAGAATTTATATCAACTGATACTATGTCTATAGCTGAAGCGAGTAAATTTAAAGTAATAACTGTAATGTATTTTAAACTTACAGAATATATAGAAAATAAGGAGGATTAAAAATGACAAATCATGAATTAAGAGAATTAGTAATTAAAGAGGTTAAAGAAAAGTATGGAGAAACTAGAGTTATACCACTAAATAAGATGACAGAATTCTACAACCTTATATCTGATATTCTTTATAAGAATAATTGGTATATAGGAGACCCAATTAAAGCATCACAACTTGTAACTATAGTAAATGAAATACTTATTCAAAGTACCGGTGATGGAGATGAGCAATTTAATATCTATTTAGATAGATTTGAAAAGCTATTTAAACCTGAAGAACTGCCGATGGTTTATATAGGATTTGAGTGTCCAGACTATATAAGAAGAGCAATGCTTGAAGAAAAGGAATTACAAATAAAATATGATAAACTGGATGCTTTCTTAACTAGCGATAAAGTCAAGAATGTTTCGCCAGAAGAGCTTAGTTATATGGAAGACCAAAGAGCTCATATGAATCAATATCTAGTAAGCTTACAAGGTAGAATAAATATATACAGAAAGAAAGCTACTGAACCTATAGAAAGCTTTAATAAAGAAGAGTTCTTAAATGGTTTAGAAGATATAAAGGCACTAATAGATAAGAATGTAACTGACGTGAAGATTAGTTTAATGAATAGTGGATATATTAATAACTACACAGTTAAAATAGATAACGTCATAAAGGCTTTAAGTATTAAGTCAGTTATGTATCTTGCGGCTATAGAAAAGGCTATAAAGGATATAACTGAATAACTTGCAGCATTCATATTTTGATACATATATTATAAGAGTAAGACAAGGGAAATAACCCGAAGTCAAATAAAAATTTAAAGGAGGTTCATATTATGAACAAACAAACAATCAACACAGTAAAGGGAATTTTTGAAGAAAGAGGTTACTATGCTTTACAAAAGAACTGTAAAGAAAGTAATAAGAGATTATTATTAGTATTGGTCAACACTGACCTATCTTGGGAAATTGAAGTTGACCCAGTAAGAAGAGCTATAGAAGCTTATAGCTTTGCTGACTGTCATAATTTCAATCATTTTGATACAATCATTATAGGAGTACCTAAAGACAAGATAGTACAAGGTCTTCCTATAATAGATAAAGAAATGGGAGAACTTAAAGAAAAGATTGGAGAAATAAATGATTACGCTGATGTGAAATTTATATCAGCTATATCAACTGGTGTTACAGGAGTCGTTAAAGAAAATAACGCTGCTGAGCATGTAATAGTTTATGATGATTATGAATCATTCTTAGCACTCGCTTGCGAACAAGGAATAATTCAAAAGCATGTAGTTAATAACTTCTATTTCATATATAACTCATTCTTAAGACAAATTGCTGGATGTCAAGATTTCTTAAGAGGAGTTGCACATAACAAAGTGTGCTATTGGAATATGTATCAAATCTTGAAATTCATAAAACAACAAAAGGCAGAAATGGTTGTTGAGAGTGTATTACAAGGTCCAGTTATCTTATCTGAAGCTTACAGATGTGGAGACCATCCGTATGTAAGAGGTAACTACCCTGAAAGTGTATTAGGAAGCTTCGGACAAAGAGGTGGAATAGGATTAGGATTTGGTAAAAAGTAGTCCTTACTTAAAATTTGAAATATATTGGAAAGGATTGGCGGGGTTTCCTCGCCTTTCTTTTTTAAGTTTGAAAGGAGATTAATATGAAGAAAGCAACAGAACCAAAATATACCGTAGAAGAAATGAAACATGAAATAGCAAGACTTGCAGACGGACCGAATTATAAAACGTTTATAAAGGCTTTATTTAGTTATGAAAGATGCTGTGATGATGAAGAGCTTTTAGAAAGAGCGTATCATGAATATATGTCTAACGATAACGTATACTTATTTCATGATAGAATATACGAGATACTCGACGAAGAAGATGATGAAGATTAATGTGGGATAACTCCCACATTTTTTTTTTTCTACTATCCTTACATCATTTATAATTTAATACATATATTATATACTAAGATAAAGGCAATCCAATGGGGAGAAGCCAAAATTTAATTTTAAAAACATTTAGGAGGAATCGAAAATGAGAGATGAAAAAATTGAAAGAAGAATGATGTGTGAAAAGAAAGAAAGACAAAAGGCTTACGGAAATTTTATTGAAAGATTTTTAGAAGATAATCCCGAACTTAAGGCTAAAGCTGAAAGACTTGAAAGATATCTTAAAGAGCAATATAAAGAAGAATATCAAGATTTAGTCGATATTAAATATTGCGGATATTATTCGCCAGTTTATAGTTTAGCATACGAATTAGAATCTAAGAATAGTGACTACAGAAGAAAGTTAGAATACTATGAAAGTGGTTATTCTGAAGATGCCAAAAAACCAGTATTTGAAAGTAACGAAGATTGTCTTAAAAGAGTTATTACAAATAACTATACTAGACTATTTCATGATATAGAAAAACTGGAAATAACTGAAGCAGATTTGGCTGACATTAAATCTAAAATATCTTCTAAAACTTATGACAGTTTAATCTATGCTATAGACGAATTCAATAAGAAAAAGTTAGAAGATAAGTTCTATGATAAAATCTATATGTGTCATACTTGGGATTTAAACCACCATAATGGTAGATACGACGAATTACCATATGGAGATGAAATAGATAAGATTGAAGTTCTTTTAGAAAAATATGGTTTCTATCATCATGAATATGAGCTAGATAGAAAGATAGCGAAAGACACATTCAGTACAACGTTTATTGGTCCATATATAGGATAAAAGATATTGGCTAGGTTTTCCTAGCCTTTATTTTTTTTTTTTTATTATTCGAGAAAATATAAGTATATATAATATAAGTAGCCGAAAGGTAAAATAAAAAATTTTAAGGAGGAACAAAAATGAAAAATCTAACTAAAAAGGAAAGATTTGAAAATGTATTAGCAGAATTAAAGGGGGTGAAAGGATTAAACGTTATAGCATCATATTATTACGACCATAAAAATCTATATGCGAATGAACCAAATAATACAATGGATTTTGATTTCTTGGATTTATCGGTAATAATTCTAAATACAATTACTATGGTTGGAAGTGACGATGTCGAAAGTGAATATGATACACTTCGTGATGCTTCTTTATATGCTGCTATGTGTGGAGAAATAGGATATTATTTTAATAACCCAGTGATTATAGTACAAACCAATGAGCATACAGATGAAAAGACTGTAGAGGAAATTAAAGCTGTTTACAATACATATATCTATAAGCAAGGTGACGTAGCTTATATGGAAATGTGTGATATGTTCGGTATAAATATACTTGGAAACCGTGTGGATAACGAAGCCTTATTTGATGACGAATTTAAACTTCGTAATGATTTAGATTTCTTAGATTATAAGATTGTAGATAACTACGGTGAACCTTATATGAGAAAGAAACTTATAAGAGAACTAACAAGACAAGTTTATAACTATATAGCAGATGACGAAGAAATTATAGACAGACAACTAGCAATTCTTGTAAGTAATGGACCTAAAGAACTTCTTATAGATATAATTAAAGATGTTCATAAAGAACTAGGTTCTAATATCCTAGATGATAAGATAGAAAATATCTTTGAAGTTTATGAAGATAAGAAAGAGGAGTAAAATAAGTGGTGGGGTTTATCCTCACCATTTTTTTTTTTGTAATTTTATCTAACTTCTTGATAGCTTAATAAGATAAAAGGAGATGAAGTAAATGAGATTAAAAGAAATACTTATACAGAAATGTCGTACTAAGGGACTATACTCGCTGGAAGCTGACAATAGAGATGAAATGAATATCGCTGTTACTATAATAGAAGAAAACTTTATTATTCCAGATGATAAGATAGATAAATTGTACGATTATGTATATTTAGCTACATTATCGCTATCTAAAGTGTGGGGTAATAGATATGAAGCAGAAGTTGATGATATAGGACTTATGCTTGAAACGTTATATTTGCCCGACTTAAAATACAAAGGAGATGAAAAATAATGCAACTCAGTTTTAAATTTAGAACATTAGAAGAAGAATCCGGTATGAACAGATACACAAGAATTAAAAATGAAGATAGCATACCAGCACATGTGAAAGATAAGGTTAGTAATTATAATTTAACTTTAGTTGAAATAGCAAATATTTTAGAACGCAATCTTACAGAATGTCATGTGGTAAGTGCAAGCAAAATAGAGGCTGAAGGACCTTCGGGCGAAATATTAAGTCAAGCTATGTCTCACGATATCGTATTTTCAGATAATAATATTTCAATAGAAAACGTAAGGTCAAGACTTGCATATATATGTCATTTTGAAACTATAGCAAGAACTAAGATTGAAGAGTATCTTAAAAAATATAAAGAAGATTCATTTAGATTTAGAATATCTTTAGATTATAAAGAACAGTATTGTCCTTATGAAGTAGTTATAAAATACGATAAGCATACTAAGGTTAATATTACGCATCATGCTATGCTTGATAAGTATCACAATATAGACTTAGATAAATATAAAGAAATAACTGAAATAAAAAGTGAGTATGGAGCGTAATGCTCCATACATTCACTATCCTCTTTGTACAATACCTTTTGCTTGCATATTTTGAAATTCAGCAACTTCAACTGGGTCGAATTCCTCAAGTTGATGATGAGGAGAGTCAACTCTTTTCCAGTCTCTTCCGTGTACCAAGTTAATTCCTAACATTTTAGCACAAAGTTTTGCGTGTTCATATATAGTTTGCCATCTAGGGTCAGCTGGTGAATCTGTGTTCTTCCAACCAACGTAGTATATATCAACAGCATGTCCGTACCCATCTCTTTGAATTTGGTGCATAGATTTATTTTTTACACCATCTGTCCAAGAAACTACTATTCCGGGTTTAGTTCTTCCTTGTGCAAATATTTCTTGTTGTCTTGCAAGAGTTCTTACTCCTTCAGATACAAATATATCTACAGGACAAGTAGCAAGCATATACCCAAGCCATAATTGTAATTTAGGGTGTAATCCTTTAATTCTTTTCTTGAATGTATCAGACGCACCATTCATTTGAAACTTTACTTCTTCTGCCATATTAAAAACCTCCTTTGTAATTAATACACAAAAATGTTTGTGAGCACCCTTTCGGGCACTCACTCTCTTTGGGTAGGTAAAAATTCTTTTAAGGAAAAAGCAAAAAATTATTTTGTCAATTAGCGGGATATGAGATGAAAGAAGTAGAACTCATATCCCTTTATATGAAAACCTCTATAAAAGGTTATTGACAATCAGTATTCCAAGAATATGTTATTTACATCGAAAACCCAAATAAAACAGCTGTTTAGAGAAAAATGATAATTAATTAATTAAAAATAGGAGGTATAAATATATGGCAATATTTTACTATTCAAAGCAAATGTTCCCACATACTTACCTAGAAATTCACGATTATAGTGAAGTTACTCTACCATCACTTCCTCTTGACAATACTTGTAGACAATTATCTGGAGTATTTGCAGATATGGGACCTGACGATAGAACTATGGTATGTACTATGGAAGCTTCGTTTACTGAGTTATTTGGTAAGCAAACTTACAAAAGACATGGGCTTATGGGAAAAGCTATAATAAAGAACTTAAGAGCTGGTGGTTGGTCATATGTTAGAAGACTTACAGATGAAAAATCTAAGAATGCTAACGTATCACTAAATGCCGTTGTAACTCCTGCTGATACAGCAAGTCCTAAAAAGAAATACTTTGTATTAAAGACTTCTGCTTGGCAAGATACACAACCAGCTACAGGTGTTGTAAATGTCGACTACGTTGAACTTACTTTAACTAAGACACCTACAGTATCATATGTGGCTGAAAATCACGAAAACTTAAAAAGAAAAGAAGATGCTGAACTTTTAGCTCCTTCTAATGTAGGTAACGCTAACAAAGTTCCAGTTTATGTTCTTATGAGAACTGGTGCTGGAATACTAGGAAATAAAACTGAGGTAATCTTCCAAAAGATGAGAACTGTATCTAATAATGAAGACAATATTTATCAAATGGATGTAACTATATCTGAAACTCAAAGAGAAAGATATAAGATAAATGCTGTTGAAGATTCAAGATATGACACTGTACCTTTAAATATTAAGCAAGTATTAAAGGGACAATCTTATCAATTAAATGCACACTCGTCTGAAGCTAACCACTTGAAATTACAAGAGTTAGTTGTAGGAGCATTAGGAAAACTTGAAGAAGATTTAGAAACTTGTATAGGAACGCTATCTTCTCACAATATAGCAGAAACTGCTATGAAAGGTGAGCTTGAAAAAGTTAAAGTTGTTAAGCAAGCTTTAGAAGAAGATGATGTACCAGTTACAGCTTTATGTACTTTATTTGGAGATAATACAAGATTTAGTTTCTTCTCTTCATTAGTTGAAGATAAAGCGACATATCTTGATAGAGTAAGACTTGATAAAGGTACAAACGGAGAAATCTTAAAAGGTAAATTCGATTGGAACTTAAAAGTTACTCACCCTACTTTAGGACAAATAAAGATATACGAAGAATTGTGTAAAAACTTCTATGAAGGAAAGATAGACCCTACTATACTTGACTTTAACGAAACTCCAGTAGACGTTATATATGATATCGGATATCCAGTTCCAGTTAAAGAAATGATAGGAAACTATACATCTATTCCAAAAAGAAGAGACGTTATAGCTACTATTTGTCCAAGTAAAATTGCATCTATAGCTGAACTTAAGTCTTTCGATGAAGGATTTAAACTAAATAACTATATGTGCTTAAAAGAAGTAAACTGGTGTGATTACTACGATACCGATGAACAAAAGACATTAACTGTGCCTATGACATATTTAATGATTAATGCTCAAGTAGAGTTCGTAAACGACGGTTGGTCAGACCCTATTCTTGCAAATAGAATAGTAGGTGGTCCTATAGCTGGAACTATAACCCCAGTTATCAATATCTTAACTGATATCGAAGATAAGACTTATCTTGTTATGAATGGATGGAACTATGTAACTTCATCTAAAATGGGATATTTCTTAGACGGACAAAAGATGGCTTCTACTAACCCTTATAAAGTATCAGTTCTACAAGAATATCACAATGCTTTCTTAATAGGAAGAATTATGAAGAAGATTACAGATACATTAAATAGAAATAAACACTTCTTACAAACTGATGCAAATGTTGCAAAGATTCAAGAAGTTGTAAATAAGGACTTAGAAGAATTCAGAAGTAAATGTGGAAATGTAGCATATACTGCTTACTATAAAGATAAATTTGACCAAGTTGAAGGAATATTATCACACGGTATAGATTTAACTCTATTCGGTTCAAATAAATCTCACCACATTGACCTTAACGTTTATAGATACTACGTTGGGGAATCAGCATAAGAAAGGAGTGATAACTAATGGCTTTTGATTATTTTGGAAATAAAATAACAGCGTCTACAGCTGACGGTAATAACCTAAAACCACATCATATGAATACAATATCACAAGATGATTTCCATTATCTTAAACCCGGTATTATATCAAGAAGAACACTAAACGCTCTTCATCACTATACTACTGGACGTGGTATATTTATTCCTACTAAAATGTGTGCATTTATGGAATTTGCATTTCCTAAAGAAACTAAATTCTTTAAGCAAATGATAATGGTTGGAGCAAATAAACTTGACTTCGCTCAAGATAGAACTGCTGAAATAGGAACTAAAGACCCGGGTATTGAAGGACAACAACAAGACTACATATCAAAAACATCAGGACTAACAAGAGAGTTCACAATCAATATGGTTGCAGAACTTGACGGTGCGTTCTATACATTCTATATGGCTCACTGGCTAGAAGGGTGCTTGTCTATTCGTGACGGTGTTACAAATATGTATGGCTTCCAAGGAGCTCCTACAGCGGCTAATATGAGTATGGAAGGAATGTACTTTACAATGGACCCTACTGAAAGATACGTTGTGTATTCAGCATATATAACTAATATGCTACCTAAGAACTCACAAATGTCTATCTTTGACACTACTAAAGGGGAATATCAACACGCTGAAATTCCTTTGCAATTCACAGGTATGCCAATAGACTTAGACAAAAACGTATTTAACGCTGCTCAAGCTTATCTTGATAAGTTAAACGGTCAAAGAGGACATGCTCAAAGACTTACTGGACATGCTTATCACGAAAAGAATAAACTTGAAATACCAGCAAATCAACCAGCTATATAATACTTATGCAGGGGAAACCCTGCATATTTATTTATTTTTACATAACTTATATATAGGATTATGGAGTCCAAATACTTAAATAAAAGGAGATTAAAAATGGAAAAGAAAGAATTTAAAACTTATGAAAAAAGAGAGTTTACAAAAAAGGAGAAAGATGAAAGAGCTATACTTGGTAATTTAGCATACTTCTTTAGAATGTCTGATATAGAAAGAGAATATAAAGATTCTAATAACTGGAAATTCTTAACTTTAGACGAATATGCTGATAGACTAAGAAATGCTAAATCTATAGCTAAATATGTATTTAAAACACTTGCTGGAGATATAGTAAACGGGTGGAACTTACTTAAAGTAAAAGGTAGAGTTAAAGATAGTGAAACTGAAGTGCCTGAAGTTTATTTACCAATATACTTGTATAAAGACGGTAAACTTGCTATTCCTTGCTATAATAATATAGTAGTAGGATTTAAAAGATTTGTAGGGTTATCTAATCTTGTATACGGATTAGGTAAAGATATGAAGAATTTAAAGTATTTCAAACACTGGGAAGAAATAGAACTTGTGAAAGATGAAGAACTAAAGAAAGAAGTATATAAAGAACTTATGAAACCTGAAAAGATAGACGGTAAAGAATTTAAAGCTAATACTAAATTCACAGGTATTACTTTTGATTACGCAACTATTGATAAGAAAGGTGTAAGACATAAAATCTCTAAAAGAGATAATGTACAATATGAAAATGAAGTTAAAAAACCTTTCAAGAAACCATTTGAAAAGAAAGAAGGTTCTAAAGGTTTTGTAGATAAGTCTTTATCTAAATATGGTAAATTTAATAAAAGAGGGAACTTCGATAAGAAAGATTAAATATTAATGGTGGCATTACGCCACCATTATCTTTTTCAATTAAATACAATAATATTAGACAAGTAGAATAGAATTATACTCGGGAGTTCCCATTCTCTGACATATTATAATTCCTAATACTAATAGATTATTCTATTCTACTTGTTTCTATTTTTTTATTCCAAGAATACATTATTACCGTGTATTAACTTAAACGTATTTCTTGCATATCTTATAGCTGTATATATAACTGACTTATTTATGATAGAATCATCTCCAGCTATAAGAAGCGTTTTATTGTATCTTTTCTGAGCAGCATATAATGGAATAGCATATGAGAAATATAACTTATATCCTGTATCTGGTGTGAACTCTACATCTTTTGAAACTGCACCTTCATTTAGTAAATCTATAAAGTTAAGATTTATAGGAATTTCAAATTCTATATCTTCTCCTGAAGGTAGTGTGTGTTTTACTCTATAGATAGGAGCGTTAAACATATCAGAATCTTGTACTTTATCTACTATTACTAAATCCGAATATATCGGTACATCATAAGTAGTTATACTATAATCAGGGTGTAGAACTTTAGCAACTACTGGAGTATAGCATATCATCTTATCTCTTGTAACTGGAGAGAAAGGACGAGACAAGGCTTCTCTTATTCTTATATTATACTCTCCTATATTTTCTCCATTTATAAGTATTATTTTATCATAATCAAGTATCTCTTCATCTTTTATAGCTTCGTGAGTTACTATAAAATCTTGTGACATAAATATAGGGTCTACAAGATATTTAACTTGATATTTCTTTAATTTATTAAGTATCATATTAATAGCTGGAACTACATCAGTTCTTCTTGTATAAGTCTGTATATCCGAGTCACATTTAATAAATCTTTTATAAAACTCACCATCTGAGAAATCTGTAAGTAAGTTATCATACAGATATACAAGATGAGTAGTTAGAGGAATATTTGCAAGTATATCATCAGTTAAGTCTCTATCAACTACCGTATCTATAAGTACAAATAATATATCACAGCTTGGTATCTCACCCTTTAGCATATAACGAAGATTTATTGGAGATATAAGCTCTCCTTTAAATACATCTGTAAATCTAATATCAAATCCTAAAGTTTTAAAATATTCATTATCGTATCCTACATACATTTTACATACATTTACTTGTCCTTGAAAGTTTTCATTTATATAATCTTCTATAAGTTTTCTAACATTTACAGCTTGAGATATTCCTATAGAGTGTACTCTTTTCTTTTTTAAATCTATCGTAATTTTATCCAATTTCAATCACCTCATAATAGTATTAATTTATGAGGCTGTTACACAAGTTTTGACGTGTTTTGGAACATTTTACTAGGAAATATTAATAGAAGGCAGGGGATTTACAAAATGGATACTAATATACCTTTAGGAGGGGTATCGTGTTTTGCCACTAAAGCTGGTAAAATCACAGACCCCTATTTTTATGTAAAAGTTCCAGTTTTGGGACTAGACACCGATACAAAAGACGGTGTAGCCGTAATGGAAATAAAGGCTAAAAATGGTACAGATTATAGAATATATCACGACGGAGATATAGATGCAGAAGCGGCAGAAGATTGGTGGATTGAAGAAATGTATTCATCTATTCCACCCGGACCTATAATAAAATCAGGAGGACACTTTCATAAACACATAGGACAATCTAATCTTCGTAAAGTACATTACTATAATCTAAATGATGTAGCTGTAAATGTTGGGGATTTACTTTTGGGAATATTCTTAGACGGAGATACAAGAAATCTAGTTATTTGGCATATACCTCATAAAGTCCCTATTGGGGGTGAGGTAGTATATGATTAAGATAGAAGACTTGTCTTGTATTACTATGTACAAGATATATAAGATACATAAATCACCTAATAAATATAATAAGAGAAGATTACACGACGATGACTTATTCTCACTAGAGCTTGATGATAATATGGTAGTTCACTTTAAAACTAAGTATCCGTCAAGTATAGATGGTGGCTTAGATGAGTTTGTGCGAAAACTTAGAAGAAAGGTTATAACTAAACTTACAGTATCAGAAAAGATAAGATACGATTATAAATGTATATACATGAATTTCAATAATGAAGTTGTAGTAACGCTACTAACTTCTAATCTTGATAATGAGCTTTGTGTATACGTGGAAGGAGACAATAATGCTTAATAAGAATACCCGTTTTATATCACTTAGTGATTATATAGAGTCTCAGAATGACAATATAAGAATAGATACATTTAGACTTAAAAATGTCGAGAATAGTCTAATTACAGATGTACTACCACAGTATTTAGAAACTATGCAGGTAGAGCTTTCTGAAACGGAGATTAATAAGTACACTTCATCTCCTAAGACATTATCATTTGATTTATATAAATCTGTAGATTTATGGTTTATACTATGTATTGCAAATGGTTGTAAAAGAAGTTATGAATTTAAACCTGAGAAAATAATAAACTTACCTACATCTAAATCAATAGGTGCTATGATATACGCTTTTAATAATCTAAGAAATATTTAGGGAGGACAATATGCTTACAAAACTTATAGGACGTACAATAGAAGCTGTAAAGATTTATAAGCCTATAAAGGGTAGAAGAATATTTGGTTACAATACTGAAGATATGAAAGAGAAGCTTATTGATACGTCTACGACAAACTTCGTTATATATCATAAAAAAGGAAAGGTATCACTTATAAAACCAAGAGAGTGTACAGATTATATAATACTATCATGCACGGGAACGAGTGATGCTTATGGATATAAAGATATAATAAAAGAGATGAAAAAACTTGTAGGAAATAAGATAATAGAGGTTGAATTTAAAAAGAGAGAAGAAAATGAAACTTATGGAATGCTATATAGAATGGACGAGTATTATATTCTTAAATTATCAAATGGCGATAAGATACCTATTCGTCTTTCGATACTTTATAGTGATAAAGGATTATATGATAGTATTCCACTTATTGAGAAATATGTTATGGAGGTAGGAAAGGATAATGGAAAAAGGATTTCTAGGAAATAGTGAGGTTGCAAGATACGAACAGCTATCAAATACATATCTTGTAACTAAATCACCAGCTATAGTTGATGAGATGTATGAAAACTTTAGAGCATCAGATATTTATACTTGGGAAGATAACGCAGTAATACTTTATAATTTAGCTAAGAAGTATCCAGCCACATTTAAGGACGCTCCTCAAATTAAAAGAGAGTATATTATAATGGAGCTAAAGGACGAGTTTAAAGTATACTCTGGACTTATGGAAACAGTAGAGGCTATAGTTCATAATATGAATGTAGAAACAGCTGATGAATATAGAGATGATATAGTAGAGCTTTGCGATATAGCTATTCAGCATATGCGTTCACAAGGTTTTGAAACTGTACCTTATATTATAACTTCTACAAATATAATGACATTTTGTGATAAACTTATGGAGATAATAGAAAACGCATCAGTTGAGTATTCCTCTATGTTTATGAGAACTATAATAACAAATAAGAACTACTCATATATTATTGAAAATCTATGTTCCTCTTGTTTAAAGGATAGAGAGCCCGATTTTAAAAAGATGATATATCTTATAGGGGATGCAATAAATGCAGTAGACGAATTACCAGAAGATATTAAGGAGGACGAAGAAGATGATGATTATAACCCTTTGTATGATATGGCTATGTCGAAAGAGGAAATGCTTAAACTTGCTTACGATAGTATAGATTTCACTATGGTCGATTTAGATAAGGTAAATCAAATAAAATGTATTATGGCTATAAGAGATATTTTGACAGATATAAAGGAAGAAGATACTCTACATAAGATTTGTATAAAGATGATAGAACCTTTCTTAAAATCTATAGCTGAAAGTTATAACCTTATATCTCAAAGAAAGGAATCTCCTGCAACTATAATAAAAGATATGCAGGAAATAGATGAGCTTGAGTATAGACTTCCAAGAGTTTTATATTTATCGTCAGGTGAGTTTGAAATACTTGAGCCTGTATATGAGATAATACTTATAACAGAAATGAAGGTTTTAAAAGACTTACAAATTATCGAACAACAGCATAGTTTACGTATGTGCTCAGAAGCTTTGCTTCCTGAGGCGACATACGTTCCATATTTAAAAATTGATATGGAAACTATAGAAAAGATAGTACCAATAGAATATAACGATGAAATGTTATACGATAAAGATATATTAAAAATTGTACGTGTTTAATATTTTGTCTATATATTATATAAGTAGCCGAGAGGTAAAATAAAATTTTAAGGAGGAATTAAAAATGGCAAAATTCGGAACAATCAAAACAAACGACGAGGAAAAGGTAGTTACTAGCGGAAACGCTGAAACAGGAACTGTTGGTGATTTAGTAGCAGGTGCTTTAGGTAAGAAAGTGGAAGAAGTTAAAACTGAAACTTTCGATGAAGGTTCTACTGAAATAGTTGAAACTAGAGAAGTTGTAGAAGAACCTAGAGTTGAACCTAGAGTTGAACCTAGAGTTGAAACTAATGTAAAAACTA